>Ga0207433_10000262_pt1 | contig 124178 bp, 153 predicted proteins | sample YelNatPaOPGAMG01_FD_187559 | JGI IMG/M metagenome (GOLD analysis project Ga0207433, IMG submission 187559) | Hot spring thermophilic microbial communities from Obsidian Pool, Yellowstone National Park, USA - OP-RAMG-01 (SPAdes) (version 3) | ecosystem: Environmental > Aquatic > Thermal... | reverse complement strand
TCAAAGACCTATAATAATATATTATAGATCTTTTATTATTTGTCAAGTGCTAATTTAATAAATTTTACTATAAAATAGTATTATATAATCTTTCATTCTATCTGTTTTTTTATTATAGAATTTAATTAAGGAATAAAAAATGCATTTCATTCATCCTACAGCTATAATTCATCCTAAAGCTAATATAGATAATAATGTTACAATTGGTCCATATTCAATTATAGGGCAAAATGTTATAATTCGTTCTCAGACAGTAATTGGGCCACATGTTATAATCGATGGTAATACATATATTGGCCATAATAACAAAATATATTTTGGATCATCAATTGGATTAGAACCTCAAGATTTAAAATACGATGGCAAATCAATGGGTTTAACAAAAATTGGTGACTCTAATTTGATTAGAGAATATGTCACTATACATAGACCTACCAATGAAAATGAAATAACTGAAATAAAAAACAATAATTTATTAATGGCATATGTTCATATTGCACATAATTGTCAAATAGATAATAACGTAGTCATTGCTAATACAGTCTCTTTAGCTGGACATGTAAAAGTTAATTATAAAGCAGTTATTGGTGGATTATCTGGTATACATCAATTTGTAGAAATAGGTAGTTTTGCAATGATTGGTGGAATGAGTAGAATTATAAAAAATGTTCCCCCTTTTGTTGTCGCTGAAGGAAATCCAGCATTAATTAGATCTCTCAATATTGTAGGATTAAAACGTGCAAATATTTATGCAACTAAAGAATATACATATATTCAAAATGTATATAACACACTATATAAATCAGGATTATATTTTAAGGATGCATTAGAAAAAATAAAACAATTTGCAAATGAAAATGAATATGCAAATATATTTTATAGATTTTTATTAAATTCTATTCAAGATGAATCTAATTCTAATAAGGTAAGAGGTTTAACACCTTTCTATATGAAAAATAGATTTTAATATATAATAATTAATATAAAGTTTAATTAATTAATAAGGATTTAATAAAATGATCAATGACAGTCAAATTTTTATAGCTCTTATTTTATCACTTGTACCAGCTGTTTTAGCCTTAAAATTAGCTAAAGAATTAAGTTAATTATAAAAAGAAAATTAATATTTGTATATTATCCTATTTACGATGTTAAATAGGATAATATACAAATATTAATTTTCTTTTTATAATTAACTTTTAAACATATAATTTTGTATTTAATATATTTTTTTCACATAAATTTAATACTATGACACTAAATGTTGACAAAATAGAGAGAAAAGTTTTTCCTTTTTCAGCTATAATTGGACAAGAAGAAATGAAACTTGCATTAATACTAAATGTAATAGATCCTAAAATCGGTGGCGTCATGATTATGGGAGATAGAGGCACTGGTAAATCAACAACTATTAGAGCATTAGCTGATTTACTACCTAAAATAGCTATTATAAATGGTGATATATATAATCGATCGCCAGAAGAAATATATACAGAAGAAAATATTATACCAAATAATACAAGTATAACTTATATAAAAGTTCCCATGATTGAATTGCCATTGGGAGCGACTGAAGATCGAGTATGCGGAACTTTGGATATAGAAAAAGCACTATTTGAAGGAATTAAATCTTTTGAACCTGGTTTATTAGCCAAGGCAAATAGAGGTATTTTATATGTTGATGAAGTTAATTTATTAGATGATCATTTAGTAGATATACTTCTAGATGCATCAGCTTCAGGATGGAATATAGTAGAAAGAGAAGGAATTTCAATTAAACATCCATCTAATTTTGTCTTAGTAGGTTCTGGGAATCCAGAGGAAGGTGAACTCAGACCTCAATTATTAGATAGATTTGGATTACATGCAGAAATAAGAACAGTAAAAGATCCAGTATTAAGAGTAAAAATCGTTGAAGAAAGATCTTTATTTGAACAAGATTACAAAAAATATATACAATCTTATGAAGAAAAACAAGAAAAGATAAGACAAAGAATTATAAAAGCACAAAAAAACCTATCTAAAATAAGAATAGATAAAACATTACAACTAAAAATTTCTGAATTATGTAGTTTATTAGATATTGATGGACTAAGAGGTGATATAGTTATAAATCGTTCAGCTAAAGCACTAGCGTCCTATGAAGAAAGAGATCAAGTTCTAATACAAGATATCCAAAAAGTATCTACTTTAGCTTTAAGACATAGACTAAAAAAAGATCCTTTAGATTCTATAGATTCAGGTAAAAAAATAGAAGAAGCATTTGAAAAAGTTTTTAAATAAACAGGCTTAGTAGGATTCGAACCTACATTAGAGACTTAGAAGGTCTCTGTCCTAATCCCTTAGACGATAAGCCCAAATTTAGATTTAGGTGGTACTGGATTTGAACCAGTGACCTTCTGCTTGTAAGGCAGAAGCTCTACCACTGAGCTAACCACCTTTTAAAGGTAAAATATCAGATTTTTACCATTATAATTTATAATGAATATATATGTTATATATGAATTTAAATAGTTTAAAAAAACAACATAAAAACATAAGTGAAGTAAAAGATACTTTTATAAGTAATATTTCACATGAATTAAAAACACCGTTATTTAATATTAAATCTTTTATTGAAACTCTATATGAATTTTATGATACGCTTGATTATCATGAACATTTAGAATTTTTAAAAATTATTATTAAGGAAACTAACCGTCTTAATAGACTAATTAATGATTTATTAGACTTATCTTCATTAGAAACAAAAAAAATATATATTTTTTCATTTATAAATATTAATGATATCATATATGAAATCATTAATCTTAATTACATAGTAATAAGAAAAAAAAAAATTACATTTTTTCTTGAGAAATTTAAAAATTTACCTTTAGTATATACTAATTATGATTTATTTGTTCAAATATTAATAAATTTAATTAGTAACAGTTTAAAATTTACCTTTAATAAAGGTAATGTTGGAGTACGAATTTACCTTATTGAAATAGATACTAGTATAACAAATAAAATTTGGAAAGAAAAAAATATTTATAATAAACAAATAAGAATTGAAATATCAGACTCAGGTATAGGAATAACAAAAAATAATTATAACTATATATTCGAAAAATTCATAAAAATAGAAAATAAGATACACAATATCAAAGGAACAGGATTAGGCTTAGCTCTAGTAAAAAATATTATAAAAAATCATGATAGTGAAATTTTTCTACATAGTGAATATATTATTGGTACAACATTTTGGTTTGACTTTAAAATACATAATCAACAAAGCTGATGAAGGGACTTGAACCCATAACCTACTAATTACAAATCAGTTGCTCTACCAATTGAGCTACATCAGCTTATCTTATAATATAAGATATTAGGCTATATAATAATATCTTATTATAAGATTAAGCATAAAAAAGTAAAAATAGAAATTTATACCATAATTAAACAGGGATATAAAATGTCAAAATATACCGGACCAAGATTAAAAATTATTAGAAGACTAGGCACTTTACCAGGCTTGAGCAGAAAAAAAACAAATAAAAAAACCTTACCAGGTGAACAAGGAAAGAAAATAAAAAAATTCTCTGAATTTGCTATCAGATTACAAGAAAAACAAAAACTACGTTATAATTATGGTTTAAGTGAAAAACAATTATTAAATTATATAAAAGAAGCTAAAAAAATAAAAGGCTCAACAGGCATATCTTTACTACAACTATTAGAAATGCGATTAGATAACATTCTTTTTAGAGCAGGTATGGGATCCACTATACTCTCTACTAGACAAATTGTAAATCATAAACATGTATTGGTTAATAATCGCATTGTGAATATTCCTAGTTTTAAATGTAAACCTGGTGATTTAATTTCTATTAAAAATAATGAAAAATCAAAAAATTTAATAAAAAATAATTTATTATCACCAGGTTTATTAAATATACCACCTCATTTATCAGTTGATAAAGACAATCTGATTATTAAAGTTAATTCAATCATTAATCGTAATTGGGTTGCACTAGAGATTAATGAACTATTAGTAGTAGAATATTATTCAAAAATTTAAGCTTAAAACTTATATTTATTATTTACAATATAATCAATATATTCTCTTATTAATTCAGGATATGGATAACTATTAATATACTTATCACGTAGAATTCTTCTTCTAACAAAAGAATTAAAGATTAGATTTCTTCCTTCACGTTCAAGCGGTTTTATAACTTGTTTTTTTAATCGCGTATCTCTAATGTTGGATGGAAATTCATACTTCATTGCATCTTCTAATTCTTCTTTAGATAAAGGTGAACCACCATTAATCATTACTTTTATACTTTGTTTAATATCAAAGAATAGTTTTCTACTAAAAAAAGATAATTGATCTATAAAATCTGTTAACCAATTTTCTTCTTCAACCTTATCTATTGCATATTCTTCTGGATATTCATTATAATATTTATGTAAAAAATCTTGAGTGATTCTATCATTTGGAACAAATAATGGATCAAAATCATTTTCTTCACAATCTATTAATAAATCTTCTAAATTATATAGAATTAATTTAGGATATGATCCTTCTACTTTAATTCCATTTTTCCTATAAAAACGTATAAATTCTCTCCACATTTTATCTGCTTCTCGTCTTGAAAAGAATACTACGGGGTATTTAATAGAATTTTCATCTGTATAAGCTGAAAATTCTAAATTTTTGAAAACTTTACCTTTAATAGTTGCATTATATGGATGTATCATATATATAGGTGTGCCTCTAAAATATCTTTTCTTATAAGAACATTCTTGTTTAGGATGTGGAATAATATAAGGATCATTTAAATATTTAGTTATTACTTTAGTTAATTCTTGATAATCAGGAACAAAAACCATTTGTAGTCTAGGACGAGATGTACATCGCATTTTATATGCTTTACTTAATGGTAGTCTAAAAAGACGAGCACCATATATTTTATATCCTATTCTATCTCTTTGTATAATACTATTCTTATACAACTCTGCATCTTTAGGATTAAAAAACATAAATCCCATATGTACGTAATTAATATCCCTTGTCCAAATAAAAGTATTATAATACCATTCAAGAAATTTATCACAGAAATCTCTATCTTTATACCAACTAGGAGAAGCTATGACCATATCTTTTAAAACCTTATCTGTAACAACAAAAACTGACGTATCATTAAGTGCTTTCATTAAGTTTCTTTGTGCACGTGTTGGGAAATTAGGTGAACGTACACTTTTGAAAATATACGGAAAACGCCTTGGCTTGCGCAATAAGCGCCACCATGATGGATCTAGGAACTTGAAGTTATAATGTTTTACAAGATAATTAAAATGTTTTTTCATTAATTTTTTAGATTGAGATCTAGAACGAGTTAAAACCTCTGGATCAAATTTAAAATAACTAGAAGGCATTTCTTCTAGATCAAAACCACCAAATTTAGTAATATGTCCCTTTCTAAGACGATCTAAAAAAAGATAATATTTACGATAGCGAAACCAATTATCATAAGCTTCTCTTTTTTCTTTTGCTGTTATAAGCTTGTCATAAGTTTCCAAATCAATCGCATATCTATATTTTTCTGCTATATTTTGATTTCTATTTAAAATTTTATTAATATAATCTTCTAGTTTTAGCAGAGCATAATCAACACTATATTTCTTATCAACTAAATAATTTAATAAATCAGCCCTAGCAATATTTTTATAAGACATATTTTCTATAGGAACTGACCTTGCTCCTAACGAAAAATGAATCATTACTAATAAATATTTAAAAAATAATTTAAATTTTTTCAATTTAAAAATCGAATCTTTATGTTTCATAAATTTTCCTAAATATATTTATGATAAATTAATAAATTAATATTAATATTATATAATATAATAATTTATATTGTCAAATTATAATTTTGACAATATAAATTATTACATTACGAAAAAGATTTGCCACATCCACAAGTTTGTTTTGCATTAGGATTTAAAAACTTAAAACCACCATCTATTAATGAAGAACTATAATCTAAAGAAATCCCATATAAATATAAAATACTTTTATTATCACATACTAGAGTAAAATTATCATAATCATAAACTAGATCATTATCACTTATATTAGATTTTTTTTCATAAGTCATAAAATAAGATAAGCCAGAACAACCACCTTGTTTAATTCCAATACGAATATATAATTTATCTTCACTATTTAATTTACTAATGGAATTTAAATGTTCTAAAGCTGATTTCGTAATATTAATATTATAAGTATTCATAATTAAATTATATATATTATAAAAAATAATCAATATTTTTTTTATTAAGAATTTTAATCATTTTTGTAGAAATTCTTAATTTAATCCATTTTTTTTTTAAAGAGGACCAAACTTTTTTTTTTTGTAAATTTACAAACTGTAATCTTTTTGATTTATGATTGGAATGAGAAACTTTATTAGCAGTATTTGAAGTTTTAAATAATAATTGACATTTTCTTGTCATTTTAATATCCATAAATAAATAAACATAATACTATACAGTATACTATTATAGTATATCAATAATAAAAATCAATATAAAATTTCAAATTATTTTTTTTAAACATTAAAAAAACTTATAAGTAATATAAAAAATTTTCTAATTCTTAATAAGAAAACAGATGATAAATTAAATTATAAGTATAAAAATAATATTTCAAAAATTGAGCAGAAATATAAAATTTTTATTAATTAAAATTTAAGGAGAAAAAAATGTCTCAATCACTAGAAGAAAAATCTGTTCAAGAACGTACAAGAATTAAAAATAGTAGATATGAGTCAGGAGTAATACCATATGCTAAAATGGGATATTGGAATCCTGATTATCAAGTAAAAGATACAGATGTACTAGCATTATTTAGAGTCACACCTCAACCAGGAGTAGATCCAATAGAAGCTGCTGCTGCAGTTGCTGGAGAATCTTCAACAGCTACATGGACAGTTGTTTGGACAGATTTATTAACAGCAGCAGACTTATATAGAGCAAAAGCTTATAAAGTAGATCAAGTTCCTAATAATCCAGAACAATATTTTGCATATATTGCATATGAATTAGATTTATTTGAAGAAGGATCAATTGCGAACTTAACTGCTTCTATAATTGGTAATGTATTTGGATTTAAAGCAGTTAAAGCTCTAAGACTTGAGGATATGAGATTGCCATTTGCATATATTAAAACTTTCCAAGGACCTGCAACTGGTGTTATATTAGAAAGAGAAAGACTTGATAAATTTGGTAGACCTTTACTTGGTTGCACAACTAAACCAAAACTTGGACTATCAGGTAAAAATTATGGTAGAGTCGTATATGAAGCTTTAAAGGGTGGGCTAGATTTTGTTAAAGATGATGAGAATATTAACTCTCAACCTTTCATGCGTTGGAGAGAAAGATTTTTGTTTGTAATGGAAGCAGTCAACAAAGCAGCAGCAGCAACAGGAGAAGTTAAAGGACATTACTTAAATGTTACAGCTGCAACTATGGAAGAAATGTATGCACGTGCTGAGTTAGCCAAACAATTAGGTAGTGTAATTATAATGATAGACCTTGTTATAGGTTATACTGCTATTCAAACTATGGCAAAATGGGCTAGAGATAATGATATGATCCTCCATTTACATAGAGCAGGAAATTCTACTTATTCAAGACAAAAAAATCATGGTATGAATTTTAGAGTAATTTGTAAATGGATGAGAATGGCAGGAGTAGACCACATTCATGCTGGAACTGTTGTCGGTAAACTAGAGGGAGATCCTATTATTACAAGAGGATTTTATAAAACTCTTCTTTTACCTAAACTAGAGCGTAATTTACAAGAAGGTTTATTTTTCGATATGGATTGGGCCTCACTCAGAAAAGTAATGCCAGTAGCTTCTGGTGGTATTCATGCAGGACAAATGCATCAATTAATTCATTATTTAGGTGAAGATGTAGTGTTACAATTTGGTGGAGGCACAATAGGACATCCTGATGGAATACAATCTGGTGCTACAGCAAATCGTGTTGCTTTAGAGGCAATGATATTAGCAAGAAATGAAAACCGTGATTTTCTTACAGAAGGTCCTGAAATCTTAAGAGAAGCAGCCAAAAATTGTGGTGCATTAAGAACAGCTTTAGACTTATGGAAGGATATTACATTCAATTACACATCAACTGATACTTCAGATTTTGTGGAAACACCAACTGCAAATATTTAAATTAAAATAATATTTTTATCTTTTGTATAACCAAAGGAGTATAAAACAGTGAGAATAACTCAAGGTACCTTTTCTTTTTTGCCGGACTTGACTGATGAACAAATCAAAAAACAAATTGATTATATGATATCTAAAAAATTAGCTATAGGTATTGAATATACTAACGACATACATCCTAGAAATTCATTTTGGGAAATGTGGGGATTACCTCTATTTGAGGTCACAGATCCAGCTCCAGTATTATTTGAAATTAATGCTTGTCGTAAAGCAAAAAGTAATTTCTATATCAAGGTAGTAGGATTTTCTTCTGAAAGAGGTATAGAAAGTACAATAATTTCATTTATTGTAAATAGACCAAAACACGAACCAGGGTTTAACTTAATTAGACAAGAAGATAAAAGTCGTTCTATTAAATATAGCATACAAGCATATGAGACCTACAAGCCAGAAGATCAACGTTATTAAATTTCATTTCTGATTGATAACAAAAATATGTTCTATTTATATTATTTATAAATAGAACATATTTTTGTTTATATACTTCAACCTACTAAATAAGAAGAAAGGGAAATTAAATATGAATGTAATAACTGAAACAGAATATAAAGAAGAAAACATTAACGAGAATACTCTTGTTAACATACAAGAAGAATATAAAAAAACAAAAATTCAAGAGGTATTAAACCAATTAGATAAAGAATTAATAGGATTAACACCAGTAAAAAATAGAATAAAAGAAATAGCTGCTCTACTCTTAATAGATAAATTAAGAATAAAATTAAACTTACCTCAAGCCAATCCAGGTTTACACATGTCTTTTACAGGAAGCCCTGGAACTGGTAAAACCACTGTAGCAACAAAAATGGCAGATATTTTATACTTATTAGGATATATAAGAAAAGGACATTTGTTAACTGTAACTAGAGATGATTTAGTAGGACAATATATAGGACATACCGCCCCAAAGACAAAAGAAGTATTAAAACGAGCTATGGGTGGAGTTTTATTTATTGATGAAGCTTATTACTTATACAAACCTGATAATGAAAGAGATTATGGATCTGAAGCTATAGAAATTTTATTACAAGTAATGGAAAATCAGAGAAATGACTTAGTAGTAATTTTAGCTGGCTACAAGGATAAAATGGAGAGATTTTATCAATCAAATCCAGGTTTATCTTCACGGATAACCAATCATGTCGATTTCCCTGATTATACAGCAGAAGAATTATTAGAAATTGGAATAATGATGTTAGAAGAACAACAATACCAATTAACGGAAGAAGGGAAAAAAGTATTATTAGAATACATAAAAAGAAGAATGACTCAGCCTCATTTCGCTAATGCTAGAAGTATTAGAAACGCTATAGATAGAGCAAGAATGCGACAAGCCAACAGAATCTTTAATTCATCAAATAGGGTTTTAACTAAAAAAGATTTAGTTACTATAGAAGCTGAAGATATATTAAAAAGTAGTTTATTTATGGATAAATAAACGATATTTTTAATATATCTTATATTATAATAAATAAATTTATAAGGCGGTATGGCCAAGTGGTAAGGCAGAGGATTGCAAATCCTTTATCCCCAGTTCAAATCTGGGTGCCGCCTTATTATTAATATAATGGGGGTGTGTTGGAATGGTAGACATAACAGACTTAAAATCTGTTGATTTTTATAAATCGTGAGGGTTCAAGTCCCTCCACCCCTAATTTTATCATTATTAATCATAGTATTCAGACGTAATATTTCAGTATTTATTTTTGATTCTCTTGTAAGAGCAATCTTGCCTGTTCTAGCAATTTCACAAATACCATATTTTTCTAATAATTTTTCAATAGCAGCGATTTTGCCAGGATCTCCTGTTATCTCTAAAATAATAAAAGATTCTGATAAATCAACAACACGTGCTCTAAAAATATTGGCAATTTCCAATATTTCATTTCTTTTATTCTCTCCAGTTTTCACTTTTATTAGCATTAATTCTCTTTCTACACATGGAATATTTGTTATATCCTGAATTTTTAATACATTTACTAATTTATAAAGATGTTTTGTAATTTGTTCTATAATTCTATTATCACCCCTGATAACCATTGTAATTCTTGATATACCTGCTTTTTCAGCAGGACCAACTGCTAAGCTATCTATATTGAATCCACGTCTAGCAAATAATCCAGAAATGCGAGTTAAAACACCGGATTCATCTTCTACTAAAACAGATAATGTATGTTTCATCATTTTTGAATTTATTTAATTTATTTTATATTTATTATTAATACTTTATTTTCATCAATAAAAATTTATATATTGCTTATATAATAAATTTATTATAATAAAGCAATTAAGTAATAATTTATATCAATCTAGTAAATAAAATAAAAACTGTGTTAGAAAAATCAAAACAAAAAAATTCTTTTGATAAAAATAAATTTATTATTAATAATAAAATATCTTTTCCTATTGTACGAATAATTGACGAAAACAACTATCAACTAGGAATTTATAAGATAGAAGATGCTTTAAAACTGGCTGAAGAAAAAAATCTGGATTTGGTTTTAATTAATGATAAAACAGAACCACCAGTAGTAAGGATTATAGACTATGGAAAGTTTAAATTTGCTCAAGAAAAAAAGTCTCGAGAAGCAAAAAAAAAACAACACCAAGTCACAGTTAAAGAAATCAAAATGCGTTACAAAATAGAAGATCACGACTATCAAGTCAGAATAAATCAAGCAATAAAATTTTTAAAATTAGGTAATAAAGTAAAAATTAGCTTAACCTTTAAAGGAAGAGAAATTCAATATATTGATCTTGCAGAAAAGCTAATTGAAAAAATAATTCATAGTCTTTCCTCTCTTGCAGAACATGAAAAAGTTTTTGATAAAGAAGGAAAAAACATATATATTATGTTATTACCAAAAAAAACATAAAATTATATAATATAAATTATAAATAATTAAAATTTAAATATGAAGATCATTTTAGAAAAAATCTGTAAATTCTATAGAAGAAAATGTATATTAGATAATTTACATATGACTTTTTCACAATATGAAATTTTGGGTTTATTGGGTCCTAATGGAACAGGTAAAACTAGTATTTTTAAACTTATAACCGGTATAAGTAAACCAGATAAAGGCAAAGTATTGCTTAATGGAGGAGATATTACTAATGTGCCCATGCATCAAAGAGCAAGATTGGGGATATGTTATCTTCCTCAAGAATCAAGTGTATTCAGAAGATTAACAGTAAAAGAGAATTTAAAATTAGCTTTAGAAGAAATGGGTTATTCTGACGCAATAGAAAGTAGTATTATAAAATCATTTACATCCTATTTTCAAATAGATAAAACATTACATACTTTTGGTTCATATATTTCTGGTGGAGAAAGAAGAAAATTAGAAATAGCAAGAGCTGTAATTATAAAACCAAAATTTCTGCTTTTAGATGAACCTTTTGCCGGTATAGATCCCATATCTATTTCAGAATTACAAGAAATAATTGTAAATTTAAATAACTCCGGTATTGGAATATTAATTACAGATCATAATGTTAGAGAAACACTTAAAATAACTCATAGATCTTATATTTTATCAGGTACTAATATTTTAGCATCTGGTACTACTCGCCAATTAATAGAAAATAAAGCAGTTAGAGAATCTTATTTAGGTAATAATTTTACCTTATAAAAGAATCCATATTTAGAATAACAACCATAATAATAAAATTAAATTATATGTTTACAATTATTGATCGTTATATTTTACAATTACTAATTGGTCCTTTTGTTATTAGTTCGAGTGCATTTACTTCAATCACACTTTCTGTAGGAGTATTATTTGAGTTAGTTCGTAGAGTTGTAGAAGGTCTACCTTTTAAAATAGCTGGAAAAATTTTACTATATAAATCTCCCTATTTTATATTTTTATCCTTCCCTTTAGCTTCATTATTTGCTACTTTAATAACATTTAACCAATTAGCAAATAATAAAGAACTAATTGGATTTAGGTCATTAGGTATATCAAATTATAAGTGGTTAAGATCTACTATCATTTTCGGTACATTAATAGCTATTTCTTCTTTTTTTATTAATGACTTAATAGTACCGGTATCAAATCATAGGGCTAATGAGTTATTGAGAGAGTCTAAAGAAAATAAATCTCTAGAAAATAGAAGATTTGATATTTTATATAAAGAATATTATAAAGATTCTGAACAAGGGCTTAAACAAATTTTTTATTCTCAATCTTTTGATGGTCATTTTATGAATAATGTGTTAGTAATAAATTTTTATAAAAAAAAACCAGAAATGATTATCTCTTCAGACAAAGCTGTTTGGGATGAAAAAGTGAAAAATTGGATTTTTTATTCTGGTAATATTTACCATCTTACTCCTAAAGGCTATTATAGATCGATTATGCATTTTGAATGTTATGAAAATAAAGAGCTAGAAATATCAAAAAAACCATTGCAACTAAGCTTACAAAAAAGAAGTATAGACGTAATGAACCTAGATGAAGCTATAACATACCGTAATTTACTATTAGAAACAAATAACATAAAAGAGGCTAGAAAAGTAAATGTTAGAATAGAACAAAGATATGCTATACCATTTAGTTGTATTATTTTATCATTGATAGGTTGTATTCTAGGTAGTCAAATGGAAGAAACAAGTAAACAAATTGCTTTCAGTATTAGTGTTTTCATTATTCTCAATTATTATATAATAGCTTTTATAACAGATGCACTAGCACAACTATTGATAATTAATGCCAAAATAGGAGCATGGTTTCCTAATATTTTTTGTTCAATAATTTTATGCATCTTATTTTTATTTTTTGAATAAACAATGCATCCGGCTGGGTTCGAACCAGCGATGTCTCTTTAGAGAAACGGATTATGAGTCCGCTGCCTTCAACCACTCGGCCACAGATGCCTATTTGGAACTGGTGGGGGTCGAACCCACGTCCGTTAATCAGATATATTTTACTCATTCACAAGTTTAGTAAGTAAAACTTACTTAGAATAAAAAATAAGTATTATGAATTATGATTTATCTATTACTCAAAATAACAGTACTTATGCCGTTAAGACTAAAGCTCTAGAGAATTTAATAATATTGTTTGCATTTAATTTTATATTTGATTAACGAGAGTTTTATCTCTCGACTTGCATCATAAAATATATCTTGATTAACGTCAATACCATAGCAGTCCCTTTATAAAAAAATTACAATAATCAAGGCATGAAGGGATTCGAACCCTTGACTTTCAAAATCGGAATTTGATACTCTATCCTTTGAGTTACATGCCTTTATAAAATAAATTTATAATATAAAAAATTATAAATTGACTAGTTTATAATTTTTTATATTATAAATTTATTTTAATTAGACCAACCCTTTTCAGCTTGCGTTAGAATATAATTTGCTACATCTTCAATATCACTATCACTTAAGCGTCCACCAAATGCCGGCATAGCATTTTTACCATTGGTAACTTGATAAGTAATAGCTTCAACTGTATTAACCTTATTGGCTTCTAAAGACTCTTTTTTAAGAGTTTTTTCAGGTATAATTACATTATTCCCTCCAGTATGACAAGCAGCACAATTGGCAGAAAAAATTTGTTCACCATTACTTAAATCTGCTGCTAATCCAACTAGTGAATTAATAAATAAATTACTAATAACAAATAAAATTAATATAAATTTTCTTTTCAAGTTTATCTCCTTATTATTAATTTGAAATAAATATTGACCCTATATATTATAATACTCAATTTATTTATAAGTTAATAATAAATTTTACCCCCACCCCATTTCTCTGATGCTATATTAGATTGTAATAAAATATGACCAGCAATAACAAATAAATCATCATCTGTCATGTTGCGCATTTTTGGGAAAATATCAGCACTTTTTATACTTGGATGAATTTCAGCAATTGATTCAGTTCCGTCATATGTTGTAGGATTTTTCATGTAGTCTATTAAAGATTCAATATTATCTCTTCTTGGTGTTGCTGATTGTAAAGATTTAATATCTAGACCAATATTTGGATTAGTTTTAGTTCCACCACCACTATGACATTGTGCACAATTACTATTAAATAGACGTTTGCCTTTTTTTACTTGTTCTGTTGTTAATGTTATAGTTTTGCCATTTTCATTTAATAATACTGTTCTCGATTTTTCATCAAGATCACTTGCAGATGCAAGATTTGTATTATTAATTATAATATAAATTATGCTCAAAATAGCAATCTTAAAATTCAAGTAAAGATTTTTTTTAGACATAATATTAAATATCCTTAATTATATATAACATATTATGAAATAAATTTTTATTTTAAATATAAATTATATTATTTCATAATTATAAAATTATTTTTATAAAACTACCTGAGAATGTAATTTGAGTAATTGATACAATTTATTTTTTAATTCAGTTCTTGGTATTATTAAATCTACAAACCCTTTTTTCCATAATAATTCAGCAATCTGAAAATCTGGAGGTAATTTTTGTTTAATCGTTTGCTCAATAACTCTTCGTCCGGCAAAGGCTACTATAGCTCTAGGCTCAGCTATAATTATATCACCTAACATACCAAAACTAGCTGTAACACCACCAGTAGTAGGAGAAGTTAAGACAGAAATATATAAAAGAGATGCATTTTTGTGTTTTCCTAAAACTGATGAAATTTTTGCCATTTGCATTAAACTTAAAATTCCTTCTTGCATACGAGCTCCACCAGAAGCACAAAAAATAATCACTGGCAATTTAGATAAAGTGGCTTGCTCTATAAGACGAGTAATTTTTTCACCTACAGCCGATCCCATACTTCCTCCCATAAATCGAAAATCCATTACAGCACAAGCCACTTTTATACCATTAATTAATCCAATTCCAGTTTCTACTGCATCTTGTAACTTAGTTTTTAGCTTATTTTCTTCTAATCTTGAATTATATGGTTTAATATCGTAAAATCCCAATGGATCCGTTGAAATTAAATTATTATTAATGGGAGTCCAAGTATTTTCATCTATTATTTCTTCAATTCGCTTATGGCTAGGTAATGGGAAATAATAATTGCAATAAATACAAATATATGATTTTTTTTCTAATTGTGCCCTAGGTAAAGTATTTTCGCAGCAAGGACATATAAACCAGATACCTTTTTTTATCTGTAATGGTTTTATTTGTTTTAGATTGTGTAATTGTTTTGTTACTCTTATTGAATTTAGTTTTATCTTGTTTCTAATAACACTTTGAAAGTCTTTAATAATATTATCATTGTTAATATTATCTAAGATATTATTCATATACAATTAATTATCAATTATATTATATAATTTAATTCCGTATTACCCTATCTTTATAACTAACATAGATAAGTAATAGACTAATTGGTAAAACTACTATAATAAAACCTAGAAATAGACTATTAAAAAAACTTGATAAAGAAGATGTCATAATAAATCCTTCAAAATTTTATATTAAAAAATCTATAGAAAAAGTTATAATAATATATTATTATAACTTTTTCTATAGATTTTTTAATATAAAATTTTGAATACTCTTATAATTATATAAATCAAGCGGTTGTGATGAAATTGGTAACCATGTACGCTTGAGGGGCGTATGGCTATATGCCTTACGAGTTCGAGTCTCGTCATCCGCATAGATAAATATTATAACCCATTAATATATAATAGAAACACGATTGATGCTACTTGCATGTCCTCTCAATTTCATGTATTTCTATTATATACTAATGGGTCTTAATCAGATTATATCATATAAATTAATTAATTTCAATAAGAAATTAATTAACTTAATATTGCATTACTAAGATAATCAAAATATGGAATAACTATTTGTTTTTCCTCATCAAACTCAAAAATATTGAGACTTGCTTCTTTAAGACATTTAATAGCATCATACATGCCAATAATAGGTACACCCAAAGAGTTATACATATCTTTTACACCAATAATACCGATTTTTTCTATAGGTGTTATATCTCCTGCAAGTACTCCATAAGTAACTAAACGAAGATACCATCCATAATCTCTCAAACATAAAGCCCTTTGCTTAGGACCTGAAGCATTACCTCCAGAAGAAACATATTCGGGATGAAGTTGAAATAATTTTTTGCTTGCATTTTGTATAATATCTTTTTCTCGTTCTTTTAACTTATTTATAATATTAATTCTTGTATTTGCAGTATTAAAAAAATAAATCAAAGTAGATAATTCGCCACTGTTTGGATAACGTAATTCTTCATCAGCTGTATTTATTATTTGACTTATTAAACTCATATACTAAAACTAGATTATAAAATTATATTAATTATATGTTATATCTTATTTTATAAATAAGATTTTTATTTTTTCCATTATAATACTTCTTAACTATAAACAAATAAGGGCTTAAACTTTAGTTTTTTTTACTAAAGTTTAAGCCCTTATTTGTTTATAGTTAAGAAGTATTATAATGGAAAAAATAAAGCATCTGGATACAAACGATTGAACTCCACGATTATAGCAGCTGTAATAGCTATCCAAATTGCTCCTAACACTGGAGCAGTAGACAAATACTTAAGTAAATCTTTATTCATATTTATTTATCATTAATTTATTTATTATTATTTTTATTATTCTTATCTAGGAGAAATTGTAACTTCACTATCCTTCATTAATAATTCTCCATTAGTATACTCTCTAAAGGCAGACAATGGCCAAATAAATCCCGAACTCATAAATTTAAGGGCTAAGGGGACATCGATGATAATTTCATTTTCTATAGCTTTATTCGTATTTTTTATAGCACGTAAATATCCTCTACCGACCCAACCAATCCAACCACTTATATACAAGAAAAGTAAGCTTGGTACAATAAATTCTCCAGCATGACTCAACCTTCCATCAGCTATTAAATGTGGAAGCCCATCTTTTCCACAGAGTACTCCTGATTCCATAAATATATGGAATCTATTATTAGTTTTATCAATTGTCTTTTTTATCGCTAAATAGGAATTACTTCCTACTTCATATTTGCTAAGCTTAGTTTCTAATTTTTTTATTGTTGACTCTAAACGCTTATTGAATAACTTTGATTCTTTACAAGGAATTAAATTATTAAATTCTGCTTGCACTAAATTATTAGTACTAAACGATAAAATACTAGTAAATAAAATTATATATAAAATAAGTCTATTAATTTTCATCATTTCTCCATGTAAATTAGACTCTAATAACTAATATATAATAAACTTTAGTATAAAAATATATTAATTAATATAAATTAAAATTTGTAACAAATTAATTTATAAAAAAATAACAAAGGAAATAATTATTGTGTTAGATGATACAACCTTAATTATAAAATCAATTCCTTTTTCCAATAAAGAAATAAAAGTTTTTTTTAAAAGAAATACTATTTTTGATATCAAAGACTTGATATTACTCTATCAATCTGTAGGATGGCAAAAAAATTCAATTAATAAATTACAAAGACTAGTTGAAAATAATTTATTAATAAGTTGTTTTATAGAATTATCTACAGTTAAACCTAATTTAATAGGTTTTGTATTTGTGAGTTCTGATTCTGAATATTATTCTATAATATGGGATTTAATGATAAATCCTAAATTTCAGAATCTTGGTTTAGGAAAAGAGTTAATATATTTAATAATCAACGAAATCAAGAAAATGCAGATTAATAATACAATACTATTTGCTGAAAATGAAGTAATTAATTTTTATAAAAAATTAGGATTTGTAATTGAACCCAATAAAACTAAAGTACTATTTTTATCAAATTAATTTTTTATTTTTATATATACTATATATAAATCGTTATCTCGGGATGTAGCGTAGTTTGGTAGCGCGTCTGCTTTGGGAGCAGAATGTCGCAGGTTCAAATCCTGCCATCCCGATGTTAACTATCTTAGTTAACTAGGATTTTTATTTGTACTTAATATTATTAAGTCTATCACTAGCAGTTTTATTTTGCTTATCATAAGATAAAACAAATTGATATAAATCAATTGCTTTTTTTATATCATTTATTTTTTCATAGACTTTAGCTAAATTGTTTATTGCTATACTATAATTAGGCTGTATTGCAATACATTTTTTAAAAAATTGAATAGCTAGATGATATTCTTCAATTTGCATGTAAACATAACCAATACTATTATAGATTTGCATAAGTGAAATTCCAGCATTTTCTGTATAATAATCAGAAGATTTAATAAAAAAATCTAGAGCTTTTTCTAGGCAATTCTTATCGAGATAAACAGTACCAAGAAGAAAATAAATATAGCAGTGATTTTTGTGATTATTAGTTAATAAAGTATTTAATCTATATATATAGAATTCTTGTTTGATAAATTTAAAAACTTGGCGATAAATCTTTATTATAAAAAATAGTAATATAATTATAAGTATAAACAAATAAAAAAAAGAAGTATAATTTAATATCATAAATTCTACAGAAATATAAATAATAATATTTTAATGCCCTCATCGTCTAGAGGCCTAGGACATCTCCCTTTCACGGAGGTAACGGGGATTCGAATTCCCCTGAGGGTATAAAAGTAGTAAAATCTATTAGAATTAAATAGACTGTATCATTTCATTTATAAAATTTTTAAAATCATCTAATCCATTAGATTCAGTCGATTTAGATATTTGTTGCATACAAGCACTACCAATAATTATTCCATCAGCTCCCCACGCTTTAATTTGTTTAATATGACTTGGTTTAGATACACCAAACCCTATTACTATTGGCTTATTGCTATATCTTCTAATAAGTTCAATCTTATCTTTAATCACATAAGAAAAATTATGCCTTATACCAGTTACACCTGTACTACTTACTAAATAAATAAAACCATTTGATTTTTCTAGAATTAATTTAATCCTACTTTCTGTACTTACAGGAGAAACTAACATATTAAGATTTATATTATATTGTTTACATGTCATTAAAACCTCGTCAGCTTCTTCAATAGGTAAATCAGGAATAATTATTCCTTTAACATTTAATTGGTATAATTTGTATATAAAATTATTTATTCCATAATGGAGTATTAAATTAAAATAGCAAAATATAATTATGGGGATTGATAAATTAATCTTTTCTAAGATCGAAAAAACATGATTTATACGAAATCCTTGATTTAAAGCCCTTTGAGCTGAAGATTGGATAATAATACCATCTGCTAGAGGATCACTATAAGGAATCCCTAATTCTATCATATGAGAACCACTATTATCTAAGATATTTAATGCTTTAATAGTTGTTTCTATGTTAGGATCACCTGCCATAATAAATGGCATTAAGGCAATTTTATTATTAGATTTTGTTTCTTGAAAAATTTTATCTATTAACGACATATTAATCATAACCCATGTATATATTTTTATTCTATTAAAAATAAAATAATAATACTTCTATAAGAATTTTAGATGCTATAAAATATAGGCTGCCCGGGACTCGAACCCGGAACTAATCGGTTAAAAGCCGAGTACTCTACCATTGAGTTAGCAACCCTAAAATATATAGAAAAATAAGTTATCCTATTTATTAAATAAGTTTATCAATTTTAATATTAAATATAAAATTATTTATATAAATTTAATGATTCAAAATAGAAATACAGTTATTAATAAATCATATTTGCATAAAAAATTCTATTTTACTCTTCAAGAAATTCAACTATTGAAAAATAATACTTCTTTTATTGTTTCTATTTCGGGAGGGCAAGACTCACTAACTTTATTAAAACTTGTTTATGATTTTGCTAATATTTATAATTGGCAAATTATACTAGTACATTTTAACCATAACATTCGAGATGATTCCAAACAAAATGCAAATTTAATCAAGAAATTAGCCAATAAATTGAATTTACAATATTATTTGTATAATTATGATGATATCTTTACAGAGGCCAAAGCAAGATTATGGCGTTATAAAAATCTAATTAATCTAGCTGTAAATAAAAAATGTAGTTATATTCTTACAGCACACACACTGAATGATAAAATCGAAAGTTTATTTCTTAATCTATTTCGGGGAAGCAGCTTGGAAGGCCTCTCAACTATATCTTCTATAAGCTATGTAAATAGAACTATAAAAATAATTAGACCGATTATTAATTTTACTAGAGAGGATACTTATTGGTTTTGTAGATGTTTTTATTTGCCCATTTGGCTAGATTTGACTAACTATAAACTTAATCTAAAACGCAACCGTATAAGAAATGAAATATTACCATATATATCATATTATTTTAATCCTTCAATTTATTATAATTTATCTCATATAATTGATATTATTTCAAAGGAAAATGAATATTTACAATGGCTTATGTACTCAATATATAAAAAAATATACAATCTGGATAATGACGGCTTGAATATTAATTTATTTGATAAATATCATATATCAATGAAAAGACGGATTATACAATATTTATTTAAAGAACGATTTAATATTTATCTAAGTTTCGAAGAAAATAGTAGAATACTATATTACTTAAATAAAAGAAATTATACAGATTTTCGCATACAGGATAAACAAATTTTTCTATTTTTTGTTTATGAATGGGCCTTCATAAGAACTGGGATCTATGATACAACAAAGAATATTATAGATAATTTAGTTAATGAAAATCATATTTGCATCTTTATAAATTCATCTCGATCTAGAATAAGTAATAAAATTATACAAATTTTTGATACTTTAGGTGTAGATTATAAAATAATTAATCTATTCAAGAACGCTATTTTATATGAAGCAATAAAAATTTATTCAAATTGTCCTATTCTACCTCAAATCTATGTAAACGGGAAATTTCTTGGTGGATATGATATTATTTTCAAACTCTATTCTAATGGTAAATTAGAAAGCATATTAAAATAATATATAATTCTAATATATGTTCTCTAAATTACTATATAATATATATATACATATATCACATTATATATATTAATAAATAATAGAATATGATAAATTGGCAAGTTATTGGGCAATTAGTCGCTCTTACATTAATAATATTATCAGGGCCAGCAATTATTATGCTACTTTCTTTCCGTAAAGGTAATTTATAATAACAAAATAAGAAAAAATGATAATAAGAGTTTTTTTTAACTCTTATTATCATTTTTTCTTATTTTGTTATTATACTAATTTCTTGCTTTTCACTAGCAAACTCATTGTTAGGAGTAAGAAAAAGCATACAATGACATTCTTTTCTTTCTCTCATAGGAACACATGGACAATTCCAATAAGCTGCTGAAGCTTCTACTGATTTATTATCATAATGTCTGCATGGACACAAAGGAGCACCATACTCAGCTTTGTGTTTAGCTAAACCCTCAATAACAACTTGAGTAACACTTGGATCTATACAAAAAAATGTACCTGTCCTTTTTGCATAAGTCTCAGCAAATTTAATCATAGCATTTAAATTGTCTCGCTGTGTATTAATAGACTTAGACTTAAAAGAATTATTTTGCATAAAATTTATATATTATATTACAAATAGATATTATATAACTTAAAAATCAAACAGAACTGGCGAAATTGGTAGACGCGTTAGATTCAGGATCTAATAACATTAATTATAGTTGTCCGGGTTCGAATCCCGGGTTCTGTATAAAATATAAAAATTTGTAAAATAATGATATTATATAATAATACAAATATATAATATTTGTATTTTAAATGTAATATTATAAAGGTGTAAATTTAGTATGACTGCATCATATCTTCCTTCAATACTAGTTCCAATTATAGGCCTTGTATTTCCATTTATTAGTATGGCTTTATTTTTTATTTATGTGGAACAAGAAGAAATTGGTTAAGGAAGGAGACAATCTGAGTTAATTAACTCAGATTGTCTCCTTCCTTAACCAATTTCTTCTTGTTCCACATAAATAAAAAAGTGATTTTATAAAGCAGAACCTATTCCTGAATAGGAACCATAAAAAAAAAGGCCCATTACAGTGATTAATCCAATACCTCCTATGGTTGCAATTAACCATAATGGAACTCTACCTGTTTGACTCATGATTTATCTCCTATAAAAATTAATTATTTTTATAAATGAAATTTAATTAAAAAAATAACTGGAAAATAATAATGCTAAAACAAAAATTAATAACAATCCCCAAAAAAGAGAAGTGCGATTTAATTCAACAGGTTGTTTATTCGGATTAGAACCGGTCATTATTTCTCCTTTTTATATTAATTTTATCTTTGAATAAATTGCATTGCAGTTATAGACCCAAGAAAAAAAATAGTTGGAATAGCTAATGCATGAACAGCTAACCATCTAAAAGTAAATACTGGATAAGATACTGGTTGGTTCATATTGCTTCTTGTCATACTATCATTACTCCTTAATTTATTTTTATAAACCTCTAGTTAGATCCTCTAATTCTTCTTTCACATTAAATCTGTCATTGATCAGTGGAATTTGTTCTCTATCATTAGTAAAATATTCATTTGGACGTGGAGTACCAAATATATCATATGCTAGCCCAGTACTTGTAAATAGCCAACCAGCAATAAATAATGCCGGAATAGTAATACTATGAATAACCCAATAGCGAACACTTGTTATAATATCAGAAAAAGGACGTTCTCCAGTTGAACCTCCTGCCATAAGATTTCTCCTTTTATATAGCAATATATATATTATAATAATATTATATATCTTTATATTTAAAACCACATAAAAATATTCTTAAGCGGGCAGCGGGAATCGAACCCGCATCATTAACTTGGAAGGCTAAGGTTTTACCACTAAACTATGCCCGCTTTTTATTAAACTAACTAACTTATATAGTTAGTTTAACTTTTTATATCTTCTATTGACACTCCTAAAAATTTTGCTAATTTACTTGCTTTTGATTCAAGTGTTGAAATAGGAATAGGTTGAGAAACTTGTGTTAATGGAATCTTTATATTATTTTTAGTACACAAGTATATTTCATGTTTAGGATTAATTCCCTGTTTGATACTCACCTGAATACATCTAATATGATCCATTTTATATTCTAGATTAATAAAACGGTTTTTACCAGGGAATCCCAAACGTAAAATTTTGATTGAATTATTCAATTTATCGAATTTATTATAACCACTACCTATATCTAATGCAATAGTAAACCATAAAAAAACACTTATAAAAAGTGCCAAGGAACCATAGAATGACATTAATATACCCTGAGGAATAAAAGATAAATCTGATGGTGCAATGAAAAAAAAAATTGGTTTTTTTATATAAGAAGATAAACCTATCAAGAAAAAACTACTACCAGCAGCAAGAGTAATAATTGCCCAAAATATATTATCCCATCTTCTTGCACCGACTATTGGCTGTATAATAATATTATTATTCTCGATATAATAATCATTATTTTTTTTTATAAAATTATCTTTAGTATTTACAAACATTCAATTCTCCTTATCAGTTATTACAATTATCGATAAGCCTATATTAGCAACCAAAGTAATTACAGATTGACTCAATATTAGCCATTCTAGAAATTCTATGTTCTCAAAAAAATGCCATGTACAAGCTAGTATTGCATTATATACGAACAATATCATGCTACATGATAATTTATAATTAAAATCTGATTTTAACTGATTAGCTAGTTCCCATATGAGCTCTATAGATAAAAACCACTCCATGCTACTTGCTATATGAATCAACCATGTTGGGTAAGATAAAATCATATTTTTATTGAAATATTTAACAAAATAATGATTGCTCTTAAGTTTTAAATCAACTTAAATTTTCTTAATAAAAAAAATAATATTTGTGTTGTAGTTAACATTATAGCTAAAAGTATTATATAATATATAGTGATGAGCATAATATATTCACCTTATAAATTATTGATTATTGATGTTATAATACATTATTATAACATCAATAATCAATAATTTATAAGGTGAATATATTAATAATTTTCTATTAAATAAGGATAAATTATGACAGATTTTATAAAACCATATAATGATGACCCTTTTGCAGGCAATCTTGCTACACCAATTAATACTTCTAGTTTAACCAAAAATTTATTAAGTAATTTACCTATATATCGCAGAAGACTCTCACCATTATTGAGAGGTTTAGAAATTGGAATGGCACATGGATATTTTATTATTGGTCCTTTTTACAAATTAGGTCCACTACGTAATTCAGAAATTGCTTTACTTTCAGGATTCTTATCTTCTGTCGGTTTGATCATTTTTTTGACTGTAGGTTTATTATTATATGGTAATACATCTTTTGATAAAGATGAATCAAAAGATCAATTACAAACATCAGAAGGGTGGAATCAGTTTACTGCAGGCTTTTTAGTGGGTGCTATAGGTGGTGCCGGTTTTGCATATCTTATTTTAGTAAATTTATAAAAAAAAAAGAAGAATCATGATTCTTCTTTTTTTTTATTGTATATTCTTAATATTCTTACTAATAAAAAAGTTATGAGAAAAAAAATATTAAGCTTTATTAAGTGTCTTATCTCAATATGTATATGGATTATAGATAAAATTATTTTAGAAATAGTATTATGGACAATTATTAATTCAATTTTTTTTACTTTATTTATTCTTAATTGCATAAAAACAATTTGGATCAAGATATTAAATTCTCTTACTCATTCATGTTGCGATAAGTCGCAACCGCAGATGGAGAAACTCGATTCAGATAACGGAAAATCCAATACTTGAAAACTGTATCAAGTAGAACAGGGAAAGTAGCAATAAAAAGAAAAATAAAATCTCTATTTTCTGGTAAACCAAAGTGACGTAGCATAGCTTCAATAATAACTTCCCAGCCGTGAGGAGAATGAAATCCTACGAAAATATCTGTAAATAAAATAATTAAGAAAGCTTTTGCTGTATCACTCAAGCCATAAACTAATTCGTCTAAAAATGATTTTAAAATTGTAATTTGTCTTCTACCAAAAATCATTAAAATTGCAACTGCGATAACAGAAGAAATATCAGCAAGAATATTTTTTATAGCATTTGCACTTTCCTCTGAATAAGATTCTGCAAGTTCAATTGCTCTTTGCTTAATTTTTTGTTCAATATTTTCATTTGAAAGATCTTTAGTTTGACCAATTAAACTTTCGAAATGAATTTTTTCTTCAATTCTCTGAAGTTCTGCAAAAGCCCTTTCTTCTTGTGAAGGATTTAAAAATATCTCTGGTTGCTTGATATTCCAAAAATAATTAATAAGAGGTCCAAAAATAAAATTCTTAGCAATCTGATTAACAATAACAGGTGCTGCAATTAATAAAATTAAATATTTAATTGAAACAACAGTTTGGTAACGAGATACTTTAAATTGCTCAATAAGTTCAGCTTCGGAATTGGGATCGAGTTCTTTCTTAAATTTTTCAAAGGTTCTAGTAATAGATCTTGGTATAGGGCCTGTTTTTTCAAATGCAGATTGGTTAATTTTTTGTAGTCTCCAATTTTTCATAGAATGTAGTATTAATTTATTATAATAATTATAAGTTAGATTATTATGGATTTAATAAGGTTTTTAGAAAAAATAAATGGTACATGGTTTGTACAAAGAACAACTTATCATATGAACTCTGAAAAGGTTATTACTAATAAGGGATATATTACAATACACCCGTCAAAAGAGGGGATTAAGGATAAATATATTTTAAATGAATTACAAAAGCCAATTTACCACTATAAAGAGCTAGCATTCAATCTAATCACTCAAATTTTATGGTCTAATAGTCAAAAATTTTTAACAAAGGATCATTTATCTACAGTACTAATAATTCCTTATCAAGATAATTCAAATAAGTTTATACGTATATTAAATTATAGTTCAATATTAAAATGTGATTATCTAAGTTGTAAAGAAAAAAATTATACTGAATATTTCACTCTATTCATAGAAGATAGTAACTGTACAACATGCGAAAAAATATGGTTTCCTAATAATAATTTAAAATTAAGTGTAACCAGTTTATTTAATGATGACAAATGTATTTCAACTTCTTTCGGTTCAGAAATCCGAATCGCAGAGACTTAGAATAAAATGAAAAGCCCTAGTTTATAAACTAGGGCTTTTCATTTTATTCTAAGTCTCTGCGATTCGGATTTCTGGAAGGATCATTTGACAAAAATCCGAAAACGAATAGAGATATAAAGAATATTACTACTGTATATACTAAAATTTTTAGAGTTAACATTAATTATTACTCCAATTAATTAATTATAAACAATAAACAAATATATAATATTATATAGGTAAATATTTACAAATTTTTATTTCTAATTTTATTGACAAAAAAATAACTTAAAACCCTGGAGCCTTTTATCAGATATATTACAAATAAAATAATAATTACAGCAAATAAAGATTTAATTTATTCTATTTTTCAATCTTAATTTATCATAATTTAATTCCTGTATCTTTTTAAGAACTTTATCAAAATACTCCTTCAGATATTTATCTAATTTAGATAAATCATTGATATTAGAAATTTTATATAAATAATCACTATTGCCAGTTAATTGATTAGCAAATATAAATATTTCAATAAAAGCAAGCATATTAGAAATATTCCATGTCCATTCAAATAAAGAAGTAATATAACGAGAAAACCTAATTAAAGAGAATGGGATATATATAGTTTTTGCTTTCTGTCCAGAAAATTTTTGACATAACTCAATAATTTCTTCGGTTGTCCAACTCTTAGGTCCCCATAAATTAAAATTTTTCTTTCTAAATATGGGCGAATTAATCGAAGCTAAAGAAATTTTTGCTACATCTCTTGCATCAATATAACTTATAAAAGTTTCCCTAGAAGTAATAACAATAGGTTGATTTTCTAAAATAGGTATAGCATACTGATTAATTATTCCTTGAAAAAATCCAACTAAACAAAATATTGTATAATTTAATGCTGAAGATCTTTCCAAGTATTGTTCTATTTCATATTTAAATTTCAATAAAGGTAAATTGGTATATTTTTTCGCGTTAACAATGGAAAAAAATATAAATTTTTTAACACCTGCAATCTCAGAAGCTTTTATTAAAGCAATTTTAGCATTTTTTTCTGTTTTTTCCATATTATAAAACTCATTTAGTCTAGTTGTAGATGCATCTATAACTACACTTATTCCTTTTAAAGCTTCCGGAAGGGTGTCTTTTTTTGTTAAATCACCATATATCAATTCTGCTCCCCACTCTTTCAAAAAAGAAGCTTTACCTAAATCTCTAACTAAACATTTAACCTTATATCCTTTATCGATAGCTATAAAAACTATTTGTCTACCTAGTGTTCCAGTTGCTCCTACTACAAGTATATTCATTATTTTAATGTAATTGGTGTTATAAATGATTATATTATATCTTATATAAGATATAATATAATCATTTATAACACCAATTACATTAAAATAAATTAGGTAGGAAGGGATTTGAACCCTTACAACAAAAGTTGTCACATTTTGAGTGTGATGCGTCTACCAGTTTCGCCACCTACCCAATAAATTAAACCTTTAAAACAAAATACTTATGTATAACTTATATTATTATACAATATCAAGGAAATATTTGATATCTCCTTGGACATATCTTTGTAAATTATCTTTTATTACAAAAAGTATTATTATTTATATTATAGTTATTTCTTTTAATCTAAATTTTAACATTTTTTTGAGTTTTCACATATTTATAATTAGTATATGTATATTAGTAAGTTTTATTCTAGAATTTAAAACTAAACTTTTAATAAAAAAAATTCTTTTTGTTTATAAAATGAGATCATTATACTTTCTTTTATTAATAAGTATATTATTAAATATTTTTATATTAAAAATATTATCACCAATTAATTTAGAACTAATATATAAAACAATATTAGAAAATTATTTTTTATATAAATTTCTTATATTTGTTACAATTAACTTTTATATTATTAATTTTTTATTACTAAGTACTAGTAATTATCAAATAATCAATTCAATTCTTAGTACAGTTACTAATATGATAATATTAGTAACCAAATTATGTAAAAAAGAAATAAAATATTCAAGTTTTATTAGTGAAAGATTTTTAAATATATTTTATGAAAATTTTAGGTATTCTACATATATAGTCAAATTGAAAAGATATAATATATGTGAAGAATCAAATCAATCGATATATTCATCTAATTCTTACTTATCGCTTATTTATAAGCTAATTATTATTAATTTAAAAAAAAGTATTTCTAGTGTAAATAAAATATCTTTTAATTTAAAATGCATACTCTATTTAAGTTAACAAAACTTAAATTCACTTTTTAAATTAAGCTAGATGACTCATCATATATGAAATCCTTTATATTCTCAAGTAACATTAATAGAAAATATTATTAATAATAGCATATATTGTTTAAGTTAAATGAAGTATGAACCAATCATTAGATACCACAACGATAAAATTAGAACAACTTATCAATAAATCATATAAATATGGATTTAGTACTAAAATACAAAACGAGGAATTCCCTAAAGGAATCAATGAAGATATTGTTGCTTTAATTTCAAAAAAAAAGAATGAACCTAAATATATGCTAGATTTTAGACTAAAAGCATATAAAAAATGGAAACAAATGTATCTTCCTAAATGGCAATATCTAAATTTTGAACCAATTAATTACCAAAACATAGTTTATTATTCTGTACCTAAACAACAAAAAAAGCTACAAAGTCTAAATGAAGTAGATCCAGAATTGCTTAAAACTTTTGAAAAATTAGGAATTCCATTAAATGAACAAAAAAGACTTACAAATGTAGCAGTAGATGCGGTATTTGATAGTATATCAATTGGAACAACTTTTAAACAGGAATTAGCAGATCAAGGTATAATTTTTTGCTCAATTTCAGAAGCTATCCAAAAATATCCTTCTCTAATTCAAAAGTATTTAGGTTCTGTAGTACCTATTGGTGATAATTATTTTGCAGCACTTAATTCTGCGGTATTTACTGATGGTTCTTTTTGTTATATACCTCCAAATACAAAATGTCCACTAGAATTATCAACGTATTTCCGAATAAATAATGAAGAATCTGGTCAATTTGAAAGAACTCTTATTGTAGCTGATCGAAATAGCTATGTAAGTTATCTTGAAGGATGTACAGCACCACAATATAAGAAAAATCAACTTCATGCTGCAGTTGTTGAAATTATTGCTTTAGAGAATTCAGAAGTTAAATATTCTACAGTACAAAATTGGTACAGTGGAGACGAAAATGGTAAAGGAGGAATTTATAATTTTGTTACTAAAAGGGGATTATGTGCAGAAAGCAATTCCAAAATCTCTTGGACACAAGTAGAAACAGGTTCTGCTATTACTTGGAAATATCCTAGTTGTATTTTAGCAGGAAATAATTCTAAAGGAGAGTTTTATTCTGTAGCACTAACAAATCATTATCAACAAGCAGATACAGGCAGTAAAATGATTCATATTGGAAAAAATAGTAGAAGTAAAATAATTTCAAAAGGAATTTCTACAGGTAACTCAATAAATAGTTATAGAGGTAAAGTAAAGGTATCATTAAATGCTTCTAGAGCACGGAATTATTCTCAATGTGACTCACTCTTAATAGGAAATAGTTCAGAAGCTAATACATTTCCTTATATAGAAGTCTATAATAGATCTTCCATAATAGAACATGAAGCTTCTATTTCAAAAATTAATGAGGAAAAACTTTTCTATTTTATGCAAAGAGGTATATCAATAGAAGAAGCAATTTCACTAATAGTAAGTGGATTTTGTAAGGAAGTTTTCACTGAACTACCATTAGAATTTGCTTTAGAAGCTGATAAATTATTAGGTCTAAAACTAGAAGGAAGTGTAGGATGAAGCATAAGAGTTTATTACAAATAAAAAACTTACATGTTAAATTAGCAAATACTGAAGAATATATTCTAAATGGTATTAATCTTAATGTTAATCAAGGCGAAATTCACGCTATAATGGGTCCAAATGGTTCTGGAAAAAGTACTTTGTCTAAGGTCATAGCTGGACATAGTTTATATAAAGTTGTTAAAGGTGAAATTATATTTCAAGACCAAAATTTACTAAATTACACTATAGAAGATAGAGCTAATTTAGGTATATTCTTAGCTTTTCAATATCCGTTAGAAATAGCAGGAGTCAATAACATTGATTTTCTTCGTCTTGCTTACAATTCAAAACTTAAATTTAATCAAAGGAATCCAGTTGACCCTCTGAAATTTTTAGAGATTGTATATCCGAAATTAAAGCTTGTTGGTCTTGATGAAAGTTTCTTATATAGAAAAGTAAATGAAGGATTTTCTGGAGGAGAAAAAAAAAAGAATGAAATACTTCAAATGTCTTTATTAGATGCTAAACTATCTATTTTAGATGAAACAGATTCAGGACTAGATATAGATGCTTTACAAGATATTTCAAATGCTATTAAAAGTATTTTGAAACTGAGCCAATTTAAACAGTCAATTATAATAATTACACATTATCAAAGGATTCTAAATTATATACAACCAGACTATATTCACGTAATGTATAAAGGCAAGATAATTAAAACAGGTGATGCAAACTTGGCCAACCAATTAGAATCTCAAGGTTATGAATGGTTAGCTAGTGAATAATAAATAAAATCAAAAGAATAAACAAGATGTTTGTAAGAAGCTTCTTACAAACATCTTGTTTATTCTTTTGATTTTATTTATTATTCACTAGCTAAAAAAGTAGCTTTTGTTTCTTGAATTGATTGTTTTAAAATCTCTTCAGCTTCTGAAACTAGTTGTTTATTACTTTTAATAAGTTCAATAAATTTTGATTTAGAATTAACAATATATTCTCTTAATGCTTTAATAAAAGAACTTACTTTCTGTAATGGAATTTCATCTAAATACCCATTAATTCCACTATAAATAATAGCTATTTGTTCCTCTACTGGAATTGGAGAATTTTGCGATTGTTTTAGCATTTCCCTTAATCTTTGTCCTCGAGCAAGTTGATTTTGTGTTGCTTTATCTAAATCGGAAGCAAATTGAGAAAAAGCTTCTAATTCAGCAAATTGTGCTAATTCTAATTTTAACTTGCCAGCTACTTGTTTCATAGCCTTTATTTGTGCAGCAGAGCCTACTCTAGAGACAGATATACCAACATTAATAGCAGGCCTAATTCCTGAATTAAATAAATCACTAGATAAAAAAATCTGACCATCAGTAATTGAAATTACATTAGTAGGAATGTATGCTGAAACATCTCCTGCTTGTGTTTCTATAATAGGTAAAGCAGTCATACTTCCTCCACCTAATTTTTGATTTAATTTTGCTGCACGTTCCAAAAGTCTAGAATGTAAATAAAAAACATCACCTGGATAAGCTTCTCTTCCTGGAGGTCTACGTAATAATAAAGACATTTGTCTATAGGCCTGTGCTTGTTTAGTTAGGTCATCATAAATTACTAGGGTTGCCTTTCCTTTATACATAAAATATTCAGCTAAGCTCGCAGCAGTATAAGGTGCAATATACTGTAAACTTGCTGGTTCGTCTGCATTCGCTGCAACTATTATAGTATAGCCTAATGCGCCCTTTTCTTCAAGAGTTGATACAACTTGCGCTACTGAAGATGCTTTTTGTCCTATTGCAGCATAAATACAAATTACATCTTGATCTTTTTGGTTAATAATTGTATCTAAAGCAATTGACGTTTTACCTGTTTGTCTGTCACCGATTATAAGTTCACGTTGTCCTCTACCAATAGGAATCATAGAATCAATTGCGGTTATACCAGTTTGTAATGGTTCACAAACTGACTGGCGAACAATTATACCTGGTGCCAACATTTCAATCAATCTATTTTCAGAGCATACAGGTTCAACTTTGCCATCAATTGACTTACCCAATGCATTAACTACTCGACCTAGAAATTCTTCTCCGACAGGTATTTGTGCAATTTTTCCTGTAGATTTAACTGGACTTCCTTCTAATATATTAGAGTCATCTCCCATTAAAACTACACCAACATTATCATTTTCTAAATTTAATGCTATTCCTATAGTCTTATCTTCAAATTCCAATAATTCTCCAGCCATCACTTCTTCTAATCCATAAACCCTAGCAATTCCATCTCCGACTTGAAGAACGGTACCAACAGCTGAAAAACGAACCTCTGTTTCATATTTTTCAATTTGTTCTTTAATAATTGTGCTGATTTCATCAGGTCTAATATTTACCATATAAATTTAACCTATGATTTTATTGTTTGTATAATACTAATTAATTCCTAAATATAAGGCGAATTTTTCAATTTGTCCCTTTAAACTTAAATCTATTAAATTTGATCCAAATTTAATAATTAAACCACCAATCAGACTTGGATCAATTTTTAACTTAAGTTTAATGTAATTAGCTTTAGTTATTTCTTTTAATTTATTAATTAAATACTGTTGTTGTTTTTCTGTTAATGAAATTACTGAAGCTATTTCAACTACACTAGTATTTGTAGCTTTATTCCAAATCAGAATAAATTGATCAACAATATCATAAAAGTATATGATTCTTCTTCGTTCAATTAAGATTAATAAAAAATTTAAGGTTATCTTATCAAGATTGTTATTAAAAACAATTTTAATAGTGTTTTTCTTTATTTGTTGACTAATTAAAGGATTAACTAAAAAATAATAAAATTCAGGCATTTGTTTTAAGAGAGTTTTAATTGAATTCAATTGTTCATTAATTTCAGCTAATGAATTTTTAGTATTAGCTATTTCAAATAAACCTTCTGCATAAACTTTAGCTATTTTGTAATTATTATGCATTATTTATTCCTTATGGTTAACATTGCTAGACTTTGATCAATAATTTTTTGTTGGATATTGTTGTCTAATTCATCTTTTAATTTACTTTGTACCTTTTGTAAGGCTAGAGCAGCAATTTGCTGCTTAATTTGTTTTTTGATTTGTAATTCTGTATTATAAATATAATTCTTAGTATTTAATAATAGTCTCTCTATATCAGTCTTGCCTTGTTTTAAAATTGACTCTTTAACATTGGCTGCAGTATTTTTGGCCTCTTGTTTTATTTGATTTATTATAATTTGTGCAGAACTTAATTGATTTTTAGCTTCATTAAGTCTTATGGTTGATTTCTCTAAACGTTCTTCTGATTCTCGAATAGATGTAATTACTCTATTTTGTCTATTTATAAGAATACTACCCAAAAATTTCCTTCCTAGATATATTAAAATTATAATTAATATAAAAATATTAATTATATTAGTTTCTAATAAATCTAAATTTATCTTTATTGAAGATTGCGAGTTTTCATAACCTAAAACATCAAAGAACATATTTCCTATTATCCTAACCTTTTTATTTTTAAATATATATACTAATTAATTTATTTTTTATTTGCTCGCTTAGTTGTTCAACTTGCTTTTCGAGACTATATATAGCTTTATTTTTTTCTTTTTCAAATTGCATCATTGAACTCTGAATTAATTCTTGAGCTTCTTTTTGGGCTTGACTAATTTGAGCATTAACAAATTCTTGAGCTTCAGTTTGACTTGTTGTAACCATTTTAATAGCTTCTTTACGTGCAGTTATTAGCTCTAACTCATACTTCTTAGTAAGCTCATTAGCTTGATCAAGATAGAGTGAAGCTTTATTCAAATTTTCTCTAATATAATCTTCTCTAGAATCAATTACCTTACTTATTGGTTGATAATAAATTAGATTTAATACACTTGTTAAAAGTAAAAATTCTAGAGCAATAAATGATAAAGTAGCATCAAAATCAAATAAACCACCTGCAGCTAAAAGACTATATGAATTTATATATTGATATTGCATGATTCTATGATTGATTAAATTATATAGTAATAATGATTAATAATATATTAATATTATATCCTTTTATAAATCAATAGGATATAAAACGCTTAACTTTTGAATTGAAAGTTAAGCGTTTTATATCCTATTGATTTATAAAAGGATTAGCAAATAATAAAGATAAAGCTACAACTAATCCATAAATAGTTAGTGCTTCCATGAATGCAAGACTTAACAATAAAGTTCCACGAATTTTCCCCTCAGCTTCAGGTTGTCTAGCAATTCCCTCAACAGCTTGAGCAGATGCAGTTCCTTGTCCAATACCAGGACCTATAGCAGCTAAACCTACAGCTAATCCAGCTGCTATTACTGATGCGGCAGAAATAATAGAATCCATATTATTTATATTACCATATTTAATTATCAAGCAATAAACAAATTTCATTAATTATTCATAAGTTTAATTAGAATGTGTGTGTATATATTAATTTATAATTTAATGTTCTTCAATAGCTTCACCAATATATGCAGCTGCTAAGGTTGCAAAAATTAAAGCCTGGATTGAACTAGCAAATAAACCTAGCATCATAACTGGTAAAGGAACAATTAAAGGTACCAATAAAGTTAAGACAGAAACAACTAATTCATCTGCTAAGATATTGCCAAATAAACGAAAACTAAGAGACAAAGGTTTAGTAAAATCTTCCAAAATATTAATGGGTAACAATATCGGTGTAGGTTTTATATATCGAGAAAAATAACGTAATCCCTTTTTACTAATTCCTGCATAAAAATAAGCTAGAGAAGTTAGTAAGGCTAAAGCTGCTGTTGTATTAATATCATTAGTTGGTGCTGACAGTTCACCTTCCGGGAGTATTATCATTTTCCAAGGAATTAAAGCACCTGACCAATTAGAAACAAAAATAAATAAAAATAATGTTCCAATAAAAGGTACCCAATCACGATAGTGAGGTTCACCAATTTGACTTTTAGTTATATCTTGAATGAACTCTAAAACATATTCAAGAAAATTTTGTAACCCTCTAGGGGTTTGTGACATTTTATTAGTTCCTAATACAGAAAAAAGAATTAAAATTAAAATTACAAAAAATGAAACAATAAAAACTTGAGCATGCAGTTTAAAAACTCCCAAAGTAAAATAAAAATGTTCTCCAACCTTAACTGATGATATTAGCATATTAACGTGATATATAAAATGTTATAATATAAATTCAAGAATACTTACTAATAGTAAGTATAGCAAAGATTTTTAAAGAAAATCAAATTTAATTACCTAATATATACTTTGTAAATCTGCGTATTTTAATATTTTCATTAAAATACGATATTTTTAACTTTACTAAAGTCTCAATATTTATTGATTGATCACGCATATACGCTTGATCATATAAAACCAAAAGTTCTAAATTTTTTCTTATTCTTCCTTCTATAATTTTTTGTTTAATATCTTCTGGTTTATTTTTTAAATCTTCTCTCATTGATTCAATCTTTTTTTCTTTTTCTATAATTTCAGCAGGAATGTCATTAAATGTAATATATTCAACACTAGGAGAAGCTGCTATTTGCATAGCTATATCCTTAGCAAAATCTTTAAATTCATTTCTTCTAGCAACAAAATCTGTTTCACAATTGACTTCGACCAATACACCTATTTTATAACCTGTATGAATATAACTCACAATGACTCCTTCTGTAGCGACTTTATTAGCTTTTCTGTCAGCAGAAGCTAATCCCTTCTTTCTTAAAGTCTCTATGGCCATAACTTTGTCTCCATTAGACTCTCTTAAGGCTTTTTTACAATCCATCATGCCTGCACCTGTAATTTCACGAAGCTCTTTAACTAATTGAGCAGAAATTTCTGACATTTTATTTTCCTTTTTTATATACTTTGAATAGAAAATATTAACTAGTTTTACTTAATTCCCTTTCTATCTGACCTTCTTTAATAAAATCAACTAGTTTACCTAGTATTAATTTAACTGAACAAATAGCATCATCATTAGCTGGAATAGGTAAATCAACTATGTCTGGATTACAATTTGTATCTACAATGCAAATAGTAGGAATATTAAGTTTATTGCATTCCTGTACGGCAGTTAAATCTTTTCTCTGATCTATAATAATTACTACATCAGGTAAAGTATTCATTTTTCTAATTCCATTGAAATATCTGCGTAATTTATCTAATTCTTTCTTTAAGCGTGCTGATTCTTTTTTAGGTAAACTATTGAAAAAGCCTTCTGATTCTTTCTTTTCTAGATTTTCTAAAGCTTGTACTCTACTTTTTATTGTAACCCAATTAGTTAATAGTCCTCCTAGCCATCTTTGATTGATATAAAAAGAGTTACATCTTTGTGCTTCCTCAGCAAGTATTGTATTTAACTCTTGCCTTGTCCCAACAAATAAAAATTTCTTTCCTTTTTTGGCTAGAAGTTTGACATAATCACATGCTTCGCCTAATAGAAATGCTGTTTGTACTAAATCTATGATATGAACTTTATTCCGCTCAGCATAAATAAAACTTACCATCTTAGGATTCCATTTATTAAATCTATGACCTAGATGAACTCTAGCTGCTAAAAGTTCTGATAATGTAACAACGGATGTTGTCATAATGTTTTTAAATCCCTTTTTATATTTTTAATTTATAATTAATTCAATCTCTTATTCTGTTCTAATTGATTAGTTAATATTTTATATATGATATTATCTTCAAAATTATATGGATCTAGAGAAATAATATTTTCTTCACAATTTTTTTTTGTATATTCATATAAATAAAATTGTTTAAACCCAGTACCTGCAGGAATTAAGCGACCAATAATCACGTTTTCTTTTAATCCTTTTAGCCAATCTATATGATTTTCAAAAGCTGCTTTGGTTAATACACGTCTAGTTTCTTGAAAGCTTGCCGCGGAAATAAAACTTTTAGTAGTTAATGAAGCTTTAGTTATGCCTAATAAAATTGGTTTATAATCAAAAGATAAAACTTCTTCATTTTTTCTTTCTTTTACTCTTGCATATAGTTCATCTTCATTATCTTCTATATCAAATTCTATTTTTTCTTCTTCTTTTTTCTTCTTTTTTTCTCTTCTTCTTTTTGCTTCTTTTTTAAATTGTAATTTTTGTAGTAAATTAATACCTAAATTCATAGATTTTATTTGTGCTAAATTTATTAATTCTCCAGTATATATTTCATCCATTTCGCAACTTGTCATTTCGACTTTTGAAGTCATTTTACGAATAATCACTTCAATATGTTTATCCGAGATGTCAGCACCTTGTGATTGATAAACATATTGGATTTCATTAATTAAACTATTTTGTATTTTTCTAAAACTTAATTCTACACACACATCTCTCTTTTGGGGCAAATAATCTACGACATGTTTTATAAAAAACTCAAAATACAAATCTAATAATAAATGAGTATTATAAGAACCATCTATTATGGGATCAGCTAAGTTCACATAATTCATGTACGCTAATTGTAACTTGTTTATCTCTGAATCTAATAAGTTTTGCCGATTAAGAGCTTTTAAGTTATTATAATCAAAAATCCATAGTATATTTTTTAATTCCTCAAAATATAAATGACCGCAATCTTTAGATAATAGAATTTGTTCCTTTACTCTTCTTGCTTCTAAAATTTCCTCTACTTTAGGTAAACCTTGCACTATGTCAGCAGTTTTAAATCTTTCATACGATAGAACTGCAATAGTATCTCCTTTCTGAATAAGATCTTGGTTTTTTATAAGTAATACTGTGCCAACAGATATTAAATAAACTTTTCCCTTGCGCACAATTAGAGAGTTGCTATTACATTCCCAAACTTGCCCAGATTCTTTTGCTATAATATTATCACTTATATAATCGCCAGCTTTAATCCAATCTCCTTTTGTTACATTCCATTTAGTTGAATTATTAATATAACATTTTTTGTCTTTTTCAGTTAGCATTAATATTCTCTGCATTTTATCTCTTTTAATGTTTAATATTTGACCATCTTCTTCACATAAGATATCTGTTTGAGAAATTATATCGGATGGATTTAATATTTGTTTTAGATTTACTAGAATTTTTGTTGAAGTTAAATTTTTATTATATTTGATATAATTTTGTTTTTTCAGACTAATATGTTCTAATAACACTATTTCTAGTTTATTAATCTTTCCCATCTGACTTTTGATAATTTCAAAATCTATTTTAAAAGATGAGAGATGAGATTGAAATTGACATAGCCATATATTTTTAACTAAATTTATTCCAGTAAATGATTTGATTCTTTGTCCATCCTTATACCTTAAGTAAACCTTGTTAAAAATTGATAAAGAAGTAATTTCTTGTGAAAATCGTTGAATACTAAAAAAATTTTCAGTATTTTTTTTGATCTCATATGGATAAGCATATCTAACAAATAAGTAATTTTTTGAGGAGTATTCGTAAATTTCAATAAAAGCTATTTCAATATCTTTTATATTAAAAATTTTAAATAAAAAATTATCCTTGTATATAATATGTTTATTTTGCTTTTTTATTAGTTTAACTAATTTATCATCCTTAATTGGATAAACAGTGCCTATTTTAAGAATAACTTCTTTAACCACATTGTGCTTCTTTATAATCTCTATAATTCCATCAGAAGGGGCAGAGATTTGATCAGTTATTAAACGAGACGATTTAACAAATTCTCCATTTTTTACTTTTAGCAATGAATTATCTGTATTTAGCTCATATGTAATTTCAGGAATCCAAAATATGGTTCCTTCTTCTATTAATTCATATCCCTCATTATCTTTTATACGTTTTGAAGTTTTAATCGTATCATATTTTATAATTCCACCAGTTTCAGTACGATATTTATCAAGAATTTCTTCCCCAAAAATTTCCAATCTATTATTAGAAATATAATTACCAGGATTAACTTTAAGAATAAATTTCCTCTTATTTATTGTTTGAAAAATATACTGTTCATTAATATTAGATTTATCAATATATAATGTTTCAACTCCATCATAAAAAATTGAAGCATGAGCTAAGTCTGCATTTAGGTCTTCTTCAAATTTGCTATTATATAACTTATGAAGTTTACCTCCAAATTGACTCACTAATTCAAGACTTGCTAAGCTTTGTCCCTTATATACATATTCGTCTTTATGTACCTTAATTTTAGAATTTAAAGGCAAATTATATATTGTACCTGCCAAAATACAAATTGTTCCATCATTTCTAGTTATTCTTTGTACATATTCATTCTTATCTTGATTCAAATCTATTTTTTCTTCAACAATTAGATTACTAAAATAGACTTCCCCCGATAAATCAGTAATAACCCTTTTATTAGCATTTTCTGTAATAAGACGGCTACTTAATGGAAACTCTGCAATCAAATCATTTTTTTTTACTAGTTGATTAGAAGTTACAAATAATATAACACCTGCTTTTAATTCAAATGATTCTTTTATCTCGGTATCACTTTGAATGGTTATAGTTAAATTATCTTCAATTAATAAGGCCTTATCACCATATCTTGTTCTAGTTAATGAAGTCTTCTTTAAGTTGAATGGTAAAATTTTACCTTCAAAAGGTGCTCTAATTTGTTTGGCTAATTGTCCAGTGAAAACTCCTCCTGTATGAAATGTACGCATAGTTAATTGCGTTCCAGGCTCCCCAATAGATTGAGCTGCAATAATACCTACGGCCTCACCCATGTCAGCTATTTTACTATATGATAAATTCCATCCATAACAAAGCTGACAAACACCCTGTTTTGATTCACAAGTGAGAGGAGAACGAATAAGAACTTCTTTAATTCCCATTGATACGATTTTTTCAGCTAAACTAGGGGAAATATCTTGGTTATAATTTGCTATAACTTTCTGATTATAAATATCATATATTTGTTCTGCTAAAACTCGTCCTATTAATCTCTTTTCAAGAGGAATAATAATTTTATCATTATCTTTTAAATCTGTTAAATATATGCCTTGTTTTGTACCACAATCCCTGGACTTAATAATATAATCCTGAGCTACATCAACTAATCTTCTCGTCAAATAACCAGAATCAGCTGTCCTGAGTGCTATATCTACTATACCTTTGCGAGCTCCATATGAAGATATAATATACTCTGTCGAATTTAATCCTTCTCTAAAATTACTTTTAATTGGTAAATCAATAATTTGACCTTGAGGATCTGCCATTAAACCACGCATACCAACTAATTGTCTAACTTGCGAAATATTACCTCTAGCACCAGAAAAAGCCATCATATAAATAGGATTTAAGGGGTCCCTATGAATAAAATAATTAATTAACTCATTTTTTAAGTCTTCACTAGCGTTATTCCATGTATCAACTACTTTTTGTAATCTTTCTACAATAGTAATTTCACCTCTAAGATATTTATTTTCTGTCTGTTGAATTTGAGAATCTGTATTGTTAATTAATTCTTTTTTTAAGACTGGAACTTTTAGGTCTTCTAAACTTAAAGACAAACCCGCTTTAGTCGCATAATTAAATCCTAATGTTTTTAATTCATCTGCAACTTTAGTAGCAACTGTTATACCATATTTTTGAAAGAAAAATGCAATAATTTGTTTCAGTTCATTCTTATTTATTACTCTATTTAAAAATATTAAGTTGCTCTCCAGATAAGCAGTTATATTATCTGTCATTGCTTATTTATCCTCTATTAAATTTATCATCTTTAAGAATTATTTCGGATACACTATTATGAATAGTTGTATTAAATAGAATTCTACCTACAGTAGTACGGATATATTGTATTTTAGTTTTAGTGTCTAAATATTCTTTTATTTGACGATTTGGATAAATATATAAATTGCAATTAGCCGTAATTTTCTTCGCTAATATTAAATTATCCTTAAATTCATCATCTATTATACCATCGAACCGTACCCAAATATAGCTATGTAAAGTGATTAAGTTGTTTTCATATGCTATTAACGCATCATCAAAACTAGAAAAATAATTTTCATTGATATTTTGTGAGTAAGGATTATCAGCTGTCAGATAATAGCAGCCTAAAACCATGTCTTGGCTTGGTGTAATTATAGGATCACCTGTGGCAGGTGATAAAAAATTATGTGGTGCAAACATAAGTATTCTTGCTTCAGTTTGGGCTTCAGTTGATAAAGGTATATGAACAGCCATTTGATCGCCATCAAAATCTGCATTAAATGCAGGACATACCAATGGATGTAATTTAATTGCTCTCCCTTCAACTATTACAGGTTCAAAGGCTTGTATCCCTAAACGGTGGAGTGTTGGGGCTCTATTTAATAATATAGGATGTCCTTGTATTACTTCTTCTAGAATTTCCATTACTACCTGTTCGTTACGTTGAATAAGTTTTTTAGCAGCTTTTATATTATACACTAGTCCTTGATGAATTAAAGTGTTAATTATAAATGGCTCAAAAAGAATAATTGCCATTTCTTTTGGTAATCCACATTGATAAAGTTTTAATGTAGGATCTACTACAATGACAGATCTTCCCGAATAGTCTACTCGTTTTCCTAATAAGTTCTGTCTAAAACGACCTTGTTTGCCTTCTAAAATATCAGATAAAGATTTGAGAGGCCTATTATTTGCTCCCACAACAGTTTTTCCACGACGTCCATTGTCAATTAAGGCATCTACTGATTCTTGTAACATTCTTTTTTCATTTCTAATTATTATTTCTGGTGCTAGAATCTCTTGTAATTTCACTAATCTATTATTACGGTGAATTACTTTTCTGTAAAGATCGTTTAAATCTGAACTAGCAAAACGTCCTCCATCTAATTGGATCATTGGTCTTAAATCAGGTGGTAATACTGGTAGTATTTCTAGTACAGTCCATGCAGGATTTGTTTGAGAGCTTATAAGGTTTTGTAAAAGCCTTAGACGTCTTATAGCTTTAGCAAGTTCAAGCTGGTCATCAATATAGCTAATAGATTTTCTTAAATTTTCCTCTTCTATATCTAAATTTAAATTAGTTAATAATTTTTTTATTGCTTCAGCTCCGATTCCTATCTCTATTTCGATAGCTTTTTCTGTATCATTTTCTGAATCTAAAATTTCATCATAATTTTCATTATATTCTAATTCTGAATCCTTTAGATAAATTTTATCTTCTAATTCTTCCCATTCCTTTTCATTTAATAAAGAGCGCTCCTTAATTAATCTGCCATTACTTAGTTTTAATTTTTTATTTTTTATATTTATTACAATATATGAATTGTAATATACAACTTGCTCAATATCTTTTGGTCTCATATCTAAAATTATAGCTAGATAGCTAGGTAAGCCTTTTATATACCAAATATGGGTTACAGGAGTAGATAAATTAATATAACCCATTCTATATCTTCTCACTTTAGATTCCGTCACTTCTACTCCACATCTTTCACAAACTAAATTTTTAGCCCTAAATCTTTTATATTTTCCACAATGACATTCCCAATTCTTAACAGGACCAAAAATTCTTTCACAAAATAATCCCCCCATCTCTGGCTTTAAAGTTTTATAATTAATTGTTTCTGTGCTATTAACTTCACCTACTACTTGGCCATTAGGTAATGCATGTTCTCCTAATTTTAGGAGTTTTTCTGGCGGAGCTAGACTTATACTTATATAATCAAATAATTGTTCTATTTTATTCATAAAATTGTTAACTTACATAAAGTTACTAAAACTTATTGAAAATTTTCTCTAATCTCGAAATTTTGGTTATGTATTATACTTTGGCTTTGGTTCTTATTTATTTCTGATTTATGCTTCATTTTATTTAGAATATCATTACTATTAACTTTGTTGTCAGTTGATTCATGAGATAAAATGTCTATTTCTTTTTTATTAGATACAGATTCCAATTCTGAAGTAATTTTATTTGTGGCTATATCTAATCCTAAAGCTTGCAGTTCTCTTATTAAAACTTTAAATGATTCTGGTATTCCTGCTTGTGGTATAGGATTTCCCTTTATCATAGCATGGAGGGCTTCTACTCTGCCATACATATCATCAGATTTTATAGTTAATAATTCTTGTAAAGTATAAGCTGCTCCGTATGCCTCCAAAGCCCAAACTTCCATTTCTCCTAGTCTTTGTCCGCCATTTTGAGCTCTACCACCCAAAGGTTGTTGTGTTATTAATGCATATGGCCCTGTAGCCCTTGCATGCATTTTATCATCCACTAAGTGAATTAATTTTAACATATAAGCAATTCCAACTGTAACTGGATTGTCAAAAGGTTCACCTGTTCTACCGTCAAATAGAAGAATTTTACCTGCAGAATTTGTATTAAATAACCATTCTAAACCAGAAAATTCCATAGCTTGTTTTAATTTTTTATTAACTATTTTTCTTGATGAGTCCACACCATACATTTCATCAAAAGGCATAACTGTAAATCGTTTGTTTAAGAAATGACCTGCTAGAGCCAAAAGACATTCGAATAACTGACCTACATTCATTCTTGACGGCACCCCTAATGGATTTAAAATAATATCAATAGGAGTTCCATCAGGAAGATAGGGCATATCTTCTCGTGGTAAAATTCTCGAAATGACCCCTTTGTTCCCATGACGCCCAGCCATTTTATCACCCACTTGAATTTTTCTTTTCTGAGCAATATATACTTTAACTATAATATTAGTACTTTCAGTAATATCATTTATTTTACCAAATATTTTGATATCAACGACCCTACCTTTGCTGCCATTGGGCATTCTTAACGAAGAATCTCTCACATTATTTTCTCTGTTTTTTGTTCCAAAAATAGCCTTTAATAACCTAGTTTCTGGTAAATTATCTGAATCACCTTTAGGTGTAACTTTACCTACTAGTATATCACCTGATTCAACCCATGTGCCTATTTTAACAATACCTCTTTCATCTAAATGTTTTAAATTATTTTCTCCCACGTTTGGAATATCACGTGTAATTTTTTCTGCTCCTAATTTTGTGATTCTAGCTTCTATTTCATACCGTTCAATATGAATAGACGTATAAATATCATCATATACTAGTCTTTCACTTATTATAAAAGCATCTTCATAATTATATCCTTCCCAAGGCATATAAGCTACTAATATATTTTTACCTAATGCTAGTGAACCTTTTTCAGTTGCTGAACCATCTGCAATTACTTGACCTCGTTTTACTCTTTCACCTGGCCAAACTATAGGTTTTTGGTTAATACAAGTATCTTGATTTGATCTCTGATATTTTTGTAATATATATTTTTTATACTCATTGTTAGAAGTTTTTATTATAATTGTCTTGGCTGTTACTTCAGTAACTTCACCATCATCTTCACTTACAATCACCATTCCAGAGTCTCTGGCAATTTGTGTCTCTAGTCCTGTACCTACTATAGGCCTTTCAGGATATAATAGTGGTACAGCTTGTCGTTGCATATTAGATCCCATTAAGGCTCTGTTCGCGTCATCATGTTCAACGAATGGGATTAATGAAGTTGCTGCTGAAAGAATTTGTACAGGAGAAATAGCTATATAATCTACTTCTTCAGGAGAAGCGGTAATGAATTCTTGATAATAGCGAACCGGTATAATATCCCCTTTAATCTGTCCATTATCATCAACTAAAATATCTGCTGGTGCAATTTTGAATTCATCTTCTTCTTCAGCATTTAAATACGAAATAGCTTTTTCATAGCAGACTCTTCCTTGTTCTACTTTATAAAAAGGAGCTTCTATAAATCCATATTTGTTAACTCTAGCATTAAGTGCTAAAGAACCAATTAAACCTGCATTAGTTCCTTCAGGTGTTTCAATTGGACAAATGCGACCATAATGGCTGGGATGTATATCTCTAACAACAAATCCAGTATGGTCACGATTTAAGCCACCAGGCCCTAATGCACTAATTCTACGTTTATGTGTTAATTCTGCTAGAGGATTTACTTGATCCATAAATTGAGAAAGCTGGCTAGAGTTGAAAAATTCTTTTATAGCCATCAATAACGGCTTACCATTAACCATAGTTTTTAGAGCAATATCTTCATCATTAGAAGTGGTAATTTTATCTTTAATATTGCGTTCAATTCTGCTTAGGCCAATTCTAAATTGATGTTGTAACAATTCACCTACAGATCTAATACGTCTGTTGGCAAGATGATCTATATCATCTATATTACCAATACCAAAAGAGAGACCAATTAAATAATCGACAATTGCTAATATATCTTTATTTGTTATTGTTCTTACAGTATCTAAGATATCTAAATTTAATCTTTTATTTAATTTTATCCTTCCAATTTTACCTAAATCATATTTTTTTCTATCAGCAAATTTATTAATCAAATTTCCTTTTTCATCTTCAAATATCTGCATAGATTGATATATTTCAATTATTTCTCTTTCTTTAGGCTTGTCATAGAACTTTAAAACTTTTTCCTCAAAGTATTTAATATGTTTTACGTTTTCTAAAATTTCTTTTTTTTTGAAACCTAATGCTTTTAAAAAAGATGCGAGAAAGACTTTATTTATTTGATCGAATTTAACCCATAATAGATTATTTTTGTCTAATTCAAATTTGAGCCAAGAGCCTCTGTGTGGGATTAGAGTTGCACTGTATATAGAGTTATTATACTTATCATATTCTAGTTTATAATAAATGCCAGGGCTACGTACTATTTGGTTGACTACAACTCTTTCGGAACCATTTATAATGAAGGTTCCTCTATCAGTCATGATAGGCATTTCTCCTGCATCTAAACGAGAATCAATATTCTCTCCTGTTAGATTATTAATTAAAGTAAAAGGAATATAAAGTTTAGCTCCATAAGTTATTTCTTTGTTTTTAGCCTCTTCTGGCTTGTATTTTGGATATTTTAATTTAAAATTTTTTGCTGAGAAATATATTATGAATTTTTTATCGAAATCAATGATAGGGGAAAAATTTTCTATTTCTTCAATTAAACCTTCTTTTAAAAACCAGTAAAAACTTGTTTTTTGAATTTCTATTAGATCAGTTAAAGCGTATTGATGACGATATTGATTATTATTTTGGCTTGTTATATCTTTACTCATGAATTTTATTTTGCTTAGTTAAAAATAAAATTAATAATACTAATTGTAGTAATTAGATGATAATAAATCTTGTTTTCTCTTATTAAATATTCTTATAATTCTTTGTTTTTTTCTTGCACCATTGTTTTTATGGATTACTTTTTTTTTAACAGCCTTGTCAATTTTACTATAAGCTATATTAATTAGAGACTCTATCTTTGATAGATTTTTAATATCAAATTTGTTAATAATTAATAAACATTTTTTTATTGCAGTTTTTAGTGTTGACAGATATAAACGGTTTGCTACTTTGTTTCTTTGTGTAATTTTTATACGTTTTAATGATGATTTAATCTTAGTCATAGCAGGATTTTTTTATAAATTTTATATAAATAATATAATATAATGTATATATTAGCAATAGTAATACAATAATAAAATGATTTAAATTTGATAAATTTATGGCTAAACGTAAAGATATTCGTATTAATATTACTCTAGAGTGTACCAAATGTAAATTAAATAATAATAAAATAAAACCTGGAATAATGAGATATACGACTTCTAAAAATAGACGTAATACACCTAATAGACTAGAAATAAATAAATTTTGCCCTAACTGTAACTTACATACTCTCTTTAAAGAAATCAAGTAAGAGATTAATTAATTTATATTTATTTTAAAAATCTAACTAAATAAACATGATTAGATATAATGATAATAAACTTTCTCCTAATGATAAAATCATTTATAAAGATCTCGATGTTTTAATAAATTTTATGTCAAGACATGGTAGAATATTGCCAAGGCGTTTTACTGGTTTGACTGCTAGACAACAAAGACAATTAAAAAAAGCTATTAAACAAGCACGAATCTTGTCGTTATTACCCTTCAACGTATAAAAAATAATACTCAAGTTAGAAGTAATACATTCTAACTTGAGATACATTCTATAATATCATTTTCTTTCCATGATTGAAAGTCTTTACATAAAACACCACATTCTCGGCCTTCATAAATTTCCTCTATATCATTCTTTTCAAATTTTAATGAATCTAACTTACCTTTATGTATAATAAGATTATTACGAATAACTTGTATCTGAAAATTATTTACTAATTTACCCTCTAAAACAAGGCAACCTGCAACTTTACCTTTTGCTAAATTAAATATATTCTTAACAATAGCTTTGCCAATAACTTCTATTTCAGCTATTCTTCCTTTGAGTGAACCTTGTATTAACTTATTCAAGTCCTCAAATAGATCATAGATTAGATTATAATTTTTTATTATAATTTGTTTCATTTGTGCAATTTTCTGTATAGGTTTTGATATTTTAATATTAAAACCTATTATATAAGCCTTAGTAATAGCAGCTAAGTTAATATCATTTAGACTTACCTCTCCAATTTCGGCTCTAATAATAGTAATTGTTATATTTTCCCCTACATTATTAACATTTTTTCTAATAACTCCAATAACTGCTTCTACAGAATCTTGAACATCGGCTTTAATAATCAGCTTTAGGTTAGTAGTTTTTTCATCTATATTTAAAATCTTATCGCTTTTTATTACAATTTGTTTAAAATCTGCATTACCTTTTTTATTTTTGAATTCTTCAATTTTAGATTTGGCTTCTTTTTCTGTTTTAACGCTTTCAAAGAATTCGCCAGTTTTTACTAATTCTGGTATTCCTAAAATATTTATAAGAGAAACAGCCTCGGATTCAGATATTTTTTCCCCTTTGTAATTGAGTAAAGATCTAATTTTACCAAAACCTTGTCCAGCTACAATTAGATCACCAACTCTTAGTCTACCTCTTTGTAATATTAAATTAGCCCTAGGTACTTTATTTTTATCCAAGTAGGTTTCTAATACTATTCCTTCTGCTTTAGCTCCAGGATCAGTTTTTAAATTTTTGATTTCACTAATTAATAAAATTATATCTAGCAATAATTCTAAACTTTTTTCATTAAATATACTTACATCTACTTTAGGTATATCACCCCCTAATTCTTCTGTAATTAATCCATATTCTGTTAAATGTTGTAAAATCTTAGTAAGATTGCTTTTATCATCTATATTATCTACTTTTGTAAGTACTATTACAATGGAACTTTTACTATTTTTTAATGATTGTATAATGCGAGATGTTTCCTGTTGAATTCCTTCATCTGCAGCTATTATAAGTAATATAATATCACTTATTTTTAAAACTCTTTGTCTTATAGATTCAAAGGCTTCATGACCAGGTGTGTCTAACAGAATAATTTTTTTATCTTTTGGTCCTATTATAAATTCGTATGCTCCTATGTGTTGAGTAATATGACCAGTTTCAGCTTTGGTAAGGTCATTTTTTATTAATTTTTCTATTAAACTAGTTTTTCCATGGTTTACATGTCCTAAAACACCTACAATAGGGGCACGTAATTTAACGTGCTTATCATTAATATTTTGGTCATTGTTACTTTCAGTGTTTATATAAATATTGTTTTTTTTATCAATAGTGGTTATATTGATTTTTAATTCTTGACTAATTAAATTCAATAGGGATAAATCTAAAATTTGATTAATGTTTAATAATTTACCTTTTTTGAATAGTACCTTTAAAATTTCAGTTGCTTCTACACCTATTTTAGAGGCTAATTCATTAACTGTAATATTTTCCTCTACATATATAATATCTGATTGACAATTTATATTTTCATTTGAATTATAATAAGCTTTTCGATTTAATATGAATTTATTTTTTTTGTTATTGTAATTTAAACGATTTTTTTCTATAGACTTAAAATTGAAATTAGAATTTTTTTTGTTTTTAGTCTTGTTATTTTTATTGGCTTTTAATAAATCAGACTTATAATTTTTATTATTATAATATTCTATAAAATGTTCATCTTCATTACCATTAAATTCAAGATTATTATTAATTTTATTCATAATTTATAATATACATTTTTATATACTTAATTTATAATATGGATATAACATATGTTATGTTTTATAATTTAAACTTAAATTAGATCTATTTTTAATTAAAGCAGATCAATTTTAATAATCATTTTATTATATAATATACAATAATAAAAAAGGATCTTAAATATGTCAAGATCTCAAAAAAACGACAACTTTATTGATAAAACTTTTACTATATTAGCAGACCTTATTCTCAAATTTCTACCCACTAATATAAATGCTAAAAAGGCTTTCTCATACTATAGAGACGGCATGTCTGCACAGTCTGAAGGAGAATATGCAGAAGCCTTAGCTAATTATTATGAAGCTTTAAATTTAGAAGAGGATCCATATGATAAAAGTTTTATATTATATAATATTGGATTAATTCACGCAAGTAATGGAGAATACGTAAAAGCACTTGACTATTATCATAAAGCTCTTGAAGCTAACAACAAGCTTCCACAAGCCTTAAATAACATTGCTGTCATATATCATTATCAAGCAGTTAAAGCTTCTGAAATTAATGATTTAGAAACTGCACAAGCCTTATTTCATGAAGCTGCACAATATTGGAAACAAGCTATTAAATTAGCTCCTTCTAATTATATTGAAGCTCAAAATTGGTTATTATCAACTGGTCGTTTATAGAACATCAACAGAAGTTTAATTAATTGTCTATATATATTTATTACAAAAAAAATTGTTTTATGTCTACTATTGCTCAAAACAAAGGCTATATTAGCCAGATTATAGGTCCTGTCATAGACATTGAATTTCCTAATGGTACACTTCCTAAAATATACAATGCTATTACTATAAAACATAAAAATAAAACAATAACCTGTGAAGTTCAACAATTACTTGGAGATAATAGAGTCAGAACAGTAGCTATGAATTCTACAGAGGGTCTTCAGAGAGGAATCGAAGCAATTGATACTGGTTCGGCTATAACTGTGCCTGTTGGTAAATGTACTTTGGGAAGAATTTTTAATGTATTGGGTGAACCTGTAGATGAATTAGGAGCAATTTCAACGGATACAAAACTACCTATTCATAGAGCATCACCTTTATTTACTCAATTGGAAACTAAACCGTCAATCTTTGAAACTGGTATTAAAGTAATTGATTTATTAGCCCCATATAAACGTGGAGGAAAAATTGGTTTATTTGGTGGTGCTGGTGTGGGGAAAACTGTTTTAATTATGGAGTTAATTAATAATATTGCTAAATCACATGGAGGAGTTTCTGTTTTTGGAGGAGTTGGTGAAAGAACTAGAGAAGGAAATGATTTATATGTCGAAATGAAAGAATCTAAAGTTATTAATGAAAAAAATCTAGAGGAATCTAAAGTGGCTTTAGTATACGGTCAAATGAATGAACCACCTGGAGCTCGTATGAGGGTCGGACTAACAGCTCTGACTATGGCTGAATACTTTAGGGATAATAATAAGCAAGATGTTTTATTATTTATTGATAATATTTTTAGATTTGTACAAGCAGGGTCAGAAGTTTCTGCGCTATTAGGACGTATGCCTTCTGCAGTAGGTTATCAACCTACTTTAGCTACTGAAATGGGAGCATTACAAGAGAGAATTACATCCACTAAAGAAGGATCTATTACATCCATTCAAGCAGTTTATGTTCCTGCAGACGATTTAACAGATCCTGCTCCTGCTACTACTTTCGCACATTTGGATGCAACAACTGTTTTATCAAGAGGATTAGCTTCTAAAGGTATTTATCCTGCAGTAGATCCTTTAGATTCAACCTCTACAATGTTGCAGCCACAAATTGTGGGAGATGAGCATTATGTTACTGCGCAGAGAGTAAAGGAAAATTTACAAAGATATAAAGAATTACAAGATATTATTGCAATTCTAGGATTAGATGAACTTTCAGAAGAAGATAGATTAACTGTTGCAAGAGCTAGAAAAATTGAAAGATTTTTATCTCAACCGTTTTTTGTAGCTGAAGTATTTACAGGTTCTCCAGGAAAATACGTAAGCTTAAAGGAATCCATTGACGGGTTTAAAATGATTTTAAATGGAGAATTAGACGATTTACCTGAACAAGCTTTTTATTTAGTAGGTAATATTCAGGAAGCCATTAAAAAAGCAGATGAATTAAAGGACAAATAAAAATGGGTTTGAACATTCGTGTTATTGCTCCAGATAGAATTGTTTGGAATGCTAAAGCTGAAGAAGTTATTTTACCAACTAGTACAGGACAGTTAGGTATATTAAGTGGACATGCCCCATTATTAACTGCTTTAGATATTGGCGTAATGAGAGTAAGAATTACAAATACTTGGACTTCTATTGTTTTATTTGGTGGTTTTGCTGAAGTTGAGAATGATGAAATACTAATTCTAGTTAACGGCGCTGAAGAAGCTTCTGTAATTAATTTGGACAAAGCTAATAAAGAGTTGATAGAAAGTTCTTCTCTTTTGAATGAAGCTAAAACTAATAAAGAAAAATTTGAAGCTACTCAAAAACTTAGAAAAGCTAAAGCTAGAGTGCAAGCAGCGAATACCCTAACAAATCAATCTATCTATTAATATGCTCAGGTTTAAGTTAACAAAAGAAAAAAGATCGTTCTGAGTCTGACTCAGAACGATCTTTTTTCTTTTGTTAACTTAAACCTGAGCATATATAGTCAAAATATATTCCCATTTCCTTGCCAGCTTCTGATCCTACTAAACTACTAGTTACTTCTTTCATTGCTTGTATAGATTGAATAGTAGCACCAATAGGTACGCCTAAAGAATTATAAGTTTCTTTTAGACCATTTAATACTCTTTCATCCAAAATTGATGGGTCACCTGCTAACATACTATAGGTAGCATATCTCAAATAATAGTCTAAATCTCTTATACATGCTGCGTATCTTCTTGTTGTATACATATTACCGCCTGGTCTAGTAATATCTGAATACAATAATGATTTAGCTACAGCATCCTTGATTATACCCGCTGCATTTGCTGCTATCGTTGCTGCTGCTCTAACTCTTAGTTCACCTGTTTGAAAATAACCTTTAAGTTTTTCTATTGAACTACTATCTAGATACTTACCTTGTACATCGGCCGTATTAATAACTGCTGTTATAGCATCTTGCATAAAATCTTCCTTTATTTATTTAGTTCTTAGGTAGGTTAAGTTTGACGTGATATTTTAAATATTCTAGTATAGTTCTAGAAATTTTTTTATTGCATTGCACCAATAGTATAATCAAAATAAAATCCAGCCTCTGCTGAGTCGTCACCTGATAATAATGAGCAAGCCACATTTTTCATTGCTTTAATCCCTTCTGCCACTGCAGAGATTGGAGTGCCTAAAGAATTATACATTTCTTTTACACCTACTAGTCCGATTTCTTCTATAGGTGCTATATCTCCTGCAACTACTCCATAAGTAACTAAACGTAAGTAATAGTCTAAGTCTCTCAAACATGTAGCGGTCATTTCTTCTCCATAGGCATTACCACCTGGGGATACTATATCGGGCCTTTGCTGAAATAGTTGTTGACCAGCTTGTTTTACTATTCTTTCCCTATTATCTGTCAAAATTTGTGCAATTCTTAATCTACGTTGTCCTGAAAGAACAAAGCTTTTAATTCTATCTAATTCACCAGGGCTTAAATATCTTGCTTCTGCATCTGCATTTACTATCGATTTTGTAACAATACTCATTTAGTAAACTCCTAGTCAAAGCTTTTCTATTTTTTATTTAATAGATATCTTATAAGAACACAAAATTACTATCAGTATAGTAAGAGTATATAATCAAAATTTTTCTTGTAAAAAAGGGTATGTCTGAATAATTACTATAGTTAATAAGTTCATTAACTATAGTAATTATTCAGACATACCCTTTTTTACAAGAAAAATTTTGATTATATACTCTTACTATACTGATAGTAATTTTGTGTTCTTATAACTTGGCATAAGTATGAAAAATTTCTGTTTTGTAAGATTCTTATATAAAATATCAGTGTTAGGGAAAGTGCCAGCTGGTAAGGTTGGGAACCTTCTATAAGGAACTATAGAATCACCAAAAATTTCAATATATTCTTGACTATTGATTAAACTCTTAACAAAAGACTTTAAGCCTTGCGAAGCTAGAATTTGATTATATAACCTAATTTCTCCCTGGTCTTTTGGTGCTCTACCTAAAAAGTGTTTAGTGCCTAATTCAATAACTTTAGTATTAGGATAGGGTTCAAAAAATTCTTTTCTATATAGTTCAGATTGACCTAAATGTTCAATAAATTCTTTCACACTTAAAGAGCCTGCATAAAATAAAGTCTCTATTGAGTAAAATTCTCTGCCTATAGTATAAGGATCAATATCACGTTCAAAAACTTGACGATATGCTGCCTTAATTATTTGTTCTAAAGAAGATTGGCTATTATTAATATGACGAGCAAAAATTACCGTTTGTTCTCTTCGTTTAGAGACACCCTGATTTAATTTCAGAATAATATTATTTTTACTTCTGATTTCTTTTACTCTACCTAATTCAACAAACTTTTTGTCTACAGGTGGTTGAAGTTTTTTAAATTTTTCTCTTATAGAACTTACTCTTAATGTACCCAAACTTAAATTGTATGGAGTTAAATATCTTTCATAAGGAATTATATTATCTCCAAATACTTGACTGTATTCTTCAGAATCTATTATTGCATCAATTAATTTGTAAAAACCACCTTGGGCTGATATGTTAAAATAATTATTTATTTCTTTACGTCCATAAGTAGGACGTCCCAACAATCTAATATGTATATACTCAATAGATTTACATACATAGAATGGTGTCCAGTACAATTTTCTAAACAAATTAGACTTGCTTAAAGCTCTAATTAATTCCTTAATCGATATAGATTTATCTCTAAATTGATTTTCTATGGGTTGTAAAATTAGCTTTTCTTCAGTATAAGGATTACGACCAAAAACTCTCAAATAACATGCTCTAATAATATTTTCAGTTAAATTATCTGATTGCTTAATAATTTGTAAATTATATGAATTTAATTCTTTGTATGCATTTAACTTTAAAGGCCTACTTAATTGATTTTCAATAGGAGCTCCTTTATATATTAAAATCCTACGTACATCCTTATTCACAAAAGCTGTACTTGTTTTTTTAGAAAAAATAGCTCCAAATTGAATGGCTAATGGATCATTAGAATGACCATAAGGATGCTGATCGGGTAAAGGTGTTTGATAATCTTTAAATAGTGTAATAAATTGAGGTTTCTTTTGAAAACGTGCACTATAATTAAACAATTTAATTTGAACCCCCCAATTTCTACATTCTTGAGCTTCTTCTCCTAAACTTCTTAAATAAGGTACAGTTTCTTCACCGAAATAATCACTATATTCTTTAGAATTAATTAGAGTATCAACCAGACCTCCTAAACCTTCTTGCGAAACAATAGCGAAATATTTTTGAAATTCTTCTAACGAACTTATACCTCTACCTAAAAAATGTCTAAAAGCTAATTCAACTACTCTACTATTGCTAAAAGAGTCAAAAAATTCCTTTCTATATAAGGAGGACTTTCCTAGAGCTCTAATAAATTCTTTCATTGAAATTTGACCAATTTTAACTCTAGATTCCATTTTTGTCAAAGATAAACTATAAGCTTTAACAATATCACGTTCAAAAACTTGACGATATGCTGCTCTAATTATTTCATTTTTTTCTTCTACAGATAAATTAGGTTTCATTGCATATTTAAATTGTGTTGAACTGGATAAAAAGTAAGTTTGTGGTAATCTTAAACCTTGCAGATCAGCAGAATTTCTTTTTCTAATTCTATCACTCAAGGATGGTGCTTCAAATTCTTGAATAATAACATTAAAATATTGATTAACTATAGATTCAGCTTCTGGATTAGAAGAAAAAAGTTTTATACAAGTACGTTTCATTGTTCTTAGTGCGACAATGGTAGCAGCAGTTGAACAAGCATTTTCGATGATTTCTCTTAAACCTTTTATATTTACTGCTAAAATATTAGGATCGCCAATAATTATTGCATAGCTTAAATAACGTAAAAACCAATCTAAATCTCTTAAGGATTTACGCATTTTATTAGAACCATATTTCACTATACTAATTGGTTTAAATCCAGCTGGAATACTATCTTCATTACTAAATAGGTTTTTAAAAATATTAGAAAAACTAAATTTAGTATTTTTAGTATCAATGCTAGTAATATCTATTGAGTCTTCAGGTTTTTCTAAATAAGATAATGGTGAACCACCAACAAAAATCCTATTACTGGCAGCATTGACAATATTAGTAGAATTTCTACTTAAAGTTTCAGCAATTTCTAATCTTAATACTCCACTTTTCATGTAACTTAGTAATTGACTTAATTCGGCTGGTTGTAAAAATCTATCTTGTTGTTCTGCTTGAAGAATAGTTTGAATGGGTGTAGTTTTGTATAGTTGAATATTAATTGGTACCAAACCACTATTTTTTCTTATTGTCATTGCATTTTACCTCTTTATTTTTATATCTTACGACCATTCTGATTCAACATTAACTATATTTTACTCTTTTCTATTTATATTCTTATAATTGAATATTAATATTTTAATATTAATATTCTTAATTGAAATTTAAATATGATTTAATTTATATATTTTTTATAAAAAAATGAACATGATAAATGATAAAGAAATGTCACTAGCAGAACACTTTTTAGAACTAAGAGAAAGAATATTAAAATCATTGATATTTATACTGGTTAGTATAATAATTATATTTTTAAATATCCAATCTATTATCAAAATAATACAAAAACCTGCAGAGGGAATTAAATTTATACAATTGGCTCCTGGTGAATATTTTTTTTCTACATTAAAAATTAGTATATATTTAGGGCTAATAATAAGTATTCCATATATATTATACGAAATATTACAATTTACTATTCCTGCTATGACTATAAAGGAAAAACGATTAATTTTACCTCTGAGTATTATTTCAGCAATTCTATTTTTTGGTGGTATAATATTTGCATATTTTATCTTACTATCTCCAGCTTTAAGATTTTTTATTTCTTATGGAGCTAATATTATTGAACCTATTTGGTCATTCGAACATTACTTTAATTTTGTAATTTTGTTGTTATTAGTAACAGGTATTGCCTTCCAAATACCAATTTTTGAAGTTGTATTAGCTATCTTTGGATTAATATCATCTACTCAATTGATCTCCTATTGGAGATATGTTGTACTTTTAACAACAATTTTGTCTGCAGTCTTGACACCTTCAACAGATCCTTTAACTCAGATATTAATGAGTATGGCAATATTTTGTCTGTATTTTTTGGGAATAATTGTCTTAAAATGTATGAATAAATAATTCTCTTTTTATGTTATACTGTATAACATATAAAGAACAATATTATTATTTTTTTTTAGACTTAAAATGAAATCATGTACACAATACCCAATATAAAATTTAACAAATACATAAAAAAAATAATTATTAGTTTAATAAAAGTATCCGCTATAGCAATAATATTATTAAAACTATCAAGCTCAATGGTTAATGCTTATCCTATTTATGCCCAACAAGCTTATCAAAATCCAAGAGAAGCTACAGGAAGAATTGTATGTGCTAATTGTCACTTAGCACAAAAACCTATACAGCTTGATATGCCTAAATCTATTTTACCTAACTCTGTTTTTGAAGCTGTTGTTAAAATTCCTTATCCTGATAATACTCAACAAATATTAGCAAATGCTAAAAAAGGACCTTTAAATGTAGGTGCTATATTAATTTTACCAGAAGGATTCTCACTTGCTCCTATTAGTCGATTATCTGAAGAACAAAAAGCCAGAGCTAAAATTACTCCTATTCAAGTATATAATAATGAGCACAAAAATATACTCGTGGTAGGACCTTTACCTGGTGAGAAATATAAGGAAATATCTTTCCCAATTTTATCACCTGATCCTAAATCTAATAAGGAAACACATTTCCTTAAATACCCTATATATGCAGGAGGAAATAGAGGAAGAGGACAATTGTATCCTAATGGTGAAAAAAGTAATAATAGTTTATATACATCACCTGTAGATGGTAAAATTATTCAAATCAATAAAGAAGAAAATAATTCAACTAAGATTGTAATTGAAACAAATGATAATAACACTGTGACAGAAATTTTACCTTTAGGTGTTGAACTAATTGTTAAAGAAGGACAAATCGTCAAAATGGATCAAGTTCTCAATAAAGATTTAAATGTTGGTGGATTTGGACAAATTGAAAGTGAATTTGTTTTACAAGATCCAGCAAGAATAAAAGGTATGATTTTATTCTTTTTTTCGGTAACCTTAACACAAACTTTATTAATTTTAAAGAAAAAACAATTTGAAAAAGTACAGGCAAAACAATTGAATATCTAGAAAAAAAACACAGATAACCATAATTGGTTATCTGTGTTTTTTTTTCTAGATATTCAATTGTTTTGTTATAGCAGATATAATCTGTTCTGAATTTACTATTGTATTTTGTTCTAAAATACCATTATAAGGTGTAGGAATATCCTGTGATGACAATCTAATAATCGGCGAATCTAGATAATCGAAAACCAACTCATTCACTTGAGCTATTATTTCGGCTGCGATACCACCAGTTTTCATACATTCTTCAACAATACACACTCTATGTGTCTTTTTTATCGATTCAATAATTGTATCTATATCTAGAGGTTTAAGGGATATTAAATCTATAACTTCAGGATCAAGATTCTTCTCAACTAATCTATCAACAGCTTTTAATACATGATATCGCATTCTGGAATAAGTAATAATAGTTATGTCTTTTCCTTCTCTTACTACTTCAGCTTTGTCTAACGGTAATGTGTATTCATATTCTGGTATTTCTTGTTTCATATTATAAAGTAAAACATGCTCAAAGAAAAGTACAGGATTATTATCTCTAATGGCAGATTTTAATAGACCTTTAGCATTATAAGGGGTTGAACAAGAAACAATTTTTAATCCAGGAATAGCTTGAAAATAAGTCTCAAGTCTTTGAGAGTGTTCAGCACCAAGTTGACGTCCTACGCCACCTGGCCCCCGAATTACAATTGGAATTTGATAATTACCTCCAGATGTATATGGAAGCATTCCTGCATTATTAGCTATCTGATTAAATGCAAGGAGCAAAAAGCCCATATTCATTCCCTCTACTATAGGTCTAAGACCAGTCATAGCAGCACCAATAGCCATACCCGTAAAACTGTTCTCAGCGATTGGTGTATCTAATATTCTTAAATCACCATATTTTAAATGCAAATCTTTAGTAACCTTATATGAACCACCATAATGGCCAACATCTTCACCTATTACTAAAACAGTTTCATCTTTACTCATTTCTTCATCAATTGCTGAACGTAAGGCTTCAAACATGAAGATTTTATTCATAGATATTTATATCTGGTAATGGATTATTTTATTATTAAATTTTAATAAAAAAGATATTTAGCTAAATCTTCTAATTTAGGTTCTGGACTATCAATTGCGAATTTAACTGCTTCTTCAATTGATAATTTGACCTTTTTTTCAATTTTCTTTATTTCATCATCTGATATCAAATTATGATTTTTTATATAATTTGCAAAATTTGTTATAGGATCTCTAGCTATCCAAAAATTTTTTTCTTCTATAGATCTTAGTTCATCTGGATCCGCAAGAGAATGTCCTCTAAAACGATAAGTTAATGCTTCAATTAAAGTAGGTCCTTGACCATTTCTAGCCCTACTAATAGCTTCCCTCGACACTTTAATAACTTCCAATATATTCATACCATCTACTTCTATTCCAGGTATATTAAAAGCATCTGCCTTTTTATATATTTCCTGAACTGAAGATGCTCTTTGATTTGCCATTCCAATAGCCCATTGATTATTTTCTACTACAAAAATAATAGGCAATTTCCATAAAGATGCCATATTTAAGCATTCAAAAAATTGACCGTTATTAGTAGCACCATCACCAATAAAACATATACTAACAGGCAAATCATCTATCTTATGTAAGATTTGCTTATTATAAACATTGCGAAATGCAGCTCCTAAAGCTATTGGTATCCCTTCAGCAATAAAGGCAAATCCTCCTAAAAAATTATATTTTGAAGAAAATATATGCATAGAACCACCACGTCCTTTGCTACAACCTGTTTCTTTGCCAAAAAGCTCAGCCATAACCTCTTTGGCAGGAATTCCCTTACTTAAAGCATGCACATGGTCTCTATAATTAGAACATACATAATCATATGGTTTTAAATTCTTAATAATTCCTGTTGATACTGCTTCCTGACCTGTATATAGGTGTACAAATCCAAACATTTTGCCTTGATAATACATTTTAGCACATGTATCTTCAAACATTCTTCCTAAAAGCATATCTTCATAAAAGATTTTGGCTTCTTCATTAGTAATGAGAGCATTACTAGTTATTGTAGATTTTTGGAACATGAATAGGACCTATATAAAATTTTTTTGCTTTTTATTATAATGATATAAGTTTGAGTTATATTATATTTATATTATTAACTAATACAGTCAATTCTAATTCATGATAGAAACATTTCAACTTATAGAACAAGAATTAAATTTATTAGAAATTAATTTAAAAAAGCTTGTTAAGTCAAAACATGCAATACTAGATGTAGCAGCCGAACACTTATTTACTGCTGGAGGGAAAAGATTACGTCCAGCTATCGTTTTCTTAGTTGCTAAAGCAACCAAGAAAGAAAAATCAATTAAATTTTTTCACAGAAGACTTGCAGAAATTACTGAAATTATTCATACTGCTAGTTTAGTTCATGACGACGTAGTTGATGAATGTTCCGTTCGTAGAGGCGTCAAAACCGTTCATACAAGTTTCAATGTTCCTATCGCCGTGCTAGCGGGAGATTTTTTATTTGGCCAATCATCATGGTATTTAGCTAATTTAAATAATCTAGAAGTTGTAAAGATTATTTCTAAAGTAATTACTGATTTTGCGGAAGGTGAAATTAGACAAGGAATATCCAAGTTTAATCTTCAATTATCTATTGATGAATATATTGAAAAATCATTTTTAAAAACTGCTTCATTAATTGCTTCAAGTTGTAAAGGTTCAGTTATTCTAACTGAAAATAATTATCATATAGCTAATAATTTATATAATTATGGAAAATATTTGGGATTAGCATTTCAAATTATTGATGATATTTTAGATTTAATTTCAAATGCGGAGGTTATCGGTAAACCAATAGGTTCTGATTTAAAAAACGGTAATTTAACAGCACCTATTTTCTTTTCTTTACCTAATATTAATTTTGTGAATATCTTATATAGATTAAAAAAAAAAGAAGTAATAAATTTAAATAAATTAAATTTAGAAATTATTAATCAATCTGGGGGCATAGAAAAAGCTGTAGATTTAGCATCTGAATATATTTATGCTTCAGTAAAATGTTTAAATTGCTTACAAGATTCCGAATATAAAAAATCTTTAATTACCTTATGTAATTCTGTGCTAACTAAAATTAGATATTAAAAATAATTTATTTTTTTACTTTTTCTATTAGCAAATCAAAAGTTTCATTATCTATTACAGCTAATTGTGATAGGACCTTTCTATTTAGTCCTATATTCTTTTGCTTTAACATAGCAATAAAATTGTTGTATTTTAAATTTTTTTGCCGAAGAGCTGCATTAATTCTAACAATCCATAAACTCCTAAAATTTCTTTTTTTTAGTTTGCGCCCCCTATAAGCATATTTAAGAGCTTTCATAACTTGCTGATTAGCTATTCTAAATAGTTTAGAATGACTTCCTCTATATCCTTTCGCTAATCTTAAAATTTTTTTTCTCCTTTTAATAGCAACATTTCCTCTTTTAACTCTAGTCATTATTTTAATATATCCCTATATTATTTTTATATTTATTCATCTCCATATATTTAAATATATGGCAATAATTTATTAATTTGTGCTTTTTTAATATATTCATTAATTATTACTTTAACAGATAAATGTCTTTTTCTTTTTTTATTCTTTTTACTTAGTAGATGATTTTTTCCAACTTTATAATGTAATATTTTTTTATTTCCTGTTATAGTAAATCTCTTTAAAGCTGCACGTAAAGTTTTAAGTTTATTTTTCATTTTATTCTAATTAGTTATAGTTTGATTAAATTGATTTTATGACATTTAAAGTGAATTTACTATCAATTGATTTTAAAAAAAATAGTTTGATAAAATCAATAACTAATAATATTATAAAAGGTATTTTTTGTATGTTTTTATATATTTTATTATTATATTTTTTTTCAATTTCAATTAGTTTTTTATTGTAACGAGCACAATTATCAAAATATTTAAATAACTTACCATTGTTAAGATCTAATGAAACTGGGAAAACTCTAGCAGCGCTTTCATTTGTTTTTCGAATGACTTGTATATCAAATTGACGTGCATCAATTCCTAAGGCCTTGTAAAAATCGCTTCTTTGTAGATCATTTAAATACATCGTTAAAAATACGCTTAATAAAAAAAATTTACACCATAATTTAGACTGAAATGTTTTTAAAAATTTTGGTTGTGAATATAATAAAATAGCAAAAAAATCACCATGTCGATTTTCATCTTGACACCAACTTTCAAAAAATTTGAAAATAGGATAAATTCTATATTCGGGATATTTTTCTAAGTGACGATATATTGTTATATATCTCCAATAACCTATTTTTTCTGATAAAAAGGTAGCATAAAATATAAATTTTGGACTAAAAAAGGTGTATTTTCTGCTTTTAGTTAAAAATCCTAAGTCAAGAGATAGATTAAAATCTGCCATGGCTTTGTTTAGAAATCCAGCATGACGAGCTTCATCTCTTGACATCATCTCAAAACAATTGGCTAAGATTGAATTTTTATTTTTTAAGCGTCTTGAAAGTTCCTTATATAATAAAAAACCTGAAAATTCAGCTGTACAAGATCTTTCCAAAAATTCTATAAATAAATTTTTTGTTTTTTCATCTAAATTATTCCAATTTTTATCAAATTCTTTATCTCGTATAAAATGATTACGATTATAATCATTACGAAATTCTTTTAAAATGGCTCTTAATTCTGGCAAAGAGGCTGATATGTCCATTAAAGCAATTTCTTCGAAATTCGTTGTATAAAATCTGGGTGTTAATAAAGATTCCTTTGCTGGTGTTTTGATTTTTGTGTCAATATTCTCTAATGTATTTGTCATATTATTTGCCTAGTAATTATTGAAAAAAATATTAATACGTATGTATGTATAATTATAATAACAAATTATTATATAATAATTTGTTATTATAATTTATCACTTTAATAATAAAACTATTCCTATAGTGAAAAATAAAGTAGATAAAAGAGTTAAAATGCCATGTATTAAAATTTTTCTTATTTTATATAGATAAAAATTTTTTCTCATAATGTATATAAAGGAATTGAATATGAATATTATAGATTTAGGATGGGCATCTTTAATGGCTATTTTTAGCTTTTCTATAGCACTAGTAATATGGGGAAGAAATGGATTCTAAATTTTATCTAAATTTTATATTAGATTTATTATCAGGAAAAAAATTATGATTATAGATAATGAAATTTTAAATATTACCCTCTTAATGACTGTATTAACAATTATAGGTTTATTTTTAGGATTTATTTTACTTAAACTACAAAGTGAATAAAAATAAAATATTTAATTTGAATTAAATAAATATGACATTAATGAAATTTAAAGAAATTTTACTTGTAATTTTGCTTTGTAGTAGTATTTTTTTAATGATTATTATTCTAATTTCTAACCCTAAAGCTAATGCTTTAGGGTTAGGTTCTACAATTCCTACACAAAGAACATTAGATAGATTAACATGGAACTTAATAATTATATATTTTATAATGACAGCATTAATAAGTTATCTAACTAAATTTTCATATTAACTTTTAAATATAGATTATGTTATTTTTATGCCATATTAAATGTCCTGTACCTATTAATCAGCAACCTCTAGAAGAATACAGTATATTAATAAAGTCAAAACGTATATTCTGGTCTTTGTTATTAATTAATACAATCAACAAACAAAAATGTATACATTTTTGTTTGTTGATTGTATTAATTAATACTCTTTTCTTTATAATTTCTCAAAATTTAAATTTGGATTTTTTTTTTAAATTTTTCTATCTGATTATTCTCAGTTTATTAGTTTTACTAATAATAACTTTAAAATTATATTTAGATTTTTCTTATATTGGTAAAAGATTAGTTAGTGCCATTATAGATTATGAAGAATCAGGATGGTATAATGGTCAAAAATGGGTTAAAAGTCCTAAATCCTTAATTAAAGAAAGGATAATTGCTGTATATAAAATACAACCTATTATTGATAAAATTAAAATATTACTTACAACTTTAAGTTTAACTATTAGTGCTTTATTTTTTTTTAAAATTATATACTACAATGATTAATAATGAATATAAAAATGACAACGCGGAGTAGAGCAGTCTGGTAGCTCGTCGGGCTCATAACCCGAAGGTCAATGGTTCAAATCCATTCTCCGCTAAATTTAAAGTGTCATTCATACTATTAAAATTTGTTGATTTTTGTAAGTTATTAATAAACCATTATATTATATAATATAATGGTTTATTAATAACTTACAAAAATCAACAAATTTTAATAGTATGAATGACACTTTAAATTTAAAAATGCCATCTCCTTCTTTTGGGGGAAGTACAGGAGGCTGGTTAAGATCAGCAGAAACTGAAGAAAAATACGCTATTACTTGGATTAGTAAAAATGAAGAAGTCTTTGAAATGCCTACTGCTGGAGCAGCATTTATGAGATCTGGAGAAAATTTATTATATTTTGCTCGCAAAGAACAATGTTTATCATTGGGGACCCAGTTAAAAACTCAATTTAAAATTGATAATTATAAAATATATAGAGTTTTTCCTAATGGTGAAATCCAATATCTACATCCCAAAGATGGTGTCTTTCCTGAAAAAGTAAATCAGGGTCGTAAAGCTATTAATACACTTAGTCGTTCTATAGGACAAAATCCTGACCCTGTAGCTGTTAAATTTACTAATAAACAAACTTTTGAATAAGTTATAAGATAACATACATATGTTATCTTATGAGGAGAGGTGGCCGAGTGGTTGAAGGCTTCTGATTTGAAATCAGACGAATTTTTATAAATTCCATGGGTTCGAATCCCATCCTCTCTTATTCTTATAAATATTGTAAACGTTTTATAGCGGGTAACGCGATTTGAACGCGCGACATCAACCTTGGCAAGGTTGCGCTCTACCGCTGAGCTATACCCGCATTTTATATTATATATTGTTTTATATGATAATAATACAATATAAAGAATGAGTACAAAATTATATTTTGTACTCATTCTTTATATTACAAAAGAATTAACTATCCCTGTGAGCAAAAGTAAACTTGTCCAAAGACCTGCACCTAAATAAATTAAATTTTTGGATTGTTCCCAATCCTTTGGAGATCCTAAAATAACAGGTATAGCAACTATCATTACAAATGATAAAATTATTAAACTTAATACTAATAATTGAAGAATAATAATCATTAATTGATTACTCCTTGATCTAAGAATATAATAAGTATTACTTGCATAATATTATATAAATTTTTATTTCTTAAATAAGAAGAAATAAAAATTTATATAATATTTTATATTAAAATTTATAAAAGGAGATATTAAAAAATATGGAATTAGTCTTACTTATAGGTAAACTTCCAGAAGCTTATACAATTTTTAAACCAATAATAGATTTATTACCAATAATTCCAATTCTATTTTTATTATTAGCATTTGTATGGCAAGCTGCGATTGGCTTTAGATAATTATTATGGAGATATATCAAATCATGGTTGAAACTTTATTATCCGGGATTGTTTTGGGATTAGTTTTTATTACCTTATTGGGGTTGTTTATTGCTGCATATTTGCAATATAAAAGAAGTAATGAATTTTGAATATTAAAAAATTTCACAAAAATGAGCTAAAGCAAAATGAGTTTAAACTCATTTTGCTTTAGCTCATTTTTGTGAAATTTTTTAATATTGTTAATCCTGATCTAGAAGATTTTTCTGGATGAAATTGAACAGCCATTATATTGTCTAATGAAATAGATACAGTAAAATTGAAATTATTATATTGAGTAAATGCACTTTCAATATTTTTATTATCTAAACATACATAATAAGAATGAATAAAGTAAAACCATAAACTAGTATTAAAATTTCCCCATAATGGAGATTCATAATTAGTAATTTGTATAGAATTCCAGCCAATATGAGGTACATTTTTTACTAACTTTTTATCAAATTTTTTAACTCTACCTTGTACAATTCCTAATCCTTCTGATTTACCTTCTTCACTACTTTCCAGTAGTAATTGAAAACCTAAACATATACCTAGAAAAGGCATACCATTTTTAATATAAGTTTTTAATGGTTCAATAAAATTTTTATTCTGTAATGAATGAAGGGCTGAATCAAAGGAACCTACTCCTGGTAATATTACTTTAGAAATAGTTTTTAACTCGTTTGGATTAGAAATGATTTTAGGTACACCATTTACTTCCTCTATTGCTTTATAAACAGAATACAAATTACTCATTTGATAATCTATAATGCCAATTAATTTCATTTGTAAATTAGTTTTTATTTAAATATTATTAAGAACTAATAATTTATAAAATTTACCAACTAGCCTTTCTAACTCCAGGTAATAAACAATTGTGCGCCATTTCTCTAAATGCATGTCTTGATAAACCAAAGTCTCTATATACTGATCTACTTCTATGTGTTAACCAACAACGATTTCTATGTCTAGATTCTGCACTATTTCTAGGTAAATTTTGAAGCTTAATACTTAATTCTAATTTTTTATCATATGAATTTGTTTTTTTTATTTGTTCTTTAAGTTGTAGACGCTGATTTTTATATTTTTTTATTTGTTTTTCTCTTTTTATTGCTCTTGTAATTGCACTTTTCTTAGCCATATAATTTAATGATTCTTTTTTTCTAAAAAATAATTTATTTTATAAATTATATAGAATAAAAAAGAAAACAAAGCAAATAAAAATGATTTGCTTTGTTTTCTTTTTTATTCTATATAATTTAGAACTTTAACCAAATTTACCAACAGTTGATGCTATAACAAATGGAGCATAAGTTAAGATATATCCTACAGCAAAATGTGCTAATCCTACCAAACGTGCTTGAACGATAGATAAGGCTACAGGTTTATCTTTCCATTTGATTAAATTTGCTAATGGAGTTCTTTCATGAGCCCAAGCTAAAGTTTCAATTAATTCTTGCCAATAACCTCTCCAAGAAATCAAAAACATAAAACCTGTCGCCCATACTAAGTGACCAAACAAGAACATCCAAGCCCAAACAGATAAATTATTAACGCCATAAGGATTATAACCATTAATTAATGGCGATGAATTAAGCCATAAATAATCTCTGAACCAACCCATTAGATATGTTGAAGACTCATTAAATTGAGTAACATTACCACTCCATAATGCTAAATGTTTCCAATGCCAATAAAATGTTAACCATCCTAATGTATTTAACATCCAAAACATTGCCAAATAAAAAGCATCCCATGCAGATATATCACAAGTTCCACCTCTTCCTGGTCCATCACATGGAAAACTATATCCAAAGTCTTTTTTATCTGGCATAAGTTTTGAACCTCTAGCGTCTAATGCTCCTTTAACTAAAATTAAAGTTGTAGTATGTAAACCTAGAGCTATTGCATGATGAACTAAAAAATCTCCAGGTCCTATATCTAAAAATAGTGAATTATTAGGATCATTAATACCTTTCAACCAGCCAGGCAACCATAAACTTTCACCTGCTCTTGTGGCTATACTATCAGAAGAAGACAACAAAATATTAAATCCATATAATGCTTTACCTGATGCTGCTTGTATCCATTGCGCAAATACAGGTTCAATAAGGATTTGTTTTTCTGGAGAACCAAATGCTACTACTACATCATTATGAACATATAGTCCTAATGTATGAAATCCCAAAAATAAACTTACCCAACTTAAGTGAGAAATTATTGCTTCTTTGTGTTCTAACATCCTGGCAAGAACATTATTTTTATTTTGCTCAGGATTATAATCTCTAATAAAAAATATTGCACCATGCGCAAATGCACCAACCATCAAAAATCCTGCTATATATTGATGATGAGTATACAAAGCCGCTTGGGTTGTAAAATCATTAGCAATATATACATAAGAAGGCATTGCATACATATGTTGCGCAACAAGAGAAGTAATTACACCTAAAGAAGCTAATGCTAAGCCCAATTGGAAATGCAAGGAATTATTAATAGTTTCAAAGAGACCCTTGTGACCATCACCTAGTTTTCCGCTTGGCGGTCTATGAGCATCTAAAATCTCTTTTAAAGAGTGTCCAATGCTCCAGTTAGTCCTATACATATGACCAGCGATTATAAAAATCACTGCTATAGCTAAGTGATGATGTGCAATATCTGTTAACCATAAGGATTTTGTTTGTGGGTGAAATCCACCTAAAAAAGTTAAGATAGCTTTGCCTGCACCTTCACTTGTATTAAATATGTGATTGAGACTATCTGGGCTATCTGCATATACTGACCATTGTCCTTTAAAAAAAGGCTCTAGCCCAGCAGGATGTGGTTTAGTCGATAAAAAATTATCCCAACCAACATGTTGGCCTCTTGCCTCAGGAATTGCTACATGAACTAAATGTCCTGCCCATGCTAATGAACTAACCCCAAATAAACCTGCTAAATGATGATTTAAACGTGATTCATTATTTTTAAACCATGCTAAACTGGGTTTAAATTTAGGCTGTAAATGTAACCAACCTGCAAATAGAAATAAACCTGATATTACTAAAAGAAATAATGCTCCTAAATATAGGTCATTATTAGTTCTCATACCAATGGTATACCACCAATGATATAAGCCTGAATAACTTATATTTGTTGCATAGTCAACTCCTGTTTGTGAAAAAGCTTTCAATGCAGATTGACCAAAGTGTGGATCCCAAATCGCATGTGCGATAGGTTTTACCTTCGTAGGATTAAGTATCCATTGCTCAAAGTTACCTTGCCATGCTACGTGAAAAAGGTTGCCTGATGTCCATAAAAATATAATAGCTAAATGACCAAAATGGGAAGCAAAAATTTTTTGATATAGATTCTCTTCTGTAATATTGTCATGACTTTCAAAATCATGAGCGGTTGCTATTCCATACCAGATTCTTCTTGTAGTAGGATCTTGTGCTAAAGCTTGACTAAATTTAGGAAATTTTGTTACCATATATTATTTATCCTTATCATCATATAAGATAATTTATACCTTATCCAACTGAAATTATTCTTGCTAGAAAAAATGCCCAAGTAGTTGCTATACCGCCAAGTAAATAATGAGCTACCCCAACGGCTCGGCCCTGAGTAATACTTAAAGCACGTGGTTGTATTGATGGAGCAACTTTTAATTTATTATGAGCCCATACAATAGATTCAATTAATTCTTGCCAATAACCTCTGCCACTAAATAAAAACATTAAACTAAATGCCCATACAAAATGAGCACCTAAGAACATTAAACCATAAGCAGATAAGGCTGAACCATACGATTGAATTACTTGTGAGGCTTGGGCCCATAGAAAATCTCTTAACCATCCATTAATAGTAATAGCACTTTGAGCAAAATTTCCTCTTGTTATATGTGATATATCTCCTGATGATGAAATTGTTCCCCAAACATCTGATTGCATTTTCCAACTAAAATGGAATATTACAATAGATAAACTGTTATACATCCAAAATAGTCCTAAAAAAACATGATCCCATGCAGAAACTTGACAAGTTCCACCTCTTCCTGGTCCATCACATGGAAATCTAAATCCTAAATTAGCCTTATCTGGTATTAATCTAGAATTACGAGCAAATAAAACCCCTTTTAATAATATTAAAGCTGTTACATGAATTGTAAAAGCATGAATATGATGTACCATAAAATCTGCTGTTCCTAGAGTAATAGGCATGATACCAATTTTTCCTCCTACCGATACAATATCTCCTCCAAAAACATAACTAGTTGTAGCTAATACATTTGGCGCTGTATTACCTGGTGCAATTGAATGGCAATTTTGTATCCATTGTGCAAAAATAGGTTGCAATTGAATAGCTACATCGGAAAACATATCTTGTGGTCTTCCTAATGCTCTCATAGTATCATTATGTATATATAATCCAAAGCTATGAAATCCTAGGAAAATACAGACCCAGTTTAGATGAGAAATTATTGCATCTCTATGTCTTATTACTCTATCTAATAAATTATTATAATTTTGTGCAGGACTATAGTCTCTTACCATAAATATAGCTGCATGAGCACCTGCTCCAACAATACAGAACCCACCAATCCACATATGATGTGTAAAAAGAGATAACTGAGTTGGATAGTCTGTAGCTAAATAGGGATAAGGTGGCATAGCATACATATGATGTGCAACTATTATACTTAATGATCCTAACATTGCTAAGTTAATTGCAAGTTGTGCATGCCAAGAAGTTGTAAGTATTTCAAATAATCCTCTATGTCCTTCACCTGTAAAAGGTCCTTTATGAGCATCTAAAATCTCTTTTAAAGAGTGTCCAATATTCCAGTTAGTTCTATACATATGACCAGCGATTATAAAAATCACTGCTATAGCTAAGTGATGATGTGCAATATCTGTTAACCATAAACCTCCAGTTACAGGGTTTAAACCTCCTTTAAATGTTAGAAAATCATTATATTCATTCCAATTTAAATTAAAAAAAGGTAACAATCCCTTATTAAAGCTTGGATATAATTCTGACATTAAATTACGGTTCAAAATAAATTCATGAGGTAGTGGTATTTCAGCTGGCGCAACACCCGAATCAAGTAATTTATTAATTGGTAAAGAAACATGAACTAAATGCCCTGTCCAACCAAGTGAACCTAATCCTAACAAACCTGCCAAATGGTGATTTAACATTGATTCAACATTTTGAAACCATTCCAATTTAGGTGCTGCTTTATGATAATGAAACCAACCTGCAAATAGCATTAAACTGGCCATAAATAAGCCACCTATCGCAGTTACATATAGTTGCATTTCATTAGTAATGCCTGATGCTCTCCATAATTGAAATAGTCCAGAAGTAATTTGAATTCCTTGGAATCCGCCACCAACATCAGCATTTAAAATTTCTTGACCTACAATAGGCCAAACAACTTGTGCGCTTGGTTTTATGTTAATAGGATTATTTAGCCAAGCTACATAATTAGAAAATTTAGCGCCGTGAAAGTACATTCCACTTAACCATATAAAAATTATAGCTAATTGACCAAAATGAGCGCTAAAAATTTTACGAGATATTTCTTCTAAAGAATTTGTATGACTATCAAAATCATGAGCATCTGCATGTAAATTCCAGATCCATGTTGTAGTTTTAGGACCTTTAGCTAAACTGCGAGAAAAATGCCCTGGTTTTGACCATTTTTCGAAATTAGTAGGTACTACATTTCTATCTATAAGGACTTTTGCCTTTTTTTCTTCTTGCTCCCTTGAGCTTATTGTCATAATACTTCTCCTATTTTGAGAAAAATCATTAACAAATAATAAATAAAAACTAATTCAAGTTTTTATTTATTATTTATTATATAAGAATGTGCAATAAATTTATTTTTTCTTTACAATAGTTAATTTTCTAACATAATTTATAAAGATGAAATTTGCATTATAACATCACCAATTGATATTTCATCGCCATCTGTAAAGAAAATTTTTTCAATCTTTCCTCTTTGATTAGCTTTTATTTGGTTCATTACTTTCATTGTTTCAATTATGCACACTATGGTATTAGGCTCAACTACAGAGCCTATATTAACAAATGGCTCTGCTCCAGGCATGGGTGAAGAATAAAAAATACCTGGCAAAGGACTAGTAATATCAATATATTGATCTGGTTTCTTGGTAACTAAATTTTCTTGTTGTCTTTTTTCTGAAGAGCTATTTATAGTTTCTTTTTCTTTTAATGGTATGTTTAATTCTTTTTTTGTTGTTAAAATTTTATCATTATTATTTTGGCCATCTATATTTTGATATAACTCATTCTGAGTTTGAGTTTGTAAATAAGGAAATGTTGAATAATAAATGTTAAAATTAATATTAAAATTGTGATAAAGCAAAGATTCATTTTTTTTTGAACGAATTTCATAATTGTTTGTTTTAATATGATAAAAATCTAAATTTAGTTCTTGTAATAAGAATATTATTTTTTCTATATTGATCCCCATATAATCTTATATATATTTTATAATTTAAATAATTATTTATTTAATAATTTTTAATTCATCCTCAAAAAACCATATTCTTACTTGTGAATCAAACTCAACTATCAAAACTATAATATTAGATTCTGTTAATCTTAAGCCTCTTACAATACCAACTTTACCTATTTTATCTGTTAGTTCACATGTATTTGGATTTCTAAGTTTATACAAATACACTTTTTGTCCAATAAAAGATAATTTATTTAAAGAATATGACGAAGTAAAGTTATTCATTAAAGTAAAGTAAATTTAATAATTTTATAATTATAAATAAATAAACATATAAATTAAGGATAACATGATTATTTCAGATGATTTAGAAAAACTTCTTAAAATTTTACCAATAGAGATTAGCAAAACTATAGAAAAATATTCTAATAAAAATCAGCTATTAGAAATAGTAATGGATCTAGGTAAAAAACCTGAGGCCAGATTTTCTGACCATGTCTATTATATATCAAATAAAAATATTAATTGGCAAGACATTAACTATTGCATAAAAAGACTAGGTAAATTTAATATAGACAATAGAACTGGTATAAAAAATACTTTGCATAGAATAAGTTCTATCAATAATAGAAACGGACAAATTATTGGTTTGACTTATAGAGTAGGACGTGCGGTATTGGGTAATATTAACATAATTCGTGATTTATTAGAAATAGGCCACTCTATATTAATATTGGGTAGACCAGGTGTTGGGAAAACAACAGCTATAAGAGAAATAGCCAGAATTTTAGCTGATGAGATTGGGAAACGAGTAGTTATCATTGATACGTCTAATGAAATTGCAGGTGATAGTGATATAGGGCATTTTTCAATTGGTAGAGCACGTAGAATGCAAGTAAAACACCCTCAATTACAACACCAAGTAATGATTGAAGCTATAGAAAATCATATGCCAGAAGTAATTATTATTGATGAAATTAGTACTGAGCTAGAAGCAATTGCTGCTCGAACAATTGCTGAAAGAGGTGTTCAATTAATTGGTACTGCTCATGGAAATAGTTTAGAAAATTTAATCCGTAATTCAACTTTATCAGATTTAATTGGTGGAATTCAATATGTTACATTAGGAGATGAAGAAGCACGTAAAAGAGGAACTCAAAAAAGTATTTTAGAAAGAAAATCATTTCCAACTTTTAATATTGTTATTGAAATTCATCAACTTTATTCTTGGCGAATTCATGAGGATGTTGAAAAAAACGTAGATAGAATATTACAAGGATATAAACCTATCTTACAGGATAGATTTATTAATTTAGATAACAAACATATTATTAAATATTCTCAATATAATAATAATAATGAAAATTTCAATAACAATAAGCCTAAATTAAATTATATTAAACAAGATTCTAATCATTTTTTTTATGAATTTATTAATAAAAATGTGAATATAAATCATAAAATATATCTATATTTACATTCATTAAGTTATAAACAAACACAATATTGTATAGATAATATGGAATTACCAATAACATTAACAAAAACATTAGATAATGCTAATGCCATCTTAGGATTAAGAATACAAACAAAAAATACTCCTAAATTGAGAGAGATAGCGAAAAACAAGAGAATTCCTATCTATGTGATTAGTAATGAGACTGTCCCTCAATTAATAAAAATATTAAAAAATATAATTAATTCTTACGATTTAAAAAAAGTTTATAAAAATACACACATTTTTGATTCTTTAAAAGAAATGAGAATGGCTATTTTAAATATAGTACTTTCTAAAAACCAAACGGTGGAATTAATTCCTAGAATTGGTTATATAAGAAAGTACCAACATCTACTTGCTGAATACTTTAATCTGTATGCAATAAGTGTTGGTAAAGAGCCATTTCGACGATTACGTATTTATCCTAGATATTTAGTATAGTTTTTGATACTAATATTAATTTATATTAAATTTCAATTAATATTAGTAAATATAATCATATCATGATATTAATATAAGGAAAATGAATTATGAATAAAACTTTAACAGAAGAAGACGTTCTTAACAAAATTCGTGAAGTCGTTGCGACACAATTAGGACTTGACGAAAGCCAAGTTTCGGAAGATGCTAGTTTTACTAATGATTTAGGAGCTGATTCTTTAGATTCTGTTGAACTTGTAATGTCAATTGAACATGAATTTGGTATAAAAATTCCTGATGAGAGAGCAAATAAAATCTCTAATATTAAACAACTAAAAGACTTTATAATGGAAAAGTTAAGTGTTAAAGTATAATGTATAATTTAATATATTTTTACATAAAGGAATTTGTTATGAATAAATCAGATTTAAGCGAAGAATTAGCTAAAAGAGCAAAAATAACAAAAAAATTAGCAAACCAAGTTATAACATTATTTACCGATATCGTGAGAGAAAAAGTTAATGAAGGTGAGAAGGTAACCCTAGTAGGATTCGGCACTTTTAAAGCCAAATACAGGAAACCAAAGGCTGTTAGAAACCCTAGAACTGAAAAAAGGATGATTATTCCAGCATCACGAGTACCTGTGTTTACAGTTGGTAAACTTTTTAAAGAAGAAGTGAACAATAAATTTTTACATGATCAAAGTGAGCTAACAAAAGAAGAAAAAATAGAATAAAATAGATTGATATTTTGATAATAGATATTCTATTATCAAAATATCAAATAATATTATTATCCTCCTAAATGATACTAAGATATATTTTATATTAGTCAATATAATTATTGATAATTAGTTTAATTATAATTAAATTATAGAGAATCAAATATGAAACTAGCTTATTGGATGTATGCAGGTCCAGCTCATATTGGCACATTAAGGATAGCAAGTTCATTTAAAAATATACAAGCTATTATGCATGCTCCTCTTGGAGACGATTATTTTAATGTAATGAAATCAATGCTAGAAAGAGAACGAAATTTTACACCTGTTACTACTAGTGTAGTGGATAGACATGTACTAGCAAGAGGCTCTCAAGAAAAAGTTGTCAATAATATTACTAGAAAAGATAAAGAATTTGAACCTGATCTCATTATTTTAACTCCCACCTGTACATCTAGCATCTTGCAAGAAGACCTTCAAAATTTTGTTAATAGAGCAAGTATGGAAATAAAAGCAGATGTATTATTGGCTGATGTAAATCATTATAGAGTTAATGAACTACAAGCTGCTGATAAAACATTAGAACAAATTGTAAAATTTTATATTTACAAAGCTAAAAAAGAAAACAATTTATCAACTAATAAAACAAAAGATATATCTGTTAATATAATTGGAATAACAAGTTTAGGATTTCATCATCAACATGATTTAAAAGAAATAGAAAAATTGCTTTCTGATCTTAACATTAAAATTAATTTGGTTATTCCTCATGATACCTCTGTTAATCAATTAAAAAAAATACCTGAAGCATGGTTTAATGTAGTCCCATATCATGAGATAGGCTTGCTAACAGCTCAATTTTTGAATGAAGAATTTAATATGCCATATATTGATATTACCCCAATGGGTATAGTTGAAACCGCTAGGTTTATTAGACATATACAATCTATTTTAAAAACATATCAAGTGAATGTTGATTATGAAGAATATATTGATAAACAGACTAGGTTTATTTCTCAATCCGCATGGTTTTCTCGTTCGATTGATTGTCAAAACTTAACAGGTAAAAGAGCAGTTGTTTTTGGAGACTCTACTCATGCTAGTGCAATAACAAAAATTTTAGTTAGAGAAATGGGAATTAATGTTGTTTGGGCAGGTACATATTGTAAAAATGATAGTGAATGGTTTAATAATGAAATAAATAATTTATGTAAAAAAATTATTATTTCTGATGATCATAATTTTATTGCTGATTTAATTGCAGAAACAGAACCAGATGCTATTTTTGGTACTCAAATGGAAAGACATATAGGAAAACGATTAAATATTCCTTGTGGAGTAATTTCTTCACCAGTACATATTCAGAATTTTCCTTTAAGTTATCGTCCTTTTTTGGGATATGAAGGGAGTAATCAGATTGCAGATTTAATATATAATTCCTTTACTTTAGGAATGGAAGATCATTTATTAGAAATTTTCGGAGGTCATGATACTCGTGATACTATTAATAATACACTTTCATTAAAAGATGAAACAAATAAATCATCAATAGAATGGACTGAAGAAGCTAAGAATGAGTTGTTAAAGATTCCTGGTTTTGTGCGTAATAAAGTGAAAAAAAATACAGAAAAATTTGCTCTAGAAAATAATATTACTAAAATCTATTTAGATACAATGTATTCAGCAAAGGAAGCAGCAAAAAATCTAAATAAATAGAAAAAGATATTATAGGCTATTTATAAATAGCCTATAATATCTTTTTCTATTTATTTAGATTTTTTGCTGCTTCCTTCTAATTTTTAGTTTCAAAAAATTCAGCATCAACAGTACCATCATTAGAAGTATTAGAGGTATTAGGATTATTTACACTAGCATTTTGATTTGATGTATTACTATACAACTTTTGTCCTATATTCATCAATTTTTGTTGTAAAGTTTGACTAATAGATTTCATTTGATCATAATTTTCTTCTTGAACACTTGCTCGTAAGTTCTGTACAAGAGATTCAAGATTTACTTTATCTTCACTAGAAATTTTATCGCCAAATTCTTTAATTTGCTTTTCTGTTTGATAAATTAAAGAATCTGATTGATTTTTTAACTCAATTTTTTCACGACGCTCTTTATCTTCATTAGCATATTGCTCAGCTTCTCTGACCATACGTTCTACTTCTTCTTTAGGAGAGGTTGAAGCACCAGTAATAGTAATAGATTGTTCTTTATTCGTTGCTTTATCTTTGGCTGTGACAGATAAAATTCCATTAGCATCAATATCAAATGTAACTTCAATTTGAGGCACGCCTCTTGGTGCAGGAGCTATTCCATCTAAGCGAAAAGTTCCTAAACTCTTATTATCTTTTGCTAATTCTCTTTCACCTTGTAAAACATGAATTTCAACATTAGGTTGATTATCTATTGCTGTTGAAAAAATTTCTGATTTCTTGGTTGGAATTGTTGTATTACGTGGAATTATTTTAGTCATAACGCCACCTAAAGTTTCTACTCCTAGAGAGAGAGGAGTAACATCCAATAAAAGCAAATCTTTCACTTCACCAGCTAGCACACCGGCCTGAACAGCTGCACCAATAGCTACAACTTCATCTGGATTAACACTTTGATTTGGTACTTTACCTAACATATTTTGAACTAATTGTTTAATAGCCGGAATTCTTGTTGAACCTCCGACAAGAACAACTTCATTTATTTTAGTTGCATCAAGTTTTGCGTCTTTTAAAGCAGTTTCTACTGGTATCCGACAACGATTTATCAAATCAGAACATAATTCTTCAAATTTAGCTCTAGTAAGTGTTTTTTCTAAATGTTTTGGACCAGTATCTGTAGCTGTAATAAAAGGTAAACTAATTTCTGTTTGACTTACATTTGATAGTTCAACTTTTGCTTTTTCTGCTGCTTCAGTTAATCTTTGTAAAGCCTGTCTATCCTTACTTAAATCTATGCCTTCCAATTTTTTAAACTCACTAATTAACCAATCTACAATCTTTTTATCAAAATCATCGCCTCCAAGATGAGTATCTCCAGCCGTAGATAAAACTTCAAATACTCCGTCTCCAACTTCAAGTACTGAAACATCAAAAGTTCCACCACCTAAATCAAATACTAATATTGTTTCATTACTTTTCTTATCTAAACCATAAGCTAGTGAAGCAGCTGTAGGTTCATTAATAATACGTAGTACTTCCAGCCCTGCAATTTTACCCGCATCTTTGGTAGCTTGACGCTGTGAATCATTAAAATAAGCTGGAACAGTGATTACTGCTTGAGTAACTTTTTGGCCTAAGTACTGACTTGCATCTTCGGCAAGTTTTCTTAATACTTGCGCTGAGATTTCTTCTGGTGCAAATTGTTTACCCAGAACACTACATTCGATTTTAACATTTTGATTATTATCTGTTATAACCTTATATGAAACTTGTTTTGACTCTTCAGATACTTCATTACCTTTTCTTCCTATAAATCTTTTAATTGAATAGAAGGTGTTTTCAGGATTAATAACTGCTTGTCTTTTTGCTATTTGCCCAACTAAACGTTCACCATTTTTAGTATATGCTACTACTGAAGGAGTTGTTCTAGCACCTTCTGAGTTAGTTATAACAACAGGTTTTCCACCCTCCATTACTGCAACTACTGAATTAGTAGTACCTAAATCAATTCCCACTACTTTATTCATTTTGATAATACTCCTATTAACAGATCAATACATATATTATATGCTTAATATAATCGTATAAAATTATCTTTGATATAGTATTTACCGAACATAAAAAAAATAATAGCTAGACAAAATATAAATATTAATATATATTAATACTTAAAATTTATAATTTAATTGATCTTTTTATTAGATAAACAATACAATTTTACATATAACTATTAAATATTTATATCTTTTATAAGAAACTTAATCTAAGGATAAGAGACAATGATAGGGTTTTTAGGAATTAAACTTGAGATGACTCAAATTTTTACCGATAAAGGTTTAGCTATACCTATAACTGTAATTAAAGTAGGTGAATGTTTTATTACACAAATTAAAAAACAAAACAAAGAAGGTTATAATTCAGTTCAAATAGGTTATTATTCTAATTGTAATACATGTAAAAACATTAATAATTCAATCAAAGGTCATCTAAAAAAAGCTAATATTCTTGATAAGAATATAAAAATATTTAGAGAATTTAAATTAGAATCAGATAAGATTGAAAACCTAGAATTAGGTCAAAAAATACCATTAAACTTACTTCAAATAGGAGATAAATTAAATGTTGTTGCTTATAGCATAGGTAAAGGTTTTGCTGGTTATCAGAAAAGACACAATTTTTCTCGAGGACCAATGTCTCATGGTTCTAAAAATCATCGTTTACCTGGTTCAATTGGTGCTGGAACAACGCCAGGTAGAGTTTATCCTGGAAAAAAAATGGCAGGTCATCTTGGTAATCACAAAACTACAATAAAAAACTTAGAAATAGTACTTATGGATATTGAAAAAAATATAATTGGTGTTAAAGGAAGTATACCTGGTAAAACTGGTAATTTAATTAGTATTTATAAATAATATAAATGAATACAATTGATAAACAAAGATTATTAAATTTATGAATAAAATAATAAATATAAAGCAAATAAATTGGAATAACGAAAATAAAGGAATATGTTCATTTGAATTAAAAATAAATACATTAAAAACAGAATATTCGAATAGTATATATTTACTACATAGAGCTTTTGTAATTAGACATTTAAAAAACAGAACTATTAAAGCTTCAACCAAAACTAGAGCAGAGGTTAGTGGTGGTGGAAAAAAACCATGGAAGCAAAAGAAAACAGGCAGAGCTCGTGCTGGATCTACAAGGTCGCCTTTATGGAAAGGTGGAGGTGTCATTTTTGGGCCTAAACCTCGTTTTATAGAAAAGAAAATCAATCAGAAAGAATGGAATTTAGCGTTAAAATTATGTTTATTAAAAAAAAGTGATCGCATGATAATAGTTGAAGATTTTGTACAAAATTTCCAGACACAAGCTAAAACTAAACTTTTATATAATGCATTAAAAAGATGGAATATTAACTTAGAAAAAAAAATACTTATTGTTATTGAAAACAGTAATCATAATATATTCCTATCGAGTAGAAATATAAAAAACGTTGAGTTGATAAATGCTAATAACTTAAATCTAAAAGCTTTATTATCAGCATATACAATAATATTAACTCCTAAGGCCTTAGAAGTAATTGATCAAACTTATCAGGGAACTACCTATGAAAACCCAATTTAACTATTATGATATAATAAAGTCGGCTATAATTAGTGATAAAACAACTAAATTATTACTTAAAAATCAATATACTTTTGTAGTTGATAAATATAGTGATAAAAATTTAATTCGTAATGCTGTTGAAAATTTATTTAAAGTCAAGGTTGCAAAGGTTAATACCCTTAAAGAAAAATATCAATTAAAACGTAGTAAAAAATATATTGAAATAAAAAAGGCAATAATAACTCTAGATAAAAATAGTTCAATTGACATACTATTAAATATGTCAAAAGAAAATTAATATAAACATTACATAAATTTTCTTGAATATACTACAAATAAAATATTATATTATGAGCATTAGAACATATAAAGCATATACTCCAGGAACAAGAAATAAAACTGTATCTGACTTTAAAATAATTACTAAAAATAAACCTTGTAAAAATTTAGTAATTCATAAACATTTTAAATGTGGAAGAAATAACCAAGGTAAAATAACATCAAGACATAGGGAAAGAGGACATAAAAAACAATATCGTATTATTGACTTCAAACGTGATAAAAAAGATATTGCAGCCAAAGTAGCATCAATTGAATATGATCCTAATCGTAATGCTAGAATAGCATTACTACATTATAAAGATGGTACTAAGTCTTATATTCTATGCCCAAGTAATCTAGAAATAGGAACTCAAATCACTTCATCTAAAGACAATAATGTAATTCAAATAGGTAACTCATTACCTTTATATAAAATTCCATTAGGCTTAATAGTACATAATATCGAATTAACGCCTGGAAGAGGAGGTCAAATAGCTAGAGCCGCAGGCACATATGCACGTATTATAGCTAAAGATGAACGTTTTGTTACACTTAAGTTACCTTCAAATGAAATTCGATTGGTAAAAAAAGAATGTCTCGCAACTATAGGACAAGTTTCAAATATAGAATCAGGTTTAATTACCATTGGTAAAGCTGGAAGAAGTCGTTGGCTTGGAAAAAGACCTAAAGTTAGAGGTATAGCTATGAATCCCGTAGATCATCCTCATGGTGGTGGAGAGGGTAAGAGCCCTATTGGAAGGAAGCATCCTGTAACTCCATGGGGCAAACCAGCACTAGGTGTGAAAACACGTAATATAAAAAAAAATAGCAATAAATATATATTACAAAATAAGGGTTAAATTATGAGTCGCTCCTTATATAAAGGACCTTTTGTATCAGCTAAACTGTTAAAAAAAATTTATCGTTTAAATAATGAAAATAAAAAAATAGTAATCAAAACTTGGTCTAGGAGTTCTACGATTATTCCTATAATGATAGGACACACTATTGCAGTTTATAACGGTAAACAACATTTTCCAATATATATATCCGATCAAATGGTTGGGGAAAAATTAGGCTCATTTGTGCCAACAAGAAATTTTAAATCTCATATCAAAAATGACAAAAAAATCCGTCGTTAATAATAAAAAAATGGTAAAGTTATGCAAAATAATCATTCAGAATTTGTTAAATCCGTTGCTAAATATATACATACATCGCCTATTAAGATTAATAGAATTTTAAATCAAATCAGAAATCGAAAATACAAAGAAGCTTTACTTATACTTGAATTCATGCCACACAAAGCAGCTAAGATAATACATAAAGTTGTTAAGTCAGCAGGCGCAAACGCCGAACATAATTTTAAATTGAACACTGATGCATGCTTTATTAAATATGCTTATGTAGATAAAGGGCCTATATTAAAAAGGTTTTCTCCGCGTGCACAGGGAAGAATTTATCAAATACACAAACCAAGTTGTCATATTACAATAATATTAGGAACTTAATTAAAAAAAATAAAAATACACGAATATAGAAAAAAATGGGACAAAAGATACATCCACTAGCTTTTAGGCTTGGTATTACACAAAAACATAAATCTATATGGTTTTACGAAAATAAAGAGTATTCAAATATTCTAGAAGAGGATCATAGAATTAGATATTTTATAGAAAATAAGTTTAAATTGAATGGTATTTCTAAGATTTATATATTTCGAAAAGCTAATCAAATTGAAATAAAAATAGAATCTTCTAAACCCGGAATTGTTGTAGGAAGATCAGGTAATAATCTTGAATTATTACGTAGAGAAATTTATAAAATTTTGGCACCAGCTGAAAAAATTCGTATTAGTGTGATAGAAGTAATGCAGCCGGATGCAGATGCTTCATTAGTTAGTGAATTTATTGTACAACAATTAGAAAAACGTATTGCTTTTAGAAGAATTATGCGTCAAGCAGTTAATAAGGCTCAACGAACTAATATAAAAGGTATTAAAATACAGATTTCTGGTAGACTTAATGGTGCAGAAATTGCTCGTACAGAATGGATAAGGGAAGGAAGAGTTCCTTTACAAACACTAAGAGCTAATATTGATTATGCATATAAAAAAGCTCAAACGAGCTATGGCATTTTAGGTGTAAAAGTTTGGATTTTTAAAAATGAAATTTTATAATAATAAATATTGTATCAAATAATTATGCTTATACCAAAGAAAAGCAAATTTAGGAAACAACATAGAGGACGCTTGACTGGTAAAGCTTGTAGAGGTAATACACTGATTTTTGGAGATTATGGTATACAAGCTTTAGAACCCGTATGGTTAACTTCAAGACAGATTGAAGCTACAAGAAGAACTCTTATAAGATATATACGTAAAACTGGGAAGTTGTGGATTCGTGTTTTCCCAGATAAGCCAGTGACTTTCCGAGCTGCAGAAACTCGGATGGGTGGGGGAAAAGGATCTCCAGAATATTGGGTCTCTGTAATTAAACCTGGTCATGTGTTATTTGAGTTAACAGGAATATCAAAAGATTTAGCTATTGAAGCAATTAAAAATGCTTCATACAAATTACCTATTAAGACAAAGTTTATTTCTAAGTTTGTAGAAGGAGAATAAAATGAGTTTTCCCAAAATAGAAACAATAAAGAATTTAAGTGAAGAGGAACTAGATGAAGAGATTATTTCTATAAGACAAAAAATATTTGAATTATCATTACAAAAAGCAACTAGACAAAGCATAAAACCTCATTTGTTTACACACTATAAACATAGATTATCTCAGCTCCTGACAGTGAAAACAGAAATTCAAAGAAAAAATAATAACAAAAGCAAGGTATAAATTTATGTCTGTTAAAAAACAAATTGGAAATGTGGTAAGCGATAAAATGAATAAAACAATTGTTGTAGCAGTTAATAAAACAATAATTCATAATAAATATAATAAAATAGTAATACGTACAAAAAAATATAAGGCACACGATGAAAATAATATCTGTAAAATAGGAGATAAAGTATTAATTGAAGAAACAAGACCCTTGAGTAAAACTAAAAGATGGAAATTAATAAATATTATCACATCATCCTCAAAATTAAGACAATTTAAGGGATAAAAAATGATCCAGAACCAAACTTATTTAAATGTAGCAGATAATAGTGGCGCTAAACAAATAATGTGTGTTAGAATTTTAAAACCCGGTAATGCTAAATATGCTAAGATAGGAGATATAATTGTAGGAGTAGTAAAAGAAGCATTGCCAAATATGCCAGTAAAAAAATCAGATGTTGTACGGGCAGTTATAGTAAGAACAAAAAAAATGCTTAGACGAACTGATGGAATGCATATTCGTTTTGATGATAATGCCGCTATTTTAATAAATCAAGATAATAATCCCAGAGGTACTAGAGTTTTTGGACCTATTGCTAGAGAATTAAGAGATAAAAATTTCACGAAAATTATTTCCTTAGCAATAGAAGTAATTTAATAGTTAATAGTCTAGTGTCTAGTAAATACTAAAAATATAAAATAATTCAATTAATCATAACATATGAGAAGCCAATTATATAACTATTATAGAAATACAATAATTAAAGATTTAATTAGCGAGTTTGGATACAAAAATATCCATCAAGTACCCAAAATAGTAAAGATTAATATTAATAGAGGTTTAGGGCAAGATGGGCAGAACTCTAAAGTCTTAGAGAAAAATATGAATGAAATTGCGCTAATTACTGGCCAAAAACCTATTATTACATATGCTAAAAAATCAATATCAGGATTTAAAATTAGAGAAAAAACACCTATTGGTATAGCTGTAACTTTACGTAAAGAGAAAATGTATATTTTTTTAGAAAAATTGATTCATCTTGCATTACCAAGAATAAGAGACTTTAGGGGAATTAATACAAGCAGTTTTGATGGCCGGGGTAATTATAATTTAGGTATTAAAGAACAATTAATCTTTCCAGAAATTGAATATGATAAAATTGATAAAATAAGAGGTATGGACATCAATATAGTAACAACAGCTTTAAATGATTTAGAAGCCAAAAGGCTTTTAACTCTTTTAGGAATGCCATTTAGAAAAAATAATTTGTAATCTGTAAAGGAGTAACATTTTGATTAAGGATACTATTTCAGATATGTTGACTAGAATTAGGAATGCAAATCTAGCAAAGTATAGTATAGCAGAAGTACCTAATACAAAAATCAATTCTAATATAGCTAACGTTTTACAAGAAACAGGTTTTATTGATTCTTTTGAATTTAAACTAGAAGGTAAACTATCTCAACATAAAATTTTAATTTATTTGAAATATAAAGGAAAAATAAGAGAGCCAGTAATTACTACAATAAAGAGGGTTAGTAAACCTGGTCTAAGAATATATGCAGGTTGCAAAGATATACCCATAGTATTAGGAGGGCTTGGTATTGCAATAATTTCTACTTCCAAAGGAATTATGGATGATAAGCAGGCACGTTCTAATAATATAGGTGGAGAAATTTTATGTTATATTTGGTAATTGGAGATTAAACTATGTCTAGAATCGGAAAACTACCAATTAGTATACCTGAGAATGTAAATGTATATTTAGAAGATAATTACATTATTGTTAAAGGAAAAGAAGGGGAGTTAAGGAAAAAACTAATAGAACAACTAGAAGTTACTCTAAAAAAAGAGAATAACAGATCCGTTTTAATGATTGCTAAAAAGAAAGAAGACAATAAAACTAATGAATTGTATGGATTGTATAGAACATTAATTAATAATATGATAATCGGTGTTAATAATAAATTTACTAAATATCTTGAACTAAAAGGAGTGGGGTATCGTTCTCAATTAGAGAATAAAATATTAATACTAAATCTTGGTTATAGTCATCCTATAAGATTTACAATACCTGATTCTATTAGTATAGAAGTTGAAAATAATACAATTATAAAAATTAGCGGTATTGATAAACAACTAGTAGGAGAAATAGCAGCAAGAATACGTAATTTCCGTTTACCAGAGCCATATAAAGGCAAAGGAATTCATTATAGAGGAGAATATATAAAATTAAAAGCAGGTAAAACAGGTAAAAAATAAATATGAACTTTCTCCACAAAAATAAAATTCAAAAAAAGCATAAAAATATAAGAAAAAAAATTAAAGGCAATCTTGATCGTCCTAGATTATATGTATTTAGATCAAATCAGCATATTTATGCTCAAGTTATTAATGATGAAAACAATAAAATTCTTACAAGTAGTTCTACTTTAGAAGCTATAGTAAAAAATCAAAATTTTGGTCGCTCTACGTGTAAGGCAGCAGAAATAGTTGGTAAAGTTTTAGCAGATAAATGTAAAGAAAAAAATATCAAAAAAGTTGTATTTGATAGAGGGAAAAGACCATATCACGGCCAAATAAAAGCATTAGCAGAATCGGCGAGACAAAATGGTTTAATATTTTAATTTCTTTAATAATAAAGGTAATAGCATGAAATCACAGGAAAATGAATTTATTGAAAAAGTAGTTCAAGTAAAAAGAGTAACTAAAGTTGTAAAAGGAGGAAAAAAACTTAGTTTTCGTGTGGTAGTAATTGTTGGTAATCAGTTGAATCAGGTGGGTATCGGTATTGGAAAGGCGAGTGAAGTAATTAGTGCAATTAGAAAGGCCATTGCTGACGGAAAAAAAAATTTAATTCAAGTACCATTAAATAAAAATTACTCCATCCCTCATATTATTCAAAATTCCTTTGGAGCAGCATCTATTATATTGCGACCATCTTCTTTAGGGTCAGGAGTTATTGCGGGTGGGGCTGTGCGTATAGTTTTAGAGCTAGCAGGCGTAAAAAATGTTTTAGCCAAGCAATTAGGTTCTAATAATAAACTAAATAATGCATATGCTACAATCATGGCACTAAAAAAATTAAAAAGTATTCAGCACATATCAAAACATAGAGTGTGAAATTTTATATTCTTAATAATAATTTAATATAATTCATAACATTTGACATGTATAAAAATAATTTTGGCATATTACAGAGATTAAGTGATTTACAAATTTTAAAAGAAAAAATTATTTTAACTTTGATTATTGTATTAATATCACGTTTAGGTATTTATATTCCAATACCAGGAATCGATTATGAGAATTTCTATAAAATGAGTTCTAATAATCAAGTTATTAATTTTATTAACATATTTGCTGGAGGAGGATTTTCAACAATTGGAATTTTTGCTCTTGGTATAGTGCCTTATATTAATGCTTCGATTATTATACAGTTAATAACTCCTGCAATACCGTTTTTAGAGAAATTACAAAAAGAAGAAGGAGATTTTGGTAGACAGAAAATAAATCAAATAACACGTTATATTACATTAATATGGTCTATAATACAAAGTATAGGAATAACATTTTGGTTAAAGAAATATTGTTTGGAATGGAATGTACTATTTATTTTTCAAACAATAATAATTTTGAGCACTGGTTCAATGTTAATGATGTGGTTTAGCGAATTAATTACTGAAAAGGGATTAGGTAATGGATCTTCTATATTAATAGCAGTCAATATTATTGCTAGTTTACAGAAAACGTCAAGTATTTTTAAATTCAATTTTGAGACAATAAACTATATACAACTATTTATATTTATAATTTTATTGATTTCAGTTTTAATATTAATAATATATGTACAAGAAGCTACTAGACGTATACCTATAGTTTCGGCTAAACAATTGTCAAGAGGCGTTGTAAATTCCTATAATAATTATTTACCTCTTAAACTTAACCAAAGTGGAATCATGCCTATAATTTTTGCGGCTTCATTAACTTTGATACCGGTTTATTTAAGCCAAATAATAATTAATGATAAGATTTCTAATCTTATCATGATATTTAATAATATATTATTTAATAATAAAATTATTTATACTTTGGTATATTTTACTTTAATATTTTTTTTTAGTTATTTTTATACAAATGTATTTTTTAATATAAATGAAATTACTGAAAATTTAAAAAAAATGGCAGTAAGTATACCAGGAATACGTCCTGGTCTAAGAACTAAAATTTATTTAAAAAAAATTTTAAATCGTTTAACCTTTTTGGGGGCATCTTTTTTATCTTTTGTGGCCATTATACCTTCTGTTATGGAGGCAATAACTAAAATTTCGTTAATTAAAGGAATTGGAGCAACTTCATTACTTATTTTAATAGGTGTTGCTATTGATATAGTTAAACAAATAAGAACTTATTTATTAAGTAAAAACTATGAACATATGATAGAATAAAATTTTTTTCATTATATTAAAAATATTCAAAGGTAGATAAACTATGAAAGTTAGATCATCAGTAAAAAAAATCTGTGATAATTGTCGTATAATAAAAAGAAAAAGAAGAATTATAGTTATATGTATTAATGAAAAACATAAACAGCGTCAAGGCTAGTTATTAATTGATAATAATGCTTAACTATATTTAGGAGATAAAATTATGGTAAGAATTGCTGGAATCGATCTGCCCAAAAATAAAAAAGTAGAAATTGCGTTAACATATATCTATGGCATAGGCTTATCTTTGGCAAAAAAAATTGTTTCTATGGCACAAATTAATGCCGAAAAAAAAATACAAGATTTAGATGATAAAGAGATAGGAAATATAAGATCTATAATTGAAAAATATTACCAGGTAGAAGGTGATTTAAGAAAATTTGAATCTTTAAATATTAAAAGATTAATAGAAATTGGAAGTTATCGAGGTAAAAGACATAGGTTAAATCTACCAGTTAGGGGACAAAGAACAAGAACTAATGCTAAAACTCGTAAATCTATGAATAAAAATAAATAATTAAAATGAAATAATAAAAAATATGGTTAAAGAAATAAAAAAAAATATAGTAAAAAAACAAAAGAAAAATATACATAATGGTATAACACATATAAAATCAACATTTAATAATACAATTGTAAACATAACAGATATAAACGGTAATACTATTGCTTGGTCTTCTGCTGGTCAAGTTGGATTTAAAGGAGCTAAAAAAGCCACACCTTTTGCAGCACAAACCACGGCTGAAAAAGCAGGTAAGCAAGCAATAGAACATGGAATGCGTCAAACAGAAATAAGAATAAATGGTCCTGGTTCTGGTAGAGAGACTGCTATTAGAGCTTTACAAGCACTGGGTTTGAAAATAACAACCATTAAAGATATAACACCTATACCTCATAATGGTTGCAGGCCTCCTAAAAGAAGACGTGTTTAAAAGAACTAGATATAATTTATGTTATTTTATTATATAATTATATGAAAAAGTTACAGATTGAATGTCTAGAATCTTTTAATCAAACCCCAACAAACCAATATGGAAAATTTATTATTTATCCTTTAAACAAGGGGCAAGCTCTTACTTTAGGGAATGCTTTAAGAAGGATTATGTTGGCGGATTTAGAAGGTGTAGCTATTTCTAGTGTGAGAATAGCTGGCATTAATCACGAGTTTACAACTGTTGAAGGTGTACGTGAAGACGTTTTAGATATATTATTAAACTTAAAACAAATCATATTCAAAAGTGATTTAGATGAACCTCAATTTATAAGATTAAAAGTCTCAGGTCCATGTATCGTTACTGCATCAGATTTAGAATTACCACCTCGTGTTGAATTAGTTGATCCAAGACAGTATATAGCTACAATTGACAAGAATTCTAATCTAGAAATGGAAATGAAAATTGAAAAGGGTAAAGGATATGACTTAGTTAGTAAAAAAACAGGAGAAAATTTAACAGAAAGCTTGAAAGTAGATGCAGTATATATGCCAATAAGAAAAGTAATGTTTCATGTTAAGGAACAGTACACTGGTGACTCTTTATTATGTGAAAAACTTATTTTACAGATTACAACTAATGGTAGTATTACACCTAAAGAAGCAATAATAAAGGCTGCAGAACTTTTCATTAAGATGTTAGAACCACTAAAAGAAATTACAATGGAAGCCGAAGAAGATAATAAAGATAATAATCAAGAAGAAAAAAAATTACATCAAGTTCCGATAGAAGAATTGCATTTATCTGTTAGAGCTTATAATTGTCTAAAACGTGCCCAAATTTTTTCAGTAGCAGATCTATTAGATTATTCAGAAGAGGACTTGTTAGAAATTAAAAATTTTGGTTATAAATCCGCAGAAGAAGTTATGCAAGCATTACAAAATTATTTAGGTATAACATTACCCAAAACTAAAAATAAAAGCTAGCTATCTATTAATCTAATAGGAAAATCAAATCCATGGATAAAATGAATAATACTTATTTCCCTGATAAGAAATACTGTGAAACACAGCATAAATGGTATTTAATTGATGCCAAAAACTATAAGGTAGGTAGAATAGCAACTGAAATTGCTAGAATTCTGACTGGTAAAAATAAAACTACTTATACTGCTCATATAAGCAATAAAACTCATGTTATTATTATAAATTCTAAACATGTTGCGATGTCTTCAGCAGATAAAAAAATATACTTTAGAAATTCTAGAAGACCGGGAGGTCTAAAAAAAGAAAGTTTTAATCAACTCAGATTACGTTTACCAAATAGAATTATAGAACATGCAGTCAAAGGGATGTTACCTAAAAATAGATTAGGAAGAATTTTATTTAAAAATTTAAAAGTATATAGTGGTGATTTTCATCTGCATGTTGCTCAAACTCCAATAGAGTACAAACTTGATAAAATAAAATAATTTTAGTAAATAAAAAAATATAAACAATTAATACCTAAGTATGCTTGATAATTATATAAAAACAGGAAGACGTAAAAATGCAATTGCACGTGTATTAATTAAAATGCATAAGAATGAAATAAATAATGGGAATGGAAAATTTATTATCAATGGTGAAACTGCTGAAAAATATTTACAATATAATCCTATATATATAAATAAAATTTATTTACCATTTGAAATAATAAATTATGATATATCCACCTGTAATGTAATAGTTAAAGTAAAAGGTGGTGGGATTTCTGGTCAAGCAGATGCAATTAGACTTGGTATAGCTAGGATCTTATGTGAAGTTAATACTGATTATAAACCATTATTAAAACAACATCATCTATTAACTAGAGATTCTCGTATTAAAGAACGAAGAAAATATGGTCTTAAAAAAGCAAGAAAAGCGCCTCAATATTCAAAAAGATGATTTTATATTTAATTTAAATTAAAAATAAATAACAATTTGTAAGTTTATAATTAAATTTATGCCTAAACCTAATATCCATCCTAAATGGTATCCAGAAGCTGAAGTATATTGCGAAGGAAAATTAATTTTTAAAACAGGATCTACTAAAGCCAAATTAAATGTTGATGTATGGTCAGGTAATCATCCTTTCTTTACTGATTCGCAAAGAATTATAGATACTGAAGGAAGAGTAGAAAGATTTATAAAAAAATATAAAATTCAAAATAAAAATTCAGATACATAAGTTATATAGTCAAATAGATAAATAATATATATAATATGCCAACTATTCAACAACTGATTCGAGAAGCAAGAAAAGATATAAGAAAAAAGATAAAATCTCCGGCTTTAAATGCCTGTCCTCAGAAAAGAGGAGTTTGTACACGTGTATATACTAACACTCCTAAAAAACCTAATTCAGCATTAAGAAAAGTTGCTAGAGTAAGATTAACATCAGGTTATGAAATAACAGCTTATATACCAGGAATTGGTCATAATTTACAAGAACACTCTGTTGTCTTAGTAAGAGGAGGAAGGGTTAAAGATCTTCCTGGTGTAAGATATCATATTGTAAGAGGTGCTTTAGATTCTGCAGGTGTAAAAAACCGTAAAACTAGCCGCTCTAAATATGGAGCAAAAAAAATAAAGTCTTAGACTTATGATTTGTAATTATTTTAAATTTTAAGTATTAATATTAAATATTATGTCAAGAAAAACTATTGCTAATAAAAATTTTGCAGATAAAGATGCAATTCATAAGAGTCGATTAGTTAGTATGTTAATTAATAGAATCATTAAAAATGGTAAAAAATCTCTTGCACAAAGAATCACATATACGGCTATGGATTTGATTCAAGATAAGACTCATGCAAATTCTATTAAAATTTTGGAAAAAGCTGTAAAAAATGTTACTCCTTTAGTAGAAGTAAAAGGAAGACGTATTGGAGGTTCAACCTATCAAGTTCCTATTGAAGTCAAAACCTATAGAGGGACTAATTTAGCTTTAAGATGGCTAATAAATGCAGCAAAAAAAAGAACTGGAAAAAATATAATAGTAAAATTATCTAATGAGATTATTGATGCTTCAAATTATACTGGAAATGCTATTCGTAAAAAAGAAGAAGTTCACAAAATGGCTGAAGCCAATAGAGCTTTTGCGCATTATCGTTATTAACAATAATTGAAATTTTTTTATATTAAATATCAAAAATAGGATAAAAAAATATGTCACGTACAAAATTCGAACGCAAAAAACCACATGTTAATATTGGAACTATAGGCCATGTTGATCATGGAAAAACTACTTTAACAGCTGCAATCTCAGCTACGTTAGCTTCTAGTTCTGGTAGCAAAGCTAAAAAATTTGATGAGATTGATGCTGCTCCTGAAGAGAAAGCTCGTGGTATAACAATTAATACTTCACATGTAGAATATGAAACAGATAAAAGACACTATGCTCATGTTGACTGTCCTGGTCATGCAGATTACGTAAAAAATATGATTACTGGAGCAGCTCAGATGGATGGAGCCATTTTAGTAGTGTCAGCTGCAGATGGTCCAATGCCTCAAACTAGAGAACATATTTTATTAGCTAAACAAGTTGGTGTACCAAACATTGTAGTGTTTCTTAATAAAGAAGATCAAGTTGATGATCCAGAATTACTAGAACTGGTTGAGTTAGAAGTAAGAGAATTGTTAAGTAATTATGATTTTCCTAGTGAAGAAATACCTTTTGTTTGTGGTTCTGCTCTATTAGCTCTAGAGACTTTAACTAAAAGTCCAAATCTTAAACGAGGTGAAAATAAATGGGTTGATAAAATCTATGAATTAATGGATGCAGTTGATGATTATATTCCAACTCCTCAGCGTGATATGGATAAACCATTTTTAATGGCAATTGAAGATGTTTTTTCAATAACTGGACGCGGAACTGTAGCAACTGGTAGAATTGAAAGAGGACAAATCAAAGTAGGTGATACTATTGAATTAGTTGGATTGAAAAATACTAAGACTACTACTATTACAGGACTTGAAATGTTTCAAAAAACTTTAGAGGAAGGAATAGCGGGCGATAATGTAGGTATTTTGTTAAGAGGCATACAAAAGGATGATATTGAAAGAGGTATGGTTTTAGCAAAACCTGGTACAATTACTCCACATACTAAATTTGAAGCTGAAGTTTATATTTTGAAAAAAGAAGAAGGTGGTAGGCATACTCCTTTTTTTAGTGGTTACAGACCTCAATTTTATGTTAGAACTACTGATGTAACTGGTACAATTACTAGCTTTACTTCTGACGAGGGAGAGACAGTTGAAATGGTAATGCCTGGTGATCGTATAAAAATGAATGTTGAATTAATTAATCCTATCGCAATTGAGCAAGGAATGAGGTTTGCTATCCGCGAAGGTGGTAAAACAATTGGAGCTGGGGTGGTTTCTAAAATTCTTCAATAATAATTAAAAAATCGTGTAAAAAGCTACTTACCTTACTTTATAACATATATTTTTTTATGATAAATATTCAGCCAAATAAGATAAGAATTCGACTTAAAGCTTATAATAGTAATTTATTAACAAGTTCATGTGAAAAAATTCTAGATACTGCACGTAAAAACAATTCTATAGTAATAGGACCTATTGCTTTGCCTACAAAAAGAAAAATTTATTGTGTCTTAAGATCTCCTCATGTTAATAAAGATTCAAGAGAACATTTTGAAGTGCGAAAACATAGGCGTATAATTGATATATATCAACCTTCTATAAATACTATAAATGGATTAATGAAACTTGATATACCTGCAGGAGTTGATATTGAAGTCAAACTTTAAAAAGGAAAATAAAAATAGATAAAATGGGATTCGTACTTTGTACGAATCCCATTTTATCTATTTTTATTTTCCTTTTTAAAGTTTATTTTAGTATAATGATTCTTCTTGATGAGTTAAAATTGTTGCATTAGAAGTAGGATATGCAACACAGGTTAGTACAAATCCTGCTTTTACTTGATCATCATCTAAAAAGGACTGATCAGATTGATCTACTTCTCCTTCTAAGAGTTTGCCTGCGCAAGTAGAACATGCTCCTGCTCTACAAGAATAGGGGAGATCTAATCCTTGTTCTTCAGCTGCATCTAATATATATTGATCATCAGGACACTCAATAGTTTCATCTATTCCTTGGTCTTTATTTACTAAATGAATTTTATATGATGCCATAACTATCCTTTTTTTTACAATTGTAATTATTTCTAATATAATGTAATTTATTAATTTGTTTTTTGTATATTATATATAATAATTAATTATTTCTTATATGTTTATATAGTTAAATTATAAATAATTTATATATTTCTTTAGATGAAAAAATAAACAATGAATTTATATGATAATTCAATAATACTTAAACCAAATTTTAGCTTAAATCTAAATAAAAAAAACATAAATAAGAGATTACAAGAAACTTTAGCTTTAAATAAACGTTTTATCATACAAACTATACGTAGACCTATTACTTTCTTTACTGGAATGATACAACCTATTCTATGGCTTATACTTTTTGGTGCATTATTTCGAAATATACCTGTACAGTTATTTGTGAGAACACATTCTTATACTCAATTTTTAATACCAGGTATTATAGTGTTTACTGTTTTTTCAGGAGCTTTAAATTCTGGTTTGACAATAATTTTTGATCGAGAATTTGGATTTTTCAATCGTTTACTTGTAGCTCCATTAATATCTAGATCTTCTATTATTACTTCTTCCATGATTTTTATACTTATAATAAGTATATTACAAGCAATTGTAGTTATTTTTTTAAGTTTTTTTCTTGAAACAAGAATTTTATCTATTTATCAATTTTTAATGATTATTTTTATAGTATCTTTATTAGCAGTTGGAATAACTGCTATAAGTTTGTCTTTAGCATTTATTATACCCGGTCATATTGAATTTCTTGCATTAATTCTTATTTTAAATCTCCCTTTATTATTTTCTAGCACAGCATTAGCTCCTTTATCTTTTATGCCTTTATGGTTACAAATGATATCTAGTATTAATCCATTAAGCTTTGCCATTGAAGGTATCCGTTATTTTTATTTAGATTTAAGTCAGAATAATATTCCATATATTATGGATACCATTTGGGGAAAATTAAATTTGCAAAACTTATTATATTGTCTATTAATCTTTGATTTTTTAGTTTATATTGTAAATATAAGATTAATTGTAAAAAAATTAAAGTAAATATATAATATATATTTAGGGAGATATTTTTGTATTTTATATTACAATATGAGAAAAACAATATTACATAATCAAAATTAAGGAGGATTGTAGTCAATGGGACTACCTTGGTATAGAGTTCATACAGTTGTTTTAAATGATCCTGGAAGACTCATTGCGGTACATATAATGCACACAGCTTTAGTATCAGGATGGGCAGGGTCTATGGCCTTATATGAACTTTCTGTTTTTGATCCATCCGATCCTGTATTAAATCCGATGTGGAGACAAGGAATGTTTGTTATGCCTTTTATGACACGTTTAGGAGTAGTTGATTCATGGGGAGGATGGAGTGTAACTGGTGAAAGTGTAGTTAACCCAGGTATTTGGAGTTTTGAAGGTGTGGCTTTATCACATATTATTTTATCTGGTTTACTCTTCTTAGCTGCAATATGGCATTGGGTATATTGGGATTTGGAATTATTTCGTGATCCTAGAACAGGTGAACCTTCGCTCGATTTACCTAAAATTTTTGGTATACATTTGTTTCTTTCTGGAATATTATGTTTTAGTTTTGGAGCATTTCATATAACAGGTTTATTTGGTCCTGGTATTTGGGTTTCAGATGCATATGGACTGACTGGCAAAGTTCAACCAGTAGCACCCTCTTGGGGGCCAGAAGGATTTAATCCATTTAATCCAGGTGGTATAGCTTCACATCACATAGCAGCTGGAATAATAGGCATATTAGCAGGTATTTTTCATTTAAGTGTTCGACCACCTCAGAGGTTATATAGAGCATTGAGAATGGGTAATATTGAAACAGTTCTTTCGAGTAGTATTGCTGCTGTTTTCTTTGCTGCATTTATTACAGCAGGAACTATGTGGTATGGTTCAGCGACTACTCCAATTGAATTATTTGGTCCTACAAGATATCAGTGGGATAATGGTTATTTCCAACAAGAAATACAAAGAAGAGTAGACAATTATTTAGCTCAAGGTTTATCTTATTCTGAAAGTTGGTCAAAAATTCCGGATAAATTAGCTTTTTATGATTATATAGGTAACAATCCTGCTAAAGGTGGATTATTTCGTGCAGGTCCTATGAACAAAGGAGATGGTATTGCTGAAGCTTGGCTTGGACATGCAGTTTTTGCAGATCGCGAAGGTAGAGAGTTAAGTGTAAGACGAATGCCTGCTTTTTTTGAAACTTTTCCAGTTATTTTAGTAGATAAGGAAGGTATTGTCAGAGCAGATATACCTTTTAGACGTGCTGAGTCTAAATATAGTATTGAGCAAGTTGGTGTTACTGTAAGTTTTTATGGTGGTAAATTAAATGGTCAAGTTTTTACAGATCCAGCAAGTGTAAAAAAATATGCTAGAAAAGCTCAATTAGGTGAAGTTTTTGAATTTGATAGAGTTACACTACAATCAGATGGAGTGTTTCGTACAAGTCCTAGAGGTTGGTTTACCTTTGGTCATGCTAGTTTTGCTTTACTTTTCTTTTTCGGTCATTTATGGCATGGTTCACGAACAATATTCAGAGATGTATTTGCAGGAATTAATCCTGAGATTACAGAACAAGTAGAGTTTGGTGTATTCCAAAAATTGGGAGATAAAAGTACTAAAAAACAAGGTCTTGTATAAGATTGTATAATAATTTAAATTCAATATTTATCGGTGAATTTAGGAGCAAATAATGGAAGCTTTAGTTTATATTTTTCTATTGACAGGTACGTTAATGGTATTATTTTTTGCTATATTTTTTAGAGATCCTCCAAGAATAGCTAATAAACCTAAAAAAGACTAAGAAAGTGGATAGTTTTATAGTCATAAAACTATCCACTTTCTTAGTCTTCATGTTCTTCAAATGGATCTTTTAGGTCTTTAGATTGAGGACCAAATGATACATATACAGAGTATAATGTAATTCCAACTAGTAAGCTCCAAATAAAAATACTAAAAGTAGTTGCAGTTTCCATAAAAGAAGTGATATATTTTATTTAGTTGTGTAAATTAGGTCAATCAATATTATAATTATAATAGATAGACGTAATTATTTAATTAACTATTTAAATAACAACTTTAAATATGGCATTAAAAACTAGACTAGGCGAAATTTTAAGACCTTTAAATTCAGAATATGGCAGAGTTGCTCCAGGCTGGGGAACTACTCTTGTCATGGTTTTTTTTATGTTATTATTCTTTCTATTTTTATTGATAATTTTACAAATATATAATTCTTCATTGATTTTAGAAAATATTGATGTTGATTGGAAAAGTCTTGGTTTGTAATTGAAGCGCCAAAAGCAAAAGCTAAACCAAACAAGAATGAACAATAAACTCGTGTTATAACACGAGTTTATTGTTCATTCTTGTTTGGTTTAGCTTTTGCTTTTGGCGCTTCAATTTCTACTAGTTCCTCTGGAGCAAAGTTGTTTGTATTAACTCCAGCATAATTCACTTTATCAAATCTTACAATAATAGGATATTTTATGCCACTTTTTTCTACAATAACAACATTGCCAATTTCTTGATACCAATAAGATTCTTTGCGCAAGATTTTAACTTTTGAACCTTTTTGAACCATAATTATATATACTGTATAAGTCATAATATCATATTATATAATACAATATGATATTATGACTTATACAGTATATATATATTTGTGTTAACTTTTTTTAACGAAATTTTCTGTATTATTTTTTATTTATAACAGGAGAGAGAGGGATTCGAACCCTCGATACGAAATTTTCGTATTATAGTTTTCGAAACTAATGCTTTAAACCGCTCAGCCATCTCTCCTTTCAGGAATTTTAATCGGTTGCTAAAGATTAATTTTAATGTTAAATAATAATATAAACAAATTTAATATAGTCTCATTTAAAGGGATTTAAGCTATGAAATTTTCTTGGAAAAAATTACTATTATGGTTTCTATCTATTATAGGAGTTGCCTCCTTAATCTGGCAAGGGACAACAACATTATTTCTACCAGAAATAGATAACAATGAGATTGAGGTTGTAACTTCAAGAATGACTTATGGTAGATTTTTAGAATATTTAGATAAGGGTTTAATAAAGAAAGTAGACTTATATGATGAAGGACATACAGCAATAGTAGAGGCTAAAAGTCCTGATTTAGGAGAAAAAAGTCAATTAATTCGCGTTGAATTGCCAGCAGCTACACCAGAGTTTATAAATAAATTAATTCAAAAAGATATAGATATAGATGCACATCCTTCAATTGATAATACACTAATCTCCAATATATTAAGTAATTTACTTTTGCCTGTTTTATTCGTTATAGGCTTAGCTTTTATATTTAGAAGGTCTGGCAGTGTACCAGGAAGTCCTGGTCAAGCAATGAATTTTGGTAAATCTAAAGCACGTTTTAATATAGAAGCTAAAACTGGAGTGACTTTTGATGATATTGCAGGCATTGAAGAAGCTAAAGAAGAGTTTCAAGAAATTGTAACTTTTTTAAAAAAGCCAGAAAGATTTACTGCTATCGGTGCTAGAATTCCAAAAGGAGTATTACTTGTTGGTGCACCAGGTACAGGAAAAACTCTTTTAGCCAAAGCTATTGCTGGCGAAGCAGGTGTACCATTTTTTAGTATTTCTGGATCAGAATTTGTAGAAATGTTTGTAGGAGTAGGAGCGTCTAGAGTAAGAGACCTTTTCAAAAAAGCTAAAGAAAATGCACCTTGTATTGTATTTATAGATGAAATTGATGCTGTTGGTAGACAAAGAGGTACAGGTATTGGTGGAGGCAATGATGAAAGAGAACAAACTCTTAATCAACTATTAACAGAAATGGATGGATTTGAAGGAAATACAGGTATAATTGTTATAGCAGCAACTAATAGAATTGATGTATTAGATCTTGCCTTATTAAGGCCTGGACGTTTCGATCGTCAAATTACAGTAGATTTACCTGATTTAAAAGGAAGAATCGCAATTTTAAAAGTTCATTCTAAAAATAAAAAACTTGATCAAACAGTATCTATAGAGAGTATAGCAAGAAGAACACCAGGGTTTTCAGGCGCAGATTTAGCTAATTTAATGAATGAAGCTGCCATTTTAACTGCTAGAAGAAAAAAAGATTCTATTACTATGTCTGAAATAGATGTGTCAATTGATCGTATAATTGCTGGTCTAGAAGGAAGAGTTTTAACAGATAGTAAAACTAAACGTTTGATTGCCTATCATGAAGTTGGTCATGCTATTATTGGTACTTTATTAAAAAATCATGATCCTGTTCAGAAAGTCACTTTAATTCCAAGAGGACAAGCAAAAGGTTTAACTTGGTTTACACCATCAGAAGAACAAACATTAATTTCTCGCGGACAGATTCTAGCACGAATCATTGCAGCCTTAGGAGGAAGAGCCTCAGAAGAAGTTGTTTTTGGTAATCTTGAAATTACTACAGGTGCAAGTAATGATCTCCAACAAGTAACATCTATGGCAAGACAAATGGTAACACGATTTGGTATGTCTAATATTGGGCCATTATCTCTTGAAAATCAAATTACTGATCCATTTTTAGGTCGCGGTTTTGGTACTGGATCTGAATATTCAGAAGATATAGCAAGTAGAATTGATAGACAAGTTCGTTCTATATTAAATTATTGTTATAAAGAAGCTTTAAAAATCATAAAAGAAAATAGACTAATTATAGATAAAATAGTTGATATTTTAATTGAAAAAGAAACTATAGAGGGTAATGAACTTCGAGAAATTATATCTAAATATCAAAAACAAAAAGAAATATATGCCCAAAAAAGTCCAACATTGATATAATAACGAATTTATTTAAACACATATATATAAAGAACGAGATTGACGGGACTCGAACCCGCAACTTCCGCCGTGACAGGGCGGTGCTCTAACCGATTGAACTACAATCCCAGATTAACTTATGTATAATATACTTAATATTAAGTATTTTTTCTATAACAGGAGAGAGAGGGATTCGAACCCTCGGTACGAATAAAAACGTACGACAGATTAGCAATCTGTTGCTTTAGACCACTCAGCCATCTCTCCCTTTACAGATGGAGTTAAGCGGATTTGAACCGCTAGCCTTCTCGATGCCATCGAGACACTCTGCCAGTTGAGTTATAACCCCTAAATGTTCAATAAATACTTTTTAGCTTAGGTAGGAATTGAACCTACGACCTTGGGCTTATGAATCCCCTGCTCTATCCACTGAGCTACTAAGCCTTAGTAAGAATATAATAAGATTATCATAATATATAAATAATATTAATAATCAATGTGTATTGTTAATAGATTAATTTATTGATTTGAAGAATTAATTAACATCGAACCGATACCTTGATCTGTAAAAATTTCTAATAATAAAGCATGAAAAACTCTGCCATCAATGATGTGTGCAGCTGGCACTCCTTTAGATAAAGCTCTTACACAACAATTAACTTTAGGAATCATTCCTCCTGAAATTTTTCTTTCTGTAATCAAAGATTTTATATCTTCTATATTCAATAACCTAATTAAAGTTTCATTATTATTAACATCATTTAGAATACCAGCCGTATTAGTTAGTAATATTAGTTTTTCCGCATTAATAGATACAGCAATTTCACCAGCAACAGTATCGGCGTTAATATTATACGATTTTCCTTCTAAATCAGATCCTATACTTGCAATTACAGGAATATATCCTGCATTGATTATAGTTTTTATAATATTTGTATTTATGTGTTTAATTCTACCTACAAAACCTATTTCTATATCTTTTTCACTTTCACATTGGATTAATTTTCCATCTTTACCAGTTAAACCCACAGCATAAGATCCTTGTTTATTAATTAAACTAACTATTTCCTTATTAATTTTGCCAGCTAATACCATTTCAACTATCTCAATAGTATTAGAATCTGTAATTCTAATACCATTTTTAAACTTTGATTTTATGTTAAGCTTATCTAACCAAGAATTAATTTCTGGTCCTCCGCCATGAATTAAAATGGGTTTTATCCCAACATGGGATAAAAGAATTATATCATTAACAATAGATTCTTTTAATTTACTATTAGTCATTATTGACCCACCATATTTTATGACAATAGTAGAACCTGCAAATTTTTGTATATAAGGTAAAGCTTCACTTAATATTTGTACTCTATTTAAATTATCTACTGATTGATTTATATTAAAATGAATATTATTCATATTGTTTTGTTTTTTATACTTTGTAAAATTAATGCTAATGATTATTGATAATTTACTACGTTTTATTAGATTTTTTTTTAGTATTATAATAGGTCTAATTTTAACTATTTTACAACCTATTATTAATATTTATAATATACCTTTTAATTTACAAAAATTTATAAGTATAGCTCTAATAATATTATTTATCACATTTATAATTATTACATTAAAATCTATGTTAAATTAACATAGCAAAATCTTGTTTCTAAATAAGAGGTTATACTAGATGATAAATCATAATAAAACTGGAGCTTTCGCTTTAATAGATAGTTTAGTAAGGCATGGTGTAAAACATATTTTCGGTTATCCTGGAGGAGCTATTTTACCTATATATGATGAGTTATATTTTTGGGAACAAAAAAACTTAATTTCTCATTATTTAGTTAGACACGAACAAGCTGCAGCGCATGCAGCTGACGCTTATGCAAGAGCTACAGGCAAAGTAGGTGTGTGTTTTGCGACTTCTGGACCTGGTGCCACTAATCTAGTAACAGGTATAGCAACAGCACAAATGGATTCAATACCAATTGTGGTAATAACAGGTCAAGTAGCTCGACCATTTATTGGAACAGACGCTTTTCAAGAAACAGATATATTTGGTATAACATTACCAATAGTAAAACATTCTTATGTTGTTCGAAACCCTAGAGATATGTCAAGAATTGTAGCAGAGGCTTTTTATATTGCTAAAAATGGTAGGCCAGGACCTGTTTTAATTGATATTCCTAAAGATGTGAGTTTAGAAAGTTTTCATTATACTCCTACTAATCCTAATGAAATAGATTTACCTGGATGTCGACCAATTCCTCAAACTAGTTACAAACAAATAATACAAGCAGTTTCTCTAATACAAGAATCAAATCAACCTCTTTTATATGTAGGAGGAGGTGCTATATCTTCAGATGCTTATAAAGAGGTAAAATTATTAGCAGAGTCTTTTCAAATTCCTATTACTACAACTTTAATGGGGAAAGGTATTATAGAAGATACTCATCCTTTATCTTTAGGAATGCTAGGAATGCATGGAACTGCATATGCGAATTTTGCAGTAAGCGAATGTGATTTATTAATTGCTTTAGGTGCTAGATTTGATGATAGAGTTACTGGAAAATTAGATGAATTCGCTTGTAAGGCTAAAGTAATACACATTGATATTGATCCTGCAGAAATAGGTAAAAATCGAATACCTCAAGTAGCAATAATAGGAGATATAAAATTTGTTTTAAAACAAATTTTAGCCTATGTGCACGAAGCATGCCAAATTGATAAACAACAAACTCAATCTTGGCTTGAAAGAATTAGAAATTGGAAAGAAGATTATCCATTAAGTTTTAATGAAGAGAGTAAACAACTGTTACCTCAAGAAGTTATTAAGGAAGTAAATAATATAAACAATAATATCACTTCTTTTATTACTACAGATGTTGGACAACATCAAATGTGGGCTGCACAACTTATTAATACAGGTCCTCGCAAATGGATTTCTAGTGCAGGACTTGGAACAATGGGCTATGGGCTTCCTGCTGCTATTGGTGTACAAATTGCTTATCCTGATTCAACAGTCATATGCATTACAGGTGATGCAAGTTTTCAAATGAATTGTCAAGAATTAGCAACTATAGCTCAATATAGATTACCAATAAAAATTATTATAATAAATAATTTTTGGCAAGGCATGGTTAGGCAATGGCAACAAGCATTTTATGGGGAAAGATATTCCCATTCTAATATGAATCAAGGAATGCCAGATTTTGTACAATTAGCTAAAGCTTTTGGAATTAAAGCAATATGTATTAAAAATAAACACGAGTTACATTTTTCATTCGAAAAGGCTTTTGCTACAAAAGAACCTATTATTATAGATTGTCATGTTAGTAAAGAAGAAAATTGTTATCCTATGGTGGCCCCTGGTAAAAGTAATTCACAAATGATAGGTTTAATAAAACAATTGAAGAAAAATGCTTTATTTATAAAAGATGAAAATTTTATTGAATCTGAGACTTAGATAAGATGTAGTAATTTTTAATTTTGATTATATAAATTCGTTAATTTTTTTATGTTGTTATACAACGAATAATGAGCTATTAATTTTTTTCTTGATTTTTTACTTAGTAACCTTCTTATTTCATTATTGTCTCTTAAAAGAGGTAATAAAATTTCTAATTGAGAAAGAATTTTTTTATAAGAAATAAGAATACCATTATCTGGACGCAAAACAGTTTGACTTGCTCCACTATTAGTGGAAACACATGCTAATTCAGATGACATAGATTCTAATAAAGAGATTGACAATCCTTCTATTAAAGAAGAAAGTAAAAAAACATTACTAGATTTTATTAAATTAATTTTTCTTAATTCATTATTGATACATCCCATCCATATAAAACCTTGTTCAGGTTTATATTTATGCATTAATTTATAAACAAGTGGGCCATTGCCAATAACTAATAATTTACAATTTATTCCCATTTTTTGAGTAAGCCAAACTTTTAATATTTTTTCTAAATTCTTTTCAGGAGAAATTCTGCCTTGGTATAAAAAAGTACATTTACACTTTAAATATTCTTTAAGTGATAATTTGAGATATTCATATCTTTTATAATTAACTCCATTTGGGATTTTATATAAAAGGCATTTTTTTAAGCCAATTTTTTGCATTAATCTAAATTGCAATTTAGAAAAAACAATAATGGAAGAATATTTATATAAAAAAGGAATATAGAATTTATAAACTAATAATTGACGCTGAAAAATTCCTTGATTCTCAATATCGGTAAAATTAAATTGATCATATATATTTTCATTTTCGAAATTGAGAATAGTTTTATAATTATTAACTAAACGAATATTAAACTTAAATGCTGGATGAAATGTTCCGATTATAGGAATATTTAAAACATTAGCTATTTGTGGTAATATTAAGTCTATAGGTGATAAACTTAAAGAAATATGAATTATATCTGGTGCGAGTGCTTTAATTGTGTAAAAAATATAAGATGTAGTAGTTAAAGAAGGAATTGTATATAACTGTGACTGATAAATTGATTGTAGTGAAATATGTGAGTATTTTTTGTTAAAATAACAATTTTTATTATAAGAAAAATGTACCAAACTAAATTGATTATCATTTTGTGTTAAATATTTACTTATTTCTTTTGTATAGGTTACATTACCACAAAAAGGAAAAGTTTTACCTATCCATAGTAAATGCATCTATTTCTCCTAATTTGTATATTTAATTAATTAAAGAAGTTAAAAATCAGTATTTTAAAATTTTCAAGCCTATGGCGAGAATTGAACTCGCGACCTTCCCCTTACCAAGGGGATGCTCTACCACTGAGCCACAAAGGCATAATTTAGTTGGGCCGGGTTGGATTTGAACCAACGTAGGCAAAACCAGCGGATTTACAGTCCGCCCCCATTAACCACTCGGGCACCGACCCATATTCATATGGTAATATCTAGATGTAACTGGGCTCGAACCAGTGACCTTCACGATGTCAACGTGATACTCTAACCAACTGAGCTATACATCTATTAATTAGATTTTAAAAATAAATATATATTTATATTATATGCTGTAATTTTATTATTTTATTTTCTCTTTAAGTTTTTTAGCATTACGAATATAAAAAATTTTTGCACGTCTAATTTTAAAATGCTTTAAGATTTTTACGCTAGTAATTTTAGGAGAATTTATTAAATAAATTCGCTCCACTCCTACTCCTTGTAATGTTCTTCTCATAGTAATTGTTGTATTTATTCCAGCATTATGTTTCGCAATGACTATACCTTCAGAGTATTGAATTCTTTCCTTATTGCCTTCTTTTATAAGAACTCCAATCTTTATTAAATCTCCTATTTGTATGGAGGGTAGATTTTGTTTTATATATGCCGATTCTATATTTTTTATTTGATTATTCATAAATAAAATTCAATAATGTGTGTAAATATAATATTTTTCTTACAATTATAAATTATAAAAAAAATATTATATTTTGTCTATTAATAAACAAATTTTTGTTTTAAGAAGATAGATCAGATAGAAAATAAAAGGCCATTTATATTATAAATGGCCTTTTATTTTCTATCTGATCTATCTTCTTAAAACAAAAACAATTAAAATTTTATGTTTCAAAATTATAGGCCTGCTCAACCTTTGGGATAAAAGATTGAGCCTTATCAACCTATATAAATTTTGGATTGTATTATGTTCGAACGCTTTACAGAAAAAGCAATAAAAGCAATTATGTTATCTCAAGAAGAGGCTAGAAGACTGGGACATAATTTTGTTGGGACGGAGCAAGTACTATTAGGTTTATTAGCTGAGAGTAATGGATTAGCGTCAAAAGTATTAAAATTAATGGGAGTAACATTAAAAGATGCTCGTATTGAAGTGGAAAAAATTATAGGTAGAGGATCAGGGTTTGTGGCTGTAGAAATTCCTTTTACACCACGTGCTAAAAGAGTATTAGAATTAGCAATTGAAGAAGCAAAATTTATTGGACATAATTATGTTGGGACTGAACATCTTCTTTTAGGTCTCCTAAGTGAAGGTGATGGTGTTGCTACAAAAGTCTTAGAAAATCTAGGAGTAGATTTAGAACAGTTACGTCAACAAACTATGGATCTAATTATCGAAGAGTCTGAATTTGTTAATGCCAATGCTTACGGATATGTAAGAAGTAAGACACCTACTCTTGAAGAATTTGGAGTTAATTTAACTCAATTAGCTATTGAAGGTAAATTAGATCCTGTTGTTGGAAGAGAAAAAGAAATTGAAAGAGTAATACAAATTTTAGGAAGAAGAACTAAAAATAATCCTGTTCTAATTGGAGAACCTGGAGTAGGTAAAACTGCGATAGCAGAGGGTTTAGCTCAAAGAATTGCAAAACAAGATGTCCCTAATTTATTAGAAGACAAACAGGTTGTGAATTTAGATATAGGATTATTAATTGCAGGTACAAAATATAGAGGAGAATTTGAAGAAAGATTAAAAAGAATTATTGATGAAATCCGTGCTATCAATAATGTTATTTTAGTTATTGACGAAGTGCATACTTTAATAGGTGCAGGAGCAGCAGAAGGAGCAATTGATGCTGCTAATATATTAAAACCTATTTTAGCAAGAGGAGAGTTACAATGTATCGGTGCAACAACCTTAGAAGAATATCGTAAACATATTGAAAAAGATGCTGCTTTAGAAAGAAGATTTCAACCTATTATTGTTGGCGAGCCTACTGTAGACGAAACAATAGAGATTCTATATGGATTGAGAGATCGTTATGAACTACATCATAAGCTTGTCATTTCAGATGAAGCTTTAAATGCTGCAGCTAGGTTAGCACATCAATATATTTCAGACAGATTCTTGCCAGATAAGGCTATAGATTTAGTTGACGAAGCAGGGTCTAGAGTACGTCTTATGCAAGCTAAAACTCCTAAAATTGAATCTAATTTAGATAAAGAATTAAAAGAAATTTTAAAGCAAAAAGAAGAAGCTATTAGAGCACAGGACTTTACTCAAGCTACTAACTTAAGAGAGAGAGAAATAGAAATTAAATCACAAATAGTTGCACTGGCTAAAAGCAAAAAAATAGAAAGTAAAGTTGAAAAAGATCCTCCTGTAGTTACAGAAGAAGATATAGCAGCTGTTGTTTCCTCTTGGACTGGTATACCTTTAAGTAAATTGACTAAATCCGAGTCAGAAAAATTACTTAATATGGAAGAAACTTTACATAATAGAATTATTGGACAAGATGAAGCAGTTAGTGCTGTATCTCGTGCCATTAGGAGAGCTAGAGTAGGATTAAAAAATCCTAATAGACCTATTGCAAGTTTTATTTTTTCTGGTCCAACTGGCGTAGGTAAAACTGAATTAACTAAGGCTTTGGCATCTTATTTCTTTGGTTCTGAAAGTGCTATGATTCGTTTGGATATGTCTGAATATATGGAAAGACACACAGTCTCGAAGTTAATAGGCTCTCCACCTGGTTATGTTGGATACAATGAAGGAGGTCAATTAACTGAAGTTGTACGTCGTAAACCTTATACAGTTATATTATTTGATGAAATTGAAAAAGCTCATCCAGATGTCTTTAATATATTATTACAAATCTTAGAAGATGGTAGATTAACTGATGCTAAGGGACATACTGTTGATTTTAAAAATACTTTATTAATTATGACTTCTAATATTGGCTCAAAAGTTATAGATAAGGGTGGTAGTAATTTAGGATTTGAATTGTCTGCTAGTCAAATGGAATCCCATTATAATCGTATTCGCTCATTAGTTAATGAAGAACTAAAACAATATTTTAGACCAGAGTTTATAAATCGTCTAGATGAAATTATAGTATTTAGACAATTAACTAAAAATGAAGTCGGTGAAATAGCTAATTTAATGTTGAAAGAAGTTTTTGAGAGATTAGAGAAAAAAAATATAAAAATTGAAGTAACAGATCGTTTTAAGGGTAGATTGATAGAAGAAGGTTATAATCCAGTTTATGGTGCTCGTCCTTTGAGAAGGGCTGTTATGCGTTTATTAGAAGATAAACTTGCTGAGGAAATATTATCTCAACGATTACAATCTGGCGATACTGCTGTAGTAGATCTAGATGAAAATAATCAAGTTATTATTTTAACAAGTAAAAATTCAATAGCTAACGATAAACCAGTATTAAATGAAGATAATGAAAATTTAGACAATTTAGACAATGGTATACATTCTCGACCAGAAACTAGAGAATTAGTACAAGTGTAATTATATGTATATATTCATATATACATATAATTACACTTGATAAATAATTTTTTATATATTATAATAGGTATATCATGATTATTCTATATATAAGTGGAATAACTTGAATAAGCCAGGATAGCTCAGTTGGTAGAGCAGAGGACTGAAAATCCTTGTGTCACCAGTTCAATTCTGGTTCTTGGCATGTAATAAATTATTTTGATTTATCTTGTAAATAGGGTAAAGTTAAAGTGGAAAATTTTGTAGTAGTAGCGTCAAATTTTAATTTAATTGTTCCTATAGGACCATTTCTTTGTTTGGTGATTATGACTTCACAATTGTTATCATCTATTCCATTATGATTATAATAGTCTTGTCTATATAACATTAGAACTAAATCTGCATCTTGTTCTATAGAATTATGGACTATTAAGTAATTTGCTATAAAATTTTTATATTCTCTAATTTCTAGGTCATATACTTTCTGTTTTGAGTAGTATATAATATTAATGACTGATATTAATTTTGCTACCATTTGAGTATTTGAATTAACATTAGAAATATAATAGATTTTATCTTTGGGAGTTATAGCATCTGTTCTTTTCCAACCATTGTTGGTTAGAATTTTATGATTTGATGTTAGTCTTATATATATTCCTTCTTCACATAATATTTGGTAAGTATATTTATATCCAGTAAATTTTATATTGTTTATTGAATGAGTAGTTATAATTTTTTTATCATTGTATAGAACGTATATTTGATAATTTATTATTTTATTCGTATATATGCTATCTACAATTAGATTTTTATAAAATTCAGGTGTAATTAATATTGTATTTTGGTCAATGCAACCGCTTTCTCGTAGGTCAGATAATAATGGTCTTTTATTAAGTCTTGATTCTACAGCACGACTTAATTGTGATAGTACTAATATAGGAATATTAAATTCTTTAGCTAAATTTTTTAAAGACCTTGTAATTTGAGAAAGTTCTTGAACTCTATTATTAAATTTATTAGTTGATTCCATTAATTGTAGATAATCAATAATTATTAGACCTAAATTATTCTTTTTGCTAAATAATCTTTTTATTTTTGAACGAATTTCAGTAAGAGAACAGTAGTTTGTATCATCAATATATAATTCTAAATCATGTAATTCTTTTAATGCATGATTTATTATTTTCCATTCATCTGAACTCAGCCTTCCTGACCTAAGTTTAGTTAAAGAAATTGAAGTTTTATAAGATAAAATCCTATAAAGAATTTGTTGCTTAGACATTTCTAAAGAAAAAATTGCTGTAGCAATTTTTTCGTTATTACATACATTAAATCCAATATTTAATGCAAAGGCTGTTTTCCCCATTGATGGGCGTCCAGCAATAATAATTAAATCACTTTTTTGGAATCCTTGTGTCATTGAATCTAAATCTTCAAAACCAGAGGATAAACCATTAAGTTTGTTGTTATTTAGTCTATTTTCTAAGTCTAGACAAGTGTCTAATAAGATATCACTAACTGGCAATAAATCATTAGACACTTTTTTTTGGATAACCTTAAATAAGGTTTGTTCTGCTTTTAAAAATAAATACTCTATTCTAGAGTTGAAATCAAATCCTAAACTTGTAATTTCTCTTCCGCAATCAATCAAACAACGTCTTAAATATTTTTCTTTTATTAAAGCTGCATATTGTTCTATATTGTATGTAGCAATTGTTTGTTCTACCATTTTTTTTAGTTTATTCAAACCACCGATTTCTTCTAATAAATTCAAATCGTGTAAAACTGCAGCTACAGTTGTTAAATCTGGATTTTTACTTTCTAAATATAAATTTAGAATTACTTTGTAAATTTTTTGATGAGCAGTAAGATAAAAAGCTTCAATGGGAAGATTAGATGATATATGAGCAAAATTATCTGGTTCGAGTAAAATACTCCCAAGTAAAAGTTCTTCTGCAGCTACATTCTGTGGAGGTAATAAATCATCAGTGTTACAAATTCTATTATTCATATTTATTTTAGGTAAATTTAATAAGGAATTATTTGGAGTTTAATAGGAGCATGAATCTCATTACTCAAATTAAGTGTAACTTTGTATGCACCAATATATTTAATTTCTGGCATACTAATTTGTTTTTTATTAAGTTTATAGTTAGTTAAATCATAAATTATTTTAACTATTTCTTTCTCATTAATTCTTCCAAAAATCAATCCATTTTTACCTGCTTTTTTCTTGATATTTAAAATATAAATTTGATTTATATATGATCTTAGATTATTAAAGTAGTTTTCAAGAGTTTTTTCTTTATTTTTTATTCTATTCTGTATATTTATAAATTTTTTTAAATTATCTTGATTAACGATTTCTGCCAGATTATGTGGAATTAAATAATTTCTTGCATATCCGGGACTAACCTTTATGATATTTCCCTTTTGTCCTAGTGATTTTATATTATTATAAAGAAACACTTCAATATATTGTTTATTTTTTTTCATTTTTTTTATATTACTTTATTGATAATAATTGATTATATAAGTATATTCTATATTATATATATAAATTTCTAAAAGGAGAGATGGCCGAGTGGTTGAAGGCGCAGCATTGGAAATGCTGTTTAAGTATATTCTTAACGAGGGTTCGAATCCCTCTCTCTCCTATGTACTATTAGAAATAGTCTTATAAAAATAAGGATAAATATTGCTTATTTGTCTACTTATAAAATAAGCTTTATAATAAGATCTTACTTCATATCTGGTAAAAGTTAAGTTAATATATGAAATATTCATTTTTTTTATTTCTAATAAAAAATTTTTTAATTGAGATAATGGTATGAAAAAGAAGTTTTCTTTTTTTTCTATGCTATATTTATAATCATTTATAATTAAAATATTAAAGTTTAATTCGTTACTTCCAAACTTTTTATTTACAATAATTTGATCAATATCTAAAAAAAGATATTTAAAATACAATTCATAGGAATTATACAAACAATAAGTTAAGTTATATTTTAAATCATATTTTATATAATTCCCTGTTCTTAATCGACTTTGTTTAAAGTTATTATCTAAGAGGTTTAGATTTATAACATATTCAATTAAAGAACTCCTATAACCAATAATAATTTTTAAGGCCTCGGAAGTTTGTAATAATCCTATTATAGAAGGTAAAATCGATATAATTCCCCCTGAATTACATAATCCTAATTGAGATATGGAGTTTTGTCTTTCTATAGAATAGAAGTCTCTATAATTATTTGAACTTTGATAATTAAAGATAGCAACTTGTCCTTGAAAACCTATTACAGCACCAAAAATTAGAGTTTTACTTAATAGATAACATATATCATTAATTAATAAACGAATCGCAAAATTATCAGTACAATCCATTATTAAATCATAATTTTTGATTATCTTTATTGCATTACTTATATTTAATTTCTCATTATAAATATTAATTTTACAATTATAATTAATAATCGACAAGTTTTGTTTCGCGGAATTCACTTTACCTAGTCCTATATCTCTAGGAGTATAAATTGTTTGACGTGGTAAATTTGATAATTCGATTATATCATAATCAATGATACCTATAACACCTATTCCAGAAGAAACTAAATAAGTTAAAATACTCGATGCCAAACCTCCAGCACCTATACATAAAACTTTAGCCATTTTTAATCTCTTTTGTCCTTCTATTTGTACTTGAGGTAAAATTAGGTGCTTATTATATCTTTCATATTCTGTATCTGTTAATTCTAATGAATTTAAATCTGGATTAAGCATTTAAATAATTTATTATTAGATATAATAACATTATTAATATATTAAATTAATTAATAACTAAGCGTCCTTAGTTCAGTTGGTAGAACGTAGGTTTCCAAAACCTAATGCCGAGGGTTCAATTCCTTCAGGACGTGATTTTTTATTTTTGCTTTTTGATAAACTAATATTTTATATTATCAATAAATAAAATAAATTTTATATCTAAACATAATATAAAAAATGAGTAAAAAATTAATTAGTGTAGTAAAGTTAGCCCTCCCAGCGGGGAAAGCTACGCCAGCTCCTCCTGTAGGACCTGCATTAGGACAACATGGTGTTAATATAGTAATGTTTTGTAAGGAATATAATGCCAAGACTAGTGACAAAATTGGGTTAATAATTCCAGCAGAAATTTATATTTATGAAGATAAGAGTTTTAATTTTATATTAAAAACACCACCTGTATCGGAATTAATAAAAAAATTATTAAATATAAATAAAGGTTCTGATAAATGTAATCAGAATAAAATAGGTACTCTTGATTATAATCAGTTAATGGAAATAGCTAATATTAAAATGCCAGATTTGAATACTAATGATATATCTCAAGCTATAAAAATAGTTGAAGGAACAGCCAAAAACATGGGTATTATAATTAATAAAAATAAATAAATCATCTGTTTATTAATAAATAAAATGACTAAAAACAATGGTAAAAAAATCAAAACGTTTTCAACAAATTCAATCACAAATCTCAATACAATCATATGAACCTAGAGAAGGCATTGAATTACTGAAAAAAATTGCTAATGCTAGATTTACAGAGACTGCAGAAGTTCATATCAATTTAGCAATAGATCCTAAATATAATGATCAACAAATAAGGGCAAGTGTAATTTTACCTAGAGGAACAGGTAAAATTGTGAAAATAGCAGTTATAACTAATTCATCCCAATTAGAAGTTGCTAAATCTGCAGGTGCAGATTTAGTTGGTTCAGATGAACTATTAGATACTATCACAAGTAACAATTCTTTGAATTTCAATTATTTAGTTACTACGCCCGATTTTGTACCTAAGATTGCTAAATTAGGTAAAATTCTTGGTCCAAGAGGTTTAATGCCTTCGCCTAAGACTGGGACAGTTACAAATGATCTTACTAATACAATACAGAATTTTAAAAATGGTAAAATTGAATATAGAGCAGATAAAACAGGAATTGTTCATATAGGTTTTGGCAAGGTTAATTTTAGTACTGAGGATCTATTATTAAATTTATTAGCAATTAAAGATTCTATTAATAAGAATAAACCATCTGGTGTGAAAGGTAAATATTGGAAAAGTTGTTATATTTGTAGTACAATGAGTCCTTCAATAAATATTGATCTTAATACTTTCATATAGTATAATTTATAATTATAATATTTTTATTTTATTTATTATTTATTATTTTTGCCAATTAAGATAATTCAATGATTATATTATGGATAATAAAATTTCAACAATTTTAGAAGAATTAAAAGAACTAAGTTTAATAGAAGCATCTGAATTAGTAAAAGCAATTGAAAAGACTTTTAATGTAAATGCATCTTCAAGTCAATTTATAAGTGCAGAAAATTTATCATCTGTTCAAGAAAAAAAATCTTTACAGGAGCCTGTTGCTGAAAAAACAGAATTTGATGTTATACTAGAAGTAGTACCAAATGATAAAAAAATATCTGTTTTAAAAACAGTTCGTACAATAACAGGTTTAGGTTTAAAAGAAGCCAAAGATCTTGTAGATTCAGTGCCTCAACCTTTAAAAAAAGCAGTTTCAAAAGAAAATGCTGAACAGATAAAAAAAGATCTTGAGTCTGTTGGTGCCAAAGTAAAAATTGATTAGCAAACAAAAATAATCTAGTGTATCATCTAGATACGCTAGATTATTTTTGTTTGCTAATCAATTTTTACTTTAAAATAGACCTAAAGTAATTGCTTTATCTATTGGTAATGCAGCACCTATTCCCAACCAAATAGTACTTATGGTACCAATAAGAAAAATAGTAGTTGCTATTGGTCTTCTAAAAGGATTTTGAAATTTATTTATATTTTCAATAAATGGTACTAAAATTAAACCTACAGGAATTAAACTAATTGATAAAATACCTAATAATTTATTAGGAATTACTCTTAACAAGTTAAAAGTTGGGTAAAGATACCATTCAGGCAAAATTTCTAATGGAGTAGCAAAAGGGTCGGCTTTTTCCCCAATAGATGATGGCTCCATTATTGCAAGACCGATACAACAAGATATAGTAGCTAATATTACAACAGGAAAAACATATAATAAATCATTTGGCCATGCTGGTTCACCATAATAATTGTGTCCCATTCCTTTAGCTAATTTAGCCCTTAATTCTAGGTTAGATAAATCTGGTTTTTTTAAAATTGACATGAATTTTCTCCTTTATGTATTATAGTGGACCAGAAATTCCTTGTTTGCGAATCATTAGAAAGTGCATTAGCATAAAAACGGTTGTTAATAATGGTAAAACGAAAGTATGTAAACTATAAAATCTCGTCAATGTAGCTTGACCAACACTTTCACCCCCACGTAATAATTCTACTAAACTAGTACCAATAAAAGGAATTGCTTCTGGTACACCAGTTACAATTTTGACAGCCCAATATCCAACTTGATCCCATGGCAGAGAATATCCTGTTACTCCAAATGAGACAGTTAGTACAGCTAAAATTACTCCAGTGATCCATGTTAATTCTCTAGGCTTTTTAAATCCACCAGTTAAATAAATTCTGAAACTATGTAAAATCATCATTAGAACCATCATACTGGCACACCATCTATGTACAGATCTAATTAGCCAACCGAAATTTACTGTTGTCATTAAGTATTCTATTGAAGAAAAGGCGTCTGTAACAGTTGGTCTATAATAAAATGTCATAGCAAAGCCAGTCGCAATTTGTATTATAAAACAAGTTAATGTAATACCTCCTAAACAATAGAATATATTTACATGAGGTGGAACATACTTGCTAGTAATATCGTCTGCTATTGCTTGTATTTCAAGGCGTTCTTCAAACCAATCGTATATTTTACCCATATGTTATTTATTATGTATTTATAAGATAATAATGTAAATATAAATGAGTTTAAATTTGAGAATACAAATTTAAGTTATATTTATTATATATTTTTTTTTTTAAAATTTCATCTTTTTATTTAGAGTTATAAATTTTTATATTGAGTTAATAAGATAGGATTTATAATAATTATGTTTTTTTTTAGATATTTTATATATTGCATTTTTTCTAATGATTGTATATGTCGTGTTATAGTGACTCTAGTAGAACATAAAACTTCTGCAATTATATTATGAGATAAAGTCAAATTAATAATAATTCCTAGTTTTGATAAAGATCCAAAATATAATGCTAAATATAATAAAAAACTGATTAATCTGTTTTTTATATTTCTATGAGTTAAAATTTCCATTAACATATTATTACGCATTAGTCTTTCATTGAATGAAACAATTAATTTTTTGTATAATGTTTTATGCTCATATATTTTATTGAATATTTTGAGTAGTGATATCTTTAGTAAATAAGTATTTTCTAAGGCTTCTAACTCATATACAATAGATGAGTTAATTTTTTTTATTTCACCAAATTTTCCGAATAAATCATATTCCTTTAAAAATATAAAGGTAAATTTTGTACCATTATTATATATTTTGCTAATTCTTATCGTTCCTTTTGTTATAAGGAAATAATATTTTAGATCTGATACAGTAAAATAAAGTTTTTCATATTTATCAAATTCTAAATATAAAGAATTTTTAATTACATTATTTAGTATTAGATTATTATCTATAAATAAATTTTTATAATTATTATCAATAAATTTAATTTTCATGTGATATCATATTGTATGAAATATAAATTACTAATTATTGATGATGACCTAAGTGTTCGTCAATCTCTAAAAAAATATCTCGAAGAATACAACTTTGAAGTAATTTTAGTAACTAATGTTAGTGAAGGATTTTCTATTATTAATAAGGTTTCTCCTGACTTAATTATTACTGATATAATTTTACCTGGAATTAATGGTTATGAATTTTTAAAAAGAATAAGGAAAGATATAAGATATAAATTAATACCAGTAATATTTTTAAGTGCAAAAGGTATGACAGAAGATCGTATTAAAGCTTATAATATTGGTTGTAATAGCTATCTAATTAAACCTATTGATCCTGAAGAGTTATTATCAATAATAAATAATATTTTAACAAGACTAAAAGAGCAAAATCAGGATCCAGATACCTTTTGGATATCAGACATTAAAAACTTATTAAAAGCAGATTCTCAAATAGAAGGAGTGAAGATATTTAATTTAACAATTAAAGAACAAAAAATTTTAAATTTGGTTGTTTCTGGTTTTATGAATAAAGAAATTGCACGTAAATTAAATATAAGCTCTCGTAATGTAGAAAAATATGTAAGTCGATTATTTGATAAAACTATTACAAGAAGTCGTACTGAGTTAGTACGATATGCAATAGAAAATAATTTAATTATTGAATAATAAATTTAATATCTTAATATAGGGTGAATGACGGGATTTGAACCCGCGATTGATGGAGCCACAATCCATTGCCTTACCGCTTGGCTACATCCACCAAATTTTAATTAATAATAATTTTGTAATATTTATTGATTTATGAAATCTATATTAATATATATTAATGGAAAAAACTATTATTGCTCACCTGAGATGACTATTAATGAATTGATAAAATATTTAAATTTTGATGTTAATTTGATAGTTGTAGAATATAACAAGGAAATTATATCTAAACATTTATGGGCTCTTACAACTCTAACAGAAGGGGATAAACTAGAAATATTAACTCTTGTTGGAGGAGGATAAATCTTATAAAGTATATATTATATTTATATATTGTAAGCGTAGGTGGTTGCAGTATATAAAAATCTTTATATTACTGAGGAAAGTCCGGGCTTTAAATTAAAAATATTGCTGGACAAATTCCAGAATGATAGATCATTAGCAAAGCACTACAGAAAATATTCTAATAACTTTATATTAAAGTTATTAAAGTTGCAACGGTATAAAACTTTGATACCTCTAATATTGTGAAATATTATGGCAGTAAGCCTCAATAAAAAGCAAGGTATATATGATTAAGCTAAAAATAAATTTTGGCTTTTAAAACCGCATAAAGTATTTAGTAATAGATACTTTAAGATAAATAACCACCCTTGAAAATAAATTTCAAGAACTAAACCCGGCTTATGTCTTACATAAAAAAAATATATGGTATCTTAAGATACCATATATTTTTTTTATTCATTAGATGATTTAGTAAACACTAGACCTTGTTCTTTAGCATATCTGTCCATGAAACGCATAAATCTATCCCATTCCTCATTATTTTTTAAAATATATAAAGCTTCAATTTTATAAGGTTTACCATTAACAAATTTTGCATTTACTTCTCTAGTTACCATTTCTCCTTCTTCATCAATTAAATACATTCCTGTAATATCACCTTGATCTGTCGAAGGTTTTTGAAAAACATTTGGATTTGTAAAAATAAATGTAGCTGTACCAGTTTTTCCGTCTTTTGATCTCGTTAACTTTATATCGGGAATTTCTGTTTCATCAATGCCTGCTATAAATTGAATAGATGCCATAATTTAATATATAAATGTATAAATTTTATAAAACATACTACGTATAAATTTATATTAGATGATATTATTCTATATATAGATAATATATATAGATATATATGTTTTATTAAAAACTAAGAGACTGTAGCTCAGTTGGATAGAGTAAATGTTTCCTAAACATTAGGTCAATGGTTCAAATCCATTCAGTCTCGTATATAATATATAATTATTCTCTTATCTGAGGTGGTAGGATTCGAACCTACGAATCGCGGAGTCAAAGTCCGCTGCCTTACCGCTTGGCTACACCTCATTTTCATTAAAAATATGTTTTTTTATATCGGTTCAGGCAAGGAGGGACTCGAACCCCCGACACCATGGTTCGTAGCCATGTGCTCTATTCCACTGAGCTACAAGCCCTCATTTATAAAATAACTATATTATATATAAACTCTTTATATTTTATATGATAAGAATAACTTTATTATGCTCAAAATAAGTATTATATAAATAATTTTTATTATAAAAATACTAAGTTATTGTTCAGAAAACCGTACTTTTTATAATAATATTATTCAATATTTTTATATTAATAGTTTTATTCTATATGTTTTAATATTTTTATCTTTACATATTACACGATTATGACTAAACAGATTTTATATCAAGAAAATGCACGTAAAGCTTTAGAAAAAGGAATTGATATACTCGCCGAAGCTGTTTCTGTTACTTTAGGACCTAAAGGACGTAATGTTGTAATTGAAAAAAAATATGGTCCTCCTCAGATAATAAATGATGGTGTAACTATTGCTAAAGAGATAGAACTTGAGGATCATATAGAAAATACAGGAGTCGCTTTAATTAGACAAGCAGCTTCTAAAACCAATGATGTTGCTGGGGATGGTACAACTACATCTACTGTATTAGCACATGCAATTGTGAAACAAGGAATGAGAAATGTTGCAGCAGGAGCTAATCCCATAGCTTTAAAGAGGGGAATAGATAAAGCCACTCAATTTATCATTAATAAAATTTCCGAGTATTCACGCCCTGTTGAGGACAATAAAGCTATTACTCAGGTAGCAACAATTTCTTCAGGTAATGATGAAAATATAGGAAAAATGATTGCAGATGCAATTGAAAAAGTTGGTCGTGAAGGTGTTATTTCTATAGAAGAAGGAAAATCAACTACAACAGAATTAGAAATTAAAGAAGGTATGAAATTCGAAAGAGGATATATTTCTCCATATTTTGTAACAGATAGTGACCGAATGGAAGTAGTTCAAGAAAATGCATCTGTTTTAATAACAGATAAAAAAATAACACTCGTTCAACAAGATCTTTTACCAGTTTTAGAACAAATTGCTAAAACAAATAAACCACTTCTAATAATAGCTGAAGATATAGAGAAAGAAGCACTTGCAACATTAATTGTTAATAAATTAAGAGGAATATTAAATGTTGTAGCTGTTAAGGCTCCAGGGTTTGGAGATAGAAGAAAATCTATTTTAGAAGATATCGCTATATTAACAGGAGGAAAATTAATTACAGAAGATGCAGGTTTGAGTCTAGATAAAGTTGATTTATCTATGCTTGGGCAAGCTAATAAGGTTATTGTAAATAAAGAATCTACAACTATTATATCTAATGCAAATGAAAATAATGTGAAAGCTAGATGTGAACAAATTCGTAAACAAATTGAAATTACTGATTCCTCATATGAAAAAGAGAAATTACAAGAGAGACTTGCTAAATTAGCAGGAGGAATCGCTGTTATTAAGGTAGGTGCAGCGACAGAAACTGAAATGAAAGATAAAAAATTACGTTTAGAGGATGCCATAAATGCAACTAAAGCTGCAATTGAAGAAGGCATTGTACCAGGTGGCGGAGCTACATTAGTACATTTAGCTAATGATTTATTCAATTGGGCAAAAGGTGTTTTAAAAGAAGATGAATTAATAGGTGCATTAATCGTGGAGAAATCTATAACAGCGCCTTTAAAACGTATAGTTCAAAATGAGGGCAAAAATGGAGCTATTGTTGTCGATGAAATAAAAAATCTTGATTTTTCTATAGGATATGATGCTTCTACTAGTAAGTTTGTAAATATGTATGAATCAGGTATTATTGATCCAGCTAAGGTAACAAGATCTGCTTTACAAAATGCATCTTCTATTGCAGGTATGATTTTAACAACTGAATGCTTAGTTGTAGATGAAATGAACAGAAATATGGAAGTTCGTAAATAATAACCATCTCTTACAAGGAAATTATACTTCCTTGTAAGAGATGGTTATTATTTACGAACTTCCATATTTCTGTTAAGCCATCTGTATAACAATTTATATATAAACATAGTAGACTATTAATAGCAATTTGATTTAGACATTCATCGTTAAAAAAATTATCTTTTCCTATTACCGTTATAGGGTACAATAATCTAAAATAAAACTTATATTTATTGAAATATGCATTTATCAAATCTTCTTGTTTTTTCGTTATCTTTTCATTAAGATATTTTTTTTCGTTAATATAGAGTAATTTAAAAATAATATATTTAATATGATTTTGCGTAATATAAAGGTTTATTATTTCATAAATATTAAATATTTCATTTAATTTATCTATTCTAGAAAATTTACTTGGTTTAGTCGTTTTTAGTGAACTATTCATTTTAAATTCAATAAGGTTATCTATATAGTGTTTAGGATAATCATTTATATTGATAAAATTAATAAGTTTAGACAATATAGAATTTTCCAAACATTCCATGGTAAAGAGTAGTATATCTAGATTGTCAGCACTATTATTTCTGCACATTTTTTTTTAATAAAAAATATATTTTATATTTATTTATTATTTTTGTTTTATATGATTTTAGCCTTATTTAATAAATCAAATACTGTTTTAGTAGGCTTTGCACCTAATCTTAAGTAATGATTAATTTTATTTATATTTAGGTATTTTTCTTTGGTTCGTGGATTCATAAAGCCTAATTCTTCTATTGCTTGACCATCTCGCTTATCGAGATTATTCATAACGACTATTTTAAAACTTGTTTGTTTTTTTCTTCCGCATCTTTTTAATCTAATCTTTAACATATTTTTATATCATTTAAAATTTTAATATATTATTTCAATATAAATACTTTCTAATAGTTTTATTACACATTCTAAAAATAGAAATCCTAACATACTCGAAAAATCCATACCTAAAATTAATGGCAAAGTTCCTCTAAATAAATTTAAATATGGATCTGTCAGTTTTTTTAAAACAATATAAGGCTGTGTATACCAATTAATAGTAACTATCCACGCTAAAAATACTCTAATTGATAGAGCAAATAGGTATATTCTACAAAATTCTGTAATAACACCAAGAATAATTTTGAGTATAACAAACAATATAAATATTAACATAGTTAATATCTGATTATATAAAATTAAAATATAGATAAAAAATTATTTATATCAACATTATAATATAGAAAATTACAATTTGTCTAATTAATTCTAAATAATTTTTTTATTGAAACTAATATTGAAATTTATAAAATTTATGTTATATTATATAATATATAAATTTAATTTATTTAAACTTAAAAATTAAATAGAGGAATTAAGTCATGCAAAATAAAGATCGTAATACATGGAGTTGGGGCTTTACTACAGGAGCAGAGAATTGGAATGGAAGACTAGCTATGATTGGATTTGTATCCGCTTTAGTAACTGAGCTTATAACAGGAAAAGGCGTTTTACATTTCTTAGGACTTGTCTAAAACTTAAAAAAAAATCTTGCTCTATAGCCATATTAATGGCTATAGAGCAAGATTTTTTTTTAATCTATTAATTTCATTGAAAGCACTGGTTCATTTTCTCTATTTATACCTTTTTCAAAGCCAGCAGCAGCAGCTCTTGCTCTTCCTGCATGCCATAAATGTGCAACAAATAAGAAAAAACCTAAAACAAAATGTGAAGTTGTTAGCCAAGAACGTGGAGATACGTAATTAAATGAATTTATCTCAGTTGCTACACCACCTACTGAATTGATTGAGCCTAGTGGTGCATGAGTCATATATTCAGCAGCCCTTCTTTCTTGCCATGGCTGAATATCATTTTTAATTTTGTTCAGATCTAATCCATTTGGACCTCTTAATGGTTCTAACCAAGGTGCTCTTAGATCCCAGAATCTCATAGTTTCTCCACCAAAAATAACCTCTCCGCTTGGTGATCTCATTAAGTATTTTCCAAGACCAGTTGGTCCCTGTGCTGAAGCCACATTTTCTCCCAAACGTTGATCTCTAACTAAAAAAGTGAAAGCTTGAGCTTGAGATGCTTCCGGTCCTGTTGGTCCATAAAATTCACTTGGATAAGCTGTATTATTATACCATACATAAATACATGCTATAAAACCCATTAATGATAATGCAGCTAAACTATATGATAAATAAGCTTCCCCTGACCAGACAAAAGCTCTTCTTGCCCATCCGAAAGGCTTAGTTAAAATATGCCATATGCCTCCGCCAATACAAATTAAACCAATCCAAATATGTCCACCAATTAAATCTTCCATATTATTTACACTTATGATCCATCCATCTCCTCCGAATGGAGATTTCAAAAGATAGCCAAAAATTACTAATGGATTTAGGGTTGGATTATTGATATAACGTACATCACCTCCACCAGGTGCCCATGTGTCATAAACTCCCCCAAAAAACATAGCTTTTATAACTAGCAAGAAAGCTCCAATTCCTAATAAAATTAAATGAATACCTAAAATAGTTGTCATTTTATTTTTATCTCTCCAGTCATATCCAAAAAATGGATATGATTCTTCTAGAATTTCTGGACCTATAAGAGAATGGTAAAGTCCTCCAAATCCTAATACCGCTGAAGAGACTAAATGTAAGACACCTATGACAAAATAAGGATAAGTATCAATAATTTCACCAGTAGGTCCTACACCCCAACCTAATGTTGCTAAATGAGGTAATAAAATACAACCTTGTTCATATAATGGTTTTTCTGGTAGAAAATGTGCAACTTCAAATAAAGTCATTGCACCTGTCCAAAAAACTATTAGACCTGCATGAGCTACATGAGCTCCTAATAATTTACCAGAGACATTTATTAAACGAGCATTTCCTGCCCACCAGGCATAACCTGTGGACTCAATACTTCTACCGGCGAATTCAATACGATTATTAAAGGGCATTTCCACGTGGTAAAACCTCCTCTGGGAATACAAAATTTTCATGTGGTTGATCTTGTGTTGCCATCCATGCTCTTATACCTTCATTTAGGAGTAAATTTTTAGTATAAAAGGTTTCAAATTCTGGATCCTCTGCGGCACGTAATTCTTGAGAAACGAAATCATATGCACGTAAATTTAATGCAAGTCCTATAATACCAATAGAACTTGTCCATAATCCAGTAACTGGCACAAATAGCATAAAGAAATGTAGCCATCTTTTATTAGAAAAAGCAACACCAAAAATTTGTGACCAAAAACGATTAGCTGTAACCATTGAATAAGTTTCTTCTGATTGTGTTGGTGTAAAAGCTCTGAAAGTATTAGCAGCTTCGCCATCTTCAAATAAGGTATTTTCTACAGTTGCTCCATGAATAGCGCACAATAATGCTCCACCAAGTATTCCAGCAACACCCATCATATGGAATGGATTTAAAGTCCAGTTATGGAAGCCTTGCAAAAATAAAATAAATCTAAAGATAGCTGCAACTCCAAAACTAGGAGCAAAAAACCAACTAGCTTGTCCAAGTGGATAAATAAGAAATACTGAAACAAAAACTGCAATTGGTCCCGAAAAAGCTATTGCATTATATGGTCTAAGTCCTACTAATCTTGCTATTTCAAATTGACGTAAACAAAAACCTATTAATCCAAAAGCACCATGTAAAGCTGTAAATGTCCATAAACCTCCAATTTGACACCATCTAGTAAAATCACCTTGAGCTTCTGGTCCCCATAAAAATAGTAATGAGTGTCCCATACTATTTGCAGGGCTTGATACTGCAGCAGTTAAAAAATTACATCCTTCTAAATAAGAAGAAGCTAAACCATGAGTATACCAAGAAGTAACAAAAGTTGTACCTGTAAACCAAGCGCCTAGGGCTAGATAGGAACAAGGAAAAAGTAATAAACCTGACCATCCAATAAATACAAAGCGATCACGTTTTAGCCAATCATCAACTAAATCGAATAAACCTCTTTGTATATTTCTTTCTATAGCTATAGTCATAAATATTCTCCCAAAACTTTATTTAAGATTTAAGTATCCTTTTAATTTATAATTAATCTAAGTGTCGTAGCTTTTATTATCTAAGATATTAACTTAAATTTTAATATAAATTATTTAATAACAAATATTAAAAAATAATAAAAAGTTTTATTTTTCTTAAAAATTTAATAGTTCACATATAATTATTATAATTTCAAAAATAAAAATTTTTAACTTCAGTAAGTTTGTTAATTTATATTAATAATTTAAATCTTTTGTATTTGAATAATGGGATTATAATTTTTATTAATTTCCATTATACGTTGAAATAAATATCCGGTGCCTCGTGAGGTTAATATTAATTCAGGATTACTAGGATCATCTTCTAATTTAGCTCTAAGTCTTGATATGTGTACATCTACAACTCTAGTATCTAAGTGTCTTTCAGGAGTATATCCCCAAACTTCTTCTAAAATAGTTGTTCTGGATAATGGTTCTCCTGAATTACTAATTAGTAATTCAAGTAAATTAAATTCCATACCTGTTAATCTTATTCGTTCTTCATTTTTATAAACTTGTTTGCGATTAATATCAATTTTTAAAAATCCAATATTAATTATTCCCGAATTAGTAAATGTATTAGAAAAATAAAATTTATCAACTCGTCTTAATACACATCTAATACGAGCTTCTAATTCCTTAGGTGAAAAAGGTTTAACTACATAATCATCTGCTCCTAGTTCTAAACCAGTAATTCGGTCAGTTACATCCCCAAGTGCTGTTAACATAATTATTGGTATATCAGATTCTTTACGAATTTCTTGACATACTCCATATCCATCTATCTTAGGCATCATAACATCTAAAACTACAAGATTTGGATGTTCTTTATGAAATAAAAATAAAGCGGATTCGCCATCAGGCGCAGTCAGTACTTCGTATCCAATGATAGATAAACGTGTTTCTAATATACGTCTAATACTTGATTCGTCATCTGCAATTAAAATTTTTTCTTTACGTCGAAGATTGTCCATTGATAATACTGGATAGAATTTATAATTATGATTATAAACAATAGAAGAAAATATTATTCTTTTTTTTATATAGAAATAAGTCATAATAAATACAAAAATTAAATTCTATAATAAAAAAACAGATAGAATGAAAGATTATATAATACTATTTTATAGTAAAATTTATTAAATTAGCACTTGACAAATAATAAAAGATCTATAATATATTATTATAGGTCTTTGA
>Ga0207433_10000261_pt1 | contig 124985 bp, 109 predicted proteins | sample YelNatPaOPGAMG01_FD_187559 | JGI IMG/M metagenome (GOLD analysis project Ga0207433, IMG submission 187559) | Hot spring thermophilic microbial communities from Obsidian Pool, Yellowstone National Park, USA - OP-RAMG-01 (SPAdes) (version 3) | ecosystem: Environmental > Aquatic > Thermal... | reverse complement strand
ACCTGACACTATGATTATCCCATAAGACATTAACTTTCTTGTATATCGCCAAAATGTAGTTTTTGAAAAATTCTTAAAAGTCAATTCTGACTTATTAATCACTTGAAAAAGAACATCAATAGCTAGGCCTGACAGGATATCTTCCCATTTTAAGTGGTCATACATCTGCAGAAGATCTCTAAGCAACATTGCGTGTTTTGAACTGTTGAAGTAAACATACTTTCCAGATTTTCCCTTTCTTTCTAGTTGAATAAACCTTTTCTGAAGAAGTTTCTTTAGATTATAAGACAGAAGATTTGGTTTTATCATCAGAAACTTCTTTAACAGATAGATAGTGTTGTTTCCCTTAACAACCTCTTTTAATATTTTGACCTCTAGCTTGTTAAGCAGATATTCTTTCCTTCGCTTTTTCATAAAATTTCATATAATTGAAATAATATATAAGCATTTCAATTTTATGAAACAATCTAAAACTGAAATATCATATAATTGCAGTCAAGTACGGAGTGAGTTCTTTCCATCGAATTATTGGGACTTTTCTAAATATTCCATATTTTGTTTTAACAGAAAAAGTTTCTCTTATTCGAAGATTTTCAATTTTCACTACTTTGCGCCTCTAATGATTTCTGATAAAGTCACCTTATTCAATATCCCGCGTAAATTGCCAAACCTTCACATTCTGGACGACTCTGAAACCATCTCAAAGATAGTGAACAAAGCAGCCTTTTTCGGGATGCTTTTGCTTGAAGCTTCTTAGGAAAAGAAGGTTCAGCGGGCCTGGTGGGATTTGAACCCACGATCTCCGGCTCCGAAGGCCGGTGCCTTAATCCTTACTAGGCTACGGGCCCAATTAAAAGAATAATGCGATATTATTAAAAGTGTTTGAAAATCCTTAAAAATAGTTACGGGATTTATAGTTATGGCATTGTCTAAATTGGGCCGGTAGCTCAGCATGGCTGGAGCGTTCGGCTGATAACCGAAAGGTCGCCGGTTCAAATCCGGCTCGGCCCATCAGCTTCGGCAAGGTTTATATTAGTTGATTGTAGAAATAATGTGCTATTGGTGATATTTTGGCAAAAGATGATGAGATGCTTGAAGAACTGCGAAAGATTAGAGCACTTTTAGAGCCTAAACCTGCACCATCGCCACCATCTCCGCCCAAGGGACTGTGGGCTGAATTCATGGACTTCTTATCCAAATACAAGGTCATGGGTCTTGCCGTTGCCTTTATTATGGGCATCTATCTTGGCGCTCTGGTACAAGCTTTGGTCACCGACATAATAATGCCACTCATTGGACTAGCTATACCGGGCCTGGGAAACCTTGCAGATGAAAAGTTCATTGTAGGCAGTCAACAGTTTACTTACGGACACTTCATAGCGGCGTTGATTACTTTCATAATCGTGGCTTTCGTGATATTCTTGATCGTAAAAATAACCAAGAAATGGGGCATTGAATAAGTAGTAAACAATCAGTCAGGCAGGAAATTCACTCTCTCTTTTTATGTTATTTTGATAATGTATTTGCAACATTGTACAGCGAGATTTTCTTTAATTCTTTAAGATTGCGCGCGCATTCTATTTTTTAACGCTTTAAGGAACTATAACATCGTATTCTTTTTCGCTGCTGGGACCTAATCCTAATTCTACCGCATGCTTGATCTGTGTCAAATCCCAAATATCTTTACCTTCTAACTTATTACCTGCATAGCTTTGAAGAACCTTCACTCCTTCTACATCTATCGCCACTTGATTGCCAGAAGCCAGAATAAGGTTAGGTTCTCGCATTTCGCCTTTCGCTGGACCACCAGTGATAAACACCTTTCTTGCATCCATTATAATCAAGTTGGGCTTAATAACTAGACATAATTCTGCAAGTTTCTCGCTGAGATGCTTGAAGTGAAATGTTATTTGGTCAAAGAAAGGTTTAACCATTCCCATGGAAAGTTTTATGGCTCCAGTATAACCAGCTGCATGATGCGTCTTAATAAGAGGAGCATAGACAATCTTGTCTACTTCAAAGGCTTCCTTGGCAAGTGAAACCTTATGCAGATATTCGCTACCTGAAACTTTCACCTTTCGCCAACCATTCCAATCAAATAGTAAGCGCCAACCATCCTTCCCGAAAACTTTAACCTCTGCTCTTGCTTCTTCAGCGACCTTGATTATGCCAGCCTGCTCCAAGACTCTGCGACTATGAAGAAATGCGGTTCTTTCTCCAACGATAACTTTTCCCGCACCAAACTCGTAAAGCATTTTTATAATGGCTTCTATAAATGCTGGGTCACTTGAGCCTGGATAGGGATCAGCCGTGTTATAGTTAGGTTTCAAAAGGATTGTGTCTCCTTTTTCTACGAGTTTTTCGATTCCACCTATGAGCGAAACAGCAAGCTCAATAGATTCACGTAGGTTTCCCTTGTAAATGACTTTACTAACGAGTGAACGACCATTATAAGAAAATAAGTCTTGCATCACTTATTCTCACTTCTTTATATTTCACGAAATGCGATATTACTATCTTTGTAAAAAAATTCCGCTGAATCACCATGTATTCTCCTCCCAACAGCTTATCAACTCCAATACATAAAAGTGAAATGTTTGGTTTTTTCGACCCTACTGCTATACTGATATGTAGTTCACATTTTAAAATTTGCTTAAAGGAGCTCTTCTTCTACAGATTATTGTTGTTAGCAGTGCTTGGGCAATTAACATTCGATGTAGTAGTATGAGAAAATTCAGAAGCTGCAAAAGGCAATTGCAAGATTGGCCAAGTTTCCCAACACTTCTATCGATGTTTATTTGCGATAGCCATTCTATTGCAATCAATGTGTTCTCTATGATGAGATGTATCATTAATTCGAATTCTATCTCAAAGCTACCACAAGAATTAAATTTAAAACTACAGAAATCAGCATATAAGAAACTTCAATCATCATAGAGGGACATTATTCGAGGAGAATTTGAGTTGGCGAAAAAAGCCTTTGAGGAACTGTTGCTTGAAGCCGTAGATGATGCTTTAGGTTCGTTGGGAGAATCAGCCAAGCAATCAATTTATTTTCATCTTGAAAACAGATTCAAAATAGCAAAAAAGGACATTCCAAGTCAACTTGAAGATTTTGCAGAAGGATTGGAAAAAATTTTTGGTTTAGGAGCCCATTTCATAGAAATTCTAATTATGAAAAGTTTATTCAAAAAGATTGGACACCCTCTTGAATGGAATGAAAACAAAGAAATAGTCTTTGTAGAGTATGTGGCTGCAGCTAAACAAAGTTATCTGAAGCAGCAATAGAAAAAATGAAGTTTGTCCTTTGAAGCGGTTGCTTAGAAATCAATATTTCAAGTTCACAAAGGATTTATCAACGCATCATAGACTTTCATTCTAGAACTTCACATTACTTGAGGGTTCAAATTTGTCTGAAAACAACTTTAGAGAAGCTCTTCTGACAGCTGTTGAAGAAAGCTTGTCTTGCCTTGGAGGCCCACCGAAACAAGCCATACTCTTCCATTTACAAGATACTTTTAAAATAAATATGGAAAACATCTCAGAAAACATAACAGAATTCGCAAAGACTCTAGAAAAAATTTTTGGACCAGGCGCCTCTTATCTTGAAAAGTTAACAGTAAAAAACCTTCATGAAAAGTTAGGTTTGGAATTTGAAAATTCCGAAAACTGGGATTTTCTCGAATGTATAAACCGAGTAAAAAATTATTCATCAAGTAAATAGGGGAAAACAATCTAATGAAGCGCAGAAGTCATTGCAGGATCGAAAATGATGAGATTGTAAGCGGATTTCGAATCGCCCAAGACGCAGTTGAAAAGGAAAATAGTGAACGTTTTCAGCGTGAAGCTATTAGCGCGCGTGCTATTGACCAAAATCTTCGACAGCAAGCTGCAATCGTTGCATTAGCTAGGATGGATTTTCCAGACTTCAATACTGCAATAAAGGAAATAACTGAAATCGACTCAAAAACCATAAATGTCGAACGCGTTAGCATTTGGATTTTCAATGAAGACCATTCTGCTATTACCTGTTTGGATCTTTACGAGCATAGCAAAAATACCCATGAAAAGGGCGCAACTCTTCTAGTTAAGGATTATCCAAGGTATTTCAATGCTTTAGAAGAGAGTCGGGTGGTTGCTGCTAACAACGCACGGAGTGATCCTCGCACTAATGAATTCTTGAAAGACTATCTTTCTGTGTTCGGCATTACTTCTATGATGGATGCACCAATTCGCATTCATGGAACAACTGCAGGAGTTGTCTGCCATGAACATGTTGGCCCTCAGAGGGAATGGACTTTAGATGAGCAATACTTTGCTAGTTCAATAGCTGATCTGGTTTCTTTAATTCTTGAAAATTCTGAACGTAAAAAAATAGAAGAAGAATTATGTAGGAAAGAGGAGTTTTTCCGTTCTATAGTTGAAAATTCCCATGATGGCATCTTGATAGTGGGAAACGATTTCAAATTAACTTATGTCAATGAAGAGCTCTGTCGCATTTTAGGCTATCCAAAAGAGGAAATAATCGGTCAAGATTTCAGGAAATTTCTTGCTAAAGAAAGTAAAAAACTAGTTGCAGAAAGATACATACTTAGACAAAGAGGAGCAGATATTCCGCCAAGATATGAATTTAAAGTAGTTCGAAAAAACGGCGAAAAGAGAGATGTGGAAATTTCGTCGACGGTTATAAAAGATAAGCAAGGTAAAGTTTGGACCGTTGCACAAATACTCGATATAACAGAAAGAAAACGTTTCCAAGAAAGAGTGTTTGCATTAAATATGTATGGCCAGAATTTGGCCAAGGCAAAGGACACAAATGAACTCTACAAGTTGACCTTAGAGGTTATGGAAAAAACGTTAGGATTCGATTTTGCCGATGTATTCATTATTGACGGAGAAATGTTGAGTTTAGCTGTTCATAGAGGATACTCAAAAGAATTGTCGCTTAAGTTGCCATTGAACAAAAATAAAGGCATAACTGTGAGAGCAGCAAAAAAAGGCAAATCTGTATATGTTCCAGACGTTAGAAAAGACAAGGCGTATATCAAAGGCGCGGAAGGCATACTCTCCGAGCTTGCAGTCCCAATAAAAGTAGAGAATAAGGTTTTAGGCGTTTTAAATGTAGAAAGCAAAAGGCTTTCAGCCTTTGATGAAAGTGACAAGGAACTGCTGGAAATATTGGCTTCCCACGTAGCAATTGCCATAACGAATGCTAAAAGACGAGAGAGGCTTTCAGCATTAAATGAGTACGGCAAAAAATTGAATATGGCTGAGAATATAAAAGAAATTTACAGAATGACGTTGGACGCTATGGAACAAACATTGGGATTTGAATATGCCTCATTCTTCATGATAAAAGGAAAAATGCTGAGTTTGATGGCTCACCGCAGATATCCAAAACGACTTAAAATCGACTTACCATTAGATAGAGATAAAGGAGTAACTGTAAAGGCAGTAAAAACAAGCAAAACAGTCTACATTCAAGATCTCAGAAAGGAAGAAGCCTATGTTGGAGCTGGCGTAAGGGGAATGCTGTCCGAACTTGCAGTTCCGATAAAAGCTGAAAACAGCATTCTAGGTGTTTTAAATGTGGAAAGCAAAAGGCTTGCAGCTTTTGATAAAGAGGACAGGAAACTTCTTGAAATATTGGCTTCTCATGCAGCCACAGCGATAAGCAATCTTAGAAGACATGGAAAGCTGAAAGAAATGTCAAAAAAACTGACAAATTTAATGAAAAGCTCTACAAGAATCATGGATGCAAAGGACATGCGTAAAAGGCTGAAAGTAATTGCTGAAGCCATGTTGAAATTCGGTTGGAGAAGAGTAGTAATCTCGCTAAGAGACGAAAACCTGGAAGGAATTGAACTTGTAACCGCTGGTCTAACAAAAGAGGAAGAAGAACTGTTAATGAAGAGAAAAGCGCCTGGGCATGTATGGCGAGAAAGGTTAGGACCGAAATTTGAACGGTTCAAAATAGGCGAATTTTACTATCTTCCATGGAATGACCCATGGATTCGGAAATACGTTCACGGTGTTCCACCTGAAGCATCACCAGATGAGGCAACGACTTACGCGGGAGTGCCAAGTAGACTTTCTCCAGACGAGATGGTTGATTGGCATCCACAAGACATGCTTTATGCTCCTCTCCGCACTCCTGAAGGAAGAATTGTGGGCATATTAAGCATGGACGACCCAATTGATGGTCGAAAGCCAACTAAAGAAATTCTCACTCCCTTGGAGCTTTTCTTACATCAAGCTGCAATGACTATTGAGAATGCTCAGCTTGTTGAAAGTTTAAAAGAAGCACGAAAGCAGCTTGAAGATTACGCCTATTTGCTTGAAGAGAAGGTTGAAGAAAGAACTAGGGAGCTTAGAAAATCCCAAGAACAATTGCTTAAGACTCAGAGGCTTGCAGTCATTGGTGAATTAGCTGGCATGGTTGGGCATGACTTGCGTAACCCACTGACAAGCATTGCAGGAGCGCAATACTATCTAAAGAAAAAATTGAGTGCAAAAATTGACAGCAAAACCGATGAGATGCTTGAACTTATTGGCAAGAATATTGAGTATTCAAACAAAATAATTAATGACCTTTTGGATTATTCGCGGGAAATAGAATTAGAGACCATAGAAAGCACTCCAAAATCTATAGTAAAAGAAGCCTTATCCCATGTCAATATTCCCAAAAATATTGAACTAATAGACCTAACGGGGAACAATCCGAGAATAAAAGTGGATGTGGACAAGATAAAGCGAGCCTTCATAAACATAATCAAAAATGCTATAGATGCAATGCCTAGGGGCGGAAAACTGACTGTAAGAAGCAGAAAAATAGATGATAAAGTCGAGATTGTCTTCTCAGACACAGGAGTCGGCATGTCCAAAGAAACATTGAAGAAGCTTTGGACCCCGCTTTTCACAACAAAAGCTAAGGGGATGGGTTTCGGCTTGCCAATCTGCAAGCGCTTCATAGAAGCACATGGGGGCACTATAGACGTGCAAAGCATCTGTGGAAAAGGCACCATTTTCACTATTACTTTTCCAATAGAACCAAAAATAAATAAGGGAGGTGAAAAAATATGGGTGAAACCGCTAGAATCCTCGTCATTGATGACGACGAAAACATAAGAAAAGTGCTGGCAACAATCCTTGAAGATGAAGGATACAAAGTTGATTTAGTGGACACTGCAAAGAAGGCGATAGAAAAGACAAAGAGAAACTTTTACAACATAGCCCTCATCGACGTTAGACTTCCAGACATGGAAGGCATAGAGCTTCTTACAAAAATGAAAGACACAACACCTAAAATGCGAAAAATAATCATAACAGGCTATCCAACACTTCAGAATGCTATACAAGCTGTAAACAGAGGCGCAGATGCTTACATAGTGAAACCCTTCGACATGGAAAAAGTGCTTAAAACAATAGAAGAGCAAATGAAGATGCAAAAAGCTGAGGAGAAATACAGTCAAGAAAGAGTTGCAGAATTCATTGAGACAAGAGTAAAAGAGCTAAATGTTGAGAAGGAGGCAACTCACAAGTAATCTTTCCAAATTTTTCATTCAACCTTCTTTTCAACTTTTCTTCATTCATCTTCTAAATCACTACTAGACTTGTTCTGCGAAAAAGCTTTACGCATAAATTTCCAATGATGCCCAATAGTAAATCCAAGCTTTCGCAGAAGAGCTATTGATGGAATGTTCTGTTCAGAAGTGTATAAGGCTACAGAGTTCATTCCCTGGGCAAATAGAAAGTTCATCGCTCTACAAGTAAGGGCGGAAGCAAGATTTTTACCGCGATATTCTTGCAGAGTCGTCGCTGGACCGAGATAGCCTCTTTTGCCATTGAAGAACTCGTTATATTCCGTATCTGGTCTTGAAGCAACAACAGAAACAATCTTTTGATTATGCTCAGCAACATGAACCCATTCTTCGCTAAAGGGTGGGCATTCAGACTTCCACCTTTCAATAATGCCAATTTTAAGTCTTTCCCAGCCGAAACCAGCATTAACAGCGTCAACAAGCTTCGTTTCTTCATTTGGTTTCAAACTGCGCAGAATTATGCCATCAGGAACCCTTAAGAGGGATTTTATGCCATCAAGCCTTGCAATCATATGATATAATCCACCTTCAGCTTTGTAGCCTCTTTCAATCCACTCGTCAATTCTTGGGCTCCCAACATCAACTGCTGTAAAAACTACTTGGCGCTTAACGTATTTCTCCGCATGCTTAACTAACTCATTCTCCACACTTTTTCTCTGAGGAATATCTGAGACTGCAAGCCACTGGATTTCCTCACCCCAATGCCCATCGTGATAAGCAACAGAACCAACAGTTTCACCATCTTTCTCAGCCATTAAAATTTGAAGTTTTCCTTCTTGAATCCAAGATTTAAGTCCATCTTCAGTGTAAGGCGTAAACTCATAAGCCTTCTCATAGGCTTTATTAAGTAACTTAACAAGTGTGGGCAAGTCTTTTTCTGTAAAACCCCTAATCTTAAATGTCATATTTTGCGCCTTCAAAGCTCAAGTCGAAAAAGGATAATAAACGTTTAGTCTATGCTAGTATGCGTAATGGATATATTAAGACAGCTTTGGAAAAAGTGTGTCAATTAGGTTTTTGTGGCTTAGGCGCACGAAGAAAACTGAATAAATAACCTCAAGTTCTTCTCAACTTCTACATCCAAGCAGCAATTTCGTGAAAACTTGATTAACCCTTATGTTTCTCTCTTCGCCATTGTCTAACTTATTAATGCTTGTAATTTTGCCATCTTCAACGACAAACTCAACTGCATAACGGTAAAAGTTGAAATTTAACGCTTCTATCAAGTGGCAATAATTGGATAATACAAGAGTTTCTCCACTTTTACTGTTTAGATTGAGCATAACTTCGGGTAATATTGGCAGCGAATTTGTGATCATTGCTCTTTAAAACGACTTAATCAAAAAGCGTTTATCCTCAACAGCACAATCAATGATGACTGGTGAAGAAACCGTGAAATGGGTTACACGTGAATACGTGCATGTGGACAGAACAGCTTGTCCATGGCTTATAAGAAAATTCATAGATTCAGAAGCACAATTCATTTTCGTACCAATGGATAAAATTGAAGAAATCATTGCAACACAAAAAGCAATACCTTTTGATGCACCTAACGTTAAGCTTGGTCACAGAGACGGAAAATGCAGTTTCGAAACTATATTAGAGGAATATCATTTAACAGACCCAGTACTACATGAACTTGCAAAAATAATTCATGCTGCAGATACAGGCGACAAAGCCTCTGCGCCTGAAGGGATGGGGCTTGATGCTGTGATGACTGGTGCAAGAATTAATGTAAAAGATGATTTTGAAGCTGTTGAGAAGGCAGCTTACGTTTATGATGCACTTTATAGCTACTGCAAATTAAAACTATTACGAGAAAGATACAGAAGCAAATTGGAGAAAATGGATAGAAAACAACAGAATGAGTTCTTGAAAAGAAAAATGCAAGAATAAAGCATGATGCACAAATGAACTTGCAAACAAAGAATGTCGCAAACAGCGCATTTTTGACACTTTGCATAATGGGATTCTTCGCAATTCTAAGCTCAACCATGTCCAAAAGCCCAGTTCTCAAACCCTTTGCCTCAAGCCTCAGCACCCCAACAGAATGGATAGGCTTCATTGCTTCAGCTTCAACCATTCCAGGGATTCTCATCAGTTTGCCAGCTGCCTCTCTTTCTGATATTTTCGGGAGAAAGAAATTCCTGTTCATATCGGGCTTTGTCTTTGCTTCAGCTCCTTTTCTTTATCTATTAATAACCGCGTGGTGGCAGCTTATTCTGGTTAGGTTTTATCATGGATTTGCAACAGCAATTTTTGTTCCAGTTGCTGAAGCGTCAATAGCTGAATTGTTTCCAACGAAACGAGGCGAACGCATATCTCTTTTTTCTTCAGCGACATATGTGGGAAGAGTAGTTGCACCAGCCTTAGGAGGATACATCCTGTTCGCTACTGTTAACAATTTTCACATGCTTTACTTAGCTGTGGCTGTGGCTGGCTTGACTGCGCTAATCATGGTTTTACCATTCTTAGGTGAAAGAAAACAATCAATGGATATTCAGCAAACCTATGCTAAAGATACAATTAGGAAAATGTTTAGGGGATGGCGAATAGTCACGGATGATCGTGACGTTTTAATGGTCAGTTTTGTCCAAGCAAGTTTATACTATGCTTATGGCTCTGCAGAATTCTTTTTAGCTGGTTATCTGCCAGAAGTTGCAAAATTAAACGAGTTTTCCACAGGCATCATCATTACAAGCATAATTGGGGTTGCAATTTTCGCAAGACCTTACATGGGTAGAGTTTCAGATAAGATTGGAAGACGAATCCCAATTGCTGTTGGCTGTATAATTTCTGCTTTGCCACTGCTTGCAATTCCATTTGTCGTTGATTTTTGGATCCTCCTTTTGTTAGCTATATTTTACGGGTTTGGTTTTGCAACAGTGACAGCTTCCACACCAGCTTTAATGACTGAGCTTACACCCAAGGAATTTGTTGGCACATCCATGGGATTTCTTGACACAACAATGGATGTTGGACAAACACTTGGACCAATAATCAGCGGATTCATTCTTGCAACAAATTTGCAATACCGTGGAGTCTTTCCTTCACTCACGGTCTTACTGCTACTTTCATGTACAATCTTCATTATTGCTAGTGTTACCAGAACAAAGTCAAAACGTAATGTTTGATTTTATGGAAAATTTTAAGCATTTTTTATGCGACTGTAAATTGGAGCTGTTTTCTCCAAAAAAACTTATTTTGGCTGTTTTATTTTCTGCAATTATGTCTACATTAACATGTTTTCTCAAAGCAAATCACTTAACTATTTCAACATTGTTGTGGAAAGAGTTTATATAACAAAACCCTAAATGTAGCGTCTACTTTAGCGAATAAACACTAAAATTGTGAAGCGCAAGAAAAGTGATACGATGAAGTGTCCCTATTGCAGGTCAGAAAACCTCAAAACCCTTGAGACAAGGGATTCCCCAGACAACACTGTTAGGAGACGAAAAGAATGTGCAGATTGTGGAAAGCGCTTCACAACTTACGAGTATGTGGAAACCGTGGAGCTTATGGTTAAGAAAAAGGATGGCAGAATTGAACGCTTCGACTTAAACAAAATCATCCGTGGTTTACAGAAGGCTTGTGAAAAAAGACCTGTAACAATGGAGCAAATCCACGAATTAGCAGAGCAGGTAAGACAGGATTTGATGCTCCACGGCAAAGAGGAAATTACTTCACGTGAAATAGGTGATTTGGTCATGAAATATCTGAAAAATTTGGATAGAATAGCCTACATCCGTTTCGCTTCAGTTTACCGCCAATTCGAAGAACCAGAAGACTTTAAACGCATAATCCAAGAGGTGAAAAAATGAAATTTGTGCGAAAACGTGATGGAAGATTAGAACCCTTCGACCAACAACGCATAACAAATGCCATTTGGAAAGCTGCCAAGGCAGTTGGCGGAAAAGACCGTGAACAAGCTAAAAAAATAAGCGATCAAGTTGTGACTGAACTTAATAGACGGTTTGGTGAAGATGGCGTTCCAACAGTTGAGGAAATTCAGGACATTGTTGAAAAAATGCTCATTGAAAATGGACGTGCAAGAACAGCTAAGGCATATATCCTCTACAGAAAGCAGCATCAAGACATGCGGGAGTTAGCCGCGCTTCTAAGCTCAGCAGATCTTGTAGACCAGTATTTGGATATTGAGGATTGGCGTGTTCGCGAAAACTCCAACATGAGTTATTCACTGCAAGGTTTGAACAATTATCTTTCATCAACAATCATAGCAAAATATTGGATTACACGAATTTATCCACCTAACATTGCTGAAGCACACTTTTCTGGAGATTTACATATTCACAATTTAGGTGTTTTAGGACCCTACTGCGTCGGCTGGGACCTACGAGACTTACTGCTTTCAGGATTCGGCGGCGTGTCTGGAAAAATTGAAAGCAAACCCGCAAAGCATTTTAGAACAGCCCTTGGACAAGTAGTTAACTTCTTCTACACGCTTCAAGGCGAAGCTGCAGGTGCCCAAGCTTTCAGCAACTTTGACACTTACTTGGCGCCTTTCATACGCTATGATAGATTAAGTCAGAAAGAAGTGGAACAGGCACTTCAAGAATTCTTCTTCAACATGAATGTGCCAACCCGTGTAGGCTTCCAGACGCCATTCACAAATGTTACTTTGGATTTGAAAATTCCAGATTTTATGAAGAATGAACCGATCATTTTGGGTGGAAAAGAAACTAATGAAACCTTCGGGGATATGCAAGCAGAAATGGAAATGTTCGACACTGCTTACGCGGATGTGATGGACCAAGGTGATTCTAAAAACAGGGTCTTCACTTTTCCAATACCAACATACAACATAACAAAAGATTTCGATTGGGACGCGCCAATAGTCCAGAGGATATTTGAAGTCACAGCTAAATATGGTGTGCCTTACTTCTCGAACTTCATAAACAGTGACATGAAACCTGAAGACGTCAGAAGCATGTGTTGCCGCTTGAGAATAGATAATAGGGAACTTCACAAACGTGGCGGAGGCTTGTTTGGAGCAAACCCGCTAACAGGTTCAATAGGCGTCGTTACATTAAACCTTCCAAGAATAGGTTATTTAGCCAAGGATGAAGACGAATTTTTCGAGCGCCTAGAAGCGCTGATGGAAATCGCTAAGGACAGCTTAGAAATAAAGCGGAAAGGACTTGAAAACTTTACAGAAAATGGCTTATACCCATACTCCAGGCGTTATCTGCACCACATTAAAGATGGCTTTGGAAAATATTGGAAGAACCACTTCTCAACAATAGGCTTGATAGGCATGAACGAAGCAATACTGAACCTTTTAGGCTGCAGCATAGCTTCGCCAGAAGGCTTACAATTCGCCGAAAAAGTGTTAAGCTTCATGCGCAAGAAACTTGCAGATTTCCAGGAAGAAACTGGAAACATATACAATCTAGAAGCCACACCTGCAGAAGGCACATCTTATAGACTTGCAAAGATTGACAAGGCAAGATACCCTGACATAATTGTGGCTAATGAGAAGCACTTAACGAAGAATGCTCACCCCTTCTACACGAATTCTTCACAGTTGCCAGTGGATTATGATGGTGACTTGTTTGAAGCTTTAGAGCATCAGGAAAAGCTTCAGCCACTTTACACTGGCGGCACAGTTTTTCACATTTACTTAGGCGAACGGCTTTATTCATGGGAGTCCGCAGCAGAAATCATAAAGCGAGTAACTTGGAACTCGCAATTACCATACTTCACGCTTACACCCACATTCAGCATATGCCCAACACACGGCTACGTCAACGGCGAACACAAACAATGCCCAACATGCGGAGCAAAATGCGAAGTTTACTCTCGAGTAGTCGGCTATTTAAGGCCGGTTGATCAGTGGAATGACGGGAAACAAGCGGAATTTGCCATACGCAAAACATTTGACAAGTCTGTGGTCACAGCAACCGCAACAGAAATAGTGGCTTAAGTGAAACGCAAATGAAGTTCAGCGGCATACAAAAAACAAGTCTCATAGACTATCCCCACAAGATAGCCTCTGTGCTTTTCACGCCAGGCTGTAATCTGCGTTGTCCCTTCTGCCATAACTGGCGAATAGTAATAGACCCAAAACCACCTTTTTTGCAAGAAGAAGCCGCATTGAAGATTCTTGAAAGCCGTAAAAAATATGTCGACGCTATCGTGATTACTGGTGGAGAGCCAACTATTCACAAGGAAGTCCCAAAGTTTTTGAAAAAACTGAAGGATAAAGGATTTAAGGTAAAGCTTGATACAAACGGGTTTTATCCGCAAGTACTTGAAGAATGCTTGGCATACGTGGATTATGTTGCACTGGACGTGAAAACTTCTTTGGAAAAATACCCACATTTAGGAGCTAAAGATACAACACCACTGTTGCAAAGCATTGAAATGTTAAAAACTGGAAAGGTGGAATATGAGTTTAGGACAACCGTTGTCCCAAGTTTTGTTGACGCAGAAGACATAAGCAGAATAGGCGAACTAGCAAAAGGCGCAAAAGTTTTTGCCCTACAACAATTTGTTCCAGAAGACACTCTAGACAAAAACTTTAGTATAGTAAAGCCATACTCATCAGAAGTAATTGCGAAGTTTGCTGATGGCATAAAGGAATTTGCTGAAAAAACAATATTACGCATTTAAATTAATCAAACTGTAATAGCGTGCGCTATTTAAGTGCAAAGCGTAAAGTTTAAACGTTTAATGTTTCGTTAAAGTTTCGAATGTTCTCACACTTGAGGTTTACGATTTGAGTATTAAAGAAGAAAGCATTGAAGAGCGCAAAGCAAAGGTGTTAATAAAATCAAGAGGATACAAACTTTTAAAAAAAGAGAAACATAAAGATGCTATCAGCTATATTGTTGAAATTCCAAAAGAGAAGCAAAAAGCTCTTTTATGGTGTGTCCCAGAAGAGGCCACAGTAGGCATAACATCCATAAATCGCATGCAAAAAGCCATGAAAGAAGCAGAAATGGAAAAAGGAATCATGATTACAAGCGGCAGATACACGCACGCAGTTAAGCAAAGCGCTAAAAAGAAGAACATAGAACTTCTACCAAGAACATTTCCCGCATTTGACATTTTCGAACACAAACTCGTTCCCAAACATGAAATCTTAACGGAAGAAGAAAAGAAGCAACTTTTAACACAATATAAAGTTCAGCCATACCAGCTTCCACAAATTAAGGCTTCAGACCCAGCAGTAAAAGCCATAGACGCCAAACCAGGAGACATACTGCGCGTCATCAGAAAAAGCGCCACTGCAGGAATACATATAGCATACCGATACGTTGTAGAATAGAAAATTCAAGTCTAACTAGTTTCCATAGCTTTCTGATATATCATAAACAAATCTGCCAAGATGCTTTTCCAGCCGTTTATATTCATTTAGCAATTTTTTACCCAAAACCGTAAGTCTCGCGCCTCCTCCACCAGATTTGCCGCCTCTGTATGTTTCTATTATTGGTTCTCCAAGGTTTTTCTCTACTCTTCGAATATAGCTCCAGACATAACGGTATGACATGCCAAGTTTTTCAGCAGTTCTTGATAAGGATTTTTCTTTTTCAATTTTTTCCAGAATTTGAGCACCACCTTTGCCTAATACTGGTTTTCCTTCGCATTCCAGCCAGATTTTAAAAGAGGGCATACGCTTTTTGTGAGCTGACATTTCGTTTAGTGTTATAATTGCGTTAGGTTTATAAATATAGTTCGATATGAAAGACAGAACATATCGCTATCGAAGGAAGGGTTAATAATCGCAAGCAACATAAACGTGCCTACAAATAGAGTGTTAATTGCATTGTTTTTTGGATTTCTCATGGGAATCGCAGCGGGTTTAATAGGTGTAGGTGGAGGAGAATTCAGAATTCCAATATTGCTTTATGTTTTGGGGCTTCCAGTTATCACTGCAATAGCAGTGAACCTTCTAGTAGGTCTTTTAACAGTCATAACATCCTTTCTAAGACGATTCCAATTGGGATTATTGAACGAGCACGTGACAAATGTTGCCTTGGTTATGTCATTGGGCTCAATTGTAGGGGGCTATTTTGGAGCATTGCTAACTGGAAAAATTCCAGAAAAGCCCTTGAAGAAGGTGTTATCGATTTTTCTTGTCGTTATCGGATTAAAGATAGGACTTGAACCATTTATCCACATGCCAGTTTTGTTCCGGTTCACTTTAAGTTTTACAGAAGAAGTGGTTCTGGCAACTTCGGTTGGCATTTTTATAGGTTTCATCTCTGGTTTGCTTGGTGTTGCTGGAGGAGAGTTCAGGATTCCAGCATTAATTTATCTGTTTGGTTTAGACATAATTGTTGCAGGGACAACAAGTTTGCTTGTTTCCATACCTACTGTCAGTATGGGCTTCACAAAGCACCGTCAAATGAGACATATTAACAAAGATGCTACAATTATTGCCGTAATGATGGGTGCAAGTTCAGTTTTAGGTGCATTAATTGGAGCATCTTACGCTGGCATAGTTGATAAGGATATTCTCAAAGTATTGCTGGGCACTATCTTAATTTTAGCCACCGTGAGAATGGTTACAAAACCCTAATTAAAAAGAAATTGGAATTTCTGGCAGATTTTTTGAGCAATGTCTAAGTTCCTCATCATCACGCATTTTATAACGAACTGAAGAGTGCCCATTTTTGTTCAATGTCGAAAACTTGTCACTAGCAAGTGTTTTTTAATGGTTGATATATGTCGCTCAAAGTTTTTGGCTATTTCGCCAAGGTTAGAAGAGGCTTTCTGTATGTGCTCCAATGTCTAAAGCCGCAACTTGTGGGCAAGTGCCTTCAAAAGTTCAGTTTTCTCTTAATCACTCATAACTTACGCCTCATAACATATTCACTGTGTCACTTTCATGCATCAGAGCAGAATTTGCAGCCTAATAAGGCAATTCAGTTACGCCACTCTCAGATTCAGATTTTCTTATTAGCCAACTCATAAAGAATTACTAGGGCTTCGCCTAATGGCATATTCAGCTTTGTAGCCAATTCTGCAGGTGTTATTTCTGGTTTTTCATGAAGAATAACATCTCTGATGTAAGCTTTATGGTGTGGATACATGACGAGTGTGTGGACTGTTTCGACGAGCATTTGCCAGAGTTTTTCTTTGGAATATTCTTCAAGACTCATACACATCAGTAATATGTTATGCAAATGTTGGTTATTCAATTTACTTTTTACAAATCAATCTAATGTTGAGAATTTGAAGCTGCTAATCCAGTGTACACCAGGCTGGTATGGCTTCAAAGATTTTGTTCAATTTGTCAAGTATGGATGCAGAATCAAGGAATCGAAATGTCTTTTCTTAACAGCTTCGAGAACATCCCTTTTCTCTACTTCCATTAACGATTACATTTTTCATTAATGCTGCATAGAAACTTTTCTTATGCTAACCTGATGGCAAAGTTTATTTTAGGCGATTGTTTTAGGCTTCAAACTCTGAAGGATGCTGTGATGATTAAGGCTGTAGTCTTTGATCTTGATGGAACACTTGCAAGTTTCAACGTGGATTATAAGGCAATTAGGGCTGAGGTTAAAGACTTTCTAGTTAAAAGGGGTTTGCCTGCTTCAGTCTTATCACTAAATGAGAGCATATTTGAAATGTTGAAGAAAGCAGAGATTTTCATGAAAAACAATGGCAAATCAACAAAAGCTATAAGCGAAATTCGAAATAAGGCTTTGACAATAGCTGAGAAATACGAGTTAGAAGCTGCTAAAACTACAAGTTTACTTCCAGGCGTTCTGGAAACATTAAAGGCTTTGAAAAAGATGAACATGAAGATTGGTTTGTGCACAATTAACAGTGAAAAATCAACAAATTACATTCTAAGACGTTTTGGAATAGCAGAATTTTTTGACACTGTAACTCCTAGAAACAATGTGAAGTATGTAAAACCTAGCACGGAGCATCTTGAAACTACTTTGAAAGGTTTAGAGGTTAAACCAGAAGAGGTTATGGTTGTCGGCGATGGCATCACAGACATGAAATGTGCAAGAGAATTGAAGGCAATTGCTGTAGGCTTACCTGTTGGATTCTCTTCCCCAAAAGAACTAATCAATGCGGGAGCAAACTATCTTGTAACTTCAATAACAGATCTACCAACACTAATAGAATACATGAAGAAAACATCAGAAGTGACGGAGTAACAGTTTTTTCTTATTCTACTCAGAACAACCGTTACTAGTGCTGTCAACACAAGTAAAGAAAAGATTAGATTTGTTGGTAACTCGGATATTGTTCTGATATCTTGTACCACAATAGGTGGACTGTCCATAGTTAGTATTACCAGATTGTAGTCATCTAGGGCAATCCAATCATCTTGAACACCATTAGGTGGCTGTGAAGCAATAGCAGAATACTGTGGGAATGTTCCATTATAGTAGTAATAAAGCGTATTACCTTTACAGAAACCCCATAGAGTCTCACCATCTGAAAGGAAGAAGTTCATGGCGCCATAATCAACATGACTTATGTCCGTCACAGCCTTGGTTATTCCCAATGTAGCGTTCCAACTGCTTTCTTCAATGCATTTTATTATGTATAACATGTAGAGGTCAGAATCTATTATGTCTGAGTCGTCCCAATTATCTCCGACAGTGGGAAGATTCTCAGCCAAGTATTCAGTCCCTATAAGATTCTTTAAAGCAGTCTTAGACAAACCTCCATTATGTCCAAATGCCCACCATTTTCCACCTTTATAGCGTATAAATGGATGAGGATTTGGAATGTTTCTCGCGCCTGATGTTGCCAGTCTAACATGACCGATGCCAATGCGTGCACCGCTTTGAGCCAGTTCTTTCGCAGCTACAGTGAAATTATAATCAATGTTTGCTGGCAATTTGCTTCTCATGGCTACTGGTTCGCTACCATTGTAATAAGCTAATCCCCATCCATTATAGTTGCTAGCTCCAAGATTTTTTAAAGAATAGGATGCGTTTATCAAATGGTCAAGGATAACAGCTTCTGGCAAAGAATATGCAATCATTCCCCACAAACGGCACTGGTGAGACCCAGAATCCTGTGGAAGCCAATTTGCCAATATAACGTTGAGTGTAAATGGTGAAATAGAAACCAGTAGACAATATAGAATAAACGTTAACACAAGTATCCGCATGTTGATAAAATTAACGTGTTTTCCATTTTTATAGATTACGTAAAGAACTTACAGTCAAACAATCTCGCTAAATAGTACAACTTGCAACATTTTCTCTAAGTACCAAAGTAAGAGAAGAAAATGCCTCTTGATTTTATACGGGTTTGAAATAGTATCTTGTCCAATGCGGCCATTCTTGTTTTGCTTCGCACGTTTCAAAATCCATCCTTAATTCCATGCCCACTTTTATCTGTTCTAGCGGTACGCCTCTAATCATTCCTGGAATTCTGACACCTTTTTCAAGTTGAACTATACCCACGGCGTATGGTGCCATTTCTTGAAATTGTGTAGGCGCTACATGAATTATCGTGTATGTTAACAGTTTTCCTTTTCTCGGAAGTTCAATCCATTCAAACTCTTTTGAAAAACAGCTGTCACATAATGGTCTTGGTGGAAGATGCACTTTTCCGCATTTTCTGCATTTTCCACCTAAAAGTTTTCCTTGCAGTGTATGCTTGTAGAATTGTTCTATTGTGAAAGGTGCTGTTTGCTCATCCATGGTTATGCTCCCCTATAAATATGAACTGTGGCAGTTGCGCCAGAACCACCTACATTATGCGTCAAGCCTATTGCAGCATTTTTCACTTGTCTTTTACTAGCTTGGCTTGTCAACTGTAAATATATTTCATAGGCTTGTGCTGTTCCCGTAGCCCCAACTGGATGACCCTTCGCTTTTAAACCTCCACTTGTGTTTACTGGGATATTTCCTCCAAGCTTTGTTTCTCCACTTTCAACCAGTTTTCCACCTTCGCCAGCTTTGCAAAAGCCCAAATCTTCATAAGCTATTATCTCAGCTATTGTGAAGCAATCATGCACTTCTGCCACGTCAATTTCTTCTGGCTTAACATTAGCAAGTTCATAGGCTTTTTTAGCAGCTAGTTTCGCTGCTGCAAGCGACGTAAAACTTTCTCTCTCATACAAGCCGATGGTGTCGCTTGCTTGTCCACTGCCAATTATATGTACTGGTGTATCAGTATATTTTTTGGCTAATTCTGGCTTCGTTAGAATTAAACAACTTGCGCCATCTGTAATAAGTGAGCAATCATAAAGTTTAAGCGGCCAAGCTATTATGCGAGATGCTAACGCGTTTTCGAGAGTTATTTCCTTCTGCATATGAGCTTTCGGATTTAGACTTCCATGGAAATGATTCTTCACTGCAACTGTGGCTAACTGCTTTTCAGTTGTGCCATAAGCATGCATGTGCGCAGTAGCCATCAATGCATAAAGTCCCGGAAAAGTTATGCCATGCCATTGTTCGAAGGGATAATCTGAAGCCATAGCTAAATACTCTGTAACTTCCGCGGTGGTTCTATGCGTCATTTTCTCGACACCGCCAACCATAACAACATCGCATAAGCCAGAAAGAACTGCATAAATTCCAGCTCTTAAGGCGGCTCCAGAGGAGCTACATGCAGCTTCCACTCGTGTGGCTGGAATATGCACAAGTCCAGCCCAATCAGCCATTGTTGCACCAGTGTGCCCCTGATGCTCATAGGATTCACCCATGTGTCCAATAAAGAGAGCTTGAATGTCTTTTTTCGGGTTTAGTTTTGGACAGCGGTCATAAGCCTCTTTAGCGGCTTCTGCAAAGATTTCTCTTGCATAAAAGCCTTCCAGTTTTCCAAATTTCGACAACCCAGCAGAAACAATTGAGGCTAAAGGTTTACCTTTCAAAGTGATAATTCTCCTAGACCATGGTTTATGTGGAAAAATGAATAGTATTTTAACAAGTATTTAAGCATCTTCAACAATCAATGAAAGTTTTGTATGTAAAAAAGTTTAAAAAATGGGATAGAGCTGGGGTAAAGCCATTGTTTATTTTGTGCCGAATAATTTTTTAACCCATGCTCTCGTGTTTTCCATGTCTTCTCTGAAACGCTTAAGCTCTTCTGGCGTTCTTTTTGGAGGTTTAGGCTCTTCTGCAGGTGTAGCATAAACGTCTAGAAGATCACCTTTAGGTTGTCTTTCAATGTGTATGTTTACCTTTAAGCCAATATTTACTTTTTCTGGGTCAATATCTCTCATCGTCATGGGCAGGCACGTGTTTGTCCCGTCTATGCGTACCATTGCACCGACAAGTGGTTGAAGATGTGCCATAGAAGGCCAAGCAATAGCCATGACAGTGTATGAATGTACTTCGCCTTTCTTTGGAAGCTCAATCCATATGGTTTCTGCAAGCCTACATTTTGGATTATAGCAGTGTGCACGTGGTGGACAATAGACTAGTCCGCATTTTGGACATTTTGTTCCATACAATTTGCCTTCCAAGAGTCCCATGAAGAACTTGGAAACTTTCCCATAGCTGTGATGGAACATGCTGCCGTGAGGTCTATGCACAATTAGAAAAGTATTTGGCTTTAGGTCATTCAATGTTGGTCCATCGTTCATTTCTATTATTTTCCATCCTTCGGGTCTCCACCCACCTTTGCGTTCCCAATCTGCCCACCATTTTTCATCAATTTCTTTTTCTTTGATTAGTTTTTCAGAACCAGGTTGTTTCATTTTTTACACCTCCAAAACTACAGCGCCTGCTTGGCATCCTGTTCCACCGTGTCCATGTATGAAGCCCCTTTTCGGATTGCTTAATTGTCGGCCTGGCGCTCCCCATTTCTTGCCTATTAGATTTCCCAGTTGCCAATAAACATCAACTACTTGAGCGATTGATGTTGAGCCAACAGCATGACCCTGCGCTGTTAAAGCACCGCTAAGTTGGCATGGAAGTTCTCCATGAGGCTGAATTACCCCTTCTCGAAGCAGCTTCTTTCCTTCGCCTCTTTTGCAGAAGTCGAAATCCTCAAGCCCTGCTAAAACCACGCCAGCATATGGGTCGAAGATTTCAACGAGACTTATCTCTTTTCGTGGATTCTTGATTCCAGCATCTTTGTAAGCCATTCTTGCAGCTACACGAAGCGAACCAAAGTTTGTTAAATCAGGGTAAGGTGACATGGGGCGCGGTATGTCTTTTGGCCAGATTTTCTCGTCTTCTGGATACAAACCTTTCCATGCTGGGTTGTCTGGGCGGTCTCCGGGTCTCATAGTGTCTGTTCCAAAGCCTACCCCTGTTATCCAAACAGGGTTGTCTGTTAACTTTCTGGTCATCTCTTCATTTGCTAAAAGCAAAGCTGATGCACCTTCGCTCGTCATTGCACATTCATGTAGCCTATATGGCCAAGAGATTAACCGTGATTTGTAGACGTCTTCCACAGTGATTTTGCTGAAGCCATGTTGTGCTGGCCACTGTGCGTAGGGATTGTCAAGCGAGTTATTATGGGCTAGTACAGCAACTTCAGCCAAGTCTTCTTCAGTCTCTCCATAAACATGCATTCTACGGGTTTCAAGTGTGGCGTAAAAAGCGTTGTAAGTGAAACCAGAAACGAAGTCCCAGTCTGTGTCTCCCGCAATAGCTATGGCTTCGTTGACTTTCTGTATAGGAAGCTCATTCATTTTTTCCCATCCTACAACCAGAACAACTGGAAACATGCCTGATCGTATCCATAGGGCTGCATTTATTACAGCGTCTATTGGAGTTGCTCCACCAGATTCAACACGATAGGCTGGTACACCACTTAAGCCCAAGTAATCATGGATTATCCAATGCATACATTGTTGTTGCTCCAAGATGTCGCTAAAGTACGAATAGCAGCATGCATAGTCTTTCTTTATGAAATCTCCAAGTTCAAGGTCTGGCACATCATCCAATATCATTTTAACAGCTTCTGCACACATCTCTTCTTGCAGTGTGTGTCTTGGATTGTCGAATCTAGATATGCTTCCTGCGACTATTCCAACTTTTTTCGTCAATTTTCCACCTCGTTTGAAGTGTAGTTAGTGGAAATTAACAACTATAAGATTTTTGTGGAAAAAACAAGCACAAAAACATGGAGCATTTAAAGAATATTTTTATAACCTCTCCTATCAACTTCAATGACATGCAGATACTAAAATTAGCCACAGCTTTACCAAAAAATGAATACTCAACAGAAAAGCTCATAGAAGCATTTCCATGCCAACTCCCAGAAAGCGTTAGGCAAAATGTGCTCAACTTAGGCGTCTTAAAGCGCTATCTCATAAAACATACTGATTTAAAGGAAGCTATGAGTGAAGCTGAGTTGGTTAACCTGTGCTCAGAAGCTTGTCAAAAAGCCATGCAAAAAGCAAGCCTAACAGTTAAGGACATTCACTATTTTATTGCAGCATACGATGTGAACCCTTTCTTAAGCCCAGGTTTAAGCCAGATTCTTATTCGCAATGTCGGATTTAACCCTTACATTAAACATGTTAATGCTCAAGGCATAGCCAGCACAGCCTTTCCTAAAGCTTTGGAACTTGCAGAGAATTATCTCGCAGCACATCCAGAAGATTATGCTCTAATTTGCGTTTCAGGAGTGAGCTCCTACTGGTTCCAAAACCAAGTGCGAGGCATGAGCGACCTCATGGGAATAACGCAAATCAACCAGATAAACAATAAAGCGAAAAGACAGATAGAACTGCAAAAATGGATTGCTACTATGGAGTTTTTCCTTTTCGGAGACGGAGTCTCTGCATGCATAGTAGCAAAGACAGGTGAGGGCTTAACAGTTAAGAAAATTGTGGAAGTCACTAATGTTGGAAAGAAGGATTATTTGGCTGGTTATGCAAAGCTTTCTGCTTTGGGTGAACTCTTCAAGTTTGACTTTTGCTCTTATCTTGACAGGAAAATTCCAGAACTTGGTGTGAAATACACTGGTCTAGCCCTTAAAAGGCTATTTGGTAAAAATGCTCAAAACATTGTAAAAGTCGTGAAGAAATGGGTTGTACACACAGGTAGTGAAAAAATATTAAATGCGTTAGCAGAGCATAATGGAATTCAATACGCAAGCATTAGAGAATCACATGAAATTTTGAGAGATTATGGCAACTTGGCTGGCGCAAGCTTGCCATTTATTCTTGAAAGAATAATGTCACATAGTAAATTCAGTGAAGATGACATTATTTTGATGCTTGGCTATGGATGGGGATTTTCAGCCGCTGCTGCTATATTAAAGTTCCAGAAACATTGAAAAATAGGGAGTCTATTATGGGAAAATCTAAGACGTGAACCGATAAGAAAATATCTTTTAGGTTAATACCGATATGTTAGTCAAACACAAATGGCTTAGTAATGGAGGAAAACCTGGATAATGTTTAATGAAGAAAAAATTAAGGAGATAAAGAGAGAACGTGAACGCTGGGAAAAAACAACATTGCCAAACTGGATTAGGCAATGTGCAGAAAGGAAAAAAGAATTTCGAAATCATTCAGGCATGTTGATAAAGGGTCTTTACACTCCAGAGGACGTTAAATCCTTAGATTACATGCGGGAGTTGAGCTTTCCAGGTGAATATCCTTTCCTTCGCGGTGTACATGCTACCATGTATCGTGGCCGATTATGGACCATGCGAATGTTCGCAGGTTACGGCACTGCTGCAGACACAAATAAGCGGTTCAAATATCTTCTGAAAGAGGGCGAATCAGGCTTAAGCACAGCTTTTGATTACCCAACCATAATGGGTTATGATTCAGATCATCCAATGGCTCGGGGTGAAGTTGGCATATGCGGAGTGGCAATATCATCTTTGCAAGATATGGAAGTTCTCTTTGATGGGATACCATTAGATCAGGTTACAACTTCTATGACGATAAATGGTCCTGCACCAATGCTTCTCGCCATGTATGTGGCTGTTGGCGACAAACAAGGTGTACCACGCACAAAGCTTGGTGGAACCACTCAGAATGACAATCTGAAAGAGTTTTTCGCCCAGAAACTATGCATTTTCCCGCCAAAACCTTCAGTGAAACTCACAACAGACGTGATAGAATACTGTGCAAAACACTTGCCAAAATGGAACCCAGTTAGTATAAGTGGATATCACATTAGGGAAGCAGGCGCCACAGCTCTTCAAGAATTGGCATTTACAATTTATGATGGAATAGCTTATGTTGAATCAACACTTGAAAGAGGATTAAAAGTGGATGATTTCGCCCATCGTTTATCCTTTTTCTTCGCGTCACACAACGACTTTTTCGAAGAGATAGCAAAATTCCGAGCAGCCCGCAGACTATGGGCAAAATTAGTGAAAGAACGTTTCAAAGCCAAAAATCCAAGGTCTATGTGGATGCGCATGCACGTGCAGACATCTGGGTGTACGCTTACAGCACAACAGCCATTAAATAATATTATACGCACTACTATTCAAGCTTTGGCAGCAGTTTTAGGTGGAACACAATCTTTGCACACAAACTCTTTCGACGAAGCCTTATGCTTACCAACAGAAGAAGCAGTGAGAGTAGCATTGAGAACACAGCAGATAATTGCCTACGAAAGCGGAGCAGCCAACACAGTAGACCCACTTGGAGGCTCCTATTACGTGGAAGCTTTAACGAATGAAATGGAGGAGAAAGCGATGGAATATATTCAGAAAATTGATGATATGGGCGGAGTTATAGCAGCTATAGAGAAAGGCTTTTTCCAGAAAGAAATTGCAGATAGCGCCTACAGATACCAGCGAGAAATAGATGAGAAAAAACGCACGATAGTCGGCTTAAACGAGTATACCATTGAAGAGGAATGCCCAATAGAGCTTTTGAGAATAAACCCGAAAGTGGAGAAAGAGCAGGTTGAAAGGCTGCAAAAACTAAAAAGGGAAAGGGATAACAAAAAAGTGAAAGAAACCTTAGAAAAACTCCATTATGCAGCGGAGAAGGATGAAAATCTCATGCCAACTATAATAGAGGCAGTAAAAGCTTATGCAACTTTAGGCGAAATTACAGATATACTGCGAAAAGTTTACGGCGAATATAAAGAATTAATAGTCATATAAGAGAGGCGAGAAAAGGAATGAAAGAAAAAATCAGAGTCCTAATCGCTAAACCAGGCTTAGACAGTCATGACCGAGGAGCAAAAGTGGTTGCAAGAGCCTTAAGAGACGCAGGGATGGAAGTAATCTATACGGGTTTAAGACAGACGCCAGAGCAAATAGCTGAAACCGCACTTCAAGAGGATGTGGACGTGATAGGCTTAAGCATTCTTTCAGGGGCTCACAAAGCGCTCTTTCCGAAAATAATGGAACTTCTGAAAGAGAAGGGCTTAACAGACGTCATGGTTTTTGCTGGAGGAATAATTCCAGAAGAAGACATAGCAGAACTTAAGAGACTTGGAATAAAAGAGATATTCGGACCAGGAACCTCTACGGAAAGAATAATCCAATTTGTTTTAGACAACATTCCAAAAAGAGCTTAAACCTTAAGATGGGCAGAGCTGTTGGCAAAAGTTGAAGAAATAGTCAAAGGGGTTCTGGCTGGAGACCGCAGAAGTATAGCAAGAGCCATAACAATTGTTGAGAATGATTTGCCAGAAGCCCAAAAACTAATCGCCTCAATCTATCCAAGCACAGGAAAAGCACACATAATAGGATTAACTGGACCAGGTGGTTCTGGAAAAAGCACTTTAATCGACAAAATGATAAGGGAATATAGACACAAAAATAAGGCGGTAGGCGTCGTAGCCGTGGACCCTACAAGTCCTTTCACAGGCGGCGCGTTTTTAGGCGACAGAATTCGCATGCAAGACCTAAGTACTGATGAAAGCGTCTTTATAAGAAGTATGGCAACCCGCAACTATCCAGGGGCAATAGCCAAGGCAACAAAAGATGCAGTTAAAATTTTGGATGCTTCAGGCAAAGACATAATTCTTGTTGAAACTGTTGGTGCAGGACAATCTGAAGTGGAAATAATCAAAGTAGCACAAACAATAGTTGTCATTCATGCACCGGGTTTAGGAGACGAAATTCAAGCCATAAAAGCGGGCCTAATGGAGATAGCCGACATCTTCGTTGTTAATAAGGCTGATAGGGAAAATGCTGACAAAGCAGTGATGGACATACAAGCTATACTGCAACTAAATAACAAAGCAACTGCATGGAAGCCGCCTATAATAAAGACATCTGCACTCACAGGTGAAGGCGTTTCACAGTTAATTGAAAAAATAGAAGTGCACAGACGATTTCTGGAAAAGGAAGCGGAAACAAGAAGTTTTGGAATAGCTGAAACTGAACTTTTGGAGGCAATAAAAGAGAAAGTAACAAAGGAAATAGTGGAAAATTTGAAGCAGAAAGGAAAATTTGAGGAACTAGTGCAAAAGATTATGAAAAAGAAAGTAGACCCTGCGTCTGCTGCAGAAAAACTTCTTAGGGAAGAATTCAAGAAGGCTAAATGATGCCCCGACTTGAGAAGGGACTTATTCAAGTTTATACAGGAAATGGGAAAGGAAAAACTTCAGCGGCTTTCGGGCTTGCTTTAAGAGCAGTAGGCAGAGGATTAAAAGTCTATATAATTCAGTTTATTAAGGGCGGATTTGACTATGGTGAACTATACATTGTAGACAGGCTCCCAAACCTTAAATTGAAAGCTTTCGGTAGAGGAAAATTCATAACAGAAAAGCCAGCGGGAAATGAAGATGTGGCACTTGCAGAAGAAGCCTTAAATTTGGCTGAAAACGTGGTGAAAAACGGCGAATACGACATAGTTATACTTGACGAAATTAATGTAGCTCTAAACTTGAAACTCATAAGTCTCGAAAAAGTTTTAGAGTTATTAAAGAATAAACCATCTCACGTAGAACTTATATTGACAGGTCGATATGCCCCAGATGAAATAATTGAAGTTGCTAATTTAGTTACTGAAATGAGGGAGATTAAGCATCCCTTCAATAAGGGTTACCAAGCCAGAAAGGGAATCGAATATTAAATTGCTAAGGTTTATGGTTCCAATTTTCAGACGGTGAAACTTTCTTCAGAAAATTTCGAAGAGCATTGCTTACATCTTTTAACGGTAGACGATGGTGAAATTGCGGTCTGAATGGGTGCATTTCGCTTTCTAATAGTTCTTTCAGCCGCAAATAGTAATTTTCAAATTCGATCATGTTGTTGCTTTTAAACTTGAAAAAGGGAACGCCACTTTGAGGTGTTTCCCAGCGTTTATCCCAAGCGAAGACTGCACTTGCATCACCTAGCAAGTTGATGTTTCTTTCAATTATCACTTCCCTTTCTGCATTAAGCACTATTACTAGGCGGCTGACTTCTTTGAATTTTGTTGCCAGTAAAAAGGCTCGCGTAACATTATCTGGCGCTGTTGAATCTATTATTACGCTGTAGCCCCTTTTGAGTAGACTGTCGCGTATTTCTGCAAGCAAGGAATATACTAAAAATTCGTCTCGACATGGAGGAACTTCATTAAAAAGCATCGTCCTTAAATCATCAACACCTACCCGTGCAAAATTTTTGCTATCAGCAACTAAACGTTTTGCAAGCAAGGTTTTCCCAGTTTTAGGATAACCACTTAAAACAATATTCCATAACCCTTTGACAGCAAAAACCATTTGAATCGCCTTGGCAATACACTAAATGTTTTGTTATAAGAGCATGGATATATTTTCTTTGCACAGGCTACGTGGTTTAGCAAAGTTTTTCTTGTGCCAATCGTTAATTACATGATGACATGAGTAAATGTGGCATCAGCGACGCTTTCTCAGCAGGTTTAGGTTTAGCTATGGGTTTTACAATGGCACAGTATATTTCTCAGGCAATGAAGCCATCAGAGAGAAAAATAAAGCAAGTTATTGTCTGTTTGAAATGTGGTTACAAGAACCCTGTTGAAAACAAGTTTTGCGGAGAATGCGGTCAAGCTTTGTATCCGCCACCTCCAATTCAATGTCCAAATTGCATGGCTTTGATGCCATCGAATATGAAGTTTTGTCGAAAATGTGGTTCTCTGCTAAGGAAAGCAGAGAAGACTAGAAAAAAGAGAAAATAGCAGTTTTTAGCCTAGCTTTTCTCCGCAGTTGCCACAGAATTTTGTTCCAGCAGGATTTTTCGTGTTGCATTTTGGACAAGTGATTTCTGCTCCAGTCGCCGTTGCCGGTTGGGTAAGTGGAGCGCCGCAATTTCCGCAGAACTTCATTCCAGCTGGATTTTCAGCTTTGCATTTTGGACATGTAACCTTCGGTGCTGGCATCAAACTTGCACCACAATTTCCGCAGAATTTGGTTCCGACAGGGTTTTTTGCGCCACAGTTTGGACAGATTACAACTTGCTGAGCTTGTTGAGCTTGAGCTTGCTGCATTTGCTGAGCCATCATGTAAGGCATGGTTAAGCCCATTCCAGCGCCTAAACCAGCAGCAGCTGCACCGCCACCTTCAGAACCTTTAAGCTCAGTTGCTGTTTCCTTCATGTATTGCATCATCATGGCTTGAGCGCCCATTCCAGAAGCGAATCTTCTTGCTTCCTCTGGAATCTTGACGCCTTCGAATACGCAGTCTATGACTTTCAAGCCAACTCTTGCGGCTTCGTCGCTTATTTTTAATGTTACCTTATCTGTTGTTGCGTCAACGTTCTTTACAACTGTGAAAATGTCATGGCTGCCGAACTCATTTATTATGCGTTCGTTTATGAAACCTCTAATATAATTTTCAACGTCTCTTGAAGTGCTTGCTCCACGGTTGCCGAAGAATTCTACAACGAAAAGTTTTGGATCTTCAACCTTATAAAGCATGTAGCCGAAAAATCCAAGTTCAGCTTGATATTTTATGTCGCCACTAGGTGCAGAATAAGCCGTACCGCCAAAGTTTGCTCTAAACTGACTGTTGCTAACAAAAACAACTTCACACTCGAAAATGTCGCCTATTATGCGCAATGCTTTCAAGGCACCTGTCAAAAGTGGAATATTATTACTTGTAATAGTGTGTCTTCCAGGTCCAAAAACATCATAAGCTTTACCATCACGGAAGAAAACAGCCCATTGATTCTCTTTAACTATAACTTGGCTTCCGTATTTTAATGAAAGTTTAGGAAATCTGTAAGCTATGTCTTCTGCTCCAGCATAGTCCCATGCAACTTTTTCAATAACAGGCATCCTAGCCTATACCTCCAAGGGTCTAAACTTTTTCTTTCTTTCATCCCATTTAGACTCAAAACCAAGTATTAAGGATTTAATGTTTCTAGCGTTTGCTTGTGCATCAGTCCAATTTTCAGCTTGACTATCACTGTAAAGTTCTTCAATTGCCGCGATTAATGTTTGGATATCCTGGCTTAGAGCTTTATCATAATCGAATACCCGAGTTAATTCAGTTTCTCTTATGTGTCCCTTCCTATCCATTAAACCCGCGTAGCCATAATCCGCTCTGTTAACTTTTTCGGCGACTCTGTCCATTATTTGTATTACTTTTTTGAAGTCGTCATTTGCTTTTCCAGCGTTTATTGCTGCGAGATAGATCTCTTCCCATTTATGGCGTAAGCTTCTGAAGTCAGCATAATATAAGTCTCGAAGTTTTTTGTCTAGTTCTCGCAGGTCTTCTTTTGTTGCATATCCTAGGCCGAACACGTTTTGGATTTTTGCAAGTAATCCTTGTTTATCTTTCACTTTTTCTAATGTGTCTTTTTCAGACATTTTTCAACTTCCTATTTGATTTTGAATAGGGGTCTTCCTCCCCCTAAAACTTTGCCCTCACAACCGTCTACGGCTATAACGTAATTTTCTCCCTTCAACGTATAATGCACAAACCAAACAGGTGCATGTACAAGCTCTGCTTCTCCAAGGGTCACATTTGTGCTGCATGTTTCAAGCGTATCCACTTTGCCGCTTGCGATAAGGCGTTCTTTGGCTTCAACTTCAGTTCTTATTTTTGCTTTAGCCTCTTCCTCATTGAGTTCAATGTTAAGGAATTCGGCATCAGGAGAAAGCTTGCCAACGTCGAAGGGAATTTTCCTCGCAGCTGGCACATCATAATAATTTATTTCACTAATCATTGTTCGCCGAGCTAATGTTGGCCAAATGTAAGTGTTTGAATATGAATACGAAACACTTTGAGGTCTCCTGTCTTTTTGTTGCGTCTCAGCATAAGCCTTAGCTCCTGCGAGAACCAGTTTCCCAAATTTTTTCAGTCCACTTGCTCTTTTGTCTGTAACAGCTTCCTCTGCCTGATGGATTTCACTCATAATTCCTGAACCTGTTACGCCTCTTAAGAATGTGTTTGTGTTTGCTGGGCAAACCCAGAAAGGAACGTAGCGAAGTTTCACGTTTGTTATTGACGCTTCTTTTGAGACACCTACTCTGAATAAGCCTTTATCCATGTATTTTTGAGCTGCTTCAACTGCTTGTTGAGCGAAGAGCCGATTCTCTAACATGCTGTGCCGTTTTATTTCTTCTCGGGTAGCAACAGCTATAGTGAAACCACAATATCGGCATGTAATTATCAAGTCTTCTTGTGTCACACTAAGTGGAGCACCACATCTTGTACAATTTGTGGGTGGAGGCTGTGTGGGCTGTGGAGTTGGAGGAGGTGGGGGTTGGGGAGTTGTTTGCGATTGAATTGTTGGTGCTGAAGGCATTGTGGGCAGTGTTGGAATTGGCGGCGGTGCTTTTGTTTCCGTATGACTCTTGAAGGCTTGAGGATTTTTGGCAGATGCCAAAATAGTGTCTTCAATAATAAACCATGCTTCTTCATTATCATCTCTTATACCAGAAACAATAAAGTCGTCTGGAACACCTTTCACGCTTATGGTTTCTTTTGCTCCAAACATTCCGGACTTTTTGTACTCAATTAGAAAGCTTGTTTCTCCTGTGAGCACACGTTCTATTTTATAGCCCTGCTTTTCCATGCTCGATTTTAACTTTTCCAATAAGGCTTTAATTTCGACACCAAGTCCTTGGTAACGAGCCATATGCTATTCACCATGTCTAGAATCTTCTCGTTCCCTGAGCTGCTTGTCTCGCCTCATCACTGTATCTTCGATTCCAAACTTCTTCAAGATTGTTGCCACATCTTGGACAAGCTTTCACTGGTTCAGATAGTGGCTGCATTATAAAGCCACAACCACCATATTGACTAAGACATTCAATAATATAAGGAAAGTTAATCATAGGCTTCACCTCATGTGTCAAATCAGGTCTACCTTGAACAGCTGCAACTCCTTTCACTTTTACTTCTAATTCAGTAAACGGGTCTGACCTTGAATATTGTGGAATGTCTATCTGGAAAGGCTGTTCATAATGTTGCCCTTTAATTAATTGAACTGGACCTCCAATTGGGATTTTTCTTGTTTCAAGTGGTGAACTGGAATTGAAGCTGCTGAAACCTTTTTTCCATTTAACTTTTCTATTGCCGCCAAATTCCAGCCTAAACTCGGTGATTGACATGTCCTCTTGGGGGTCTATAACTATTCGACCAGTGAGTTTATCTGTATATTCATATGCGACTTCATCTAGTTTTAGCTCTATGTTTGCTTTTGGTGCAGAGAATTTTTTAAATAATCCCATTTTCAAGCTTCCTGTAGGCAAAACATATTATTGCCTCAGCTAGGTTTTAAAATTTGTGAAACAATACGCTGTAGCATTTTGTATTAACAATTTCTTAAAAATCAATTGAAGAGTATCATTTATTTTAAGCTATAATTAGCGGATACATTTCTTTTGTCACAAATTCCAAATATCTTTCTTTATCAGTTAAATTGAAAATGGTAACAGATGCATCGCGTGTTATGCCAACAACATAACCGTACTCCTTAGACCTTGCCACTACATACCATAAGTCGCCGTGCTTACAATAATCTTCAAAAAGTGAAGTATTTATCAAATCTGGTCCATAAAGTGACAATTTATTCACATTTGGAATGTCAACATTGTCGAAAAAGGTTATTTTCGTGTCTTCTGGATTCTTTAAATGAAACTCTCTCAGAGTTTCAGGCGGAATTCTCGCTTCCACAATGCCGCCCATTTTCTCGAAGAGAATTTCGCTAAGCTTGTTTGCCATAAAATTGGCTATGCGCTTCTTCTCGACAACTGTCAAAAATGTAACATTTTCCCTCTGGGCGAAGCTAAAAAGAGCTTCAACAGTGCGAGGTAATGGCGCAACTTTGCCTCTGTGGAACACGTGAATCACATAATCATGAGAATAAACGCCTCTAACCATGTTCTCCTTTGGTTTTGGCAATAACCCAACAACTTCGGTCACAAGCGTAAATTTATAATCGCCTTCTTCATAGGACTCTTCTGTGCGATAGCCCTCAAGCCTTGAAGCAATTTCAGCTACAGAAAGCGGTTCTGAAAGCCTAAAGAATTTACCAGCAACAACCATACTTTCACCTAATTTTAAATATAGGATATCTGCTTAAGAAGTTTAAGATTAATTTAACTTGACTTTTCTTCCTCTCCGCAGTTTTTCAACTCATCTCCAAATGTAGCGTGCAGGCTAATGGAATATTATAGAAAGGGGCTGAAATGGAAAATGGGTTGAAGTCGCCCATTTATAAGGAGGGGTGCTGTTTTGCCCTTATTGCAATTCTATGCTTTTGACTATTGAAGAAGCACATTTGAGGTTTAAATGTGCCGTCTGCCAAAAACCCTTGGAAAACTCGTAATGGCAACCGTTAAAGAGAATGGTTGACGACTTTCCAAAAGAACTAGCTGAGGAATGGTCGCTGGAGATTAGGAAGCATAGAAAATCCAGTTCAGTTTAACCTCTAACAAGTCAAATTCTCGCCATAATCTAAACGCAGCTTTAATCATAAATTGCCTAATTGTTTTAATAAGAGTGATTTCACCTCTATTATTCCACAGAGAGAGGCAAAGGGCATCAATGCTGATTCAAGAGGTAATCCTTGAAAATTTCATGAGTTACGAATATGCTAGGGTACCATTTAAACATGGCGTTAACGTAGTTTGCGGTCCGAATGGTTCTGGAAAGTCTTCGCTTTTGTTGGCTATTTCGGTAGCCCTTGGACAGTCTTATACTGAACGTTCCAGAAAGCTTAGCGATTTGATTCGTTGGGGAAAGGATCAAGCCCGCGTCACATTAATTTTGGATAACCTCAGGAAGGGTAAGAATCGCCCGGTTCCAAAATTCAATAAAGATCAGATTTTTCTCACTCGCGTTTTACGTCGAGATGGGCAGTACTGGTTTGAACTTGAAAATAGGGCTGCTACAAAGCAGGATATTCAAAGGCTTTTGTCAAAGTTGGGCGTTGACCCAGATAACATGCTTATTATTATGCATCAAAACATGGTTGAACAATTCACAGTGCTTTCTCAACAGGAAAAATTGAAGATGGTAGAAACAGCTGTAGGATTGGGTCCTTACCGCGAAAATGTTTTACAAGCTCAGAAAAAACTTACACGCATACTGAGCCAAGAAGAGTCTATAAGCAAGCTTTTAGAATCTGCAGAGCAGACCCTTAATTATTGGAGAGAACAATACGAGAGGTATCAAGAGAAAAAGCAACTGCTGACAAAACGAAGGTTTCTTGAAAGAGAACTCGTATGGAGCGAAGTTGCCCGAAGAGAAGAAATAGTGAAAGCATTAGAAGCTGAGAGGAAAAGGGAACAAGAGATTTTGGAGCGAATAGAGGAAGAAACAAAGATTGCTGATGCTGATATGCAAGTTCAACAAAATGAGCATGAAAAGCTGAAGTCTAATTGGAAAATGCTTTTTGATGAACGCTTAGATCTTGAACGTGAAAAAGCCAAAAGCGAATCTAAAATTTTATTTTGCGAACAGTTACTGAAGGAAATGAAAGTTTTAGAGAACCCGCATCTGCAATTAAGTCAACTTCTGAAAGAACAGGCGTCAACACAATTTTCACTTCTAAAAGGTGAAAATCTAAAAGAAATAATTCAAACTGCCAATCAGCAACTTTCAAAGTTAAGTTCAGAAATAGGCGCAAATCAAGTTGAAGCTAAAAATTTGGAACAAAAAATTGACAAAGTTGGAAATCAAGTTTTAGAAAGTCGAATACAGTTGGCTTTATTGCAATATCGAAGAGAAAACGTAAAAGACAATATAGGAAAACTTGAAAGCGACTTAAAAAATGCAAAGGCACATTTGAATGAAGCAATAGCAAAGGCTGAACAAGCTGGACCGAGAATTGCAGTCATAAAAAGTGTAGGCGAAATTCTCGATGAAATACGAGTCACGGATGGACATTTGGCAGCACTTGCTGGAGTTTCAGAAGACATAGAACGTATGTATGAGTCTTATTCAAAGCTTTATTTGGAGCTTAAGGAAAAGGCGCAGCTTGTTGCTGAAAACCGAGAAAAGGCATTAGAAGAGGTTAAAACAAGAATGCAAGCGTGGAGAACAGTTATCCAAAGCCTATTAGACCGTGTAAGCTTAGAATATCAAAAGATTCTGACTCAATCTCAAGGAGTTGGGGAGGTTAGACTCGCTAATGGACATGACATGGAAGCGGCAGGCCTAGAAATTCTCGTAGGCTTTAAGGGAGGCAAACCAGTTGCCTTAGATGCTTACACGCAAAGCGGTGGAGAAAGGACAACAGCAACTATGAGCTTTCTCTTAGCTTTACAACAACATGTTCGATCACCATTCCGCGCTGTTGACGAGTACGACATTCACATGGACCCAAAGAATCGGGAGATAATTGCAAAAATGCTTATTTCCACAGTGAAGAATGCAAACACTCAATATGTGGTGATTACGCCGAGCCAAATAACATTTGCAAAAGAAGACGCAAACATAATTACGGTTCAAAACGTTGAGGGAAAGTCCATAATTAGAGAGGTTGCCTAATGCAGTCAAAGAGAGAATTAACAAAAGCGGGAAGGGAAAAACTTCAACACATTATTGAAATGTGCAAGTCTGTTGAGGAACGTTCCCTTGACCCGTTTTTAATAGATGTCAGCGAAATTATCAGCACTGTTAAAGCATATTTTTCTGAATGGAAAATTCCAGAAGATTTATGCTTAGATGCTGAAACCTTACATCATTTGGCGTCAGTTATAAAGCTTCAAAGCGAATGGGTTAGGCACCGCTCAACATCGCTTTATACAGACCCATTCTTGTTAGAGGAAAAGTTGATTCGAATAACAAAAGAGGACATTGTTGAAACTTTTCTTAAAGTGTGGCATCCAATAATCGCTTTAGAGCAGATTTCACTCCACAGCATTGCAGAAGCTCTGAGATACTGGGAAAGCTTACTGCCATTAAAGGAGAGATGGAAGGAATTTTCTTCAGCAGAGATTGAGACAAGTTTTGCAACAAGAGAGGAGCTTATTAAGCAGAGAATTTTAAGAGACACAGCTTTTTCTGAAGAGTTGGATAACAGTTGGCAAGAACTGAAAAGGCAAGTAGAAATGAAAGGCAAAGATGGAAAGATTCATTATTGGGATTTTGTCGCCGCAGAAACATACGAGGAAACGGTGCACAAAGCCTTCATGACAAGCTTCCTTGTAACCTACGGTTATGCAACATTGGAGATCCATCCATTAGAAGAAGAACTCTTTATCAAACCATATGAGAAGCCCATTACTAAAACAGGGAATAAACAGTTAGTTTCAATACCAATATCAGTTTCTGTAGAAGAATGGATGAAATGGAAAAAGGCGAACTGAAATGAGTAAAAGAAAGGCCTACTATGCAAGCAAAATCAAAAGGGCAATTCACATGCTCTTTTATCAGAGACACAAAAAACCAGGCGTAAAGGGATGGGAACTCCGAAAAGCATTAGGCGCAGATTACCCTAAAGTACTGAAAATTTTGGATGATTACTTAAAAAATTTGGATTTGCAGGTTAAAACTATTTTTGAAGAAGAAAAATCAGTGGAAAATCCCACGCTAGACGAATTGGATAAAGCTAGATTCTACATAACCCTAAGAGGTGAGCTGACGCCTAAAGAGGCTAAAATGGTTGGGTGGCGAATAGACGATTTAGCTGGTTTGGCAATAGCAATAGCGTGTATAATATCAAAAAAGGGAAAAGCGCCGAGGAAGGAAGTTGAAGAACTATTGCGTGAGAAGCTTCCCGGTTGGAAGGTCGACATTAATATTGATAGGTATATTCGCTATGGATATTTGATGCAAGATGAAAGCGAACAGTTGTATTTGGATTGGAGAACCCGCGCTGAAGTTGATCAGAAGGCGCTTATAGACTTACTTTTGTCAAAATAGAAAAAGTTTATGCCATTTGCATAACATTTATATTTGTCGTTTTGTATTCGATAATCATAGAATTAAAGTAGAAAAACATGAAGTTAAAAATGGTGGAAACCGAATTGTCGGATGAAACAAAAGAGGAAATCAAAAAACTACGAGAAGAAATCGCAAGGCTAAAAGAACAACTTACAGATATAACGGAACAGAAAAAAAGCCGAGGCATATATATTGATATCGGCAATAATGTGCGTCACTATATGGAAGATGTTATGGAAAGCGTCGCGGAAGGAATAAACAGTGAACTTGAAAGATGCGTGCTCATCGGTCCAAAGGGCATGAGAATCATCAGAAGAGGAGAACCAAATGTTGAGGAACATGTTGAGACGATTGATTTTTCAAAAGTTTCCGAAGTGATGAGCGCCTTAGGTCAAGAGCAAAGATTAAAGATATTGAGAGAGCTAGTGAAGGGCGGAAAATACATTAATGAATTGCAGGAAAAGCTTTCAGAGATAACAGTAAGCACGCTTTCAAGCCATCTAAAAGTTTTAGAAGAAGCGGGACTGGTGGTTCAAGAAAAGGTCAGAGGACGCTATTTAATCACTATGCCAGGCAGAGTTGCATACAAAATGGCATTAAGAATCACGAGATTCATTGAAAGGGGGAGCCAAGAATGATACTTCAGCAATACCAGTTGGATAATACAATTCTAAAGGCAACTGATGCATTAAAATTGTTACGGTCAGAAAGGGTTATCATAGAAACTGACAGCGGCACTTTAGCGGTGCCAATAAAACTTGATAATCAACGAAAAGGGTACATATTTCATGGACACGGCAAACTGGTTTTAGACACCATTGTTGAAACTGAGGAAGGTGCAATAGGTAAATCCGTTGAAAAAGAAGTAAATAAACCCTTCCTAATGCTTGGCGACACAGAAGAGATACACCAACACTTAAGCACGGCAAATAAAGAAAATTTGATCGCTATTGGATATGAGAATGAAAAGGAATTTATAGCCAAGGCTGAGGAAGTACTTCACGAATTTTCCGGAAGAAGAAAATTCTGGACTCACAATTGCTGCAGCAATAATCATGGTGTCATCTTTGCCTTTCCAAACGAAGTTGGAAAATTAGACATTCTGGTAGCAGATGGTTTAAGACTAGTTTACAAAGCAATGGATAGAGTCTTCATTGCAAACGAGAATAAAACTGTTCTAAAAACGCCTCAAAAAGTGATTCTTTCAAATGATCGAAAATCATTGATGATGAGAAAAAGGCACTTCTAAATACAGATGATCACTTTCTTATTTTATGGTAAATGAAAGCTATAAGGTCTATGACAATTATTGCAGCAAGAATTAATAATGGGTTACCGAGAAACTGACTTATCAAAGGATCCATGTTTCAACACCATGTTACCATCATGTTATGCTCACATTTTGTATTTGAAAGTATCTTTTGGCTAAAAATCGGAGACGCTCAGCATTTTTGCCGTTCTTTCCTATAGCTACGCCTTTGTCTCTTGGGTTAACAGTTACAACTGCGATTGATTTCCCATCAGGTCTTTCAGTTATTCGAACTTCTCTAACCATTGCTGGCTTTAATGCATTCTTAATAAACTGCGAAGGACTTTCAGAATACTCAATTATTTCATGCTTTTTGCCTGTCATTCTTTCCAAATTGCGAATGTTTCTTCCACCTCTTCCAATGGCTACACCAACTTGACCCTCGTTAACAATGAAGATCACGCGTCCAAGCTCTTCATCTATGATGCAATCTTTGACGCTGGCTCCTGTTATACTCTCAAACAATGCTATGTAGCGCATTTCAGTGCTTGTGAATTTTATGCCACTAGTCATTCTGCTCCTCCAACAGATTCCTCTGACTCTGCACTTTCCATTAATCTGAGGATTTCAGAGTCTCCAGGCTCTCTTATACTTAGCGCTGAAACAGTGAATGGCTTGCCGCATAATGCAGCTAAATCCAAAGATGAGCCTTTATATGTTATTAATGGAACATTTGAAAGCTTGCAAAAGTATTCCACGTCTTCACGCAGTGTTTTAGGGCAGTTAACGGCCAAAATTATCATTTTAGCCTTTCCAGTCTTGGCATTTTGTAAAGCAGAGTTTGTTCCAAATGACACCTTTCCTGTTTTTACAGCTGTTGCAATAGCCTTATCAATGTCTATCACTTACTTTCACCTTTTTCCGCAAATGTTGACATGAACAGTTCCACTAGTCCTGTGCCAATAGGTATAGATTGCCCAACTATTACGTTTTCGGTTACACCTGCTAATGGATCGCTTTCACCCTTCACTGCAGCATCAACAATGTTTGGAACAGTAATTTCAAATGCAGCCCTAGCCAATACACTGGATTTTTTGCCGCTTATGCCATGCCTGCCTATCTGCTGCACTTCGCCAGTAGAAGTCATCATATCGGCAACGAGCATAACATGGCGAATATCCACGTCCAATCCTTGATCTTCTAAAACACTTTTAGATTCATGCATTAGCGCATTTCTTGCAGCTTCTATGCCTAGGGTTTTGGCTATTTCATGAACATTGTTTGTTGTAGTTCTTGACGTATCCACCCCGTAGACTTCTAAGACTTTAGGCAAGTTTGAACCATCTGTTCTAATTACCCATTCCCCATGTTCCTCAGTAACCAGTACACGCTTTATGCCGGCAACGCCCTTAACGTAGAATGAGGTAACTTTGTCAAGTAACTTTTTAAGTGTCTCCACTTTCTTAGGCTTTATATGAATGCTTTTACCTTTTGCTTTTATTGTACAGTTCTGTATCTGCAGCTTATCCGTTATTTCCTGCATTGTTACTTCTCTGTCTTCCATCATTGTCTTGTTAAGTTCTACAACTATTTCTTCGTGTAATGGGTCTTCATAGATTGTTTCTGCCAAATCCTCTAGCGTTGTGTAAATAATGTTACGTGCGATTTTCACGGCTGATTCTCGACTTTTTCTATGTTCTTCAGTTAGGTAAATAGTCATTATAGGTGTGGATGGAATTCTTCTGGCATCAACGATTTCAATTAATCTTGGTAAACCAAGAGTAACGTTTTGCTCTCTAACACCAGCATAGTGGAAAGTTCTAAGCGTCATCTGTGTGCCGGGTTCGCCTATCGATTGAGCAGCAACTATGCCTACAGCTTCGCCTGGCTCCATTAAAGCACGTTTATACTGCTCAACAGTTAATTTGGTTGCTTTTTCAACGCTAGCTGTGCTTAATTGTGCCTTAGCCAAATTTAACTTAAGTTCATCCATAAGCAATGGTGTAAGCTGATCTTCAACTTCCTTTAAGCTGTCTTTTATGAATTCTGCTGATGCGGGTTTTCCTTTTCCCATGGCGATTTTTATCTGTTCAATTAACCTGCTTACGTTAACTGCTTTTCCATGGTCACTTTTGGCAGGATCAACGCCGTCCTCGCCATAGTTGAATTGAATTATGTCTCCTGCTGAGTTTCTCACTGTTCCATCATATTCTAAGCGTATATGCTCAAGTGCGTTAATCAGCCTTCTTTGCATGTAACCACTTTGCTGTGTCCTAACGGCTGTGTCAACCAATCCTTCCCTGCCTCCCATTGCATGGAAGAAGAACTCAATGGCGTCAAGTCCCTTCTCATAGGATGAATATACGAAGCCTCTTGCTTTTGGGCTTGGATCACCAAATCTAAAATATGGTAGAGCTCGACCTAAATATCCCCGCAGTATCCTTTTTCCACGCACTGACTGCTGTCCTATGCAGGCACTCATCTGTCCAATGTTTAGACTTGAACCTCTTGCGCCTGTTCGAGTCATTACGATGCCAGAATTTTCAAGAGTGAAATCTTCGTCGGCTATTTTTCCAGCCTCGTCTCTTGCTTTGGCCAGTTCATTCATTACATAGATTTCGAAAGAATCCTCCAATGTTTGTCCTGGAAGCCTTGGCAATGTTCCTTTATGATAGCTGTCTATGAGTTCGTCAACTTTTTTCTGAAGTCTTTCCATAGTCTTTTTTATTCTTCCTTCAGCAGTTGGGGATAGGACAAGTTCCTGGTAGGAATATGTGAATCCCCGCATAGTTATGAAGAGTTTCAGAAGTCTTGTTATTTTGTTTAGGAATTCTCGTCCAGCTTTCGTGCCATAATCCTTGATTATTCTGTGAAGGAGGCTTTCTGATTGTTCAGCTCCGATTGAGCGTCTATCTATAATGCCGCTGATGAGTTCTCCATTTTTGACAACAACGTAAGCGTCATACTTACATTCTTCTTCTTCACATTTTACGCATCCTTGACAAATATTCGCCTTTAAAACATAATTCATGTCTTTCGGCAGAAAAAGACTGAAAATTTGTTTTCCAGTCCAAAGAGGGCCAGGTTCTTTGATTTTTGGTGGTGGTAAAGGCCCATCATATCCAGCTGCCATAAGCAACCTGTTAACTTCTTCTTTTGTTAAGTAGTTAGCCCTCCTTGTGAACAAGTATGCTGCAGTTATAAAGTCGCGAATTGCACCTATTATTGGTCCTCCAAATCTTGGGGAAAGTATTTGGTCTTGAACTTGCATTAGCAGAAGTGCTTCTGTTCTAGCTTCTTCACTCTGCGGTATGTGCAGGTTCATTTCGTCTCCGTCAAAGTCTGCGTTGTAAGGTGGACAAACACAAAGGTGAAGGCGGAATGTTTTGAAGGGCAAAACACGCACGTAATGTGCCATTATAGACATTCTGTGAAGTGAAGGTTGACGGTTAAAGATAGCTATGTCACCATTTTTGAGATGACGCTCCACAATGAATCCTGGCTCAATTGCTTCAGCAATTTTCTCCCTATCAGTAACGAATTCCAACCTTATTCGTTTGCCATCAGGTCTAATAATGTAAAGGGCGCCTGGATATTTTTCAGGTCCGTTTGCCACAAGTTTTCGCATTTCTTCAATGTTCCACTCTGTCACTTTATCAGGAACTGACAAGCGCATCGCAACTTCGATTGGCACGCCGACTTCACTTATGTCAAGGTTTGGGTCCGGAGACACCACAGTGCGGGCTGAAAAGTCAACTCTTTTTCCTGAAAGGTTACTTCTGAATCTTCCTTCTTTTCCCTTCAACCTCTGCGAAAGCGTCTTTAATGCTCTTCCAGAGCGGTGTCTTGCAGGAGGGATTCCTGAAGCTTCATTGTTAAAGTATGTTGTTACATGATATTGCAAAAGCTCAGATAAATCTTGAATTATAAGTGTAGGCGCTCCAGCATCCATGTTTTCTTTTAATCTTTGATTGATGCGAATTATATCAACTAACTTATGGGTTAAATCGTCTTCCGAGCGAATGCCAGATTCAAGTGTTATTGATGGACGAACATAAACTGGTGGAACTGGCAGAACTTGCAGGACCATCCATTCTGGACGTGCAGTTTTTGGGTTAAAGCCTAGAATTTCAAGGTCATCATCTGATATGCGTTCGAGTCTTTCTCGAATCATGCTTGGTGTCAGCGGTTCAGAACCACTTTCAGGGATTTGTTCGCTGAATTTTGTTGGTTTTTCAAATACAATTTTATACTGGACTGCACCGCAATGGGGACACTGTTTGGTCTTTGTTTCCTGTAAAATCAACTTGTAAACCTCATCTGGAACTACGCCTAAAAGCTGGCGATTCTTTATGATTTTAGCGCGTGTCTTTTTCACTACATCATCAGGAAGAAGTATCCGCCCACAGTTTCGACAAGTTGCCTTTAAAACTTCATATATTAATTTTGTAAATTCAATGTGCACTATTGGAACGGCAAGTTCGATATGGCCGAAATGACCAGGACAGCGAATTGCAGTGTTTCCACATGTTTTGCATCTTTGCCTTGGTTCAAGGGTTCCAAGCCTGCCATCCATTAATCCAGCTGTTATGGGTGCACCGTCTTCATCATAAGTGTCTGGTGTTTGAATTTCCACAACGGAAAGCCTGCGCACATCTTGCGGTGAAAATAAACCGAAATTAATTTCATCGACGACTTTATGGATTATTTCTTCCGTGCTCATGTTACGCTTTCTCCTTAAGCTTCAATTTAGGAGCTATACAGAGACTCATCAACTCTTGAAGAAGAAGTTTAAATGCGTAAGAAATTATCACTGGAGAGATTTTGGCTTTATCTTCACAAATTCTACAAACATATTTTCTCTGCTTCATGTCATAATAGGCTATGTAACCGCAATTCTCACAAACATAAAGCGTATACTTGTCAGATTCTTCCAATAGCCTGTCTCGAAGAAGCATAGCAGCACCATGTCCAATAAGGCAGTCGCGTTCCATTTCACCGAATCTTAAACCGCCGCCTCTGGCTCTTCCCTCTGTAGGCTGCCGAGTTAACATTTGCACTTGCCCTCTGGCTCTGGCATGTATTTTGTCAGCAACCATATGATGCAGTTTCTGGTAATATACAACTCCAACAAATATTTCAGCAACGAATTTCTCGCCTGTCATGCCATTGTAGAAGACTTCACTACCAGTGTGACTAAAACCCAGTTTAATCAACGCTTTTCTAAGCTCCTCCGATTTTTCATTTTCAAATGGTGTTCCATCAACAGGTTTTCCACGCAACGCGGCAACTTTTCCAGCTAACGATTCAATAAAGTGCCCAATAGTCATTCTTGAAGGGATTGCGTGCGGATTGACTATTATGTCTGGAACGATGCCATCTTCCGTGAAAGGCATATCTTCCTGCGGCACTACTAGTCCGATTACTCCTTTTTGTCCATGGCGAGATGCAAATTTGTCGCCAAGCTCTGGAATACGTTGGTCTCGAACTCTGACTTTAACAAGCTTGCTTCCTTCTCCAGATTCTGTTATGAAAATTGCATCAACAATTCCCGTTTCTGAAGGTCGCATATCCACTGACGTGTCTCGCATGGACGGCCCCTTCACCTCAAATTCCTTATACTCTTCAAGAAATCTTGGCGGGCTAATTCTACCGATGAGCACGTCGCCACCAGCAACTGAAGATTCAAGGCTTATTATGCCATCAGGTTCAAGCAGCCTGTAATATTGTTCTCCTCTGAAGCCGCGCGTTCCAGGCTCAGGTTGAATAAACTTGTCTTTTAATCCTCCTAAGTATTGGCGACATTCTGCCTCATATATTCTGTAGAAGCTAGAGCGCATCAAACCTCTTTCTATTGAGGCTTTGTTGAATATTAATGCGTCTTCCATGTTGTAGCCTTCAAAGGAAAGAACTGCTACAATACAGTTTTGCCCTGAAGGACGAAGCTTGTAACCTATCATATCCATTAATGCAGTTTCAACAAGAGGTACTTGTGGATAATGCAAAATGTGCGATCTTGAATCTACGCGGAGATTGAAATCTGTTGCATAAACGCCTAAGGCTTGTTTTGCCATTGCAGCTTGATAAGAGTTGCGAGGCGACTGGTTATGTTCTGCATAGGGTATTGTTGAGGCACAGATTCCAAGAATAGTGTAAGTGGCAATTTCCAAGTGTGTATGATCTTGTGTTATCATGTCTGGGCTTATAGCAATATGCGTGTTTTCTTCTTCCTCAGCATCTAAATATTCAATTATTGCATTTTTGACAAGGTCTTCCCAAGATAATTCGCCAGAAGATAATTTTTCAAGGTGTTCAGGCTGAAGTTTTGAAGTTCCGTTTTCAACTATTATGAGGGGTCTTCTAACTCTCCCCTCATCACAATTCACGTAAATTTCATCTCTTTCACCGTGAACTTTGGAGAAATGAGCTATATTAACCTCGGTTGAGATGTCTCCTCTTCTTCGCCTTTCCCTAAATTCACACGTTAACTCTTCTGCATCGTTGCAGTAGCCAACTATATTTCCATCTACAAAAACTTTTGATCCAGAAAGTTTCAAGGTTTCATTTGCTTCATATACTGGAACTACTCCCATGCTGAATAGCACTTGTTTTATTTTTTCAGGATTTACGCCGACGGAAATGCATGCTGACAATGCCAGATTTTTCACAAGACCACAGTTGGAGCCTTCAGGTGTTTCATTTGGGCATAAACGTCCCCAATGGGTTGCATGTAAATCTCTTGCCTCAAAGTTTGGTTGACTTCTGCTTAATGGTGATTGCAACCTTCGCAAGTGACTTAATGTGGAAATGTGATTTGTTCTGTCTAAAAGTTGGGTTACACCCACTCTGCCTCTTCCCCAATTCCCTGTTGCAAGTGCATGTTGAAGCCTTTCTGCTATTATTCCCGGACGGACTGCAGCGGAAACTGTGATTATGGAACCTTTTACGCCTATGCGTTCAAGCTGATATTTTATGTCTCTGACAAGGTTTCTGAAGGCTACTCTGAATAAGTCTGCAAGAAGAGGACCTGCAAGTCGCAATCTTTTGTTTTTAAAATGGTCTTTATCATCAGTGCCTCTTCTTCCAAGCTTAAGCTCAATTACTCTGCATGTCATTTCGCCAAGAAACAAAGCTTTGTCCTTTCTGCTTTCACTTGTTCTCCCTATGTGGGGTAAAAAGTTCTTGTCAAGTATTGTTTCAGCTTTTTGAATGCGGTATTCTTCAACTTGACCGTGAGCAACACGGTTTCCAATAAAAATAATAGCGTCCTTAATTGTGTCGACTCCCACAGATTTTTCAAATGATGGGCCAAGTTCTGTCTGGATTTCCTTCTCCACAGAAACTGCTTCAGCTATTTCTCTATCCGACTCTAAACCCAATGCCCGCATTACTATAACAAGAGGAATTTCCGAGGGTACACCAGGCATTGAAACATAAATGGCGCCATCAGACTTTATTTTCAATTCTATTCTGGCCCTAAAACCAACAGTTGTAGAAAACATTTTGGTTTGATAAATAGGAGTTGCCCCTTTTTCATCAACATCTACGATTATGCGGTTTGGCGCCAAATCTTCCATGGCTACGATTACACGTTCTGAACCGTTTACTATGAAGTAGCCGCCTGGATCATCTGGGTCTTCTCCACATGCTATCAGTTCTTCTCTTGAAAGTTGTGATAGGAAGCATAATTTTGATTTTAGCATTACTGGAATGTTTCCAATATAGACAAGTTCAGTGTCCTGTTCTCTGCCATCTATTACGGGAGTCATTTCAAGAGCCACAGGCGCAGCATAAGTTAGGTTTCGAAGCCTTGCCTCCATTGGGTAGATTTCATGTTTTGTTCCGTCTACTTCTGTGGTGTATGGTCCAGTTATCCTTGTTTGTGGGTCTATTATCCAAATTTGCCCTAGCTTAACTTTATATGGGCTTTCAGGAACCTCTATTGGTATTTCGCCCACTTCGTCTATTATTTCTTGCAATCCATGGTCAATAAACTCGTTGTAAGAGTCTAGATGCTGACGTACTAAGCCTTTATCTTTAAAAAACGCTTTCAATAGTTGATGTATATCTTCTTTTGAAATTTCAGCCAAATTTAAACAGCCTCCCGCAATTTCATTCTTAAACATACATGGATAGGATCATGTGATGCGGGTTCTTTCAAACTTTCAATTTCCTCCGAATGTTGGATCATCCAACCGAAAAAGGTCTCCAATATTTCAAAGAGCTAAACACGTAAACCACACAGCTCACTAATAAACTTTTTTGTATTATATCAAAGATTTTGTGCTTTCACACGTTTTATTCCCGTATTCTGGCAAGTTACCGCACAAAGTATTTGTTATAGGCTAGCAAAAGGATCTAGGACGCAAATGTCGGAAGAACAGAGATTTAAGGCAAAAGTTGTTTGGCTTATCGCAAACGGACAAACAGAAAAAGCTCTGGAACAGCTTGCAGAACACTACAAAGTTGAAGTACCCAAGCTGAAAGTAGGTTTACCGAAAAAGCATAGAAAGAAAGCATTAGGATGTTACAGTTCCCAGAACAACACAATCTCTGTTCTGAACAGCGACATTCTGAAAGAACCGTTCACCATTTTGCATGAATTTTACCATCGCATAAGAACAGACCTAGACTTGAGGCACAGAGGAACTGAAAAGTATGCAGATGAATTTGCTATGGAATTTATTCAAGCATACAAAGCTATGGCAATAGAAGCCATAGAAAAATTAACAACAAAAAACAGTCAAATCAAAAGGAAATAACTTCAATTTACTGCAGAATTTTTGCTCAATCTCTATATCATGCCAGCCATCATAGTACCGGGTTTTTAGGTCGCCAACGTATTTGCCTTAAATCTTACTCTAAAGCATTTTTGGAAAAAGATAATAGAAGCGAAGAGAAGTTAGAGAAAACGGGTTCTGCCAGAGTGCAGGGGTGGCAGAGCTTGGCCAAACCCGCGATGAGTAAGAGGGGCTAAACGCGCGGGACTCAAGATCCCGTCCCGTAGGGGTACGTGAGTTCAAATCTCACCCCCTGCACCATGTTTTTTAATTAATTTTGATGTCTTGATCCCTTTTGGAACATCTGGGATCTTGTAGTTGAGTCGAACAATCAATAAGAAACGTTTATTAATACTTAAGATAAGCTAAACTGCGTGTGAGAAAATGAAAAGGAAACAAAACATTAACAGATATAAAGATGATTTGGAATTTGAAATAATACTTGACAACCTCCTAATGTATGACGCTTTATTTCGTAAAAGGCTTGTTTAACGCTAAATATCAGATTTGAAATAGCGAAGAAGCGGTGGACGATTGAAATAAGACAATTAGAATGTATCCTTAAAAGCTTGATTAAGACGAATCACTTGTCTGCAAGAATTTAGGAAAGAATATATCGGTGTATGTTGTTAGAAAATTTTCGTAACGTATGCTGAAAGGCGAATCTGGTGAATTTAGCCGATAAGATACTTAAGTTAAAGAAAGAGAAAAAGGCAGTAATTTTGGCTCATAATTATCAGAGACCAGAGATTCAGGACATTGCTGATTATGTGGGTGACAGTATTGAGTTAAGCAGAAAAGCTATGAGTGAAAAAGAAGCAGAAATCATAGTGTTTTCTGCAGTGGATTTTATGGCAGAATCTGCCGCAATTCTAAATCCAGAAAAAAGGGTCTTGTTGCCAAGTCTCGGTGCACGTTGTCCCATGGCGCAGATGCTTACGGTTGATGAGATTAAAAGGTGGAAGGTGCAATATCCACTTTCGCCTGTGGTTCTGTATGTGAACACTCTTGCTTCAGCTAAAGCCTACGCTGATGTATGTTGTACATCTGCTAATGCTGTGGAAGTCATCGATTCGTTGAGTGCTGAAACTGTGCTTTTTGGACCTGACCGCAATCTGGCTGAATATGCACAGAGGAAAACTGGAAAAACAATAATTCCAATTCCTGAATGGGGATTTTGCCCAACCCACTTGTTGTTTCAACCAGAAGACGTACAATTGCTTAAAATGCAGCATCCAAAAGCTGTTGTTATGGTTCATCCAGAATGCTCCTTAGAAATGCAGAGTGTAGCCGACTTTGTTGGAAGCACTTCACAAATGTGCCGTCACGCAAGAGAAAGCAGAGCTGAAACTTTCGTTGTAGCCACAGAAGAAGGACTTCTGCATCGGCTAAAAAGGGATAATCCAGAGAAAAAGTTTATTTTAGCTTATGAAGGTGCTGTTTGCCCAAACATGAAGTTGAACACTCTTGAAAAGCTCTATTTGGCTTTGAAAGAGGAAAGGCACATTGTAACAGTTCCAGAGCCGATAACAAAAAAGGCTAGAAAGGCTTTAGAAAAAATGTTCGAAATAACAGGATAAAAAGGCTAAATTGAGATAAGCATTGTTTTAACAAGTTTTACGCCCTTTTTTGCAGCCAATTCATCACTTAAGTGACGAACTTCAGCTGCATCACCTTTTACAGCTATAGCTTCTAAGCAGTCGCGTTCGCTTAGGTGAATATGCATTGTTGAACAGATTATGCTGGCGTAGTGATGTTGAATATGTGTTAGTGCGCTCTCAAGTTCTTTAACTTCATGATCATAAAGCATCATTAGAACGCCGGTTTGCGTTCCCTTTTCTTCATGGAGCCACTTTTTTTCGGAAACGAATAGTCTAACTGCATCTTGAACAGCCTTGGAACGGTTTTCATAGCCCATCTTGTGAATTATTTCGTCAAAATCTTTGAGCAGATCTGGTGGAAATGTTACTCCTACACGAACTATTTTTGTCATGACTTTCCCATTATAGGTTGGGGATTTTGCCATAAAGCTTTTATGTGTGATAGTAACACTAAAATGTAGAAAAGTGTTACCGAGGAAGAAGCATGCATATTCCAGATGGTTTTCTAAGCCCAACAATCAGCGCCCTTATGTACGCAATAGCCATACTATTCCTAATTTGGTCATGGAAAAAAGCAAAAGCTACATATTCTAAATCTCTAGCTCCTTTGTTGGCTGTTTCAAGCGCCTTCATCTTCGCTGCACAAATGATAAATTTTCCAATAGCTTATGGAACAAGTGGACACCTAGTTGGTGGGACTTTCCTTTCAATTTTATTGGGGCCATATGCAGCGATTCTCAGCATGACTATTGTTCTTCTGATTCAAGCGCTCTTCTTTGCAGATGGTGGCATTTCCACTTTTGGAGCAAATGTTTTCAACATGGCAATCATCGGCGGATTAAGCTTCTTTCTAGTTAAGATTATGACGAGAAACTCCAAGCGTAATAGTAGGCTTTTCCTAAGCGTCTTTATGGCATCATGGCTTTCTGTAGTTTTAGGAGCTTTAGCCTGTGCCCTAGAAATAGGTTATTCTCCATTTTTTGCAGAGGCTGGAGGAATTGCAGTCACAGTACCTGCAATGCTGTTTTGGCATGTTTTAATCGGTTTAGGCGAAGGCACTATAACAACTACACTTATAACACAATTGAATAGGCTGCAACCAGCAGTTCTCAATGGTTTAGCAATTTTGAGAGGGAAACAAAGTGAAAGGATACCTTAAATCCTTAATCCTGATACTAGTTTGCCTTGCAATTTTGATACCTTTTGCTTCCAGCTTTCCTGACGGATTAGAAAAAGTCGCTGAAACCCTTGGCATAGAAGAAACAGAACCCAGCTGGGCAGGGCTAATGCCAGACTACGCTATACCATCAATCAACAATTCCTACATTTCAACACTCTTAGCAGGGGTTCTCGGAATATTTCTAGTCCTAGGCGCCACGTTCCTGCTTGGAAAAGCAATGGGTAAAAAGTAAAAATTGTTTATCACAAAATAAAAAATAAATATTATCGCAGAGGCTTATCATTGTCAAGCTGATTGCGATGGAAGACTTGGATGTAGCTAAAAAACGTCTCCGAGAAAATAGTTTAACACTTACTATAGTAAATAGCGGTGAAATAATTTTTGAAACCGCATCCCGTGGGATTTCTGGTTTTTTAGAAGCTATTGAAAAATTCGGAGACAACCTTCAAGAAGCTTCAGTTGCTGATAGAGTTATCGGTAAAGCAATTGCTCTCTTATGCGTTTATGCAAAGGTTAAAGCTGTGTATGCCATAGTCTTAAGTGAAAAGGCCAAGGTAGTTTTTGAACAAAACATGATTTACCATGAATGGAACGAATTGGTTGAAAGCATACTTGATTGGGATAATAGGGAATTATGCCCTTTCGAAAAATTAGCTGCAAAAATTTCAAATCCAAGCGATGCCTATAAAATGCTTAAGGCTTTGCAAGCCTCATTAAGGCATGAAGATGAGGGTGAAATGAGCAGTAAATGCGAACAGTTTATATCAGAGGAAGATGCTGAACTGAAGCATATTAGAGAAAAGAAATTGATGAAATTATTAGAGAGTAAAGCTAAAGGGAGAGAAAAAAGTGTGGAACCAATTCATGTGACTGATTCAAACTTTAATGAAATAGTAAAAAAGCATCCGCTTATTCTGGTTGATTTTTGGGCATCATGGTGCGGTCCATGCAGAGCTTTAGCTCCAACAATTGAAGAGTTAGCCAAAGAATATGCTGGAAAAGTTGCAATTGGCAAGTTAAATGTTGACGAGAATCCAAAGACTGCTGAGTCTTTCCAAGTTTTCAGCATACCGACAATGGTGATAATGAAAGACGGATGCGAAGTTGACAGAATTGTTGGATTAGTCCCAAAGCAACATGTTGAAGCTGTCCTGAAGAAATATTTAGGATAGTGGAAAAATATGGATATTTCAGAACGCAGAGTAATAGGTGCACTACTGCTGCTGCTAGGCGTTTCTTGCTTTGCCATAGCAGTGTACACGGGTCAACTCAACCAGATAATAGAGCTCTTGAAAAAGGCCTTTCCCTAGGAATAGAAGCAACCCAAAATTCTTAAGTTAACCTTACATATTTTCAGTAATGTAATTCTCACTCCAAGGTTGTGGTAAAAATAAGTCGACCAATAATTGAAAGTGAAGATGGAGAAAGAGAAGCACTTTTGCAAACTGCAAGACTCATGCTAATAGCTGCAAGGACAGCACCCAAAACAGTTGGAATAGATGATGTTCTAACTCTAATCATTTATGGTGGAGAAAAAGAGAATATTGCAAAAAAGATGGAAGAAATAGGTGAAGAACGAAAAATTGAAGGCTTCAAAAGAGACGCAAAAAATGTGAGAGATTCAGAAGCTGTTATTCTAATTGGGGTTAGAGGAAACAAAAGCGTAGGATTGAACTGTGGTGCATGTGGCTATGATAGTTGTAAAGAATTTGAAGAAGCAAACAAGAAGCTCGGCGAAGATTTTACTGGTGCAACATGCCTCTTCAAAGCTCTTGACCTTGGAATCGCCTTAGGCTCAGCAGCAAAAACTGCAAGTTTATTAAATGTTGACAATCGCATAATGTACCGAATCGGCACAGCAGCATCAAAGCTGAAGCTACTGCCAGAAGCAACAGTAATCATGGGAATTCCAATATCTGCAAAAGGCAAAAACATCTACTTTGACAGACGGTGATTCTCAAGCAATTATCTTGTTTGTCCTTTTCTACATTTAATATTCTTTCAAAATCAGCTCAATGCAACACCTTCAAGCCTACCAAAACGCCTTAACGCTTAGTCTGACTAACAGTTTTTCCTCAGTCATAGACCTCACTTTGCTAACAAAATTATATTATAATGTTATCTGGCCTTTGAAAACAACAACGCGGTTAGCTTTGACTTTTCATTTTTTCGTACATTTTCTCCAATGTCCAACGAATACTTGATTTAAGTTCTCTCAAACGGTCTGCGTCAAAATTTTTAATCACTATTTCACGGATTGCATCGCCATCTTGAATAATATCGTAAGAAAAAATTTTGTCTGGCGAAAGTTGTCCAGCGCGAATTAGTTCATTGTCTTTTTCTTTCATTTTGATGAAAACTTTCTCTATTAGAAATGGTGTGAAAGGTGGTGTATTGATGTTGAATGTTTTGTTTTCAGCAGGCACTACACGTAGCAAGTTTTCGCTTACGTAAAGATTTGCTAGAAGCTCATCATTAAACGTTTTTAAAGGAATAATATTCTCATATTCAATTGAACCTGCAAGGGGCTCTTCATGGGATTGTGAAATTTCTGCTGTAACAGCTTCAGCCTTTATTTCAGCATGTCGAAACCCTTTTTCTAAAAGCATAGAATTCACTGTTTCAAGCATTGTCTGGAGTTCCTTAAGTTCGGATTCTAGTGCCACAACTTTTTCTTCAAGTTTTTTCTTGAAGACAACAAGTCTCTTTATCTTTTCTGCATCTTGAGACATGCGCGTTTCACAAGAAATATTCTAGAGAGTTTCTTCCTTATCAAGCCTTTGAAAATTTTCGAATATGAAATGTCTAAGCAACTTCCTTAATAGCGAAATCATTTTTATCTGTGGCAGTGTCTAAAAAAGGTGAAAGAGGCTTAAGCTTAATCTTTAATTCGTCTTTAAGAAAATGCTCAAATTCTTGGAAGACTGGGCTATTTGTATTGTTCAGTTTAACGCACATGCTTTTTCCCTTTAATAATGGACTTAAGTCGTAAAGAGCTATTCTTTCAGAATAGTCTGGATCTTCGAAAACGGTTTTCACAAGAGATTCAGAAGGCGTTTCTGAGAAAAGCCAAGCGGTGTAAGATGCCTCCACAACCTGATAAGATAAGCCTTCTCGAACTACACATTTTCTGTTTGAAACTATCCTCTTAAACGAAGATGGATGAACATCTCTCGCCCACAAGAAACTGTGATACTCGTCACCAATTTTTATCCAGTCCTCACTTTCAGAGGTTCTCCAACCGTGAAAGCTGCATATGTTTTTGAATTTTCTGAGAATTTCCCAAACTTTAGAGATATTCATTTTTTATCACTAACCTTATATGTTAGAATCTTCTAGAACAATATTCTATATGAAAACCGTAAATTTAAATGTATTTGTATTTTTCTTCGCAAAATCGTAGGATAAACATGGAATATTTTGAAAATTTGTAGATAAAAGGAAATTTAACTTACAGATTTACGGAAATTTTCGAGTAAAAAATTTAAGAAAAAAACCAATATTTTCTACATTTTTCCAACAACAAACAATAAATTCAACAAACCACTGAAAAATGTTGGGAGACAAAGAATAGTATTGAAATACAAAAACAATGCTGTGTCTTTAGATGAAATGGACCTGAAAATTTTGGAAGCTCTTCAAGAAGACGCTACGCGAACATACATGGCAATAGGCAAAAGCTTGGGTGTGGCACACTCAACAGTTTTTGATAGAATAAAAAGAATGGAGCAATATGGAATAATAAAAAAGTATACAGCTATAATAGACGCTGAAAAGGCTGGAACAAAAAACATAGTTGCAATAATGACAATTTATACGGACCCTAAAGAAAGCGAGAAAGTTGCTGAAAAACTTTGCAATGCGCCTGAAGTGCTGGAGGTTTACACATCCTTATCTGAAGAACTTCAAATAATAGCGAAAGTAATTGCAGAGAATCAGGAAAGTCTTCACATGTTTATTGCTAATTCAGTTGCACCTTTACCTGGTGTTTTGCGGATTCGCACTTCAATAGTTACTAAGAAGTTTAAGGAAACCCAATTTTCAATAGCTAATGAGTCGAAAAAGTTAACATTTATAAAAGAAACAAATAATAAAAATGGAGGAAACAAGCGTGAGAGAAGAGATTTATCCAAAAAGTCTTAGGACACTGCCGAGAGAAAAGGCATTTTATTTCTTCACATCTATAGGAAACTACACTGGCGAAAGCGCAGCATCACTAAAAGAGTTTATGGAAAAAATAAATCACGTAAACATAAAATCCCTCGAGTTTCACCTCTATCGAGGAGATTTTGAAAAATGGATAAATGAAGTTGTAGAAGACAAAAAACTGGCAGAAGACATCAGTAAACTGCAGAAGGCTAATCCACTAGGAGATCAGTTGAGAAATCAGCTTCACATGATCGTTTCAAAACGTTACCAGCAATTGACAATAGGCTTAGTCTAGTCACAAAAAAGTTTTGATCTAAAGTTAACACTTGCAATTAAAAAAGAAGATCTTTCTAAGCTATTAAACGTCATAGATGCATTGGAGCCTTTTGCTTCTGCTATTAAATCATATATTTTCAAATTAATGGCGGATGGTGGGTAATAGTCCAGCTTACTCCCCACATACTTATTGAGCTGAGAATTGTAATAGCGATACGGTTTTGTAGCGTCTATTGAACTGGCTAATGTTATGTTTTTGCTTAAAAATTTGTCTAAAAATGTTTCAGTTTCGTGATCCGTGTGCTCAGGATAAACGGTTTCATTCCATCCAATATAGGCTTTTGCACCGTTTTTAATAAATGATTCAGCTAATCCATAGCATCCTGGCTTAAGGCTTGAGCATCCCATAGCTATAATTATGCTTTTAGAAAAATGCCCAAATTTTTCTATAAAACTTGGAGTAATAGCAAAATACGACTGGTTTGCCCCAGGCATCCAAGGGACAAGGTATTTTGCTATGCTTAATAGGTTACGATACTCTGAATATGCACCTTCACGGTATTCCTCTGAGGTGAATAGGTCAACAATATTCGTGTTATTTCTTAAGGCGGAGTGTACTCTGAATATTATTATTCCGTAGTTGCTTTCGATAAGTTGTTTGTAAAACGGAACTGTTGCATTTTTGCTGCCAAAGTATGAAACATTAAATCCCGCATTCTTCAAAAGATTAGTGACCGTTGTATTAAACGTAGGATTAGGAGAATACTCAGAGAGTTGATCAAGTATTGCAGCTTTTAGAGAAAATTTGGTCTCTTGATTTTGAAAAATCATCTTGTAAGCTACAAAGCCGAAAATGATTATTGCGCTTAGGCTTACTGACAAAATTAGTAACCGCTTATTTGGAATTTTTTTCTTTTTAGAATCACTTCTGCTCATTGTTTTGGCTCCAAGCTGCAATTAAAATAGAGGAAAAAGAAGCCTATTTTCTTTTGCGTTTTGTGAAGGTTAACACTATGCCGAACAGAGCTATTAGCATGGCATACATTGTGATAGCAGATACTGGAGTTTGCTTCACCAGCGAAATGGAGTATCCTCCGACAGGACCTGGAGGCGATACAGGTGAATAGTGTGCTGTTGCTGTGTGAGGTGCATTCATGGTTACAGTGATGCTGGAGACGCCGCTGCCTTGGTTGGTTCCGTCAACATCCCAGTTAAGGAAGGTATAACCTGAAACCGAGGGGGCAGTGAGAGAAACGCTTTTTGATGCGTTATACCAGCCTTCGCCTGGAATGGTTGCTATGCCTGAAGGATTAGTTCTTACTGTCAAATAGTATTGTGTTACCCAGTTCCATGTTATGCTTGAAGCTTGGATTATCGTGAAAGTTACTGAGGAGCCTGTTCCAGATGGTGGAACGCTTCCTGTTCCAGTCCAGCCTGTGCATATGTAACGTGTACCTGTTGTGCCAGCCCATGGTGAAGTTACTGAGGCTGTTATGGATGAGCTTGCGTCAAACCATCCGCTTGTTGGAGTGGGTGAACCGTAGCCTGAGGGAGAAGAGACTGAGAGGTAATATTGTGTCTTATAGTTGCCTGTTACGCTGCCAGAGCTTGAAACTGTTATGGAACCAGTTTGCAGCGTTGATAGGCCTGTTGTGCTTGTCCAAACATATTGTTTGCCGTTGGGCGTAACAACTAATGGTGATTGGAATGCGAAGGAGTGGCTTGATCCAGCATCCCATGTGAACGTGTGGGGTAACTCGCTCACTTTGTAATTGGTTCCATCTACAATAACCACAGTTCCTGTAAAGTCGGAGCTTACTCCAGTTTGACTAAATGTGACTTGGTATTGGATAAGTTTGAAAACAGCCTTCAGCGTGTGGTCGCTGTTCATTGTAACTGTGTATGGGTTTGCTGATCCAACGTTTACGCTGTCAAGTTCCCAGTGATCTAAAACGTAGTTTGCAGTAGGAAGTGCAGTTACTGGGACTGATGAGCCAGATGCGTACGAGTAACTTCCAGGCGCAGGATCAGTTGTGCCACCGCTTGTCGTCGTAATGGTAAGCGTATATGATATTATTGGAGCATAGTTTGCTGTGGCTGTATGAGGAGCGTTCATGCTAACTGTGATTGGGTTAACTCCATTGCCTTGGGTATTGCCGTCAACATCCCAATTGTTGAATGTGTATCCAGTGATTGATTGGGCAGTTAATGTGACGCTTGTGGAAGCGTCGTACCACCAGCCGTTTGTGGGTCCAGCTTCTCCTGTTGGGTTTCTTGTTGGCTGAGGAATCAAATCTGGAGGATTAGTCTGCACTGTCAAAAGATACTGTGTCTTCCAGTTCCATGTGATGCTTGAAGGTTCTTGTATAAAGAAGGATACGGATGTTCCTGATCCTGAGGGGGGCACGCTGCCTGTGCCTGTCCATCCTGTGCAAACATAGCGTGTTCCTGAAGGCCCATTTGCTGGGGATGTAACGGATGCTGTTATGCTTGTTCCAGAGTCAAACCAGCCACTTGTTGGAGTAGGCGAATCATATGGGGAGGTTACGGTGAAATAGTATTGTAGTTGGTAGTTGGCTGTTGCAGTTTTAGGATTGTCCATTAGTACCGTTGCTTGGTTTCCTGTGCCTGTTGGTGTTGCGCCTGTCCATGATCTAAAATCATATCTTGATGCTCCTGCAATTTTGTCTACGTTTTGAACTGCATCAACAGTTGCTGTGGAACCACTGTTATACCATCCTTGTCCAGAAACTGCAGCAGGGTTAAGTGTCAATACTTCAGTTGGGTTAGTGTTGACAGTTAAATAGTATTGAGTTTGATAAGTGCCACTTATTGTTAATGGACCAGTTACTGTTTGTGGTGAAGATGGAGTAACACTTGTAAGAATATATCTTACACCTGTGGCGCCTGTAACAATGTCTTGATATGTGTAAGTGATTTCGGTGCCTGCTTTGACCCAAATAGTGAAGGGCACCGTTTCTGTTGGGTCAATATCTGCAGTATATGTTACAGTGGGTGCTATAGGAGACCCAGTCTGCGTAAAATTCACAGCATATTGGGTCTTCCAATTTGCTATAGCTGTTTTTGCAGCATTCATTATTATTGGGTTGCTTTGTGCATAATTCGTTCCAGAAGCGTCTCCGCCCCAACTAGTGAATACTCTTCGTGTGCCATTTCCATGGTTTACTAAGCCTGTGTCTAATTTGGCGTAGGCTGTGTCGCCGTTGTTATACCAGCCTTCGCCTGTAGGCGTACCATAAGGTGAGGTAACAGTTAAGTGATATTGGGTTAGATAGTTGGCAGTTACAGTTTTAGGTTTATCTAGGAACACGGTAGTGGAAGTTGCCGAGGCATTAGCTATTTCAGACATGTCTCCAGTTGTCCAACCGTTAAATCGGTAACGAGAAGCTTCTGGTTCGATGCTTATGAATTCTGGGGCAAAAATAGGTACGTTTGTTCCTGCGTTATACCAACCAACGCCTGCGGGTATTGTAACTCCAGGCGGATTTGTCGTTAAGTTAAGAAAATATTGCGTGACATAATGGGCGGTTGCAGTGTGGTTTGCATCCATGTAAATAGAGATCAGGCGAACGCCTGTACCTTGGGATGCTCCGTCAACGTCCCAGTAGTTAAACATATATCTGGTTCCTGTTGGTCCTGCAAAAATGTCAGGTGCAGTTAGATTGACAGATGTGTAAGCGTTGTACCATCCTTCTCCTAGGATTGTTCCAATTCCAGTTGGGTCTGTTCGAACGGTTAAATAGTATTGTTGAGGTGGAGGCGCTGTAGTGACTTGAAATCGGCAATCTACATAGTGGGTTTCGCAGCTTCCAGATGAGTCGGTTGCTTGTCGTACGTGAAGTTTCCACGATCCAATTGGAGCGTTTGAAGGTAAAATGTAGCTTCCAGTCATGGAGGTTACGCCTGTTGTCCAGCTGCCAACAAAAAATCTTGTTCCGTTTGGCATTTGAAGCTTGAACCGATAGTACATGTTTGTTTGAAGCCCTATGGTTTTGAAGTATACTGTTTCGCCTTGAGCAAACGATGTGACAAAATTCGTATAGGTTGAATCGGTTGTCCAAACAATTTTGTTTATGTTAAGCGTTTTGGTTCTTTTTACATTGTTATTTTCGTAAAGCTTTACAGTCCAATATCCAAGAATATTTGGAAAAGTGGGAATTATTGTTAAATTGTCAGTGAAGTAACTTACTCCAGTGTAGGTTGGGCTTTTTCTCCGCTCCACTCCTGCAGGGTCAAAATATTTAATGTAGTATTGTTTACTTGTTGACAGCCCGCCGGCTTCGGCATAAATATATGTGCTGTCTCCATCGCTCCACCATGCGCTCAAATAGAGAGCATTATCGAACGTTGTGGTGGCGACATTTGCTCCATCAGTTGCTGTTACAGTAAAAGTTCCATGGATTCCGTCTAAAAGATATTGACAAGCGAAATATCCAAACTCATCTGTCAATGTTTGCACCGTGTCTTTGACTAGGTCTGGTCTAAGAATTGTAATGTTGATTTGACTCAGAACTTTAAACCCATAACCGTATAAGCGAGCTGTTTCGGATGGGTCATATTCTTTTTTATTCGACCAAACAATTGGAGTTGTATATCCTGCAGTGCCTAAGGGCATAGAAAGTGATAGAATTAGACCAATAATTAGGATAACTATCCACATCGGCAGTTGCCGCATGTATTTCCCTTCTCCCTCGGCACTAATATTTACCATTACAAACTTTTTAAAGCTTTTGGAACTAAGTTCTATACGAGTACTGTGTGTAGATATGCAAGGTAAAGTGTGATAACATATAAGATTCAGATATGCATTAATAGACTCGATTAAGGTATAGGCGTGTATTAGGTGAAGGGGGAGTAAGATGAAGGGAGTAGTATTTTGGGGGATGATGCTGGCAATTCTGATTGGTGGAATGGTGAAACTGACTTTTGATGTTCAACTTGCTGAAGCGACAGGAACGATCTACATAAGAGTTGATGGGTTAATTGAGCCTTCAACAGCGCCTATTCAAAATTTTGGAAACCACTTGTATATATTTACAAGTGACATTAGTGATTCCATTGTGATTGAGAGGGATAATATTGTGGTTGATGGAGCAGGTTACACTCTAGAAGGAACAGGAAGTGGAAAAGGAATAGAGTGGGTTGGCAGGAGTAATATAACGATTAAAAATGTGACAGTTACAAGATTTTTTTATGGATTTTATTTTGAAAGTTCGAGCAATATTACTCTTTCTGGCAACAATGTAATAGGCAATTGTTACGGGGTTGCAGTAGGCAGTTCATGGGACAATAAGCTTGTTTGTAACAATGTGTTTAACAACACTTTGGATGGATTTTTTCTTTTCTATTCTGACAATAATGTTATTTATGGCAATACTGTTTTATCAAACAAGAGGTATGGAATAGCTCTTTCTCAGTCCAGCAATAACAGAATTTTCCACAACAACTTCATCAATAACACAGAACAAACACATCTTTATGAATCATTTAACAACATGTGGGACGGTGATTATCCTTCTGGAGGCAACTATTGGAGCGACTACAATGGAACTGATCTGAATGGTGATGGTATTGGAGACACGGAATATGTTATTGACGCTAGCAATAAAGATGAATATGCGTTGATTGCTCCGCTTTTTTGGGATTATTCTAACCCTATTCCAGTTGTATGGGCAGGAGCCATCTACCCCGTGGCACTGTCCAGCAACTCCTCGATTTTGGGGTTCAAATTTAACCAGCCACAAATGCAAATAAGCTTCAATGTAACAGGTCCATCAGGCACGGTTGGCTATTGCAACGTTACGATTCCGAAGACTCTTCTAGCAGATAGCCCATGGACGGTGATAATAGATGATGCTCCAAAAACTGATTGGGCTCAAACAGAAAACGGTACACATACTTTCATATACTTCACCTACACGCATTCAAGCCCAAGCCACATTATAATTCAAGGAACATCAGTAATCCCCGAATTTGTCTCCTCAGCCATAATCCTGCCACTTTTTATGTTCCTCTCCATTATAACTGTCACCCTTGCAAGAAAAAGATTCGCAGAAAATTGCAAACTAGGATAAAACCTACAAATGCTTGAAAACTCTTCTTGGCACTATTCTAGTTGTTGGTTTGCATTTAAAATTTAAACATTTTTTTTCTTTTAGTGGAGAAATCTGGTGTAACATTTAGGAAAAGATTGCTTGTGGGCGTTGACTTTGATTTTTGTATGTGTGTATATAATCAAAAAAAAGGTGGCTAATGGAACACTTTTCCGTTGCCAGATTTCATTGGATCTGATCTAATTTAGTTTTTGCTGTTTCTTTGATTTAGCCAAAACTGCAGCAACGACAGCAGCAGCTGATATGATAAGAGCGATGGGAAGAACTATTCCGGAGAATTCTGGTATCACGTTTATTGTGCCATCTTGAACAGTGTGAGGAATTGCTGAAGCAGTGTTGTCAGCTAGTTTGACTGGACCTGATGTGCCTGGGTAATTGTTAAGTATAACTGGGGTAGTGCCAACAGCTAAACCTTTGAAGGTTATTTTTGCCAAAATTCCGCTGCCGGTTTTGGCGGCTTCAGGCGCCAATAGTGTAACACTAAGCCATAAACGGCCGTGAGTAGCATTGAAGTTGTTCTTGATTTCCCATTTCACCTGATATAGATTCGCTGGATCACTAGGCTCTAAAAAGTGGCCTGCAGGTCTTACTATTTGAGTTGCATTTACTATGTTGTTTTTATACCATATTTTAATCTCGTATGCGTACATGTTTGTGACATCGGTTATGTTCAAATCAACTGTGACTGTTTGTCCAGGTTCGTTAATTGTCACTTCTGTTGGCAATATGGAGACAACAGTGCTTTGTGCGGTGACTTGTCTTACTGCGCCTATTAGAATAGTCAAAGTTAACAAGGTTAGAATTATTTTTGGCATTTTCATTTTTTCCACCTTTTTGTAATATAGGTATGGTGCAAATATATTAGATTTGCCCTTCAATAGTTAAGAGTTATAGTTAATAATAGAATTCAAAATTTGAATTCATAGCTTACAAACTCGCATTGCAGTTTCATCATCTTATGTTAAGTAAAAAAAGAGGGGGTGCAAATTTGCAATGGTTTTTAAGGTATTGTTTCTCCGAAGTGTAAAGCAATTACAACCAAGTCGAAAATGTCTATTATGCCATCAGGATTCAAATCTGCGTCAGCGTTCCAGTTTGGATCTGATGGAACTGAGCCAAAGGCTAATGCTGCGGCTGTAATGTCAAATATGTCTACTGTTCCATCGTAGTTTACATCTCCGTAAACTGTTGGCGATATTTCATAATAGCCATTTTGAGAATGGTGTGGGATGCCAGGCGGTTCCCCTGTTTGATCAGCTATTTTTGTATCATAAAGCGCCAGTATACAAGATTCTGGAGGTTTTTCTAGACCCATTTGTTGATGGATTGCTTTGAAAGTTATTGTGGCTAACGTGCCGTTTCCGTGTGGGAATGGCTCATGGTATTCACCGTTTTGATCCGGCAAGATCACGATGCCTATATGTATATAGTTTCCTTTAATTCTATATATGAAATATGTGCCTTGATGTGGAGCTCCAGCGAATTCTTTAAGGAATGGTCCCTCAGTCACGTTTAAGACTTGAAGCAAAGTATTGTTGAAGCGAAGCTTGAATTCAAAAGCCACGGCTTTCCAGCCTGCTTCTAAATCGTTTATGGTTATGTTAACTGTGAAGATTTCGCCGCGTAGTCTAGCAGTGTAATTTGGAGGCTCAACTTTGAAGAGTGGTTCAGGTAATGCAGGTTTGCCGATCCATGGGTCATATAGCACGTAGTCGCTTACGTTATCACCTAAACCATAATGTGGACCAATAGTTTGGCTGTCATACACCCAGCTTGTCTTATGATATGGACCTGTCGAATCACCCCACCAGTTAAAAGTGGCGTTTACAGGTGCGGCTTCTAGTTCCTCAGAGGCCCATATGCCATAGCTACCGCTTCCAGTAATGTTGTTGTAGTGTATTTCTACATTAGTTGGATATACGTCTCCAAAATAGCTCCAAACGTCTATTCCATCTTCAGTAGCATTTATTATATCGTTGTATGTGACTGTGATGTTTCTAGCATCGTTAGATATGTCTATCTGCCATGTGTTGCTGATAAGGTAGTTACCAGTTATGATTACATTTGATAGGATGTGGTAATCCCATGGAGAGCCATATGTGCTTGGAAAGTCCACTGCACCTATGCCTGTGTCACAACCTTCGACATGATTGCTGTTAATTATAACGCCTTCTTCAGTGTCTACAACCAGTATGCCAGTTGCTGCCCAATTGGGGTTATTTACTGTGCAGTTGTAAACTTCATTGCCTTGGATTAATGCTGCGGCACCGTATCCAACTTGTATACCGTTTTCAGCCCACCATCCAGTTTCCGTTTCTAAACCGTTGCCTAATACAATGTTTTGTTCAACATCAGCAGATGGATCCGCACTTGGTCCTGCATCGCCAGTAACGCCTATGCCTCCTCGGCTGAAACCTCTAATTTCATTGTAGCTTATTGTTGCTTCAGAGTTGCCGTATACGAGTATTCCAAAGGTTTCTGGTCCACTTCCTTTTCCTGATGGTGGATACAGACTATGGATGGTATTATTGACTATGATGCCTGGTTTTACATTTCGTAAAAGTACGGCAACGTATCGGTAACCACTTGCAGCTTTGTTTCCTCCGTCAATTTCAAATCCTTCAATGGTAACGCTGATTGCTTCGGAACCAGTTAAGGATCCATATCCAAAGACTATTGGATCAAATGTTGCGCCAGTCTCGGGAATTGTGAATTTGCTTCTAACGTCAGGAGCTACAATTTTTGGCTTAGGATCTCCAGTTAAGATTAAGCTCTTGTTGATAATCAGTTGTTCTGTGTATGTACCCTCGTAAACTTTAACTGTTCCTCCTTCTGCAACTGCGTCTATTCCTTCTTGGATTATAGCGAAGTGGTCAAAGCCCCAACCTGGAGTGCTACTGGTATAGTCGTCATCAACATAAACTTGTGAAGGTTTAGACCGTGAAGAGACAATCATTGAAGCAGCGCCATTACCTATTATCTGGAAGCCTACGTCACTCACTTCGTCAAGCCGCCAAACTGCCACACCTGTGGTCCCATCAGGATAAACTTTGTACTCCTCTTCATCCATAGCGTTCCAAACCTCGGCAGATGAGAAGTTTAATGTAACGGCTTTCATTTCCCCTGGAAGAATAGTTGTCCACTCGTTCTGCCAGAAAGTGTCCCGCCAAGCCTTTGAATATTCTGGTGGCGTGTTTGTCCAGCCAGTGTTTATTTTAAGATTAACCATAACTGAGGTGGTGCCAATATTTGCAAACAACAGTGTATATTTGTCGTATCCTGAAAAGTCTCCCCATGTCGAAAATTGTTGTGTAACTCCATATGTCTTATAGGCTCCGCCTGCTAGAGCACTTACTGGAAAGTTGTCGCCAACAACAGTGCCCACAGAAGCACTTAAACCAGAAAAATCAAAACGCACACCTGGACCCGGCACATCTGTGATTGCTGTAACGGCGCCTGGACCATATTCCCAAGCAAATTCAGAGCTTAACTCACCATCTGAAAGACTCAAGGTGAGACCACCACTCACTATTATGGAAGCTTCACCGTCACCTAAAATTTGGAAGCCTATGTCGCTCAACTCGTCCAATCTTCGAACAATCACGCCAGAAGTTCCGTCAGGATACCGCCACTCAGACACAGGATCGTCTGCAGCGTTCCAAGCTTTGGCATTCCAAAAATCAAGAGTCACAACGCGACTTTCTCCAGGATTTATTGAAGTCCAACTGTTCTCCCAGAAAGTGTCTCTTTCCGGTGTTCCCCATGGCGAGTTTGTCCAGCCAGTGTTTATTTTAAGATTAACTGTGACGCTTTTTGTTCCCACATTAATGAATAATAGACTAAAGCGGTCGTATCCTGAGAAATCGTAGGGACCAGCAAAGCCGCTGCCATAGTCTTTCCATGCTCCGCCTGCTAAAGCGCTTACTGCGAAGTTGTCGCCAACAACAGTGCCCACAGAAGCACTTAAACCAGAAAAATCAAAACGCACACCGTATCCTAGAATATCAATCGCACCATCAAGATTACCTGGTCCTGTTTCCTTGGCAAATTGTGTGGTTAATTCTTCGTCTGGAAGTGTAATAACAGTGTCTTTTGGTATTGTCGCGGAAACAACAATCGACGCATCTCCACTTCCAATAATTTGGAACCCTATTCTACTTACTTCGCTTAACCTACGAACTATAACTCCGCTAGTGCCGCCTGGATAACGCCACTCAGGCACCGGATCATCCTGAGCATTCCAAACTTCACCTGCACAAGAAAAGTCCAAAGTAACAACTTTGCTTTCGCCGACATTCAGATATGTCCAGCTGTTACCCCAATAAGTATCGCGAGTAGGATCCAGATTCGTCCAGCCGGTATTCATGTCAATGTTTACACTAACTGGGTTCGGACCTAGGTTGGTGAAGACAAGTCGATATTGCGTATATTTTCGAAAATCTCCATACCCTCCAATGTTATCAGGGTCTCCTCCAGCCAGCGGACTTACAGGATAGTCATCACAGACCCCAGTGCCGCTTGAACCTAAGCCGGAAAAATCAAAACGCACACCTGGACCTGGAATATCCACTTTTGCAGTAACAGTTCCTGGACCCCATTTCTTTGCAAATTGAGTGTTCAACTCATCGTCAGACAAGGTCAATGTAACCTCAGCAGCTTTAACTGCTTGAATCGTCAGCAGTAGACTTGCAACAATAATAACATTCAATAGCATTGCAGACAGTTTCTTTTTCATTTTTCCTTTCTCCTATTGTTTTATTCTTGATGAACCAGAAATGGTTCGAAAAGTAGTTTCGACAGTTCCACTACTTAAGTTTTATGATATTTTCTTCTATAGAAAATTTACTGGCAAAAATTTCACAAAAGTTATCTTCACATTAAACGAATTATATGATTGGAGAGTGATTCTAATTAAGAATACCCCGAGTAGAATCAAACATTTTTACAAGTCAGCATTGAAGACGCGGTTTTCATCGACGATTCTATATTCAATCATTTCAGCTTTCATTTTGTTGGTTGTTGGTTTTTTTCCGGCTGTGAAGCTAACCGCTGAAGTGCAGCAGACTCTTACTTTTCAACCTGAAATGAAAGGAATGACTATAACTGCTTGGAGTTCAGAAGCATATAATTCATCTAATTTCGACACATCTATTAGGAAACTTGATGATTCAAAGGCAAACTGGGTGACTTTTACAGTTTTCTGGTTTATGGAAAGCTATACAGATACAGAAATGCATCCTCGAACAGACCTATATACAGCATCGAACTCTTCGCTTATTCACGCTATACAAAAAGCTCATGAACTCAACATGAAAGTAGCATTAAAGCCTATGGTGGATGTCCTTGATGGCAAATGGCGTGGAGAAATAAACCCTTACAATTGGACACTTTGGTTCAAAAACTATCAAAAATTCATAAATTTCTATGCAGACCTCGCACAAAACCACAGTGTGGAGTTATTAATCGTTGGAACTGAACTCAGATCGTCACAAACTCACGAAAGCGAATGGAGACAAGTCATCAGCAATGTGCGTATGCTTTTCAGCGGAAATCTCACATATGCTGCAAATTGGGACTCTTTCAGCAACTACTCAATATTGCCAAATCTCGCCGTCAAGTTTTGGGATGTGCTGGACTATGTAGGTGTAGACGCATATTTCCCCTTGACAAACTCCTTCAATCCAACAGTGGAAGAACTGATAAACGCCTGGTCTCATTCAGGCTCTGGCTGGTGGGGCTCTGGACGCAACTGGACAAACCAATTATACTCAACGTACGTTTCAACAGGTAAAAAAGTGATTTTCACAGAGATTGGTTACTGCAGCCAAAACGGCACAAACACACAGCCTTGGAATTACAATGTTTCTCCAACAAAAGATTTACAGGAACAAGCTGATTGCTACCAAGCTGCGTTAGAAGTTTTCAGAAATGCAACATGGTTTGAAGGTTGGTTCTGGTGGAATTGGGAAACTGATCCAAACGCAGGAAAACCTGGAACTCCAGATGAAAAGCATTACACACCACAAAATAAGCCAGCCCAAGAAATCTTAAAGCACTATTATTACGAAGTCCCACCAGACATTGCTATACTAGATGTAACTCCTTTGGAAACAATAATAAAAAAAGGCAGTCTAGTAGACATAAACGTAACTATAGAAAATCAGGGCATATACACAGAAAACTTTAGCATCGCCTTATATGCCAACCAAACAATAATACTTGAAGAAAATGTCACCCTAGAAAACAAAACTTCAACAATATTAAAAATCACATGGAACACATCTGCCACGACGGAAGCAGCCTATGTCTTAGAAGCCTTTGTCTTTCCGCTTCCAGCAGAGGTGGACACAGATGATAATCTATATACAGATGGGATAGTGGAAATAGGAAGTCATGATATTGCCATAACAGACCTTGATTCTCCAAATAAGTTAAACAAGACAATTGTATCCCAAGGATACGTCGCACGTCTGAACGTCACAGTGGAAAACCAAGGAGACTTCACAGAAAACTGTAATATCACAATATATGCCAATACAATAAGAGCTGCAACACAAACTCTCACTGTTACCAATGGAAATTCTGTAACATTAATCTTCATTTGGAACACTACTGGCTTTGTTAAGGGTAATTATACCATATGGGCTTATGCTTGGCCTGTTCCTGGCGAGACAGAAACAGGTGACAACTCGTTGGTGGATGGGTGGATTTTAGTGACAATGCCAGGCGACGTGAACGGTGACGGCGTAGTTGACATTTTTGATTGCGTAACCATCGCACTCGCCTACGATTCAACACCAAATGACCCAAACTGGAGCCCAAACGCAGACATAACCAACGACAACCTCATAGACATATTCGACCTCGTAATCGTAGCCCTACACTTCGGAGAAACAAACCCATAAAACCCCACTCTTTTCTTTTTCAAAATTTTTGTTTTAAAAGAAGCTTATTATGCATAAAGTGGTGTAGAAAAATGGGGGAGTTTAGTATTCTTTGCCGAGGTTTAGAACAATTAAGACTATGTCAAATATGTCGATTATATCGTCTTGGTTAATATCTGTTTTAGCATTCCATAATGGATCTCCAGGTTGTGTACCGAAAGATGATCCTACTTTAACAACATCGTAGATGTCAATGATTTTGTCGCCGTTAACGTCACCGGGCATTTTCACTTCTACTGTTCCGTCTATTAGTATGTTGTTGTCCAAGTTGATTTCCCCGACTACACTACTGGCTTGTGCCCATATCGTGTGGTTCACGTACAGTTCTACTCCGAGAGTGTCCCAATCAAATGTTAATGTAATCCTTTCATTTGGTGGAAGGTTTGTGATCGTTTGTTTTCCTATGGAAGTGTTGTCATAGTAGAGGGTTACATCAAAAGTTTCCGTGTTGTTTCCAAGGTTAGTAGCATTTACAAATATCTGAACGTTCCATCCCTCGTAGACTTCGCTTGATGAAATGTTGATGGCTGTTAATGCAATATCGCTGAGGGCTTCAGGCTTTTCTATTTCTACATATCCGTTAATAGCTACATGCGTAATCGGCGAGGCAGAAGAATCAGCGAATTTTGTTTTGTAAAGAGTTAGCATTGAATTGCCAGCTGTTATGGCTTTTAGGGTAATTCTCACAAGAACTCCGCTTCCAGTTTTAGGAGTTTCAGGAGCCATAAGAGTCATTGCAACCCAAACTCTTCCATGTGTGGCATTATACTCGTTATCATATTCTAGTTTTATTATAAACAGTTTGCTTGGATCTTCTGGTTTAAGGAAGTGGTTTGGAGGAAGCGTCACATTTTGACATTCAAGAATAGCATTATTAAAGAATAGCTGGAATTCGTAGGCGTACAAGTCTGATATGTTGGCGACATTAATGTTCACAGTGAAGACTTCGTTTACACCCATATTGATAAATGATGGCATCACGTAAACAGTTGCAACACCCGGGGTTATTCCCACGTATACCATTTTTTTAGCTAGGTTGTTAATGATTAAACCTTCGCCTATTACTGGAGGGGCATATGCAGTAATGTTGTATATTCCTTCAATAGTTGGGGTCCATGGGAAATTAAGAGTGTAACATGTTCCTTTTTTTAATTCTGGAATTGTGACGTTAGCAACCTTTACTTCGTTTATCAATATTTGCAGTTTAACTTGTGTCTCATTGTTTAAGCCTAAATTATAGACTGTAGCGTTCAAAACTGACGTTTCGCCGGGTATTAGAGAGAGAGGAGCTTCAAGAGAAACAGATAAATCATGTTCGTATTTTGTTATCATCCAATTGATCGTGTTTTTGAACATGGCTTCACAGTCTAGGTTTGATGTCCAATCGATTACTCCTTGTCCATTCCAGAAAACGACTTTTCCTGGCAGCATGCCTGTAGCTATTATTTTGTCGTACCCGTCTCCTAATTCTGCAATTGTAACGGCTCCTCTTGCAACGTCTGCCTCTGCACTGTCACAGTCACCGAATAATCCTGTAATATGATATCCACTGGGGAAGCTTCCGTATGGACCATTCATTATTGGATGCGTTGCATCAATAACATATAAATCATACTCGCCAACATTGTCGCCGGTGGTTGAGGATCGGACAACATCTGCTAACCGAGTATCACCTGCTAGACAATCATAACCTGTGACGATGAGGTTGCCGCCATATGAGAGGTATGTGTTTAGTGCTGTTTGTTCTTCAGATGTTATCCATCTATAGTCTGTATAGAAGACTACAACCTTATAGTTGAGCAGAAGGGAAAGATCCGCAGTGTAAAAGTAAATATTATTGTCGTTGTATACGTCGTAGTTGATTCCTATTTTATCCATAATGTACGTTATAGTTAGTAGTTCAGAATGGTCGGAAATTAGGGCTGCAGTGACTAGTCGAACGTTAACAATTCGTATCTTAACATTATTCTGCACGTCTTCTTCGCTTGTAAGCGATGGGGTGTAAACTGTCACATTGTAGACGCCCTCAATTAATGGACTCCATGCATAGTTTAAAGTGTGAAATTTGCCGCTTGCTAGCTCTGGAATTATTTCTGAAGCGACGATGGTGTTGTTTATTATGAGCTGCAATGTTAGGTCTGTTTCGCTGCTTAGTCCAGTGTTATAAACGGTGGCGTTAAGAATTGTGCTTGTGCCTGGTAAGAGCCTCTTTGGTGCATCGAGCATCACTGCAATATCGTGTTCATACTTGAATCCTATTGATACATTGGTTGCAGTTAAGATCAAGTATACATTGCTATAGGTACTCTCAGATCTCATTCCTATCCATAGTCCAGATTTTTTATCGTACCAAAAAGTGTAAATCCAACCATATTGCTCTAACTCTAATTGCCAGCAGTCTATAGGTGAATCACCAACAAGGACGACTCGATTGTCCACAATTGTAGCGTTGCCCCATAGAAGATTTATCGTGGAGCCAACTTTAATTTCTGTTTCTATCCATCCGGGATACCACATACCAATCCATCCAATGCCACTGTCCTTTTCTACAACTCTTGTGAAAATGTTGACGATCATCCATCCGCCTTGTGTATAATTATAGATGTCTCTCATGCACATTGTAATGTTTATTTGGTATGGTGAAACGTAGTGGACATAGGTGAAGTTCCATGATCCACTGAAGATTTCTTCGCCTGTTCCTGGATCAATGTAATAAATTGTGTAGTTAGCGTATTGACCTTCAATTGGGTGTATTAATGGCTGAGTAACATTTGTGAATTTTGTGGCTTTGTTGTTCACTACAAAAGTTTCATTCGTTACAGGTGGAGCATAAGCAGTAATGTTGTATGAGTTTTCTGTTGTTTGAGTCCAGAGATAGGTCATTGTGTATGAAGCGTCAACTGGCAATTCAGGAATAGTTTCAGATTTAACAATATTGTTGTTGATTAGCAATTGCAATTCCACGTTAGTTTCATTGTTTAGACCTAGGTTAAGAATGGTTGCGTTTAATGTTGCAACGTCGCCGGGCATCAGAAAAGCCGGTGCTTCTAACCGAACAGCAAGATCATGCTCATACTTAACCGATTTGCTTGCCCACAATACTCCTTGGATAAAGATTAGTTTTGCTTCTTCAGTCCAATGAATCGTGTTTGCATAAAACTGTGGTGCAAGCGATGCTAACAAGAGATGTTTGTTGCCGCTATCTCGAATCTTGTAGGCGATTCCTCCTCCTCGAATGCCTGTGGCATCATCGCCGAGGTTGGCTATGGTCTCGCCAGAGTAACCCCAGAACCAGGCATGATCACGGTCTCCTTTAGTGATTATGTATATTTCGTCGCCTATGTTCCAACCGTCAAAAATTGGATGCTCTTGCAAAACTTGATAATAGACTGATCCACTGCCATAAGTACTTTCTTGACCCTGCGGATCGTTTAGATACCATTGCAAGAGAGAAATGCCATATGTGGACCCTGAACCAGGCCAAGAACTTGTAAATACAAGACCTACACGGTATTCGTCAGCTGCTTCTATCAACGCTAGAAAAACGCTTGCTCCCGGATCATATGGTCTATTGACTATGACTGCGTCGTACTCATAAATATCAGTGATGACATCCCAATCTCTTTCGTATGCTGTAATCCCATTCTCTAGGAGAAGATTAGTCAATTGTGATTGGTAGTCTCCAAGAATTGCAATCTTTACTGGGAGCATTACCCTAACCTTTTTTGTTGCAATGTTATTGGCTGTGAACTCTTCACCGAGAATGGGTGGTGCATAGGCAGTTAAATTGTATGTTGCTTCAACAGCAGTAGGAGCCCACAGATAGTTAAGTGTGTACGTAGCATCTGTTTGCAATTCTGGAATCAGCACGGAATCAGCGATTGCATCATTAATAAGTAGTTGCAATTCAACATTTGTTTCGTTGTTTAAACCTTGATTGTAAACTGTTGCATTTACTAATGTTGATTTTCCAGGTTCAAGAAATGTTGGAGTTTCTAGGGTTACTACGAGTTCATGTTCTGGTTTTTGGTAGTGCGACCATATTATGGCGTTGTAAAGTAGTTGGAGGTGATGGTGGTAGTATGGTGGTATTACTTCAAGCCATGGAGAAATGTATACTAAGCCTCGGCGAACAACTATGGCGCTTTCTTGATAATGCCCAAGTGCAATGTATTTGCCGTCCACTAACTCGTTTGAGTCCCATCGTCCATCGCTGGGAATTGCAGTTCCGACTTGTGGAAATACAAGCGGGTTAGGAACATCAGTAAGCAAAGGATGGGCAGTATCTATCAAATGTAGAAGGTCTGTTCCAGTGGAATACCATGTTATAGCTTCATTCAGTCCAAACAGCGGTGCCAACTTGTTATTATTTGGAACCCCATAATAGAGTGTCCCTGCAGTTACTATTAATCCATGTCCCATATGCACATATTTGGTTATTGCCTCAATCTCTGAATCTGTAAACTCCCAACCCATGTATGGATCGTATGCACATGAAATGATTAGAACGTCAGCTTCGGTGGCAGCAATATCCTCATAAGTGATGCTTTCCTTGTTTAAAGTCGTATAGTCAATGTAAATCATATTGTCGCCGAACAGATGCCATTCAGTGTTTAGCGATTGCCAGTTAGTGATTATTTCGCTGTAGACGTTGCCTGCAGAGTGCAACACGACAGCTTTCACTGGAAATCCAACATAAATGTATTTTGAAAAAATGTTATTGTCGAGATTTATTTCGCCAGACACTGGTGAGATGTAGAAAGTGACATTGTATAAGCCCTCAATAGTTGGATTCCATAAGAGACTCACAGTTTTCAAGTTTCCACTATTTAGAGAATCTATCAATTCAGAATTCACTATTGTGCCATTTACGAATAGTTGCACAGTTATGTCGGTTTCATTGTATTCTCCGAAATTTAGCACAGTTGCATTTATGATTCCTACAGCTCCAGGGTTTACATACACCGGTGTTGACAATTCATAAGCTATGAGTTCGTGAGTGGGTAGAGCCTGCTCAACAGCTTTTCTTGCGTTTATTCTTCCATAACCATAGTATGCGTCAAAACCAAGGTCGCCTAAGTCTTCAGCAGTATAACGTAGCCACAATCTTAGCCAGTCTCTGCTCTTTTGTGGGTATAAACTCCATGCAAGGGCAGCTAAGCCCGAAACGTGTGGGCATGCCATAGAAGTACCGCTCAGATAGGAATAATTCATTGGATAGCCATAACTGTTCAGGGTCACCCAGTAAGTTGGCATTGTTGAGTATATGTCAACTCCGGGTGCTGCAAGTTCAATCCAATCACCCCAATTTGAGAACCATGCCTTGCTGTCGGATTGGTCTGTTGCTGCAACGGCAATTACTTCGTCATAGCCTGCGGGATATGACTTCATGTTAGAGTTTTCGTTTCCTGCGGCGGCGATTATGAGAACGCCGGATTCGTATGCGTATTTGACTGCTGAGTGAACTAGCTCACTTTCGCCATATCCTCCTAAGCTCATACTGATAATGTTGGCTCCGCTGTCTGTTGCATGGATTATTCCACTGGCAACCCAATCCCAATAGCCACCGCCGCCACTGTCTAAAACTTTTTCTGCCATTATTCTGACTTGAGCTAAACCAGCCACGCCTAAGTTATTGTTTAGTACAGCTGCAACTATACCAGCGCAGTGAGTCCCATGTCCAAAATCGTCAATTGGATCTGCGTCCATATTAACCCAGTCATAACCAAGTGCTGCATAGTTAGCTGTGAGATCTGGATGAGTGTAGTCAATGCCTGTGTCAACGATGGCCACAAGAATATTATGGCTTCCAACTGTCTTGTTCCATGCCCAATCCGCTTCTATTTTTTTGGGGCCCCATTGCAGATTCCAGTAAGCGTCGTTAGGAACAAGTTGAACTTGCACTTTCATGTTAGGCTCTACATAGCTTGTTAGTTCTTCAGAATGTACTTCCTCAACGAATTTTGTTAAGGATTCAAACGAAAGCTCAACCACTAAAGCTGTTGTTTCTCCTTTGATTGAGATTTTATTGACAATTTTGGCATTATGTTTTGCTACTATGCGTTCCAGTTCGGATGTTCCTAAATGTTTTTGGCTATTTACCCCTATGATTAATCTTGTTTTGTTTCCATCAATGTAGGTGAAGTTGCTCCAGCTGCGAATGTCTGTAAAGTTCCATCTGTCGTCTATGGAGGAGTTTTCATTACTCTCAGATGTTTGCGCTTTTTCGAAAATATCATGCCAGCTGCTGTTTGGTTTTATTGATTTGTTTGGTTTTTCAGGATGTTCTGAGAAAACAGCATTATTGTCTTTTTCTGCTTCACTCAGTTGAAAGAGTGGCATAATTAGTGTGCTTGTTAGTAACAGAAATAGTAAAATTAGAAATTTTTTCTTCATCTCCTTTCCTCTTGTGACTCTCGGTAGACAGTAATTGCTTTGTCATTTCAGAAATATAAGGATTTATACAATAATGAGAAATTTATCAAATTATAAGATAGCCTTATGGTTTTGCTGAACATGCATATTTTCATGGGGGTATCTTAATAGTTTAAAGCAGTTATTGTGGCAATAGAAAAATAGGGGGAGGATTAACACGTTTTTCCGTAGTTCAGTGTGATTAGCACTAAATCGAAAATGTCTATTATATTGTTTGGGTCAAGATCCGCGTCTGGATTCCAGTTCGGATCACCTGGTTTTGATCCAAATGCAAGAGCAATTATTGTTAAGTCGAATATGTCTACTTTGCCGTCGCCATTGACGTCTCCCATCATTTTTATTTTGACCGTTCCATCTATGTATAGGTTATCTGCCAGTTCAGTTTCATATGGTACTGGGTGGGCTTCTGCTTTTATTGTGTAGTTGTGGCAAGCGGGCAATCCTTTGGTGTTCCAAGTATAAACTAGAGTCCTGTTTTCTCCAGGTGCCAAATTCTCAACTGTCTTGGTGCTTATGGGTGTCGTGCCATAGAAGGTGGTTACATTAAATGTTTCGGAGAGGTTTCCTTTGTTTAGAACAACCACGGTGATATTGACTGGGAAGCCTTCATAAACCTTCGTTGGATAGACTGTTACAGATACAACTGCTACGTCGCGGATTACTGATTGGAAGAAGCCGTTTTCAGTTTCATGTGGTATGGGGTCTCCGTTTGGATCAAGTATTTCAGTGTCGTGCAGTGTGAGATTGCTTGTTCCTAAAGCATCGACTTTGAATGTTAGAGTTACCAGAGAAATTGGGCTGATTGTGGATATTGGATTGGCTGGAGGATAGTATGATACGTTCACTAGAATGTGACCTTTCCATTCTTCAACAGAAAAGCTGGATGAATAGTTGGTTTCGTTAAGTACTGGATTCACATAAACGCCTATGCATGTGAGCACTGTAGTTTCGTAGTCTAGATGGAATAGGTAGCTGTACATCTCTTGAATGTTCTTTATTTTAATGTCAATTGTGAAAAAGCTTCCCGGCACCTTTGTGGGATCGATTATTTCTGGAGGATCTACGAAAAGTGTGGCGAATAGAACATTTGCAAAATAGCCGTCTTTTTTGGTGTAAGGCAGTGGGTCGCCTGTTGGATTTGCTAGAGATATTTCCTGCAAGGTTAGTTGAGTTGCACCCATTTCAAGAACATGGAATCTTATTGTTGCTAGAGTTCCGGTGCCGTTTGCTCCAGGTGGGGATAATAGCGTCACAGCGAATACTAAGTAACCTTTCAAGTTGTTGATTTCTGATGTTAAAACTGATGTAGGTCCAACATTTTGCAGAAAGGGTCCTTCTTGTATCTCTATTGCTTCTATTATGAGTGGATCATAAGTTAGGTTGAACATGAAGGCATATAGATCTGTAGCGTTTTCCACATCAATGTTTATTGTGAAGTTTTGGCATGGAATTAAGGTGGGATCTATGAGTTCCTCTGGATCTACATATATCAATGCTGGTGGTGGGGGTGGGGGTGGAGCGGTATTGCGGAAGTAGCCATTTTCTGCAGTGTGGGGAATTGGACTTGCAGAAGAATCAGCAAGCTTTGTATCCTTGAAAGTTATTGGAGTTGAACCTAAACCAACCACAAGAAAAGTGATTTTTACAAGTATTCCACTGCCAGTTTTCGGTGCTTCAGGCGCTAATAATGTGAAGCTAAGATATAATCGGCCGTGGGTAGCATTAAAATTATTCTTAATCTCCCATTTCACTTGAAACTGATTCGCAGGATCGCTTGGCTCCATGAAGTGGCCAGAGGGTCTAACAGCTTTTGAAACGTTTAGCACAGAGTTTAGATAGAAGAGTTTGAATTCGTAGCCATACATGTTTGTAACATTTAAGACTTCAACAGTCATGTTAAAAGTTTTAGGCGGGGTTAAAGACTCATCCATAACCGTGGAAGGATTCAAACGCAAAACAGCATCAGCCGCATAAACTGGAATTGTAAAGTGTGTAATGCCCAAGACAATGATGCTTATTAATAGACATGGTATAATGTGTTTTCGAAGCATACTTTTCTCCCTTCTCGGTTATTGTTATTCTCACTTTTAAATTTAAAGTTTCCGGAAAAATAAAAGAGGAGATTATTAGTATGTGTTTCCGTAGTTTAGAAGGATTATGACTAGATCGAATACGTCTATGGTGCCGTCTTCGTTTTCGTCAGCTGCGTCTTTCCATCTTGAGTCGCTTGGATTGGAACCGAAGGAGAGACCCACTAAAGCGAGGTCTATTATGTCTACTTTGCCGTCTGCGTTTGCATCACCGGGTTTTCTTACTTGTATGGTTTTTGTGGCTTCGAAGGATGTTCCATTGTTGAGTTGGCAAGTCATTGTGAGTGATGCATTTCCTTTTGTTATCCCTTTTGAAATTATGAATTCTGCGAGTATGGTGCGGTTGAAGTTGACCATTAAATCTGAAATTGTGTCATTATCGTAGTCTCCTACTTCGTGGGGTGCAGAGAGATCTACTGGAACCGTATTGTTTAGGGATATTGAAGTTATGTTGATCTCTGCTACTTCGTATCCGGTTGGAAGCTCAATGTATAGGGCTACCAAACCTTCAACATGACCTAGGTTTAGCGTGCTTGGGTCAAAATCGATAGTTGTGACATTGGTGGATGGAGGCGGTGGAGGAGGAGGTGGTGGGGGTGGGGGTGGAGCGGTATTGCGGAAGTAGCCATTTTCTGCAGTGTGGGGAATTGGACTTGCAGAAGAATCAGCAAGCTTTGTATCCTTGAAAGTTATTGGAGTTGAACCTAAACCAACCACAAGAAAAGTGATTTTTACAAGTATTCCACTGCCAGTTTTCGGTGCTTCAGGCGCTAATAATGTGAAGCTAAGATATAATCGGCCGTGGGTAGCATTAAAATTATTCTTAATCTCCCATTTCACTTGAAACTGATTCGCAGGATCGCTTGGCTCCATGAAGTGGCCAGAGGGTCTAACAGCTTTTGAAACGTTTAGCACAGAGTTTAGATAGAAGAGTTTGAATTCGTAGCCATACATGTTTGTAACATTTAAGACTTCAACAGTCATGTTAAAAGTTTTAGGCGGGGTTAAAGACTCATCCATAACCGTGGAAGGATTCAAACGCAAAACAGCATCAGCAGCATAAACTGATGGGGAAACGATGATTAGGCTTTCTATGATCAGTGTCAGCGACAGTATGTAGATTGCAATTTTCTGCCTCATGTTCCTTTCTCCTTTTTTTGTTTGTTATAACAAATGTCATTTGATAAATTTAAGAGTTCTGGAATATAATTCCATATTATATAAAAGATCTTAGTTGCGCTGTTATCCATCTAAGAGTGACGGTGATTTGCATAATAGCAAGCGTTTAAGCATATTTTCTTTTTTAGTTTCCAGTCTTTTTCTCGAATTTAAAGAGATAATCTTACAGGTTTATTGTTTTACTGAAGTTTTATCAAAGACAGTTTTGTGATTATGATACTTGGAAGTTTGTTGAGTTATAGGCTCCTAAGATTATGGTGCCAGTGAAATAAAATACGCCTGCGTGAACCGTATATGTTCCAGTGTTAAAGCCGTTTTTAAGGCGGAATGATGTGGCAAAGTTCCAAGTCTCTTGTGTGGTTGAAGCTGTGTTTGCAGCTTGACCACTTAATGTTGAAACTATGTCGAAGGATACAGATTTTTCAGGTGAATGAGGAGTGCCTTTGTTTTGAGGAAGTTTATTGTAAATGTTTGCATATACTTTTGCGCTTCCAAGTTCAGCGTCTGAGGGCACTGTCCAAGGTATGACCCATGTGCCTGATCCTTTAGGAGACACTGTGTCAGTTGTCCAGTCTACGTATATTGGGTTGTTGCCGCTGTCATATACTGTTATAGTTATAGCAGCATCGATGGCATAGTCTTGAGTGTTTTTGTATTTTGTCCAAATGTAACATAATGAACCTTTTTGCAGTTGATTGATAGGTCTTCCTGAACTGTCGGCAATATATACATTAACGATTTCGAGGCGCCAAGTATGTGGTGGATGCCCTTCTCCATAATGTATGGCTACAACTACCATGTCGAAAATGTCAACGAGTCCGTCTTTGTTTACGTCTGCCACTAGGTCATAGTTAGGGTCGCCATATTGGGATCCGAAGGCCAACGCTACTTTTACGGCGTCAAAAATGTCTACGTAGCCATCGCCGTTTAAGTCGCCTTCTAAGACTGGGGGATTTTGTATATCGTATATGTATATTGTCCTGAACAAGATTGGGGCTGAGGGATTGTTTACTTGTATTGCTACTAGGCTTTCGTTAACTGGTGCTCCATCGATTAGCAATAGCCCTGAAATATTCACTGTCTCGCCAATCACATAATTTGACTTATCGGTTTGTAAGGTCATTGTTAAATCTAAGCTGAAGGTTGATGAAATGAAACTTAAGATTAGAATAGATAGCATACTTATTGTGCAAAGCCAAATTTTTCTCCGCATATTTCTCCCTCTATATAGTTTTAGGCATCGCCATTAATAGTCTTTATCGTTTTAAACAAAAAAAAAAGGGATATAGATATTTGATTTATTCAGGCTTTATGATCACTTGTGGCGGTGGTGTGTATGTTGGTACAAGTGCGTAGCCGCCAGCCCATGGCCAATCAGTAAAGGCGTTAACGTATATTTTGGCTATTCCTGCAGCAGCCCATTTTGGTATAAACAGTGTGAAGTTGTTGCTGTATTGGGTGTACTGGCACCATTTTTCCACATCAAGGTCTCCGATGGTGACTTGTAGATAGTCTGAGTCAAATGGATAGTTTAATTCGTCATGGATTACTGTTGTAAGTGTAACGTTGTAGTGTTGAATTGCATAGCTTTCATAGTCAACTGTTACTTTTATGTATTCGCCGTGTGCGTAAGCAGTTTTGTCAGTGGTTACGTTAACCCATCGGACTAGGTAGTCAAAGTGGAATGAGAGAGTATCGTTCACAACTGTGCATGCAATGTCCACTGTAGCGGTTATAGTCCATATACCAAATAGGTCTTCTGGGTTTTCACATGGCCAGGGTATTCTGTATGAAGTGCATGCAACTCCGTTTTTGTCACTTACTGCGGTAAGTATTGTTACGAGGTTTCCTTGCGGATCATGCACCTCAAATGATACCACCTTGTTTTGCACTGGCCATAAGTTGTACGTCACGTTGGCGCATAGGCATACTTCTTTCTGTGGCCAGAACATGTCGCTTGGCTTGTTAGGACCTTGTCCACCGTATGGTGCAGGATAATTACAGACGTATAAGTCAATCATGCGGCCGACTATGTATCCTTCAATTTTGACAAGTCCATCCTGTGCTGGGTTTTGTGGTACGGGTTCAGCGTTTATGTCAGAGAACTTTATGTCGTAGAGGTCAAGTGGGGTTTGATCTGACCATGGGAGTGCTTCTTGGTGTATTACTTCAAAGGTTATTGTCACTAGGGCGCCGGATCCGCTTATCGGCCACCACCATTCGCTTGGCGGATAATCATGTGGTAATAATACAACTGCAGTGTGTATATATGCGAGACCGTCTCCTCTATGTCCTTTGATTGGGGGCACCATGTAGATGTCGCCGAAAGCGTCTAGCCATGGGGCCACTGCTATGCTGGTAAAGTTTATCAGCGTATCATTGTAAGCTAGTTTGAATTCAGAAGCTATAAGCCACCAGTTTGCATCTACATTGTTTATCCATATGTCTACAGTGAAGAAAGCGTCTGCGGTGCCTACAATTGGTGGACCAGCAGGAATTGTTTTTGTTGCTGGAACAACAGACAGGTATGGTTTTGTTGTTGGTGCTTTCCAATGGAACTCGAATACTCCGTCAACAGGCGTGTGAGGTATAGGTTCAGGTACAGTGTTTGAAAGTTTTGTGTCGAAAAGGTCAAGAGCAGAGGAAACCATGCCTTTCCATGGAGGATCTTTCAATATTCTGAACCTGAGCTCAACGAGCACTCCGGAGCCTGATTTTCCAGTTTCAGGCGCCAGCAATGTATAGCCTAAGTGCCAATATTGGTGTGTAGCGTCTAGGGATTTCTTTGTCCACACTGGCACGAAGTAGTTTGCAGGATCAATTACTGGTTCTAAGAAGTGGCCTGAGGGTCTTGTTGCACTTAAACCTAAAAGTGTGGTGTTATCCCAGCTTATCTTGAACTCGTAGGCAAACATGTCTGTAACGTTTGCCACTTTAATGAATACGGTGAACTCGTCTCCTACGTGTGTCGTGTCAGTGTAGAAAATGTTGCTTGCAGGATCTACGTAGAGAACTGTGCCACCTGCATGTGTTGGTTTTATTGCTAATGCCATGCTCATGAGAAGCATTGCAGTCAAAGAAAGGATGCTAATGGATTTTAGTGATTTGTTCATTTCCTTTTTTCTCCCTTCTCCTTTTTTCAGCATATTATTATTAAAACAATAGGTAATTTAAGTTTTCCGGAATTATCTTCTATCAGTTGATCAAGAGACATGTTTTGGAATCATTTAGTGCGCTGGCATGCATGGTGCTGATGAGACTTGACACATTCTCGTATTGCACTGAATCAAACTAGATTGATTCTTATTTCTTCCTTTTCTGGTACACGTTAAAAGTGTACAGGTGCTAATTAACACTAGCAATATGGAGTTAACTATATTTAGTTGAAATTCTGGAAGTATAGTAATTGTGGGTTTTAAATCGTAATATTTAAAGTAGATTATGCTGAGCGTTTCATTTTCAAACAAAGTAGTGTAATTGGCATCTATGTTGTTGATTTTTACAATATATTTTGGAGTGATAAGTTCATGGGAAATTGTTACTTTGCAGAAGCCGAATGTTTGGTTGATTGTGTTACTGGATAAAGACATTGTAATTGTAGCATTAGCTTGGAAAAATCGAACGTTTTCGATGGTGTAGTTAGAAACAACATCAACATTGAAGTCAAATAAGATGTTGAACCTTCTAAAAATTCCCATCAAAGGATACTTGTCTACGTGATTCTCTTCGATGAAATATTGTTTGTCACTTATTCCATCGCTTCCTGTATTGTTTTGAGACGGCCCATGATAAAAGTCTGTTCCATTAAAGTGGCTCCAAAAATTGCCTCCAAAGGGATATGAAATGTTCCAGACAGTTTCATTCGATGACTCTAAATAGATTTGAATGTGGTTGTTTACGAAATTGTTGTTGAAGATAGTAGTGTGATTGGAGTGTTTAAGGTTGATTCCGTTAACATTGCTATTTGAAATTGTGTTTCCATATATTGTGTTATTTTTGGAAAAGTATAAACTGAGTCCATTATAATTATTTGAAATAATGTTGTTGCCGTATATTTTGCTGCTATTTGAGTAGCCGAGCCAGATTCCGTTTCCATTGTTTTCTGCAATTGTGTTTTCAAATATTAGGTTATCATTTGAATGGCTGACTACGAGAGCATCGCAGCCACCGTTGATTATTTCATTGTTGGCTATAATGTTGTTAGGGGAATGGTCAAGTAATATTCCTCTTCCTTTGTTTTTTGATATGTTGTTGTTTGTTATTGTATTGTTGCTTGAGTAGCCGAGCCAAAAGCTTCTTCCAGTGTTTTCTGTCATAGTGTTTTTGATTAGTTTGTTGTTGTGTGAATATCGGAGCCAAATGCCATAATAGAATTCTCTTATTTGTAAGTTTTTAATGGTTACATTTGTTCGCCCTAGAAGGGTTACACCTTTGGATTCAAATTCTGATTTGCCTTGTAAAGTGAAATTTTGACCGTCAATAGTAATGTTGTCCTTCTCGATTACAAGAAAACCGTAGATATCGCTATTAAGAGTGTAAATATTGCCGTTTTTTTGTAAAGGTGCAGTGGAAGGATCGATGGAGCCGTCAGCCTTTATGTAAATTGCTTCCTGACCTGAAACTCTTTGAATGTTAAATGGACTTGTCAAAGCGAAAAGAGAAAGGAAGATTATCGCTAAAATAACTATACGTATCTTCAACCATTAATGCCTCTTGGTCAATAGGGTTTGACGCTAGAAAAAAAGTTTCCGGATTTAATGTTTAATTTTTTAGGACAGCAATTCATATTTAGAAGGCGAATTTATAACTTAGGGAGGAGAGGATGCTAATGGTTACTTCTCTTCTGATAGTTTATTTTGTATTTTCAACTGGCTTTTTTTCTAATCAGGTTTTTTTTCCTCAATTTTTAAACAGCGACAAAGTCTGTAATATTAATACAGGATTATGCTACTCAACAATACAGCAAGCAGTTTATGCTTTGGAAACATTAAATGGCGACACTTTGATGGTTTCTACCGGAGTATATTACGAGAACATAGTATTGAATAAGTCTTTGACAATTTTGGGCGTGGACAGGTTTTTAACGGTCATTGATGGTGATTTTTCAGGCACTCCCCTTTATGTTTCAGCTGATGGAGTGATCGTTGAAAATTTAACCATACGCAACAGTGGACGATGTTTCCCAGATAGCGGCATATATGTGGATGCAGATAACTTTTATCTTTCGAATGCTGCTATCTCAAATTGCGCTACTGGAGTTTACTTTTATAACTCAAGGGGCAGCGTCATTTGTAACAGTGAAGTGAAATTATGCTCTTTCGGAGTCTGGCTTGACCATTCGAGCATAGACAATAGTGTGTATGATTGTAACATTTCGTTGAATACGCAATATGGGATATATGCTGGAGTTTTCAGTGATTCTAACATTTTGTGTTTCAACAATATTAGCTTCAATTTTTGTGGTGTAGGGTTCTCTAATACTTTGAATAATTCAGTCTTCTGTAACAATTTCCTCAAAAATGTGAAAGAAGTAATTTCTTATCTTTCCTTTAATAATTGGACGAGGGAGATGGGGGGAAATTTTTGGAATTCACATGACATGACTGATGTAAATCATGATGGTGTTTGTGATGAGCCTTTTGTTATTGACTCTGAAAATGTGGATTTGTCTCCTTTAGCTGGGTGGATATGGCGTTTTGACGGGCTTTTTTCAAAGCTTTCTGTGATGATTGTGTCAAATTCAACAATTGAAGAGTTTGGCTATCTCGAATCTAATAGTTCGCTTAAACTTTCAGTGTCTAAGTCTTTTTTAAATCAGACTTATGGGTTTTGCAGGATTTGTATTCCTTACGGTTTATTGGATGTTGAGAGTTTGTCAGTTGCCATCGATGGAGGAAGTGTTACTGTGCTTAATCAGAACTTCACGTTGTATGATGATGGGATTCATAGATGGATTTACTTTGCTTATCCTTTTAGTAATGGGGATACATTTCACGAAGTGGTTATAATTCCAGAATTTGGAAATTTAGCTTTGTACATTATTGTTTGCGGATGTTTTTCCATTGTGTTGCTATATAAACGGTTTAGGAATTTAGCGTGTCAGCGTGCTAAACTAATGGAGGAGAAACATTGAATGGAAAATTTGCTATTCTGTTATTAGTCAGTTTTTTAGTTTTGTATTTGGTGGGGCCAGTATTTAGCGATCTGTCAGAGCGTGATTTTCTTCCGATCTATATTCATGCAGATGGGGCTGTTGATCCTTCAGATTCGCCTCTTAAGAATGTTGACAATCATACGTATGAGTTGGAAGCAGATGTTTTTGGTAATGTTGTCGTTGAAAGAAGTGATGTAGTAATTGAGGGAAAAGGCTTTTGGCTTTGTGGTGTTGGGGAGAGAGAAGGCGTCAAGTTTTTCAAGGTTAGCAACGTTACTGTTAGAAATCTGAATATTCAAAGCTTTGAGGTTGGAGTGTTTTTGTATTCTTCTTTTTGTCTGGATTTTTATGAATGTTTTGTTGATAAGAGTTTGTTTGGGTTTAAAGGGGATTCTTCAGCGAATGTTAACGTTGTAGGTTGCAGAGTGTTGAATAATGGTTTTGGGTTTGTTTTTCAAAACTGTTCAGGCATTAACATTTGTGAAAGCTTTATTCAGAATAGCAGTTACCATGGGCTTTTTTTCAGTTTTTCATCATTGAACAGCATATGCAATAATAGTATTACTGGAAATTATCGTGGAATTTACTTTGATTTTTCTTCAAATAACACGATTATAGAGAATAATATAACGGAGAATTTCTACAAGGGCGTGAGGTTGGCATATTCTAATTACAACGTGATTTATGGTAATAATGTTTCGTCTAATTCGTATGGTTTTTGGTTTTACAATTCTTCCTTTAACAGTTTCTTTAGAAATTGTTTATTATTCAATGCAAGGGATGGTGTTCTTTTTGAAATGGGCTCTAACTCTAATTTAATTTCGGAGAACATGGTTGCCTTTAACGATGATTCAGGTGTTTACTTGAATTCTTCTTTTAACAATGTTTTTTTGCATAATAGTTTTGTTGAAAATGGGGCAAATGTGATTGTGAAATGTGAGGATTGTTCTAATTTCTGGGATGATGGCGTGGAGGGGAATTATTGGAGTAATTATTTTAGGGGTGATTCTGATCATGATGGAATTGGGGACGAAGTATACGTTATTAATCGGGAGAATGTTGACTGTAAGCCTTTAATGGGGATGTTTAAAAGTTTTGATGTTTCTGGTGGAGAGCATATTAATGTGATATCCAACTCTACTGTTGATAATGTTGTTTTCTTTGATTCTAATGGCACTTTAAGGTTTAGTGTTTATGGGAATATTATGTTTGGTTTTTGCAGGATTGCAGTTCCTTTTGCTCTAGTTAATTCAAGTGTTGTTTCAGTGTTGATTGATGATGGCGAAGCCGAGGTTCTTTATCCAAATTATAAAGTTTATAGTAATTCTACGCATTTTTGGGTTTATTTTGCTTTCAAGGGGAATAGTCATGAAGTTCAAATACTAGACGAGTTACATCAAGAAATTTTATTGGTTTTCTTAATTTTAAGTATTATTAGCGTTTTTTTGAGCGGAGTTTTAACAAGAAAAAAAGAGGGATTGTTAGGTTTTTTGGCTGTTTAACTTGGCCAACCGAATACCAATGCAACTTTCACGATGTCGAAGATGTCGATTAATTGGTCTTTAACTAGGTCTGCTCTTGGGTCAAAGGCTGGTTCGCCTGCGCTTGAGCCGAAGGCTAAACCGACCACTACAATGTCAAATATGTCTACTGTGAAGTCTAGGTTAACGTCTTCTTTTATTGTGCCCCATATGTAGATTGGGTAACCGTCTACGTCCATGTGTCCAGTTACTGGGTCAGGTGTTATTGTAGCTTTGATTACGTATTTGCCTCTACCGATGTGTTCGGAATAGTGGAATATGGGTATTTCCACACATGGTGGCAATTCTGGGTTAGATCCTGTATACAGCTCTACAATTGTTCCGTTTGGATATTCTTTTGTTATTGTTATTGTGAATGTGCTTGGCAGGATTATTCTCTGGAAGTCTTGGTTGTGCAGGTAGAATGTCATGTTTATGGTTGTGCATGGTAGAACTGCCTTGTATCCTTCGTCAAGTCTTCCGATTACGTCTACTGGGTGGTATCTGAAGTAGCGGGTGTTAGCTCTCAACATGTAATAGTTCTTCGGACTGCTGGCATCGTAGTCGTATATCCATGGACCGCAACCGACTGAGCATTTTTGTGCAACTGGATCGAATTCTCTTGTGTGTCCTTCAGCATACACTGGTTCCCAAACGTGTTTGGGTATTATTGGCAATCCGCCTACCCAGTGCATAGCCCACAATGGCATGAAAACTTTGTAGTAGACTCTTACTGTGTATGGGTCAAGTTTCTCAGCGTACGCTACATCAGCTACTGCTGCGTTGTTCCATGAGTCTTCTATGTCTCGGACGCAGTAAATGCTGAATATGACGTCGTCTGCTGTGACAGGCATGTTGTATGCTCCACCGGTCAGTAATGGTTTGCCGCCTGGCGTTTTTCTGTCAGGTTTTGGTGCAATGTCATGCCAGTACACGTCTTCGCGAAGTTTGAATTCAACCCATGTTGCTGGTTCGCCCTTATATTCCCATTCGCCTAGTGTCCAGTTTTGCGCTAGCCATGGCTTGTCACGGCTCATGTCGTATGGGTCTACGTTGATGAGTGAGTCGTAGATTAAGCCCATTATGTTCCAGTCCCAAACCCATTCGGAGTGGATTGGGTTCAGTTCTTCAATGTCGTTCATGAAGCCCCAGCGTATGGTGTCTGTTCCCGGCTTGTAAGTGTTGAGGAATGTGAACCAACTCCACGGGCCGGTTCCTTCAGCGTTGACAACCTTCTCCCATCCTGTCTTGTATCCGCCGTAGCTGGCATAAGTGAACACTGGGATTACGCCTACGTCGTCCATGAGGATTCTCTGCATCTCAAAAACTGCAGCTTTTGCTGTAGGTATGTCAGGTGCAGTCAACATGATATTTGCTTGCGCGTCGAACTCATCACTCTGGTAGCCTGGATAGTTAGCAGTGTATGGGTACGCTTGTGCATAGGCGCTTAGATATAGGAAGTACAGTGTGTCTGGGTCTCTTCCGAAGCTCCAGCCTCCAGTGTAAATGTTGTAGTTAAATTCAACCATTACTTTTTGGAAGCATTCACTTTTCGGTGCAAGGTGATAGTCTACAGCAAGGTTTGCTGCTGGATATGGGCTCCAATCCATAGCAGATAAGGCTGTGGTCATTGTTGTCATCAGAATGTTTCCCATAGCAGCTCTGTCAGGATCATCTTGTCTTGCATAGAATATCACAGTGAACTCTGTACCGCCTGGACCTTCAATAATACCGTCACCATCATAGTCATGGAAGCCGTTGCCCTTCAATATGTTAACAGCTGTTTGGAGATTGTATGGGTATAAGTCTGTGCAGTATGGGTTGTACCAGCCTTCAGACCATGATAGCGGTGAATCCATTTTTATGGCTAATCCAGCCAGCTGAGTGGCAACAAAATTGTTTTTGTCAAACATGTGAGCCAAAGCCTGCCGGAAAAACACATTGCTTGTCGGGAACAGCTTGCAGTTCACGTCGAACTCGCGCATTCCACGGTCAAGGAAGAATGCTCGAGCATAAGTGTTCATGTTAGGGTCTAGAGTATTCAATTCGTCAACTTGGCTGGCTAAGAAAGACCAGTCCATAAAGTCTATGTCGCAACCTTTGTATGCTAAGTATTCTGCTTCTTGGCTGCCATAAGGCGTTATAAGCAGGTTAGGAGTCATAGGACCATACTGATTATGCTTCTTATCGTCTGTAGGTGTTGGTCCTGGATAGAACCAACCAAATGTCGGAGCTACTGCCGCAATGACAAACACTGCAACGAATATTGACGCAAATGCTATTTTTTTCATTCTTTCTCCCCTTCTTATTAGCGAATAAAATATTATCTGGCTAGTTTAAAAGGTTTATGGAACATTTTTACAGTAGTATGTTCACTCGCAAAATTAACCTTGACCTCTACGTCTCCGTTTCAGAAACAGAAAAGCAACGGTGCCAATCACAATGACAGCAACAATTAGTATTGCATATATTGCATACCAATACCACCAAGGAGAAGGCAGAGAATAAGCAAGCATTTGAGAACCATTCATTGCCACATCATACCCATAAGAACCATTGCCAAACACAATATTCAAACCATATTTTCCAGCAGAATACTCACCAGTCGCATTAACACGCTTATCAAACAATTCAAAAATTACGTCGCCATTCAAATCAGTGACTCCCGAGTTTGAAAAACCATCATGATTTATACTAACATTCACGCTCTTAAGTGGACCTCCAAAATAATCCACAAGATGAACCTTAAGATAGGACCACAATGATACTTCAGCAGAATCCTTAACATTCAAACTGGAATAGGAGCAATTTAATGCATAAACTTTAGAACGTTCAAACGCACCTAAATTAACAAAATTGGAATTATACAAGCTCACATTAGAAGAACCTAAAAACCTAAAGCTCCAGCCGCTTTCGATATAAGTATCTACAAGCGTGACATTAAAATCTAAAACGCTAAAACCAAAGTTCTCAATAAATCCACTTCCAAAATCTGAAAGAGACAAATTCATGGAAGCCAATTCAAGCATAATATCAGTCACTCTAGAATTGAAAACAAAAATTTTAGAAGCCTCGTAACACCTAGCCCAGCCAACTTGACACTTGTTCAAGTTGCCAACAGAATAATCTTCAAAAGACAAAGTATTAAAAGACGAATTTGAAGCAAGAACCTTGGAATTCTGCAACGCCTCGAAAAGCCAGCCAACTGTTGAATTTTCAATTTTAACTTCAGACGTGTCATTGGAGTATAATATGGAAGAACTGATAAGAGAATTCTCAAATTTGAGAGTGGAATTACCCGCTAACGTAAAAATGAAGTCACTTAACCTGCAACTTGAAAGAATAATATTTGAAAAGTCTTTGAGAATAAATGTCCCAGCATATTTAGAAGGGGTGGAAGTTGCATTGATGAACTCTATTCTTCCCCATTTGTATGTTTTAGCTGAAAACCTGCTTAGACGAGCTCCTAACAAAATGATGCTGGAGTTGTCATCTGATGAAAGTTCTCCAATTAACGATGAATAGTCTAATCTTATTGTAGCAGAACCCTCTGCAGAAACACTAGTTGCAACATCTGTGATAGTAACATTAACGAGGCTCTTATCATATGCTTTAAGTCTGCTGAGAGAACTGGTAGTAATATCAATTGAAGAGTTGTCATATGCGTATACATAAGATATACTTGAACCAACAACGCTTAAGTTTGAAAAGTCAGAACAGTTCACATAATAGATTTTAGAGTTATAAGCATTCAATTTGGAAAAATCTTCAAGTCTAACCGCTGAACTGGTAGAACCTTTAAACGTCAACCCATCAAATTCAGCTGTGCTATTTCCAGAAAGAATAACCTCAAAACTTTTTGCTGAAGTCAAAGTCGCATTTTTCACTTTAAGATGAGGATTTCCACTTGGTGCGCTTGAAAGTTTAATTCCAAACTGATTATTCTTAGTTTGACTAAACGTTATTGTTGCATTTTCAACTATAAGAGTAGTATTACCAGTCACAATAATATCCTCTGCAAAAGTAAAAGAACCGTTAACATAAGAGTGGACGTCACCATTGTTAAACTCGACAGCCTTCACGTCTATCAACGGAAAAAGCCTAAGACACATAGTCATCAATAAGAAACCCAAAAAAATCACCCTAACCAAATGCATATTCATCCATCTTCACCACTTTTTATTCAAAAAGCATAGACATATATAAGACTTGACTTACACCTACCAAAACTTAAATATTAAATACACTTCCCTCATTACATGAGGACCTCAAATGGGGTTAAGAAAATACATAGCAAGACGAATCATCTATATGATCTTTCTCGTCTGGTTCGTATTAACTTTAAACTTCATAATATTTGAGGTTATGCCAGGAAATCCCTTGGAATTTTTCGCTGGAAGACCGGGATCACTGACGAAGGATAAAGTTCAAGAATTGTTAGAAACGTGGGGATTAACCCAGCCAATGCATGTGAAATACTATAAATATATAACCAACATGCTGACTTTTCAGTTCGGCAGATCAGCTCGAACTGGTAGACCAGTTTTAGACTTGATAGGAGAAGCCTTACCCAACACAGTAACCCTAATGGGGCTTACAACTGTTTTATCAATATTCATAGGAGTTTTACTTGGAGCAATAGCTGCTTTCAAGCGCGGTGGAGCGCTTGACACAGGACTGGTGTTCACTTCTCTTGTGACTTATTCTCTTCCAACATTTTGGATGGGAATGATTTTCTTGCTAGTATTCGGCGTTCAACTCGGTTGGTTCCCAATAGGCAAAGTTGTCTCATACTGGCCGCAATACCCGACAGGTTTTCCCCCTCCATTGTGGCAAGCGCAAATATGGTCTTTTACAATAACAATACCAAGTATGGAAGAATTTATTAACAGACTTTGGCATTTATTTTTGCCAGCCTTAACTTTAGTTCTTTTCCAGTATGGAGGCTATCTTCTTCTGGCAAGAGCAACCACTCTAGAAGCACTTTCAGAGGATTACATAATAACTGCAAGAGCAAAAGGACTAAAAGAAAGAACAGTATTGATGAAGCACGCATTGAGAAACGCATCCCTACCGATAATAACAAGTGCAGCAATGGCATTCGGATTCATGCTTTCGGGCGCAATTATAACAGAAACAGTGTTCAGCTGGCCTGGTCTGGGAGGGCTAACTTGGCAAGCGATACAACTTTATGATTACCCAATTTTGCACGTGCTTTTCTACGTAATAGCCTTATGTGTGATAATTGCAAATTTCATTGCAGATCTCTTATATGGAGTCATTGACCCGAGAATAAAATATGGGTGAAATTATGGCTTCTAAAAGATTCAGCCGTTCAATAGCATCTACAAAAAAAATCTTGAAAGCATTTGCACACAGCAAGAGAGCCATCATAGGAGTCGCTATAATCTTAATTTTCACATTTGTCGCCATTTGCGCCCCAATATTAACTCCGTACAACCCCACAATGGACACATGGCTTGCAGGAAGCGGTTCAATGCGTGCAAGACCAATTTGGTTCAAATATCTCCCTGGAGGAGAGAGTCTAAGCGAGAACCTCTTTCCAATCATAGATCCAGAATTTGAAAATTACCATCCTGAACAAAACTGGAATATTACCACATCCTCATCCTACATAACTTTTGAACATATTTCCGGAATAGGAAACCGAGGCAGCTTGGCAATCGTCTTTTTAAGAAAGTCGTCAACACCTCCACAAACTGCAAATACACAAGTCTATTTCAACTTCAATTATCCATACAAAGACGCCCCAGCCAGATTCGAAATAGTAACCAATATCTTAGTTGAAAACCCAACTAAAAGCCCCCTACAGCTCACAGTCTTCTTGGAAGATAAAGCAAATCAGAAAAATTATACATGGGGATTCGGTGATAATTGGAGTGACATAAACCTTACAGAAACAACAACAAAACCATTCACTCCAAAACCTCCAATAGCCTCAGGTGCAGAAATCAGCGTGAGAAGAAGCAGATTTGGCACAGATAAAGAACTTGCCAGTTTCATGTTTCCAACCAGCGGAAACTACACGTTCGGACTGGAAATAATATTCTGGGATCTCCCCGCAAACACTGGAAAAAACGTCAAAACCATAGTTTACATCGACACCTTAGACCTAAAACTATACGGAACAGCTTTCGGATTATTAGGAACTGACTGGCAGGGAAGAGACCTTTTCTCCCAATTAATATATGGAGCAAGAGTTTCACTGATTGTTGGAATCCTAGCCTCAGTAATATCAGTACTGCTTGGATTAGTTATAGGTCTCGTGTCAGGCTACATTGGAGGAGCAATAGATGAAGTTCTGATGAGATTCAACGATGCTTTACTAGTGCTACCCAGCTTACCATTACTGATAGTGCTTATTGCAGTCCTAGGAAATAGGCTACATATCACTATTATGATACTCGGTTTCCTAGGATGGATGGGATTCGCAAGAGTTGTGAGATCACAAGTATTAAGCCTTAAAGAAAGACCCTTCATAGAAGCTGCAAAAGCAGTTGGAGCAGGAACAGGTCATGTCATATTTAGACACATCGTCCCAAATGTCATGGGACTGGTCTACGTGACTTTGGCTACAAGTGTGCCTGGAGCAATCGTCGGAGAAGCTGCGTTAAGTTGGCTAGGATATTATGACCCATATATCATGTCATGGGGAAGAATGCTAAACGACGCTCAAGCACACAATGGATACACTGACTGGTGGTGGGTTGTGCCGCCAGGTTTATGTATTGCAGCTATTTCCATAGCGTTTATCTTGCTGGGATATGCATTGGATGAAATACTTAATCCGAGACTAAGAGTCCGACGCTGACAAGTTCTCACCAAAATAGCCGCCTAAAATACTAAAAATAACATTCACAACAAGCATAAAAGGAAAAACAGAGTAAAATATAATTCTTATACTCTCAGTATAAACTAATTCATTTAAAGAAGAATAAGAGAGCGTACCCAAAACAGCAGGAAGAGAAAGCACAGAGAACATTACAAAAACACAAAACAAAAAAGATAATAAACTCTCAAGCACAATTAATCGAAAATCAGTAATCACAACTCCTGCAACAAAACTGATAACAATCCAAAAAACATATTTCAAAAATGAAAAATCGAAACCAACAAACAGAAACCATAATGTCGAAGTTGCAAGAAGCAACGACCACGATAGGAATATAAACTCTTCTTTAAACCTCATTGAATCACTAAATCTTAAGTGTTACCAAATACATAAAAAAGTATCGAAAAAAAGGAAAAGGAAAATGAAAATAAAAAACAAGCTTGAAACAGCTTTCATATTATCCTCAATCATTTCAATAATAATAATCACTCCACACATCATAAACTACACAGAATTCTATAAAGCCGTGGAAAAATGTGAAATTGAATTACATGAAGTATCAGCAGATACTACAAAGTTGGATCAAGGCATTGTTATTCTTAGGATCATATTTAACTTCAGTAACCCTACACACTTTGCGGGACTCACAGTATCCGTCATGACTTGTAATCTGCGATACACTATTCCAGGAGGACAAGGACAATATCTAATTCCCGGGTTAACTCAAAAAATATCTCCCCCTTTAGAGGTCCCTTCATATAAAGTAACTACAGCTACAATAAATCTCACTTTGAACTATTTAGGTCAACAATCTGAAATACAAGATTTAATAACCAACATCAAAAAATACAAGCAAATAGAACTAACCATAACCGGTCAATATATATTAAATGCTTACACTTACATATTTCCTATTAGCATGGGACCTTTTCAACAAACTGTCAACTTTAACTAGGCGTTCCTGACTCTTGCTCTTTGTTAGAGTTAATAAGTCTAAGCATAACACGTTCCAAAAACATGCTAAAATCCTTTTCCAAATTTTGAAGAGTCTCCTTCAATCTAGTTTCATAAAGTAGGAAAGCCCCGCCTCCAAATAAAGAATATAAATTATAAGGTATAAGAGATGAATACCTTTCCTTTACAAAAAAACTTTCAACAGAAAAATCATTAGGAGAACCTTCCACTACAACTTTTACTATACCAGAATGAGGAAATTTTATCATTATAACATGTTGATTTTGACTGCAATATTCGTCAACAGTGAGCCCAATTTCTTTGAAGTAATCTCCAATAGTTGAGGATAAAAGCTTTAAATCGACATTCTTACCAACCCATTTAGTGTACATGTGAAACTTGCACCTGCATCAAAGATTAAATAAATTATTGAACACCATCAACAACTCAGAATATTAAAGCTTATATAAAAAGGCATTGCCATTTACATGGGAAGGAAGCCAGAAGAATGCCGATACTAGAAGTTGATAACTTAACTACATATTATAGAACATTAAGAGGATACGTTAAGGCAGTTGAGGATTGTTCTCTTACAATTGAAAAAGGAGAAGCTTTAGGATTAGCTGGAGAATCCGGATGTGGCAAAACAACCATGGCGCTTTCTTTACTCAGAATTCTTCCTCAAGGCGGCAAAATACTAAAAGGAAAAATAATCATTGACGGCACAGATATTCTTAAGTTATCAGAAGATGAAGTGCGCAACAAAATAAGGTGGAAAGAAATCTCGCTTGTTTTTCAAGGTGCAATGAATGCTATGAACCCTGTGTTTAAGGTTAGAGACCAAATATATGAAGCGTTGAAAATTCATGAACCCCATATAAGCAGAAAAGAAGCAGATGAAAGAATTAGGAAACTTTTTGAGCTTGTTGGAATAGAACCTTCAAGAATGAACAATTACCCGTTCGAATTTAGTGGTGGAATGCGACAAAGAGCAATGATAGCCATGGCAGTAGCTTGTAATCCTAAGCTTTTAATTGCCGATGAACCTGGAACAGCGTTAGATGTAATAGTGCAAGCTCAAGTTTTAAAATTACTGGAGGAGCTCAAGAAGAAACTTGGCATGACCATCATACTAATTTCACATGACCTTTCATTAATAGCAGAAATATGCGAGAAAACCGCCATAATGTATGCTGGCAATATTGCAGAAATAGGCGATTCAGCTTTAATTTTCAAAAATCCCTTACACCCATATACGAGAGGATTAATTCAAGCCTTTCCAAACATAAAAAGCCAAAAAATAAAAATGGTTTCAATACCAGGGTCACCACCAGATTTGCTGGATCCACCGTCAGGGTGCAGATTTCATCCAAGATGCCAATTTGCGATGGAGATTTGCAGAAAAGAAAAACCACAACTTGCAACAATTGAAAGAAACCATATGGTAGCATGCTACTTATTCGAAAAATCTTAAGGTGAGCAAGAATGCAGGATAAGATTATTGAAGCAAAGAACTTGAAGAAATGGTTTCCTTTAAGAACAGGATTTTTATCAACATTACTTAAAAGCGAGTTATATGTTAAGGCTGTGGATGACATTAGTTTTGATATAAGAAAAGGAGAAATATTTGGACTCGCTGGCGAGAGTGGAAGTGGAAAAACCACAACTGGAAAACTGCTAATAAGGCTAATAGATCCAACGGCTGGAGAGATAATATTCAAAGGAGAAGACATCGCCAAATACCCTGAAAACAAACTCAAAAGCTACAGAAAAAAAGTCCAAATTGTATTTCAAGACCCTTATGAGTCACTAAACCCTCGTTTTCTAGTAGAAGACATACTGTCAGAGCCATTGCTAATTCATGGCATGCATGACCAAAAAGAAATTTCAGAAAAAATCTATAACGTACTTGAAGCAGTAAAACTGATTCCACCAGAAGAGTTCTTGTCACGGTATCCACATGAATTGAGCGGTGGACAACGCCAAAGAGTTGCAACAGCCCGAGCATTAATGCTAGATCCAGAATTCATAGTTGCAGATGAACCAGTTTCAATGCTAGATGTCTCAATCAGAGCGGAAGTATTAAACGTTATACTTGACCTAAGAAACAAATTCAATGTCGCTTTTCTTTTAATAACCCATGATTTAGCACTTGCAAGACACATTTGTGATCGAATTGCAGTCATGTACCTTGGAAAAATCGTTGAGATGGCCTCTGTTGAAGACTTAGTATTTAAACCACTCCATCCATATACCAAAGCTTTAATTGAAGCTGTGCCAATACCGGATCCCACAGTGAAAAGAATAGAAAGCGTCATAAAAGGCGAGATTCCAAGTCCAGTGAACCCGCCTGCAGGATGCCATTTTCATACACGCTGCCCTTCATACATAGGGGATATATGCCGAACTAAAGAACCTGAACTAGTCGAACTTGAAAAAGACCATTACATAGCATGCCATCTCTATTCAAAAGCTTGACGCAGGGACGTCTATTCTTTTTATTAAAGGTTAAATAAAGCCAAATCTCATTATTCTTTGATGAAGCATATGGAAAGTGAGAAACAAAGCCTTAAAGAAGAATTTCTCGAGGTATTTTACTTAATCAAAGCATGTTTAGAAAGCTTCTGGTTTTGGACCCCAATATTTTTCGCAACGTTTCTATATTTGCAATTGTTAGCCTTCTTTTTTATCCATCCTCTCACTATACTGGTCACACCCGCAATACTTTCAATCTATGTACTATGGGAAGAGAGAAAAAGATTCAAAACCAGATACGAAACCAGCAGCAAAGTGCTTTTAGCATCAGATCCACTAGGATCTAAACCGCATTCTCCAACCTTCAAGTTCGATGCTGAAGAAGCTGTGCGAAACTACTTAGACTATATGAAAAGAAAAAACAAGAAGAGTTCATCTTAACCCGATAATTTTATATTCACTACAAAAGCAGTAAGAGGCGATATGTGATGAGAAAAAAACAGAAACAACTACTGGTTCTTTTTACAATTCTAATTTTAACCGGATTAATTTTGGCAATTAGTTCATCTATTTATTCCGTTAAAGACAACGAAATCTTGGAAGAAAACGGAAGATCATATTCAATTTCAGTTTCAGCAAGTCAAAAAATCGAGTATGGAACAAACATTACACGTCCCTTCAAAATTGGAGAAAAAATGACTGCAAGATATACTCATAATTTTACACCTCCCTATCCAGATATTCTTTGCCCAATCAATTTCACAATTCTATCACCTAACGGAGAAGCCACAATCTTCTGGTTCTGGCTTGACCCCATATCAAACCCATCCACAGGGCAGACCTACATAGTTGTAACAAACCTAACTGTTTACAAAGTGGAGGGTCTAAAAAAAGTTGAAGCCTCAGGTTCAAAATTCATATGCGAAGCAACAGAAAACGGGAAGTATACACTAATATTCACTTCAAACTACACAACACTACGCTACATGGCATTTGTAAAAATATTATCTATTAAGGAATATCCTTACGCTTACCTGTTGCCATTTGGTATTGTTCTGGTTATTGCAGGGACAATCCCTTCAATATGGATCTTGAATAGAACACCCAAAAAAACAAAAAAATCCACGAGAACAAAATAAGCAACATATCATTAAAAACTTCCAAAACTAAAGCAAACTGAAAAAAATAAAAAAGGAATTATAGGCGTCAGACAAAGACAATACTATAGTTGCTCAACGCTGAGTATCATATGTGGCGAACCATTCTCTGACAAGTCAATAGTATGCCCCTGAGAATCTAAAAGAACAGTCTTAAATGATGCCCCATCATAAACTATCATAGGCAACTCATAGTCCTCAACGAGATAACCGAAAAGAACAATTGCCAAGGACCCATCACCGCTTTTTCCTCCAACACGTCCAAGCAAAGAACCATAGATAAGCACCAAACCTTCTTCAGAGTGAATATTGTACCCAAACGTTGGAAAGTCCCCCCCAACAAATCCCCCAGAAGTAACATTCAAAACTTTCAATTCATTCTGATTGAAAGTCAAAGCCACCTGCCAAGCATATAAGTCACTAACCTGGGAAACAGAAACAACGGCATTAAACTTTCCAAGGACAACTGGCTCATGAACAGGAGACGCAAAAAATGCAGCCAATGCAGTTATAGCTGTTGGAGACCCAACCAGAAGCATCATTAAGATAGCAAAGGACACCATTCTTTTCATAGGAGACATATTCGAAAATTTAACAAATCGCCCAGATTTTGCAGGTTTAACATGTTCACCGTTGAGGCTGTAACCGCCATCTTTTCTCACAAGCTTACCCTGCTCACAAAGCTCTTTAAGTCTTAAACTCAAAGTTTTTCTTGGAAGCTCAGTGGCACGCAAAATATGAGTGAAGCTTTTCGGTCCATTACTGAGTTCATTAGTGATGAGGTCAATATCTGTTTCTCGTCTATTCTCTAAACTAATCGTCATACCACAATTAGGACATCTCACTTTAGGCATTTCCCCTTACCTCGAATAAAAAATGCATCAACAAACTATAAAAACCTTGGCGTAAAAGAAACTAACAACACGCACAAGAGAAAAAAAGCAAGTTTCTATTACACCGCAGCATTCAAAAAACGTTTAAAGACCTCACTAGAAAAAAACGAAAGACCAATATCAATTACAACCCTTAGCTTTTACAGATTTTCACAAAAAAAGAATCACAAGCAATAGTTCACGTTATAATGCACAATCTACAAAATTGCAGAAGATCAGAATCTTCACAGCAGTATTAAACAAAAAAGAGGGTTTTTATGGGTCTATTTCGCCGAAGTGTAGGGCTACGATTACGAGGTCGAATATGTCTACCAGTTGGTCGTTGGTTATGTCTGCGTTGCTGCTCCAGTTGGGGTCAGCAGGTGTTGAGCCATATGCAAGGGCTATGGTTACGCAATCAAAAATGTCAACTACGCCATCACCGTTAACATCGCCTGGCATTGTCACTAAAATCCACCCATCCACCAACGAGTTGTCACCTGTTTCCGTCTCGCCAGGAACAGGCCAAGCATAAGCCCATATGGTATAATTACCCTTAACAAAGCCTGTTGTATCCCAAGTAAAGGCTAGGGTTATGTTTTCCGCAAGGTTCAAGGTTATTTGCTGTTCCGCAATGGCGTAGGAGCCTGTATTGTTGAGGGCGTATGCAGTAACATTGAAGGTTTCGGGAAAATCACCTTGATTAGCAACTGTCACGTTCACTCGAGCAGTATATCCTTGGCAAATTGTAGACATTGGAACGCAGCCAGTCTTGGAAGTGGTGACATTAGTGACTGCAACATCATGCACTCCTAAAGGCGATGTCACTACTGCGGACTCTATTACTGCGAAATATGGTGGAGCAGGTCTCCAACTGGCAAAGTTCAATATCATCCAATCTCCACCTGGGCATGGCGGCCACATCAGCGATATCTGTGCTACGTTGTAGATGTCCTGTGAAACGTACTGGGCATCATTATGCGTTATGTAAGGCGGTTCTGGCGGAGGATGGATATGTGGCACAGGTATTCGCCCTTCGGGGATTAGGCCTGATTCAAATGCATCTTGCACTGGGTCGCTTAGTGCCAGTTTAATGTTGGTTGAGTCAACGCCTGCTACTGTCACGTAGTGTCCGCCTGGCTCCCTGTACCAGTTTCCGCCGTCGAAGATCCAATAGCCAACAAGCAGAACCACATCTTGGCATTTTTCAACTTCTTCCTCGATGAAGAAGAAGTCAGGTTGCATAACAGTATGCTCATAAAATAGTCCTTTCTTACCCATGTTTGCTGCCACAAGCATAGCGTCGTCAATACTAATAATATTGTCTGCAATTGGTGGATATGCGACTGAAGCAGGGAAAACATCAGCTGCCAAATTCCAGTTAGCTGATCCAGGCACACTTCCCATAGCAGCCTGCACAATATCAGCGTCTAGCTGATCAACTATGCCGTCGCCGTTTACGTCGCCCAGCGGGTTAACTCCAGTCCAAGACAAGTAGTGAGCCAAACCGGCTTCCATGTCATGCACGTTTGTGCCTGAGTGAACCAATCCTGTTCTTCTCCCATCAGTGTCCATAAGGTATGCCAAGTGTTCAACCAGCCAAGGAACGTTCAATGGATCATGGTCATCCCATTGTCCATAAGTCTGCACCAAAGGAAAACCATCGTTGATTATTGGCGGGGGTATCGGGTTTGGCTCGAATTCTGAGTCAAGCCACCAAAGCGAATTAGCTACAGCGACGGGGCCACAGTGGCTCCATGCGCCCCATTGATCTTTCCATTGGTAAGTTCCACCTTGTCTTTGGTCGAAGTCTGGAACTCCGCTTGGAGCATAGTCAACCTGTGCTGGTTTCCAGTACCATGGGCTTGGGGGTGTAAACTCTTCAGCTGTGGTTACTTGAAATGGGTTTATCGTCATAAGGCTTAAGAATATTAGTGCAATGGATAAAAGTCCAGCAATTTTAGAATCCAAATTTCTCCTTCTCCTTTTTTAACGCAATAATTATAATTGTTATTCTAAATAATTAAAGATTGTGAAAGATTGTTCCATTCGCCAAAAAAAAGCCATCTACAGATCCGATTAAACTGCTAACTTTTTTGTATGGCTGTAATCTTCAAAAAAAGAAAAGACAGTTGTTAAACCGGTGAGTGGGCTTATGCTTAACCATTTAAACTTGTAGATAATTACTATTTTATGTATTGTGTGACCATATTCAAAATATATCCACCTGTGCATTCCATTGTCTAGCACATTATAATTTGCATATAAGACATCGACAAGTCCACCATCAATAATTACGGTTAGTTCAGGTTTAATTAAGGCGTGTGGAATGCAAATTCTGCAGAAACCTATTGTTCCATTAGCACCTTCAACAGTCAACATTAGTGTACGATTGCTATTTTCAAAAATCAAATCATAAACTGTAGAATTGCTAACCACTGAAACTTCTCGCAGGTCTGCTTCATCGCTTATTTCAAAACCTTGATAAGGACCTGAAAGTGGACAATGATCTTTGTTGTTTGCGTCAATCGCATATTCACCGTCTACAATTCCAATAAATGGCGACAAATTGTTCACAAAATTATTATGGAAAACCATGTTACTCACAAAAGTAGCGTTACCAGGCATAATTGAAATCATACCATCGTAAGAGTTGCCAACAAAATCATTCTCAAAAACCATATTATACATGCAGGGTGTGTAGAAACGAATGCCCTGACTATTTCCCACAACAGTATTCTTCAAGACCATACAATCAATAGCGTTCTGAAGATGAACTGCACCGACGCAATCTGATACGTAATTGCCTTCTACAGAGCAGTTAATCGAGTTTTCCACTCTAATGCCATACCTTGTAGGCTGAGTCATCACACCTTCTATAATGTTCTCCCTAACAATAGAATAATGAGAGTAATTCAGCCTAATGTTATGACAATCATTGAAAAAAATAGTTATTTTCCACGATGCAGTAATCAGCTCTATATACGTAAATTCCATGCTTAATCCAACCGTAACCGCTGTTCTGCAATTTAAAACCACGAATCACAACATTGCTTGCAGTAATCTCTAAAACTGTTCCCGTATTTCTTCCATCAATAACTGAGGAAAAATCGTTAGCTCCTACCAGCGATATTGACTTATTAACAATAACATTTTCATAAAAAATGCCACTGGGCACATATACTGTGGAATTGTTCTCAGCTTCATTAATTGCCTGTTGAATTGAAGAAAAAAAGCTTCAAGTCGCTCGCCATTTGCACTCAGAAGAACAAAAAGCTCATTTCGGGAACAGTACAAAGGTTGAGAGCCCACCGCATAAAAATTAAAGAAAGCAATAATAAAAAAAGAAAAAACAAACCAGACGCGCCCAACATATACAAACAAAGCTTTCAAAGCTAATCACCCAAATGGAATTTTTTCAAATTTACTCCCAATTTGAAATCGTAACTAAAACGGTTCTTTTTAACTTAATGGTAAAATCTACCAAGCAATAGCGCAAGCAAAAATCAGTTAACAGAAATACAAAGTTAGCCTCCATCATTAGCATCTAAAAAAAGGGGGTTTTATGGGTTTGTTTCTCCGAAGTGTAGGGCTACGATTACTAGGTCGAATATGTCTACTAGTTGGTCGTTGGTTATGTCTGCGTTTGGGCTCCAGTTGGGGTCGGCGGGTGTTGAGCCATATGCGAGTGCGATGGTTACACAATCAAAAATGTCAACTACACCATCACCATTCACGTCGCCTGACATAGCTACATAAACCCAGCCGTCAACGAAAGTGTTATCTGTTGTGTCTGTTTCGCCCTGAACAGGCCAAGCATAAGCACTTACTGTGTAGTTACCCTTAACAAAGCCAGTAGTATCCCATGTGAAGGTTAGGGTTGTTGATGCTCCACTTTCCAAGGTGACAGTTTGTGTTCCAATGATGAATCCGGCTTGCCTTGTGTATTCGGCCCAAACCTCCTCAGCAGACAAGGCTCTATTATAGATTTTTACTTCGTCAATGGTTCCCTCAAAAGGATTTGGCCATTCACCATCTGACAATCCAATTCTAACAGGGTAATCGGTTACTAAACTGTAAGAGGCTGGTGTTGCAATATTTGGTTGTAATTGACCGTTGATATACTGTTTCATGGTGGTTCCATCAAATGTGGCCACAAGATGATACCATTGACCGGCTTGTAAATTGCCATTATCTATATCTGTTTCAGATGTTCCAGTTCCTATGCCAAATCTCCAAGTCCCAGCGATAATTCCTAACGTAGTGAAGAAACCAGCCCTATACCAACCACCGCCTTTGCTTACGAGCCACTGTTCCCATCCAGAAATCCTATTCGGTTTCACCCACATTGAAATCGTAACAGCATCAACGACATTATCAAGACTTGCTGAGTCAAACACTTCCACATAGTCATCAATTCCGTCAAATTGTAATGCATTTCCATATTTCCCACTTGTCCATGTTGCCCCATAAATTGTTCCATCATTGTTGTTTCCGCTGCTATCATGGGCTATTGTTCCAGTTCCTTCATCAAAATTCCAATAACCAACCAAGCCTGTTTCATTTGGAGGCGTTCCAGAGTCAGCGTAAAGCGTCACATTAAAAGTTTCCGTGTAGTCGCCTTGATTAGCAACTGTTACATTTATGTTCATGGCGAAGTCTTGTGCGACAACAGTTTTTGAGGGAGAAATGTTGGTGATGGCTATATTGTGAACCTCGGGCGTGGCGATTACTGTGTGTATGTCGGTTTGAGCTTGGTTTCCGATCCTGTCAGTGGTATCTATGTAGAATTTGACTGCGCTGCCTTGAGCTACTGGTATAGATAGAGCGTATTTTGTGGCGTTGAAAGTGTCGCCTGAAACATATTCCATAGTTTGATTTTGCCATGAACCATCGTTTATGGAGTAGAAGAGCGTTACATTCCATGGATCAACACCTGATGTTAAATCTGTGACATTGGCACTAATGGTTAGGTTGCCGCTGGTAACGTTGTACGTTGTTGATACAGCGTCTATTGTTGGCGGCGTAGTGTCTACTACTGCTATAAAGTGGTACTGCCAGAAGAGGACGGGGACTCCTGTATGGTTTTCATACGCCCTCAAAATGATGACAGCCCTATCACCCTCTGCGGCATTGCCAGATGCTCCAATAGTTAGAGTTACATTTCGAGGCGCTTCAAAAGGAATTCCTAGCGGAGGATCGGTAGTGAAGTTCCAGCCCTGCGGCATTTCCACAACTTCCGCTTCTAAGTAGGGGTCGCCGAGGCGAGCTAGGAGAAAGTCGAATCGAGCCACAGCCAATCCATGGATCATTTTCATGTTCTGGCATAAGTTAAAAGTTATAGTGTTAAACTGGGCCCACCAAATTACTCCGACGGAACCAACACCAGTCGGAGCCGTAATCACAACGTTTGCCCACCACTTCTGTGGAAGTTGGGTTTTTGGCACCCATGTTAACATAAGTGGAACAACCTGCTGAGCAGGTGCAATTACAGTGAAAGTACCTAGAGGCATGCCCCCCATCGGAGGGGGAACGCAAGGAATAAGCATAGCTTGAACCGGAGGAATCGTAGGAGGAATTCCAGGGATGGTCCCGAAATTAGGGACTGCAGTGAAGGTGAAGGGTCCACCTTGAACCGCATGAAATACGAGGCCCGGCACAAAAAGCAAATAGCCTCCTAGACCACCTACTTGACACCATTGATAGTTAAACACTATCTGGTCTGGTGACCATATAACCCAAGAATCATCCCCTGCGTCAACTAAACCGTCATTATTATTGTCCTCCCACCATTGTATTGCTGGGTTTATGGACATTCGCCATGTGCGTGTGTAGTTACATGTGCGTCCCAAAACAGGTGTGTGTGTAACTTTCAATTGATGGTCGCCTAAAGTTAAACCAAGAGAAATGGGTACGCAAATCTGCTGACCTGGCGTTAACGTAGTTGTTCCGGAGGAGATACTCCAACCGTCAAGGGTAATCCACCACGTAAAAGCTGCATTTTCGAGGAGGAGGTTTGTGAAGGAGATGGTACCATAAAGGGTGTATGTTGGAGTCTCACCTAATTTGAAGATTGTTCTTTCATCAATTCGGATGCTACTGTGAAGCGGGCTCCACCTAAAGTAGCCATGTTGATCGTCCAATGGCTTAAAAGACTCTAAAAGAATGTACCCCAAGTCTGAGTAGTACATTTTCAACTTCCATGGACCAGAACCGGTAACGTTAGAGTCTGGTGCAAAATATGTGGGGTCTCCTTCAGTCGCGATTGTAGACCAAATGCGCCTTGGAAGTATTGGAACAGTTCCAATTTCGCCTAACGCCCAAAGGCTACTTTCTTTTAAATAAACAATAAATGTGCATGGATCTAGCACTGTAACATTGTGGATGCTGATAACCCTGTCATACCAATATGGTTTTGGAAAGCCCCGGTTATCCAGCAAATGGGGCAGTTCGTAAAGGGTAAATTCAACATCCCAAGCTGTAAGCGGGGTGCCATCGTGGAAGTATATGGGAGTGTCAAGGTTGAAGGTTAGCATTGTTGCTTCGCCGCCAATCTCCGGATTATACCATGTTCCAACTGTAAAGTTAGTAACCATCCAAGGAATGTAATCATGCATGTAAGGATCAAGCTTTAGAAGCGTATCATAGATTTTGTCTAGGACTTGCCAATCCGAGTAGGATGAGGATGAAGCATACAGTGGATTTAAGCAGTAGGTTAACTCTGAAGTCCTGAGTCCATAGCGGATGGTACCGCCTGTTGTCACGTTGTCTGGGCGTGCGTTGAGGAATGTCCACCAACTATTTAAGCCTAGCCCATTTTCGTTAACTATCCCAGTCCAAGGCATATCCCAATAAGCTTCCTCTCCCCCCCAGTGTCCATAATATCTTCTATAAGCCTTATAGGAAGCAGAACTCCATAACGGTATGACTCCTATTGCCCCAGGAGTGGCAAACTCTTCCTGAGCTTTATAGGCAGCCTCTACAGCGTCTTCCATAGTTCTTGCATATTTTAGTTTTTCAGCCCAGTAATCATAGTTTGAATTTTCGAAATGGTTAAAGTTTGGTGAATTGCCTGGATGCCAATACATGTCGCTGTGAAAGAAGTCATAGAGGAAGTCTGGATAAGTTCCAGTCGTTCTGTATCCAGTATATAAGTGGTAATCCTTATTTTCCATAACGTTTAGAAACACTGCTTTATCGGTGTCAATAATTGCTTGAACAGTGATGTTTAGAAGTTGCAACTGATAGAGATACCAATCTCCGAAGCTAAGTCTGCTGCTGTCATCAGAGGTGATGTAGAACTTTAAAACCACAGGCTGGTTTGTCACAGTCCAACATAGCTTTCCATCACCACCATAATAGAAGCCACCCTCCAGCAACAAACTCCTAGCCTCATTAAGATCATATGGGTGAGTTAGGTCTTGCAGGAGCCCACCTGGGCATATATCCGGATTGACAAAAGCCCCCATCGATGCTGGAACTGGAGTGTATATTGGGATACCAAATCCTCCTAGTATACTCGCGACTATATAGTCTCTGTCCACAAGGTGAGCCAATGCATGGCGGAACGCAGGAACCCTACATGGATTAGGTGAACCATCTGGAAGGCTCCAGTTGTTGTTAATTTCTAGAAGAAACATGTCAAATCCTGCGCCTGCACCATGCATGGCAATACTTTCGTTTAACATAAGCAAATACTCGAACCATGTACTGGTTAGAGGCCAGTCGATAATGTCGATATCGCCAGTTGCTAAAGAAATAAACTCAGCGTCTTCGCTACCGTAGAGCTTGATAAGTAACTTATCAAGCCTCGGTCCAAACTTCTCGTACCTTAGATCTGATGTGCCGTTTGGGTAAACCCATTTCGGTTCAACCTGTCTAAAATTGTCTTCCTTGCTGCTATTTAGGTGGTCCAAAGAGCCTGTTGGAACTAACATCGCCAATAGCACCATAATCAATATCATTGCTTTGCCAATTTTCCCTTCCATTTCTCTTTTTTCTCCATTAATGGTACAGAGAGAAGCGAAATCCCATAGGCAATTTTGCCTCTGCAAGATTCCTCATTTCTCATAAAGGCAAAATCCTGTAGGAATTAGCTCTTCCTCAATTATAAATGCTTCATAAAACCCTTTTAAATTTTGTGGAAAAATGTTTCATTCGACATTCAATCTAACCATCATAGGCATAAATGAAACAAATAGTTACGCTGATTCATCATAAATGCACAATAACTACAAGAAAAAATCTCCTATTAAATAAAAAGCTTAGAAAGTATTATTCAACACTTATGCAAGCAAAATTAGTGCAGCTTAGAATAGAAGAATAGTCGTTTTACCAGGCAAAGATGAAAGCTAAAAAAAATCTAAATAAGCAGGTTAAATTAGGATTAGGAATATTCTGCACATCGCTAAGCACAGGCATTAGTATTTGGTTGTAGTGCTTTCTTGGAATGGTGTGATCGACCAAAACCAAAAATAAAAAATTCGTATGCAAAGACTACAGGTTAAAATATAACAAGGATTTAAATAGAGCCATCAATGTAGGAGAGGCACCCCAAACTTCCCAAAGTCTACTGCTCCAAAAGGAGACTTGCCAACGTTTCAGAGTACAGGGATTGAAACCTATCTGTAAGGGTAGGTAATTCAGTCTAAAATGGAGTCTATGTCTTTTAAATCGAAGCAAAAAACATTCTTTTCCTTAATCTTTTTCTTGAAGGATTTTGCGAAGATGACAAAGTATTCTTTTCTATCGTCTTTATGCCAATCTATATTTTTTGTTTTTTCTCTTAGTTCGCTTAAGGTTTTTCCAGCATTAACGTTGCCTTGCCATTTACATTCCGCAAACAAAATCTCTTTCTTTTGCTCGTTCAAGGCAACTATTTCGACCTCTTTGTCTTTACGCCACCATCTTCCAATCTCTGTCATTTCCATGATGCCAATTTCAGGCATTATCTCTCTCACGAAATCTTCAAATTTCACGCCAAGATGCTCGTTTATCTTACTTTTCAGCTGACTCTGGACCAAACTTACTTTTCCACTCTCCAGCATTTGCTTGTTTGGGTACACAAATTTGAACCAAAAGTCAAAGAAATTGTCTTTTAAAACGTAGAGAGCTCCTTTGGCTTTCAATTTGCTCTTGTAACTTTCTGTTACTGGAATGACTTTTTCTACTATGCCGAGCCTTTCAAGGATGAAAAGATATTTTGAAAGTAAACTCTTATCCAGCTGTGTCTTGGTATGAATTTCGTTAAATCTGGAAACACCACCTGCAATCGCAGACAGTATCGACATGTAATTTGAAGGATCCCTCAGTTCTTCCCTTAACAGAACCTCGATTTCTTCGTATAAAAACTCGCCCTTGCTTAACATCTTGTCCTTAATGTTTTCCCAGATATCTGTTGCCGGTGAGAATTTTACTAAATATCCTGGAATAGTATCGAGACAAGAATAGACGAGAAGCAAATCCTCAAGTGTATACTTGGGGAAGAATTCTTTCAGATGCTTTATTTTCAGCTTGTTGAGTTGCCATTGTCCAGTTCTTCTTCCATATAAAGGACTTTTATAGCTTAAAGTGTGTTTTTCCATCATGCTTATTGATGGGCCTGAAAGGATTAACATGATTTTAGTTTTTCTCAGAACATTATCCCACTTGTCTTGTAGTACAGAAATCACTTCAGGAAACTTCTCGATAATCAAAGGAAATTCATCGAAAGCAACTACAAACCTTGAATTCTCTGCTTTTTTTCCCAAATAATCGAACACATCATCCCAGTTTCTAAGGGGTGATTTTAACATGTCAAGGTCTTTAAAAAAATCTATTAAAGAATGATTAAGTCTTCTGATGGTGTCTTCTTTTGATTCAAGCCTTCCCAGAAAATACAGAATCCGCTTGTTTTCGGCAAAGCGTAGAAGAAGCTCTGTTTTTCCAATTCTTCGTCTTCCATAGAGTATGATGAACTCCGCTTGACCAGATTTATACTTCTTCTCCAAGAATTGCAGTTCAGATTCTCGGTCGACAAATTTCAACATGAGTATATACTCGTATTTCAATTATTTAAAATTAACGTCAAATCATAAGAACAAATACCAATTGTGACCACAGTAGCCCGTCCAAACAGTGGCAAAAGAGTGGGGTTTTATGGGTTTGTTTCGCCGAAGTGTAGGGCTACGATTACTAGGTCGAATATGTCTACTAGGTTGTCGTTGGTTATGTCTGCGTTTGGGCTCCAGTTGGGGTCATTTGGTGTTGAGCTGTATGCGAGTGCTATGGTTACGCAGTCGAAAATGTCAACTAGGCCGTCACCGTTCACGTCGCCTGGCATTGTCACTAAGATCCACCCATCCACCAACGAGTTGTCACCTGTTTCAGTTTCGCCAGGAACAGGCCAAGCATAAGCACTTATCGTATAATTGCCCTTTGCATAGTCTGTTGTGTTCCACGTGTAGGTTATTGTTGTTGAGTTTAGGTTTGTTAGGGTGATTTCTCTTGTTTCTATTGTTGTTGTGTTGGCGTAAAGCGTAACGTTAAAAGTTTCTGTATAGTCACCTTGGTTGACGACTGTAACGTTTACGTTCATGCGGTATCCTTGTCCCACAACTGTTTTAATGAGCGTTACGTTGGTTATTGCTATGTCGTGGGCTTCTGTTGGAGATCTTTTGGCGAGGTCGTCGCCTCCGCCTGTCCATGTGCTTGGTGTTCCCTGCCATGCGTAAATGTGTCCGTCTGCGTAGGCTAAGCGTGAGCCTACATAGTAGCCTACTCCGAATGGTAAATCGGCTAGGCGTTCCCAAGTGTTTGTGGATATGGTGTATCTGTAGAAGCGGTTGTCTGGGATTCCGTCTGGATGGGCTTGGTTGCCGCTTAAAGCGTAGATGTAATCTCCATAGCCTGGAAGTTGCCATTCTGGGATATACAGAAGCGAGCCTCCGTCGCCTACGCCACCGGACCCACCGCTGTGAGGCCAGGCGGGAATATCAGCCATAGCAGTCCATGTGTTATCCAAAATGCTGTAGCACCAGAAGTCGTAAAGGGGTTCAGTTTCAAGAAACTCGCCGCGCAATGCATACAAGTAGTGGGCCCCTGTCCAGACGAGTGAGGCTCCGTCTCCCATACCTCCCGGCGGGTCTGCAGGGTCCTCTCCGAAAGGATTCCATTCCATTATCCCAGGTTCAAAAGTCATAAAATACGTGGGGCGTTGCTCACCGCCTATTGTGGCATATAACCTGGGAATCGGGAGCGGTATAGGGGCCCATGTTATTGTGTCGCCTTCACCTTGGTCAACTGGGGTATCTGGCAAACGCTCCCAAGAGTCGCTCGAAATGCTGTAACGATAAAAGAATCTGCGACTGTCTCCTGTTGCTGCTCCATATAAAGCATAAATGTAGTCAAATTCGATGTCGTTCCAAGCCAAAGCGGTACCAGTTTTGAAAGCCGCACCATCAGGCTGCGGTGGGGCTGCCAACTCTACAAAGCTGTCGTCTGAAGGGCGATAGCGATAAAAGCTGTTCCCCCGAGCGATGTAGATGTCCATGTTAGTTCCAACCACAGCCTCCCCGTAAGCGCCTGTAACTGTGTCCCTAACCCAAACCCAAGGACCAAGCGCTCCCACATGCAAAACACTAAATTCAAACATCAACATGCTCAAAAGCAACAGCGTCAGCATTATTCCTGAAACTTTTTTCTTTTCCAATTTCACCTCCACCATTTTCTCATCTTATTTCAAGGAGTCTAAGCCTTCAGAATCCAGCCTATTAGCCTTCCATACCACTACATAGCTAAGACCAACAAGCCAGAAACTAAAACCCAATCTCCTTTCAACAAATAATTAACCCCCAAAACAATTTAAAAAGTTTACGGAACTTTGTTCCAGAACACCCACCGCCCAACAGCCCAACTATTAACACACCAGTTAACATCAAAAATTTCTTCAACAGTTGCCACCTCCCCAGCTACCTTGTCAAGCAAATTTAAATAAACATCTAACCCTAAATCCATAACAGACAAAGTGCACCAGAAATGTTAAAATTTCACAAAGAAATACTAAAAGAATTCAAGCCTGTGGGCAAAAAAGCAAAAATTATACTCTTCGGTTCAATAGCCAAAGGCAACTATAGACTGGATTCAGACATTGACTTGGCAATAATAACAAAAAACAAAAATTTAATGGAACTTGCCTCATCCATAGCCGACAAAATACTCGCAGAACAGGGAAAACTTGTAACCTTCAAATTCATAAACGAGAAAGACTTTGAAGAGGGAAAGAGCCCAATTATAAGCGAGATTAAAAAGGGAATCGTGATATACAATGGAAGAAAACGTTAAAATTCGAATAAGAGAAGAAATGGAAGTTGCAAAAAGAAGGTTGATGGCAGCTAAACTTCTAATCGAAAAAGGCATGCTGGAAGATGCCGTAAACAGAGCCTACTACGCGTTTTTTCATGCTGCCAAAGCTATGCTCAACGTTTTAGGATTTGACGCAAAAACCCATTCAGGCCTAATATCAGAGTTCGGCCTGAGAATAATAAAAACAAACTTAATAGACAAAAAATTCGGAGAATACTTCAGAAGGGCTTTTGAAATGAGGGAAAGCAGCGATTACGAAATAGGCATAATATTCAGCGAAGACGAAGTACAAACACTTATAAAAAATGCGGATGAATTCCTAAAGAAAGCAAAAGAGTTCACCCAGAAAAGACTTTAGGATTTTGAGGCTAGAGCTGCAGACCAAATCCGAATGTAAAGTTTTTCAGCATTGAATTTGGCTCTTTGGCTCGATACTTCAGGAAGGTTTCGTCTCCATGGAGAAAGAATTCAGAGACTATAGAGAAGAGTTTAGGGTTTACTAGAGCTGTAGACGCTTTAACGGAGCTCATAAAACAGTTCACATCGTCATTGCAGCACTTTAGTTGATGTATGCGTTTGCTTTTCCATCACAGTAGCCACACTAGCAATAATGTGGAAAGCAACAGTGGGGATCAATGGTAAAGTTTTTATGAAAGGTTTTCCCACTAGAATGTGGGAATAGAAAGTGGAAACAAAAATTGGGAATAAGGGAAGGATAACTCTTCCACTTAAGCTGAGGCGGTTGCTGGGTCTTAAGGAAGGCGACTCCCTGACCATTGATGTCTCAGGCGACGCAATAATTATGAAGCCGAAGGGAGCCTCGGTAAACGACACTTGGGGTATAGTCCAGCTCGGCAAAATCAAAATAGACGAGATTGAGGAGGCATCGGGCAGGGAGAATTAGTGCCTTTCGTAGACTCAAATATCTTCGTTTACCACTTAGCCGCTGACCCTGTCCATGGACAAAAAGCCAAAAAAATACTTGAAAATATACAAGGTGGCGAAAAATGTGCAATCTCAACCCTGATCATCACGCAGGTGTGCAGTTACCTTGAGTGGAAGAAAAAGCCAGATGCCATACCCATCTTTCTATCACTCTTAAAGCATCTAACATCTCTAGATAAAGTTGAGACAACAATGCTTGATTTTGAAGAAGCGAGAAGTATGCAATCAACATTGAAACTCTCATGGTCCATGTGGGACGACATTGTAATTGCTGCACAAATGCAAAGACTGAAAATTAAAGAGATATATTCAAACGACAAAGATTTTGACAAGATCCAAGGGGTTAAACGGTTGTTCTGAAGTGCGCGCTGTGCTAACTTGTGAAAACTCATGTCTCTTAAATGGTAAAGCTAAATCCTTTCTAGTCTTCCCAGAAAGCCACCATTCTTTGAACAGTTCAACAGCTTCGCTTGCATATTTGCACAGTATACTTGAACTTTAGGCAATTATAAATGACCTAAAACACTAAAAATCTTTTTTGCCAACAAGCAGTGCATGCTTAACCTTCTAGTATTCAAAACAAAACGGTTAAGATGCTATTCAACAATTTTCTTAAGCTGCTTCTGGTACATTTCGACGATTTCTTCAACTGTTGTTGCATCCTCTGCTGATTTATCAATCCTATAGTTTCCAGTAAACCTTGGAAAGCGTATGGCTAACCCGCTTCCCTTTCGGATGGCGTCCATTGCACACGTGTGTATGGTGCACACGTGTGTATGGGGCTTAAAGTTATTTCTGCACCCAAAACTTCAATTACGATAACCGGTTCAAACCATACGTCTGCCTCAATAAGTGATTGCACTCTCGGATGTTTATGGTCGATTTTATGTTTTTCAAGCATTTTTGGCAACTTGGCTAAATCTTCATCTGTAAAGCCAGTTCCGCATTTTGTCACAGTTTCAAAAGTGTCATTTTCAGGATTATAAGCTGCTAGAAGCAGTGCGCCGTATGTTCCAGCGCGTTTTCCTCTTCCATGAAAAGCACCTGCTATTACAAGGTCTACAGTGTCTGTCATTTCACTTTTGTAGTCCCGTTTATATTTTATCCAAAGCCAACCTCTTGCCCCTGCTTGATATACCGAATCTTCTGCAATTGATTTACACACTAAACCTTCACAGCCATTTTCTATAGCTTCTAAGAAGAATTTTTCCAGTTCCTTCGCTTTGCTCGTAATTATGTGCTTAGCAGTTTTCACCCTGTCACTTTCTTTTATCGTCTTTACTAGGGTTTCTCGTCTAACAGGGTAAGGCTCTAACGTTAGGTCTTGACCATCAACATAGAGAGCATCAAACATAAAAAGCGAAACAGGATACTCTTCCATAGCCTCTTTAATGCCATACTTACGTCTACGATGCATCAACTCTTGAAAAGGACGCATTTCACCAGTGTCCAAGTCTATAGCCACACACTCAGCCTCCAAAATTGCTTCTTTAGCTACCACATGTTTCTTGACAAGTTCGACAGCATCAGGATATTGGTCAGAAATGTTTTCTAATCGACGAGAAAAAAGAACAACATCTGCATCTTTCTTGTGAGCCTGTATCCTTTCACCATCATACTTGTATTCAGCTATGCACTTGCCGCCAAGCTTCTCCAAGATTTCTTCTGGTGAGGAAAGTCTTTCAGCCAACATTGGCCTTATTGGTTCACCTACAAGAACCTCGAACTTTTCAATTCCAGCTAAACCTTTTTCAGCAACAACTCTTGCAACTCTGCCTAAGTCTGAAGAAACATTGTAAGCACGCTCCACAAGTTCACGAGCTTCTTTTCCACCGCCATAGGCTATGGCTAAAGCGTCAAGCACAGTCATGTCAGCAATGCCTAAGCGCAGATTTCCAGTAACAGTTCGCATTATATATTTAGCCTCTTTCGGAGTGGCATCTGCCAAAAGCCCTGCTAACAATGCTGTTTTAAGGTCAACAGCGCCAGAACCAGAGGATTTGGCCATTTTGTCTAGTGTTTCATAAACTTTTTGAACTGTTAAAGGTTGATGGAAAAATGTTGCTTGCTTTTTGTTAGCTATGAAATTTTGGGCTGTTTCACCTATATCGCCAGTTTTCTTTAAGTCTTCTTCAATTTCAGCTTCTTTTCTTCCAGAAGCTCTTGCCAAAGCTTTTATTGCAAGTTTCTCAGCAACGCCTATTTCAAGGCTAACAAAATCTGGATAAATTTTACCTTGAGTTAAATAAACAACTTTGTCAATAATTTCTCGCGGAGTATCTTTTAGAAGATTAACTAGAAGATCCGTCATTTCAAGCCGTTTGGTTGTGGCCTCAATTTTTTCATATGCGTCAGCTATTGTTGCATATTTCAACATGAAGCCTCACTAGATAAGAGAATAGAATGTGAGTATTAAGATTTCATTTTACTGCCTGAATGCTTCATAATGAACTATTAGATGCATCGGCCTTCTGCTTCGCGGCGAAGGGGCTTCAGCAGGGTACCCGATTGGAATTATTGCCACAGGTCGTATTCCATTTGGAATTCCAAGGATTTCGCTTACTTTCTCCTCTCTAAAAGCGCCTACCCAACAAGAACCAAGTCCAAGAGAGTAAGCACACAAAAGAATGTTCAGAGTAGCTGCAGCCGTGTCTTGGATGCAATACAAGGTTTTGCCTCGAACCCCATATCCTTGAGAAGAACGATTCTCGTTTGCACACACAACAATTACAACAGGAGCAGTCTCTATGAACTCTTGATTTAAGGCAGCTTCAGCCAACTTTCTCTTAATCTCTGGCTTTCTGACAATTATGAATTCCCACGGTTGAATATTGCCAGCAGAAGGCGCACATATGGCTGCATCGATTAGTTTTTCAACAACTTCTGACGAAACATCCTCACTTTTGAACGCTCTTATGCTTCTTCGCCCTTTAATGGCTTCTAAAACATCCATAACTCAATCACTCACCATCTGTTAGTGTAGATCGCAAAAGCCTTAAGTTTTATTGTGTATTCCATTTGTCTAGGATGATGAAACAGAGAGTCAATAGAGCTTCGGCAATGATGTGACTCGACGGGCGAACTGACATCTTCTTGTGGGGAAAATTTATCAGTTAAAAACACGAATGAAAAGAGAAGCAAGATTTAATGTTGAGAAAGGGGAATTCAGGCGAAAAGACAGTGTCTAAATCAAAGATTGTAGAAACCCTAGATGGGCTTTCATCAAGAAAAGCTGTGAAGTATGGAGTATACGTAACTGCTGTAGTGCTGTTCTTTGCATTAATATTGTTTCCGCCCATTCTTGGAGTGATAATCAAATGGGAATTTATGCAACAAGTTTTAAGCGAGCCAGAATTGGCATCAAGTGCCTTGAATGCTATTGCAAACTCTTTCGCAGTAGCCTTGCTTGTTTCAGCTTTAGACTTGATTGCTGGAGTGCCGATGGCGTGGCTTATTACTCGAGGAAAATCAAAATGGCTGAATGTTCTGGACACGTTTTCGGACATTCCATTCATCGTACCCACAGCAGTACTGGGTTATTCGCTCCTTTTGTTTTGGAGCACCGAAGGAGTGTCATCACTTTTTGGACGCTCTCTTGTCTCGCCTGGCTGGCTCCTTGTCATATTGTTGCATTTCACATTTTCCTTCCCTGTAGTGGTCAGAGTGGTGGTTGGGGCACTGCTTGATTATAAAATGGAGTATGAACAAGCTTCAAGAACTCTTGGTGCCCCACCGTTTACAGCAGCAAGAACAGTTACATTTCCAATTCTAAAACCTTCACTTATTGCGGCTTTCATCCTTGCATTTTCAAGGTCAATCTCAGAGACGGGAGCAACAATGATGGTTGCCGGCATGTTTGAGAATGGAGCAACATTCATACAAAACCAATTAGGTCCAAATAAAGAGATAACTGGGCCAGTTGTTTTTGCCAGCTTTGTCTTAATGATTTTTTCAGTTTTAATATTCATAATAATAAGGCTTCTTGGTCCAAGATTTAAAGTGCCAATAAGAAAAGTTTGGACAACGACAGAGAGGAAGGCAAGCTACGCCAAAGCTGCGTCTTCAAGAAATGCAATGTCGCTTTTGATATTCTTTGCCATAGTTTTTATTCCATCAATTTTCGTTGCATTCCCTGCAATGAGTGCTGTTTTCGGAAGCACCTTTTTAGATGCTTTGAAAGGAGCGGGTGTTTGGGGAGATTATTGGCAAAGCCTTCTTTTATCCTATTATTTAGGAGCCATAGTTACTTTGTTAAACATCATTATTGGTTTGCCCATGGCAATCATAATTGCTAGAAGAAAATTTGGCGAAAAAGCTTCAGGATTATTAGACATCATGGTGAATATTCCATTAGTTGTAACATCCGCCGCTCTAGGTGCCTCGCTCAAAGTTTTTTGGACAGAAGGATTTGCACCGATTCCAGAAATGGTGCTGCTTATTTTCGCGCATCTCTGCATCACATATCCTTACTTTGTAAGATCAATGTCAGCAGCTGTAGAAAGAATAAGTGTGGATTTAGAAGAAGCATCAAGAACATTAGGAGCTAAGCCATTAGGCGTTTTTAGAACAATAATATTGCCTTTGACTAAATACTCAATAATTTCAGGTGCAATAATGGTTTTCACAAGAAGCCTCAGTGAAACCGGAGCAACTTTAGCTGTAACTAACCTTCAGACAGCTCCTGTAATTCTCGTCAAATGGGTTAAAGGAAACATGAATGGACAGGTAATTGGTTTAGGCTGCGGTTTTCTCATACTATTTTCATTCGTAATCCTATTGATTTTAAGATTTATTGTTAAAGGAAAAGGAAGATATTAGAATGGTTAAAATACATTCTGAACCAAACATAATAAAATTCAGACGTGTTAATATGCAAAATGCAGAGGAGGCGTAACGTTGCCTGATGTTCGCATAGTCAATGTTTCAAAAAAATTTGGGAAAATTGTAGCGGTTAGTAACGTTAGCCTCCATATTCATGATAAGGAATATTTTGCTTTGCTTGGTCCAAGCGGATGTGGAAAAACAACATTGTTAAGGCTTATAGCTGGTTTGATTAAGCCGGATGAAGGGGAAATTTACATTGGAGACAAGCTTGTAAATGATGTCCCACCAGAGGATAGAGACATTGGATTCGTCTTTCAAACATTTGCATTATTTCCACACATGAATGCTTGGGACAATGTAACTTATGGTCCAAGAGTGAAAGGTTTCAATATGAAAAAGACAGCTACAATAGGACACGAAGTGCTTGAAATGGTTCGGCTGCACGAGAGATTAGATGCTTTTCCAAGAGAGTTAAGCGGTGGGATGATGCAGAGAATAGCTGTTGCAAGAGCCCTTGCTGCAGGAGCCAAATTGTTGCTTTTAGATGAACCACTTGGACAATTGGATGCAAAGGTAAGGAATGAACTACGGTATGAGATTAGAAAAATGGCTAAAGACCTTGGTTTAACAGCTATTCACGTGACTCATGACCAATCTGAAGCGATGGCGATTTCTGACAGGATAGCAATTATGAAAAAAGGCAAGATTGTACAGGTTGGAACTCCAAATGAGCTTTACATGAGTCCGAAAAGTTTGTTTGTGGCTCATTTCATTGGTGAATCAAATTTTCTGGAAGGTTATGTTTCAAATGTAAGTAGTAAAGGGACAGTGATAGAGCTTCGCGGCGGAATAAAAGTTCATGCAGCCAATAAAAGCATGAAGGAAGGAGACAGAGTCATTTTGGCTATAAGACCGGAGACTTTTGTAATAGAAAAAGAAATAAAGAAAAGTAAAACTTCAATTTCAGGCTTTGTAGAAAAGGTTACTTTTGAAGGAACAGATGTGCGATATGAAATCAGACTTGAGAACCAAGACTTAGTAATAAGCATCAAACCATCTCTAACAGAAGAATGGTTTAAGACAGGCGAAAAGGTTTCTATAAGTTTCCCACCAGAGAAAACCCACCTGTTTCCATATCCAGATGTAGGACTGAAGGAGGAAATAGCTGTTGAGTGAATTGATAAAATGGTTTCAAAAAAGAAGGGAAACTAAAGCCCTAATGACTATACAACGACACTTGGCCTTAACAACTGGAATAGTTGAAGATTTGGAAAAAGCGGTAACCGCAGCGATAAAAGAGAATCAAGAAGAAAAACAAAAAAGCATTGAAAGAGTAGGAAGCCACGAAAAAGAAGCAGATGCCCTCAGAAGAAATGTTATGGATGATATATCAAGAGGTGAACTATCACCAATGGATAGAGTAGACCTAATGGATCTTGTTAAAAGAATAGACATGGTTGCAGACTGGAGCAGAGAATCCACACGGGTACTTGGTGCAATACCTATGGGACGTGTTCCAAAATCAATAAAGGAAAAATTCGTAGAAATGGTTAAAAACGTAAAAGAATGTGCAATTTCCCTTCAAAAATGCGTGAACAAAATGATGACAAAGCCTGAAGAAGCCCTGCAAGCTGCAGATGAGGTTGAACGGGAAGAAGAAAAAGTTGACGACATACATGAAGAAGCTAGGGCATTGCTTGGAAAAGAAGACTTACCTAACGCTGGCATCGCAATTCTTGCAAGTCAACTTTTTGAAGCATTAGAAATGATTGCAGACGCATGTGAAGATGCATGCGATCAAGTAAGAATTATAATGGTTAGAAAGTGAGGTGAATGATATGAGTGAAATAAGGATTAATGTTTCTGAATTGAAAAGTGAAGAAAGCGCTCTGGTTAAAGATCTAGTTGAATTTATAAAAGAAAAAACTAAAGCAGAGATTGAAACAACAACAGACTCAATAATTGTGAAAAGCGAGGGAAAAAGCGTTTCAAAAAAATATCTACGGGTACTTGTCAAAAAGTTTCTACACAAAAACGAATTAAAAGACTATTTCAGAGTAATCGGTGAAGAAGAAAAAGCTTTGATGATTAAAGGAAAGAAAATTCCAGAGGAATAGCATTCTACTTCTTTTTCAACATTTCACGTTTCTTTTTTGCAAGATCCTGTCTAACCTTCAACACAAGATACCTTGCAACATAAACTCGTTCATATGCCTCTAACAATTTCTTGTCCAAAACGAAACCTTCAGCTTCTGCTAGCAGATTCTTCAAATCAACCATGATTGAATCAATATTGGTTTTTTTGAAGTCAAAATTGGAATTTAACGTTGCAATGCCACTTTCATCACTAATGGTTATTGAAAGTAAAAAGAGAGCGTATTCAATTTCTGCTCCAACATGCCATAGGCTATCGGCAATTGCACTATTGTCTTTTCTGTTTAAGCCAGACATACAATCATCTACGTACCTTACAGCGGATTTCAAGGCTCTCAACATCTTCTCGTTAATAGTCATCGCCTCAGTCATTTTTAGCAAACGCCTTCCAACACTTTTTTATTATTTCGCAAAAGTTAGCTATTTCACTTCTTCTCCTTAATAATAAAGAATATCCCAAGTAAAATCAACACTGCACCAAAAACGAATGGATATGCAGGAATTTCTCCAAAGAAAACTATGCCCAGTGCCGTTGCACCAAGAGGCTCAAGCAAAGCCATAGTTGCAGTCTCAAAAGACTTCAGGTTTGACAAAGAAGAAAAGTACAGAGTATGCGCAATTGCAGTGGGCATTATTCCCAAACCTATCAAAGGAAACAAAATTTCTGTCCCAATTGGTATTGCGAAGGTTTTGCCAGTAGTTGATAATCCTAAAAAGGCCACTATAATGGCAGTTAGCATATAAATTGGAATCATTATCGAAAGAATATTCATTTGACCCCTTATCCTCATCCCATAATTGAGATAAATGGCTTCAACAAACGCAGCTAAAACTGCTTCCAAATCACCTCTCAGACTCGCAGAGAAAATTGTTGCATTTGTAGTTACGGTTTCAGCATAGGCAATTATGCATACTCCTATAAAGGATACTATTGCACCAACAAGTGCAGTATACGATGGCTTAAGCTTTAAGAAAAATGTGGAAATAAACATTGAAAAAATTGGTGTGGTGTTAACAAGAACAGTTGCGTTCAGAATTGTTGTTTCCTTCACCGCGGATATGAAGAATATGAAGTGCAATCCCAGAAAAAAGCTTAGAGCTAATAAGCTGATTAAATTTTTCTTCACAAGATTAAAACTGAAAGATTTCTTACAAACAACCAATATAACAGTTAAGGATAGGCAGGCAATAATTAAACGCCAAAAAGCTATAGAGAACGAATCAAAATCCCTCAGAAATTTTATGAAGATTGCTGCTGTTCCAAAAAGAAACCCAGCAGTAACGCCTTCTATTAAAGACAGTTTCCTCGTCGTCAAATATACCAACACCATTTCCAACAGTGGCTTAAATTAATATAACTTTACTAAAATAATAAGGCTCCAAAGACTTGCGTGCGGAGAAAAAGATGGATACAGAGGAAATTATGAACTTATCTTTGAAGCTTGCCGGATTTAAAGAAGTGCCAGAAGATAGCGCCATATATTGGAGCGGTAAAAACATAGAAAAAGTGCTATTCTGTATAGATGCTGGTGCTGCGGAGCTTTTGCTTGCAAAAGATTTAGGGTATGATGCTGTAATTGCGCATCATCCAATAGGAGGCCCTGCTGCAATTAACTTCTTCCAAGTTTTTAAAAGGCACATCACCCAAATGATAGCTGCAGGAGTTCCAAAAAAACCGGCGGAAAATGCTGTAAAAAAGAAACTCGAAGAATTAGAAGTTGAAGCACACATGAGAAATTATGCACATGCAATTGATGTGGCGAAGCATTTGAAAATGCCCTTTATGAACATTCATACGCCGTTAGACGAAGTTGGAAGAAAAATTATAAGTGAACAAATCAACAAGAAAATTGGAAAAAACTCTAAGGTGCAAGATGTTGTTTCTGCTTTGATGGAACTTCCTGAATTTAAGAATGCAACCACAGAAATCAAGATTCGCTTAGGAAAACCAGAAAATCTCGCAGGGAAAATTGTCGTTTCACATGGTGCAGGAACAAATGGAGGATATGAAGTTGCGAAAACCTATTTTGATTATGGCATTGGAACAGTTGTGTACATTCACATAAGCTCTGGAGATTTGGCAAAATTAAGGAATGATAGTAAAGGAAATCTTATAGTCACAGGACATATCGCAAGCGATTCCGTAGGCATAAATCCTTTCATTCATGAACTTCAAAATAACGGCATAAGCGTAACCACAATTGGCATTGTCAAAGATTAGATTACTTTTTCAACAATCCGATTATTCAGCATTCATATTTTGAATTCATAAATTATAATTTCACTATTAATAAAATATGATTGAGACTCCATGTTCAAAAATGTCTTGCAAAAACAAAAAACAAATGAAAAAACCAAATGTATTAGATGTAAAGAAAAAGATGCAACAAGAGAAGATCAAATGTGTGACAGTTGCCGCTTCTTAATAACTATAGATGGCATACTTAAAAGTAGAAATGAATAACTACCGCTAAGACTTAAAGCAATCTTGAATAGCACGATTGGCACTGCTAGAAGGCGCCAAATCTATTTCTTATTATACCCCTGAGTTTTTCGATTTTCGCTTCATCTTCCAACGTTTGCTTTTTTGCCTGTTCTTCTAGCACAGCCGTGCGAGCTTCAGCTTCGCGATTATAATCTTCAATTTCCTTGTTAGTCTGATCTATAATTTGCTTAACCCAATCCAATTTGCTTTCCATTTCATCCATCATGGTTATAAGCCTAAGTCTATCACCTATCACGAAGAGTTTTCTATCCCATAAATGTCTACTTGATTTCCATTCGCGTTCAAAAATGTCTTGCCAAACATGATCTGGAGTGAAATCTAAAGGAAAATCAATACTGTAGGCGTCTGAAAAATAGTGGTCTCGCTTTATGGCAATTTTATCTGCATCGACTGGTTTCAACAAGTTTACTTTTTTAGCTGTCTCTTTCACCATTACTTCCCACTAATAATTATCCTTTCTTAACTTTAAAAATTCTACGCTAAAAGAAGCGCGCGTTATTTTTCAACTGAAACTCTGCTTTCACCCATTTCTTTCTCAAGCCTTATTACATGTTCAGCTTTTTCCGCGAAAGCCTCACTGTGTGTAACTGCGATTATTTGTTCTATAGCTTTAAACCTTGAAATTGCATCGGCTAAACGTTCAATTGAGCCATCTTCTCTCCCAAGGCTTTCGGTAGGCTCGTCAAGAAGAAGCATACTTAATCCATGACCTGTTTTGGACTGCATAATCAATTGGCCTAGCCCGAGGCGATATGCAAAAGCAAGTAATGTGCGTTCTCCGCCTGAAAGATTTGAAACTTCTCTTTCGACACCACTTTCGCTTTTGACATATGGCGTGTATGTTTCATCAATGAGAATATTCAAGAGCGGTCCTTCAGTGCCCATTAGGCTGTCAAGGACTTGCTGGACAAAATTTCTCAATATTTTTATAAACTCACTGCGCAATTTAGGCTGAATGCTTCTATAGGAATCACGTATGCTTCCGATTATTTCGACAATTTTCATTATTTTTTCCATACGTTCAATTTTTTGCTGAGCCTGGTCAATACGCTCTTTTATTTCACCCAACCGTTTCAGAAGGTCTTTTTTGCGGTTCTCTTTAGTTTGCATATCAGATTTTATTGAATAGAACATCTCTGACGCTTGATCTCTTTTAGTCCTTACATTCAATAGCTGGGACATGTCAAATTTGCTAATCTCACTTCGCACAGTCTCCATTTGTGAACGCAACTCTTTTTCCAATTTTTGTTTTTCCTCAAACTCTTTAGAAAGATCAGCTAAAGCTTGTGATTCTTCGCTGATACGTGCCTTTAAGTCGTCAACTTTTGGAAGAAAAATTCGCATGTTTGATATTGCGTCGCTTGCATCATTCTTTATTTGCTGTAGTTCTTCAATGTCGTGTTGAAGTTGACTTATTGTTCTTTGTCTTCCATCATTATTTTCTTGAATTCTTTGCATTAGACGGTTTTTGTATTCTTCAGCTAACGGTTGCAAGCAAAGAGGACAAAGATTTTCTTTAGAAAGTGAAGAAATTCTTTTTTGATCTTCTCGCATATTCCTTAGAGTTGCCTCTTGCTCTGCCTTTAAACTGGAGATTTGATCGTCAAATATTGATAAATGCTGTCTTAACGCTTCGATGGATTGATCTGGTGAAACTCCAATCTCTTTGATTCTAGTTCTATATGCATCTATTTGTGCTTCAGTTGTGTTTAAGCGTTGTCTCAAATTTTGAATAACAATTTTTTTCCCTTCTATCTTTTCAGCTAATGATGCTGATGTATCCTCAATATTTGTCAAATTTGCCTGAAGCTGGGCTTCTTGCCTTCTGAGTTCTTCTATGCGGTTTTTTATTTCCTCCAGTTTTTTAAGTTTCAATTCAGCTTCTTCTAAGACTTTCTTGACATCATCCAACTTTTTTGTCAAATTTTGCAATTCAATTTCAGTAAGTGACAGCTCCTCAACTGTATGGTTGTACTCTGTACTCAGTTTTTCCATGCCGGCAACGTCAGGGTCCTTTTCATAGGCGCTTTTTTCTCCTTCATATTTCTGTTTAAATCCTAAAAGGCTAGTCCATGCGGTTTCATATGCTGATAAGCCGAATAATTCGTCTAAGCGTGTTTGTCTATCTCTTGGCCGTGCGTTCAAAAGTTCTTTCAAGTGTTCTTGTCGAACCCATACTATTTCTCGGAAAAGCTCTTTATTCAAACCTGTTATTGTTTGGAGCTGTTCATCTACAGCGTCGCTTTTTACGCTTGCTATAATGTTTTCGTCTTCTAAGAGTTTTAATTCGTCAAAGTCTTGGGTTATGCCTTTTCCTCGTCTTTTGAGCCCCCGAGATATTTTGTAGTTTTTTCCATTGTGAATAAATTGAACTGTAACTTTTCCACTCTCTGCATTTTCACGGAGCAGATAATCATAGCTTCTTCCAATTGGATCTCCGAATAATGCGAAATCTATGGCGTAGAGGATGCTGGATTTTCCACAACCTAAGCCGCCGACTAGGCAGTTGAAGCCTCTTGTAAATGGTACAGTGGATTTTACGTGGGAGCGAATGTTTTCAAGTTGGACTATTTCAATTTTCATTTCAGAAGCTCCTCTATGGTTTGTTTCACTTTTTCCTCTTCCTTCTTGCTTAATGGTTCAATCAGATTAACTGCTGCATGAGCTATTTTTTCAGCTTCATCGTGACTGTAGCGTTCAGAGAAGATTTGCAAGAAATATTCGAAGGCTTTCGTTTTCAAATCTTTAAATTCGCTTTCGAAGATTGAACGAACAATTTCCTCTGAAACCTCACTTTCACGCAATAAAATAAGTGGATGCACAAACAGGGCTTTTTCAGCAGCACTTCTAATTTGGGCAACATCCACTTCTGCACGACTTGTTTCCACAGGTAAAACTCCTTTAAGCACTGGAATGATAATTGCTCCTTCCTCATCAGCTCCTTTCACAAGCTGGATTGCAAGTTCTGTAATTCTTGATATTGTTACACCAGTAAAATCCTGTTCTAAAACATTAAATTTGCGTGAATATTCAAGTTCAACAAAATCTTGGATAATGTTGCCTTTTTCATCTACTTTAACGTGATAGAAACCTTTTTTAATTTTAGCTTCGTCATAGTTGACGGTTTCAGTACATCCACTGTAGACAAGTACCGCATTTTTAAACTTCTCCACATAAGGCGTGTGCACATGCCCAGCAGCATAATAATTGAAGCCTTCGGGTATTAGCTCTGGCGGAGCTTCAGCCTCTATGTATGGAGGCTTTAAGCTTGGAAGATCTAAAGCCATATGAAAAACAAAAATGTTGAACAAGTTAGGATCTGGACTGGGCTTGTTTTGCTCCATAAAAACTGGAAGCAGCTCTTCAGTTTTGCGTCTAGTTCTAAAGTTGGGCACGCCATAAACATAGCAACAGTCATGTTTTCTCCAACATGCGCCTTCATGTCTTGGTAAGTAATAGATTAATCCAGCGCTATCTAGAGGATTTAAGATTGTGCTTGTCATAACGTTGGGTGCTGAATCATGGGAGCCGTCAACAACCAAAACCGGAATGTTAGCATCACGTAAGCGACTAAAATTTTTAATGGCATTTTCCAATGTTACATTAGAAGGACGGGCTTGATGAAACAAGTCTCCTGCAATAATCATGAAATCTGGCTTTAAATTTATGGTTTTATCGACTAATTCTTGAAAAGCCCTGTCAAAGTCTTCACGTCTAACCTCTAACCCATACTGCGCATAGCCTAAATGCAAGTCTGCTGCATGAACAAAACTGAAAGCTTTCAAATGTTTTTTCCTCACATTGAATTGCAAATATCTAATTTTAGCTTGTTATTGGATGGTTTTAAGTATTTAGTCTCTTCAATAATGCACAATTTCTAGATTTTAAAGGAAACACATAAACGCTTTGCTGTAACATTTTAACCGAGATGTACAAGCATGAAATGCCAAAAATGCCAGAAAGAAGTTTTCTTGCCCTTCAGATGCCCTTACTGCGGAGGCCACTTCTGTTCAGAGCATCGTTTGCCAGAAAATCATGAATGCCCACAGATTGACTATGCACGTATGCCTAAAGAGGAAGCTAGGACAATGGTTGTTCAAAGGCAAGAGCCTTTTGAATACAAGGTTAGTTATGTGCCTGTTAAGGCGAAAAAGAGAATTTATTTTAGTAATACGGAAATTAAACATTTAACTGTGGCTGCGTTTCTCGTGATAGGTGTTGGACTATCATTAGGATTGTTCTCAAACATTTTTTATGCAAATTCCAGCATTGATTATACAGCTTTAGTTGCTTTTGCAGGAATATTGACAGCATCTTTTCTCACACATGAAACAGCACATAAAATTGCTGCGCAAAAAGAAGGGTTGTGGGCAGAATTTAGATTAACAATGGTTGGGGCCGTTCTGACCCTAATATCTGTAATAACGCCACTTTTCAAGATAATATCGCCTGGTGCAGTTATGATTTCAGGGTTCGGAGACTTGAAGAGTATTGGAAAAACGTCAATAGCAGGACCATTAACAAACATTGCATTATCAACAATATCCCTTACTTTAAATTTTCTTTTTTCCCATGAACCATATGCGTTGATACTTGCATTTGCCGCGTTTTTCAATGCTTGGATAGCGTTTTTTAATTTGATTCCTTTGGGGATACTTGACGGATTTAAAGTGTTCAGATGGGATAAAAGAAATTGGGTTTTAGTCTTCACGGCAAGTTTGATCTTGATGATAATCTCTTATAAACTTTTGAATGCGCAAATGTTTTAAAAAAATAAAAGCTTATAGTGCAAATGGATAATCTTTGGTGTAGAGCTTAAATGGTTAATAGAGATAGGCATGATATTACTTTCGAGATTTTGAACAAGGCAACTTTAGGAAAGAGAAAAACAGAACTAATGAGAGATGTTGGCCTTTCATATACACAATCCAAAATCTATTTGCAAACATTAACTGAGAGAGGGTTGTTGGAAACTGATAAAAAGGGTTTATTTAGAACAACAAGTAAAGGTTCAGAATTTTTGGAAAAATGCAAAGAATGCCCATTATTCAAATGGGAAAAGACTAAAAGATTATAGAAGTTCGATGGTCACGTGCACTTCTTCTGGAACTCGTATTCTCATAATGCGCCTCATAACACGTTCTTCAGCATCAATATCAATTAAGCGTTTATGAATGCGCATTTCCCACTTATCCCATGTGGAAGTCCCTTCACCACAAGGTGACTTCAAAACTGGAACCTTCAACCTTTTAGTTGGCAACGGGACTGGACCGTTTATTTTTACACCTGTTTTTTGAGCGATGGTCTTCAATTCCTCGCATACTTCTTCCAATTTTTTATAGTCAGTGCTTGTCAATCGTATTCGTGCTTTCCTAGCCATCGCCAATCATTCCACACATACGTTTTTCACGACAGATTCATTAAGTGTTTACTTTTAGACAATTAACCATACATAAAAACTTATCGA
>Ga0207433_10000258_pt1 | contig 125704 bp, 125 predicted proteins | sample YelNatPaOPGAMG01_FD_187559 | JGI IMG/M metagenome (GOLD analysis project Ga0207433, IMG submission 187559) | Hot spring thermophilic microbial communities from Obsidian Pool, Yellowstone National Park, USA - OP-RAMG-01 (SPAdes) (version 3) | ecosystem: Environmental > Aquatic > Thermal... | reverse complement strand
GATTACAGGGGATCTTTCTGGAACTTCACAAGAAGGCGGAGCCGCCAGTGTTCATGAGTGCAGCATCAAGTGGTGGTGAGTTACTGTGGCCGAAGCCGCACTGCCCAGGCGAAGCTCCGCCGCGTGTCTTTGCATATGAACAGTAGGTAGTTGGCTAACTCTGGATCCGAGCCCGTCCGGCCTTCTATGTGAATAAATAAAAAGCGGCGAACGCTCCTAGTGCCTCAGGATTCCCGGTATCGGGATAGGCCCTCCGTTGGCAAGGAAGGAGATCGTGAAGGAGTTGGATGTCACGGCGCTGACGGTATCGAGAGGGAGATCGTACTGGTCCGTGGCGCTGTTGTAGCCGACGATGTAGATCTGTTCCCAGTAGGGCTGGCTCGGTGGTGAGTTCGGATATCCTTCATACTGTTTGAAATTATCGACGGCATACTGAAGGGTGAAGCTCTCCCCTCCGGCCGTAAAGGAGGTGGAGGTGAAGGTCACGTCGCTGAACGTCGCCAGGGGGAGGATCGTCAGGTATCCCTTGTAGATCGTCGCCGCCCTCTCGACGACCCATTCGGCTGAAGTCCTCTGGGGCGAGTCGGGGCCGCCCACGGGGGCCCTCGCGGTGGTGGTGAAGGACTGGCCATTCGTATCATCCGATATGGAGAGGCGGAAGCTCCCGCCGCCCAGATAGCTCACGGATGCCGTTATCTGGTCCCCTGCGCTGATGGCCAGGGTTCGGATGGTGGTGGAGACCCTGGGGTACATCTCCCACCAGGCGTAGTAGATCGCCGTATTGGTCGAGGCGTCGAAGCTTCCCGATACTCCGACCTGTTCGACAGTCCCTGAAGTATAACCATCTATCCCCACCCACACGCTCACATCCGTAGGGAGGCCTTCGACCGATGCCGGCCCTGAAACCGTGGGGACTTTGAAGGTCGCAGTGACGTAAGTGACGTCCGGGATGCTGACCGCGTACCCCGACCAGTTGAGGGATGCCCCTTCGAACGAGCGGATCATGGGGGCGTTGCAGGGGTAGATGGCTGCGCTCGGCGCCAGGGGCGCAAGGAGCAGGATGAAGGAGAGGATCAGGGTAGCCTTCATTTCAGGTGCGTCTCCGATAAAGAGTCCCTCCCCGAAGATAAAGGTTGCTAGGCAGGCCCGGCGCATCCTGGGGGAATGGCATATAAGCAGGCATCCCCCTTCCGATCGAAGATCGCACGGAGTCTAGGATGTCGCAGCGAGTCGGGGCATGATGGGAAAGGGCTTCGTTAGATGCCGCTTCTGCGGATATCTGATTTACTTCGAATCGGATCCCCAGAGCGGCAGGGTCGTGGCGAGGAACCCGGACGGCAGCCTCCACAATTGCAGAAGCAGTTGAGTAAGCCCTGAGCGGGGGATCGAATCCCGCTCGGTCGGTAGGCAGTCAGTGAGCGGCGCGGGTAGCCCGTGCTGGCCGTCACCACCCCGCTTTATATGAGATCTGATAATCCCCCACGAGCAGAGACCTGCGCTTTGCCTTAGACCTTTCGTAGAGGGGAAGGTCGTCGTGTCATACAAGGACGAGAGGCTCGATGCTGGCAACGGCGGGGGACCTTCTCTCTACGTGACGAACATGAGGTTCTGGGAGTCCAAGAAGATACTCCAGACCCAGGCGATGCGCTGGCCGATAGAGGGTTTCCACAGAGATGCCAAGCAGAGCCTTGGGCTCGAGGATTAGCAGGTGAGGAAGATCAGGGGCGTCAAGCGCCACATAGCGACGGTCCTGCAAAGACAACATCGAAGCTGTACGCGGCGAGAAGACTTTACTTCCATCTCGCAATTCTGTTCTACAACCTCTGGGTCATGCTAAATTACTGCGAAGGCAGGATCGTCGCAGACTCGTTGAAGCCCTGTGCCATCTTGACGCTGACCCTCTCATTCATCCCTGACATAGAAGGACTGGGATGAGGTCATGAGACGGGTGATTTTTGATATACTGTGAAAGGTGTGGGCTTTCTGCGCTATTTTGGTAAGCGCCTTGAACCTTCGTCGGGCTAAGACGAAGAGTGCTGGTCTACGCTGGGGATCGGACCGATCGACGGGGAGGCTTAGGTCCGTCTTTCGCCCAGGGCAGCAGCGACCTTACCGACCATCTCCAAGCTGGGCCTGAGGGATGGCTGAGTCTCGTCCCAGCTAGCGGGGCAGGCGGAACCGGGATTCTCTCTGACGAATTTGATCGCCTTCAACAGCCTGACTATTTCGCCCGCGTTCCTCCCTATATTGTCATCCACGGTGTATTCGGCCCTGATCCTCCCATCGGGATCCACGATGAATGTAGCCCTTCGGGCGTTCCCACTACCTTCGTTTAGGACCCCCAAGGCCCTGGCGATGGCACAGTTACGATCAGCGATCATCGGGTACTGGAAGTCTTTCAGAAGCCCCTCTTCCTCCAGCCAGGCCTTGTGAGTGTAGGCGGTGTCGGTGCTGGCTACGAGGACGCTGGCATTCAACCTCGCGAAGTCCTCCTTTCGCCTTGTTAGGTCCCTCAGCTCCGTAGGACAGACGAAGGTGAAATCTGCCGGGTAGAAGAAGAGGATAAGGTATTTCCCCTCAAAGCTCTTGAAGGACCTTTTCTCCACTTTGTTGCCAAGCGGCTCATAGACTTCGAAGAACAGATCGGGGAGCTTATCTCCGATCAATTTCACTCGATCTAGCTGCTGGAACCACCATTTATAAGACTTACCGAACCTCGGCAAGCCGTTCTAGCGCCAGTACCCTGACCTCTCGAGTGGCTTTGTCAGCAGGTCCATTGTCTTCCTGGCGTCCATGTCTTTGTGGGCATCTTCACGACGAACCTGACCAGGGAGCTCAATAGGCGTTTTACGAAGGGCATGTACTGCCTCTTTGTCGTCCATTTCCGTGAACTGAACAATAAATTACATATTTTATAGGGGCTTCTGCCCGGGCATCGTATAAAACACCGTTTATTGTTGGAAAACAATAACAACCCAGACCTCAAATACCGCAGGGCTTTCCACGCGTGTCCCTTCTTTTTGTAGCCGGGGCCTGCTAGGGAGGACGGTGTTTGGCATGTTCCATATATTCAAACATGCCCCTGACTGTGCTGTGTCGCATGACTTAATCTCTATACTGATGAAATGGTCTAAAATCAAATTTCAAAATTGGATTTGCATATAACTCGTCCAACAGGACTAGGTCGTGCAGATGATTGGCGGATCAGCCAGCCATGCAACATAGCGGTTTTTCAGGAAATGGTTATACGCATCCCCCCTTCACCGATAGTTGACCGCTATGGCGGGATACAGATTTAAATGCAAAGACGCGGGTGTGAAATGCGATTTTGAAGTTAGGCACGCCTCGTCCAAGGACGAATTGATGCAGATAGCCGCAATACATGCAAAGATCGCACACAACATGCAGACGATACCTAAGGATGTTGCGGACAAGGTCAGTGCAGCCATCAGGCAGGATTGAGCTGGGGTACCAGTTCTCCCGTGCCGATCCCCCCTTTCTGTTTTTTGATCGGCTGAGAGAAGGAAATCTTGCTCGGACTCATACCGTTCATTAAGGTCACTTGAAACCGAATTTGCGTGGTGATGATCTGCTTGCCACGCATGGGCTGCGTCGCACGGGTCCATGAGTGGCATGGTCACGGCTGGACGTCCCCTCTGTCCTACGCGATCGCCATGAATCCGTTGTAGATCGAGGCCTTCATCGCCGTCTCCTTTGCCGGTTGACGAACCTCTTTGCCTGGACGTATTCGCCGAAGGCCCTCCTTATGACTGAGAAGGCCCCTTCGACTTGAACGTCTGCTGCTCGATGGTAAAGGCCTTCCCGATCTGAGGGTCCTCGATCCTCAATCTGTCATTTGTAGTAGATGACCTCTGGCTCGTCCGACGGCTCCGGGCGGAAGCCTCGCCTCCTGAGCTTCCTTTCTAGCTCGGCCCTGTTCATCTCCTTCTGGTTGATGTGCAGGGCGGGGGCCCTCCTGCCCGAAAGCGCCCTCCCCACCAGGGCGGCGCTCGCAGGAATGAGCTTCCCTCCGTACCAGAGGAAACCCCTGGTTCCCCTGACGTTCCAGTTCGCCCTCCTAAAGCGATCGAGTGTGTACTTCAGGGCGGGAGACCTCTTCTTTGGGTCGACGTGGTCCCTGCGCCGCCTCCTCGCGTAGAACGTGCCGTCCTTCTTCGATACCAGGACGATTTCATCGTCGAGCTTCATCCTTCTCACCTCCTTCCAGTCATCTAGCCATGACGAGCCGTCATGGCCGTGGCCTGAACCTCCTTCTTAATGCCGACAGGATCTGTTGGGCGGAGAGCCCCTTCCTCCTCATCTTCATCGCCTCCTCCCTCAGCCCCCTGACCATCTCCCTCTCGAGAGGCCTCACGATCTTCGCCGCCTCCTCCTGCGACTTCAGGCCCTCCAAGAACCCCTTCGGAAGGTTCTCCACGATCTTCTTCCTTATGATGGAGAGGAGGGCCTTAGGCGGGAGCGCCTCCACCTCCCAAGCGTTGTCGCCGAACTTCCGGATGTACTCCTTGGCCCTGCTGTCCGACCTCTTGACCCTTAACGGAGGAAGCCTGTACCTTCGAATTTGCTCCATGGTCAGCGCAATCCTCTCCACTTCGATCGGCATCTCCCTCCTGGTTATCCTGTCTATCAGCAACCCGGAGGGGTCGTGGTCGGTCAGCAAGAGTATCTTCCTTACTCCCCTCTTCTTCGCCCTGACGACGGCCTTGAAGAACATGGTGAGAGAGCCGAAGCCCCTTTCAGCTAGGGTGGGCACGTGATATTTCTCCGCCAGCCGCCTGGAGAAGACCTCCAGGCTGGACTTTTCGTGCCACAGCTCTATGCCGGGGCGGGGCATCATCGGGTTGCTGACCTGCCTTGTCGGGTCCTCGAACTTGGCCCGGAGCTCGGGGAACAGGCGCCTGAGCACCTTGAGGCTGTACTGGGTACGCTTGAAGAAGTTCCTGTCGTTCGGGTAGTCGAACGTGGAAACCAGGCGGTAGTGAAGCATCCTTACTGTCAGAACGTCATAGCCCCTCAGCAGGTCGAGGATTCGCAGGCGAAGCTCCAGGACCCGGATTCCCTTCGTCGCCATGGCGACCGTGTACTTTGTTTGGCCTGTCAGTCTTGGAAAGGCGTCCAGAAGCCCCAGTTTCGCCCTCCTCGCCGCCATACCGCTGGACCTCTTGGCCGTCATGTCGATCCACCTCACCCATCTAGCCCGTCGCGGCGCGCGTCGTCATCCAGCCCTTCGACCCTCCTCATTCTCCAAGTCCCGTCTCCGAGCCTGAGGACGGCCACCATGTCGCCCGGCTTCAGCTTCAGCGAATTCGCAATTCCGACAAGTTCGTCCTGGCCGAGATTCAATTCGACTTCGCTCTTGCAGGAGATCACGAGCGAACGTCCGTCCAGGCCCTTGAGAGTGCCAACGACCTCCGTCCAGGGCTGGATTGAGGCAACGATCTTCAGTAAGCTATCGTCTCCCGTAGGGCCCTTCCCCTGCCGTTTAGGAAAGCCAAGCTTGATGCGCATATTCCACGATCGGGGGGTAGGGGATGGTTGATCATAATCAGCTCGAACTTCAAGGGGCGAAAGGGCTATGTCGGCCCATACCTGAGGCCCGGCCCGTCTCGACCTGCTTGGCCTCCGACCTCAGCGATGGGCCCAGGCGGGGTTGGGCAGTGGCGGGGGAGAAGCCTTTATCCTTGGGACCCCGCCCTCGATGATTGATGGAGGCTAACAGACGGACCCAAATAATTCAGGCGTTGAAGGGCGGGCCGATGGTAACGAAGGAGATCTCTGACGCCATCAAGTGCAGCAAAGAGGTGGCCAGGAGGGAATTGTCCGACATGGTGCGCTCGATGGAGGTCTGCCTGGGCGCGAAACTGTTACGTTCTGAGGGTCAGCATCGGTGGACCTCCGTCTATTACCTCCCTGAGCAAGAGCATGACATAATGATGGGGAAATACGGCGAAATATACATAGCCGCTGAAGCGGCAGGCCAAGAACTGAGAGATAAAGTGGAGGATGCTCTAAAGAGGATGGTCGGCGAGACCAAGGGTCGTTGCACGATAGGGCAGGTCGCCAGTAAGGTGGGGTTCCCCCCGGAGAAGATAGAGGACATCGTCTATCAGGTCGCGCGAGCCCACGGGTTCGAAGTGGAGACTGACCCCTTCGGCAAGCTGACGATCCGTCACCCCGACTACCTCGGAGCCTAGTTCCATCCTTTCGTTTCAGCCAAGGCTTTCATCCGCGTCACCAGAGCAGCAGGCGCATCTTAGGGAGGTTCCTCCCTAGGTAGCACCACTTGATGGCATAAGAACTGCGGTAGTGGGCTACGTAGGCGTACGCGTAGACCCTTTTCCCCCGCCTCCTTTTCTTCCACTGAAGGCTCCCCCTCTTGCCGCACCTGGGGCAGATGCAGGACCTTTCGCTCACGCGCAGGTCTAACTTAGGCTTCTCCCACCTCCTGAACGGCCAGAACCTTATCATTTCCCCTCAGATCGGTGTTGGGTAAAGATCGTCCAGCTAGCCTATTAAACGTACCTAACCGGAGCTGAACGGGCAAGACCCGTAAGCAGCTTGCGGAACTTCCGCGCTTTGCACCGATGACGGCCCCCCTCCCCCACCATACCCCCCTTATATACCGTACGGGTGTCGGGCTCTGCCCCGCGCCTTATGGCCTGAGTGGCGGGCGATCACAAAGCGAACACAAGACCGGCAATAGCGATCACGGTCAGATCCCCAGTTTCGGGACCGCTGCCAGGTACGCCCTCCTCAGCTCCTCCCTGTCGATGTGGTCGTAGATGTCTATCGCCTCCCCCCTCCTGTCCCCCCTCAGGACCTGTATGAACTCCCTGGGCATCCCCGCCCTCCTCAGGTGGGTGGTGAAGAAGTGTCGGAAGCAGTGGGTGGAGAAGCGGTCCTCGATGTCCTTGGAGTTCGGGTCGTTGAGCCCCACCAGGGTCGCGTACTTGACTATCATGTTGTAGACCCCGCTCCTCATCAGCCTCCCCCCCTGCTCTCCCACGAAGAGGGCGTCCGAAGCCGGATGCATCATCTCCCTGATCGCCAGCCACCTCCTGAGGGCCCTGGCGCACTCGTCGTCGAAGAAGACGGTCCTCCCGCTCCTCTTCTTGAACTTCTTCCTCTGGAGGGTGATGGAGCCCTCCGCCCAGTCTATGTCCGAGACGTCGAGGGAGACGAGCTCGCTCCTCCTCAGCCCGGTCTTCGCGAGGAGGACGGCGATCGCCTTATCCCTGGGGTTGAGGATGGCGTTCACCAGCATGGACATCTCCTCCACGGAGATGAGCTTCCTCGGAGGGTCGTCCTGGTCGTCCTCCTTGTACTCGGAGAGGAAGCGCTTCCTCACGGCCAGGACCGGATTGCCGTTCACGTAGCCCTCGAAGGCCAGGAAGCCGTAGAAAGTCGACAGCGCGACGAAGTTGTTGGCCACGGTCTTCTGGTCCAGGCCCTGCCCCCTGCGATGGCGGAGGTATTCCTTGAGCACGAAGCGGTCTACGTCGAACGGGTGAACCCCCCTGCCCTGCAGGAACGTGAGGAAGTTCTTCACGATGGAGGTGTAGCTCGTGATCGTCCCCTCGCTGAGGTGCCTATCCATGCAGTCCTGGACGAAGCCCTCCAGGAGCGCGGAAGGCTCCACCTTCCTGACGGCCTTGGCCTCCTGGGTCAACCCTTCCACCTCCAGCCCCTGGGGGTCGCTTCGACCAGCCCGTAGGCTTCAAGGCTCGCCAGCTGCCTGTCCAGGGCCATGACGACGTCCTTCTCCTTCGGATCTATTCCCAGCCTGCTGAGGACGCGGTCGCTGTCGACCACCCCTTCTCGCCTCAGGAGGTCCACCAGCTCGCGGTCGTAGCTCCGAACCCCCTGGAAACCCCCCTCCATGAAGGGCTGCATCCGGTACCTCCTCAGCTCGTTGTCGAGGCGCTCCGCCAGCTCCTTCATGAGCCTGTTCTCCGCCTGAAGCTTGGAGATCTCCTCGTCCTTCTCCCTCAGGAGCCTGATGAGCTCCGCCCGAGGCCTGTACTCCGAACCCTCCTCCTGCCTCAGGGAGTTCTCCACGTGCTCCGCCACAAACTTCGAGATGGTCCTCCCAGACTTCTCCGCCAGGCACTTCCACCTTTCGGCCATCTCCACGGAGGGCAGGTAGACGTAGATCGACCTCTCCTTCAGCCGCTTCCTCGCTACCACCAAGTCCCAGCGGTAGCTGTAGGGGGGAGGGGGTAGATAAAGTTATACCAGTAAAATGGCGCCGGGGGCGGGATTTGAACCCGCGAGGGCTTTCGCCCACAGACTTAGCAGGCCTGCCCCCTACCAGGCTAGGGTACCCCGGCTCGCTGTGATGCGTCGAGCCCACGGCTTAATCTTCTTTGTGTCAAAGGGCGGTGGCTCCCGCGGTTTTCCCCGGCCTGTCCATGCGCCGGCGAGCCCGCGAATCCCCCACGTGGACTCGGCAGCGCCGCCACACCGGCTTAGAGCTGCTCCCTCCCGGGCCTGACTCGGTTCGCCGGCTCGAAGGGGAAGTCCTTCCTTCGAGGGACGCCTTCCTTCTTGTGACGGCCCACAGAGGCGCAGGTTCAGCTTCCGGTGCTCGTCAGATACACGGGCCGAACCGAGTTTACCCGTGAGTTGCTGGTCCCTGCGTGTAGCCGGTTTCAGGTTTAGGGGACGGCTGGCCCCCCGACCCTACCCACCGCCCGACCAATAACATCATACGTGGGTTATTAAAGGGTAGTCCGTCCGACCACTTCTAGTACGGCGCAGACGGAGCATGGGTCGCTGGTGCTCGGGAAGCCACACTTGGAGCATTTAACGATGTCAGGTCTTCTCGAAGCTGCCATGGCTGATAGTTCCAAGGCAGACTTAAGGAGAGTGTACTTGACACCAGGATGCTCGTCTTCCAGCCGGTTCAAGTAGGACCTGACGCTGGCCCTGATGCCTTCGTCCATGTACGGGCAGGGCACGGACTGGAAATTCAGCCCTGCGGCAAAGGCGTAGAGGGCGATCTCTTTTTCGTACACCTCCATGAAGGGGTGGACCCTGCGTACGCCGAAGGCTCCACCCTTGACCGCAGAAGGATTCAACCACCCTATCCTCTTGAGGTCGCCGTTCAGAAGGTTTATCAAGAAAGTCTGGACGATATCGTCTAGGTTATGGGCTGTGGCAAGGACGTCGACGCCCGCCCTGACGGCCGCTACGTCGATGGCCCTCCTCCTGAAGGTGCCACATATAGCACACGAGCTGAGCTTGTCTCTCCTCAACTTCAGGGCATCGTCCAAGGTCGTGCCGTAAAGCTCCTTGTAGGAGATCACGTAATGGGACACCCCCAATTGCCTTGCCATCTCGGAAGCGAACTCAAGAGATTCTTCCCTGTATCCGGCTATCCCCTCATCTACGGTGATGGCCACGAGCTCGCCGCCGTGTCCCCTTGTGATGCGTGCTAGTATCCTCAATAGGCTGAGGCTGTCCTTACCGCCCGACACGGCCACGCCTATAGAATGACCATGGCGGAACATCTCGTATCTTGATGCCGTTCGCTTGACCTTCTCTTCAATGGACTCTTGGAAGCAAGACGTGCAGAGCGATTCCCCCGAATAGGACCTCCTGTAGAACGAAGGGTTCTCACATCTGTCGCACTTCGCGGGCAACTGGCGCTATAGTGGCCTGAATCCCGCCTTTAAAGCAGTAGCGATAAGATTCCCTGCGAAGAGGAGGAGGGCGAACCCGTTTATTGAATACCTCACATAAGCTGCTAACTTGGGCGGGACGAAGCGCTCTATCAGCGCATTCGCATAGCCCTCTCCATCGAACGGGAAAAGGGGCAACATGTTAAAAGCTCCTACTATTGCGGAAAAATAGGCTAACCAGAGTAGGAACGAATACAACCACATGGGCATGATCGGCACCACTAGATGAGGAGGATAGTAAGTTTCTCCATAGATGCCTAGCGCCCCCTTGGACTGGTTGTTCGGATTCGGGAAGGTCGTGACGTAGACGGTCTTCTGCGTTCCACCAGTGGACAGCCCTACGGATACAGTGGCGTTGACAGGCAACACCATGTCGTTCAGGTCAGTCAATGAAAGGACGGGGATGCCGTTTATAGAATTCAGGACGTCTCCCACAGACGCGCCAACGGACTGAAGCCCTGCCTGCGAGTAGAAGTTTGTGATGAACACTCCGGAGGGAGGGCCATAGAACGCCGGCCTCACCTGAGCTGGCATCCAAAGGGCGAACATAGGCTGAAATATCAAGAGCGCGGCTACAAGGGTGGCCAGAATGACGTTTGACCAGCTCCCCGCAGCGAGGACGCGGATCCTTTGCCTAGGCTTCGCGGCTTTGAACTCCTTCTCATCTGGCTCCACGAAACCCGCGATCAGTACGGCCAAGAGGCCTATCCCACCACTCTTCAGGGATATGCCTTCGTATCTGGCCACTATGGCGTGGGCGAACTCGTGGACGATGAGGATGATGGGGACGGAGGCGAAGAAGTATACTAGAAGGAGCGACGTCTGCAAAGTCACGAAGGGGATCACCAAGGTGACTTCTTGAAACTGCGAAGGAGAGAAGCTGAACTTGAGAAGGTTATCTAGGAAGAACCAAACGGCATAGCCCATGAGAACAGCTCCCGCCCCCACGCCTATGTTGGCCATCAGGTTCACAGTCCTGCGGTATTTCAGGAACCTGTCGAAGAAGTGGTTTACGTTTCTGACTTTAAACACAAAGAAGAATGGTCTTACTTCCAGACCCCTTCTCTTGAATGGCTCCATCTGGCCGATTACGAAGATGATCCCCCAGAAGAGCAAGAAGCCGATGATGAGCTGAGCGTAGTAGTCCAACCGTATCCGTGTCCTTTCGTCAACGGTCCATCGCGCTCATATAAATACGTGCTTCCCCAAACGAACAAGAGCAATGGGTCCTTATATCTAGATGGCCAGAAGAATGATGAATGAACGAAACGCTCTTCTCCGGCTCAGAGCTGAGGGACCTCGCCGACATAGCTAAGGATGCTGTCGTTGGCGTGGGCGATTTCCTGAAAGCCGTGTTGGGCCAAGTGAGCACGTTGATAGTTCAGATATCCATGCCACTTGCAGTCGCTCTGCTGCTGTGCGGAGTAGTCCTGTACTTTTCACACCTCAACCGGAGGCTGGGCAGAGACTTCGTCGTGCTAGCCATAGTCCTAGCTCTCATCAACGAGGTTTTCAGACAGGTGTAGGGATGGTGTAGCGTAGCAACGCCACCGCCCCACCCAGACCATCGACCTGCGCCCCCAAAATGGTCGATGAATCCAACAGGTATGCTTCGCCCCCCTTCGCTTCCGTCTCGTTCGCCAGACCAACGATCGTTTCCTCGTCGACCCTCTTGAAGATGGCGTCTGATAACAGCAACGATCTCACGGCTCCTTTCTTCGCCGCAAAGGCGCAACGTTCCACGCCCAAAGCCACTCTTTCGTCCCCGCGCGCCAGATATGAAGTCATCGTCTCGATCAAATCCTGAACCTGCGCATATTCGGTGGATGCAACGAGTTCCCTGAAAGAAGTGCTCGAAGGCATCAACCTGACGCCATCGTCGCCAGCCACGTCGTATCCATCCAGCAGGACCACTTCTTTGCTCAAGCCGGCTTCGGAGATCAGGTTGGCCAGCCTATTCTTGGTGTTCCCCGGTCCGCCTATTACGATCTGCCCTCTAGTGGGTGGGGGGATAGACTTTAGGAGGCCCATGATGTTGCCGAAGTAGGTCCTGAGAAGCTTCTCGTTATCTTGGGCGTACTGTTTGCCCGACAACCCTGACTCCACCGTGCCATACACTTTCAAGGTTAGGCCACTGAGGAGACCGACACCTGCCTCCCTAGAATCTATGGCGATCAGGACCTGGCTGCGGGATAGACGCCTCCCCTGAAGTCGCTTTATCATCCAGGCTGGATAGTCTCTCCGCCAAAGGAGGATGTCCGTCAGAGGAAGCACGTCCAGGGAGTGAAATGAACCATGTGGCACAAGTTCATTGTCCGAATCTACTATGCGACCCCTGACCCTGATCCTGCCCAGATCATAGTCGTATCTCACGGACTCCACCTCGATCTTCACACGTACGCGGACTCGCCTCCCTCTGTCGGGCCTTTGAAACTCGCCTTCGATCTTGACCTCCCTCGAGGTCCAAGACTGGACTAGATCTCCGGGCTGAATGGTCCTCCTAAGTGTCCAGAGGTCGTAAGTGTTTTCGGGGGTTAAGCGTAGTCCTTTCTTACCATCGATCCAGTTGAGCAGCAATCCCAACTGCCTAGAGCCCAAGAGATGAGAAGGTCTCTATGAACACCCCATCTGGCTTCCTGATGGAATCAGACGTCTTGTAGCCAATGATGGTATGGACTCCTGCTCTCGAGGCCGCATCCACGAGCCTCTGAGTGACTATCCCGTCGAAGATGATGTGTTTAGCCCCCCGAAAGCCCTCCAACGAGGACATCAACTCGCTTACGGGCAGGCGTCCCAACACGTTAAGGTCAGCGTCCATGACGTAAGCCTCGAGGCTGTCCTTCAGATCCGGATACAGCTCTCTTACCTTCGCGTCGAGCTTTTCCGGAAGCTTCACCGTTGGCTTGGGGGGCGGAGGTATCTCCTCTGCCTTTCGTCCCTGCAGGATCTCCAAGACCTCCATGGGTGTTAGGTCCTCGACCTCCTTGCCTGGTGGAGCCCTGTACACCTTCGAGACCTTGGCTACCTGCTGAAGCTCCTTTGCAATGAGGTCCCCTCCCCTATCTCCATCGAGGAAGGCCACCATCTCGCGTTGCTTCGCCAGCTTAATCACGGAATCGGGGATCTTAGCTCCTTCCACCGCCAGCGTGTTGTCGATGCCAGCCCTTAGGAGGTTCAGGACATCCGCACGTCCCTCCACAAGTATGACGGTGTCCGCGTCGAAGACCCCTGGACCCGCCGGCAGCCCTTCTGGCCCATAAGATGCTATCTTCGAAGGCTTCGTGGCTTCGGTGACCTCTCTCATCATCTCCTCGCCTTCGCTAGTGGCCTTAGAGGACCAAGCCTTCAAGATGTCTTTCGCCCTCTCGCTGATCTGCTTCCTCTTCGAAGCCCTCACGTCTTCGATCTCCATCAGTTGGAATTTGGCGCTACACGGTCCCACCTTGTCCACGCTTTCGACCGCGGCGGCGAGCAGCGCGGCAGTGGTAATATCTGTGGAAGCCGGTATCAACACCTCTCCAAACGTCTGGTCGTTCTTAGAAGTGAGGTTAATCTCTATTCTCCCTATCTTCCAGTTCTTCTGAAGCTCGTTGAGGTTCAACTCAGGACCGAAAAGTCCCTCGGTCTGGCCGAAGATCGCTCCAATGACGTCCGCCTTCTCGACGACCCCTTCTATAGTGAACTTTAGCCTAACCATATACTTTACGATGCTCGAATCGGGCAACTCATGTCATCTCTTTTCTCGACCGGTTTTAACGTGTTAAGCGTTATACGTTAACATCTAGACCCTAAGGGCCCGCCATAATAAACCTTTTTCAGCCCTCCTATACGACGCCCTCCTTGGAAGCGAAGCGCTTCAAGTCCTCCAAGTGACTCGCCAATCCACCCGTTGCGGCCCTTATCTCACGACGGAACGTCGTATCCACATTCAAGCCCTTGTCTTGCAGCATGGACGAAACTTTCTTCATAAGAGCCCTACCCTTCAGGTCGTAGTCCAGAAGGAGGATCACCTTCGAATGGACTTCGGCCTTAGCCATCAGGCCGGACATGCTTCTCCTGGTGTAGCACAGCTTGTAGACTTCCCCTTCGAAGCCCAGCCGTCGAAGTGCCATCTCATCTCTGGCCCCCTCGACCACGATCAGGGCCCCCCTCTCAGATTCGAAATTCAGTTGGTGCGTCAGAGATAGGAGGCGCTCCTTGGCGGCTTCCTCATCCAACCTGTTTTGCCTCCTCAAAGAAGATCCCCCGAGTTCGCCGTCCGGTCGTTCGCCCTACCTTCCGAAACACCAATCCTTAAACGAAGCGGCACCCACGGTCGTATGGTATAAGATATGTCCCGCCTCTGACCGCTAGGAGTTCACTGCGGGCCCAGGGCCCCCTCCCTCTGCTCTTCAACGGGACAGGCGCCAAAGAGGAGATGCCTTCAATGACGCCCGCTGACCTACATTGTCGACGTCAACTTAAACCCTTTCTTGGACGGATACTCTGTGGTAGAAGGGCGTCAAGTCCACTTCGAAGGCCGCCACGGGATTGCGGAGGCCGAATGCAACTACAACAGCGGGGTGAACCTCGCCCACGAATCCCAGAAATCCGTCCGAAGAAGAGCATTCGGCCCCTCTGCCATCTATGAGAAATGGCTTCACCAACGGCTTGTAGGTCGCCACGACACCAAAGGAACATCGCAGGAACGCATCCAAGACGGACTTGGCCGCAGAAAATGACGCGACGTTATCTGACAGGACCGCCCCCAGATGGAGCTCTTCCCTCACCCCGGTCTCCGACGATTCGTCTGGCAGGAAAACCTCTGCTACCTCGAAGATGTTTTGAGGGAACTCTTCGTGGACGTTTTCGGACAGCACCAGCAGCAGGCTGGGGAGAAGGAGGTCCCTCAGATACTCGAACTGTGAGCTCTTTGACGAAGCCACCTTTAGCCTATGTGCCTCTAGACGCCTCATCTTGGAGTAGAGCGCATCGTTGCTTGAGAGGGAGAAATTCATGACCTCCTGAAGGCCGAGCCCAACTGCTACACGCCTAACGGCTTCCACAAGCTTCGTCCTAGCAGAAATGCTACCCCGTGTATATGTGAAATCCAAGTCTGGTGATAGACGTTCGAAGCCGTAGCCGTAGACGGTCTCCTCCACGATATCAACGGGATGAAGGATGTCCGTCCTGTATCTGGGGATCGTGACTTTGACATGCTCGTGGCCGGCCACGGCGTCGAACCGGCTACGTTTCAAGGCGTCGACCACCTCCTTGGGTTTCAGAGGTATCCCCATCAGGTCTGAGATGTACGACATGGGGACGTCCATCACAAGTTCCGAAAGGTCCGGGGTGATCTTGGACCTGCCTTCATCCAGCAGTTCGACGCTCTGCACTTCAGCCCCCGCATCCCAGAAGGATTCCGCCATTATGGCAAGGGCGTCTTCGAGAACCTTAAAGTCGGTGCCAGTGACGTCGATCAGGAGGTTGGTCGCCGCAGGAGTTACCTTGGTCGCGTTGCCGTTTATGATGGGCGGAAGGGAGAGGACCAATCCGTCGGAATCCACGATCACAGGATACGAATCGTGGGACTTGACCAGCTCTCCATACTTCCTTCCTGTAGGGAGTTCCGTCAGTATTTGCTTCACGGTCATCTGCCTGTCCATATCCAAAGGAGTAAAGCTGAACGACCCGGGGACCGTCTTGTACAAGATGGGAGGCCGGACCACATCAGCATTATGCACACCGATGGCCAGCTTTGACCGATGCCTGCCCATCCCCTCGTGTAGGTCCTCCTGCATCGAAATGACCTGCCGAATGGTTTCGTCATCGAGCCTCAAGCCCTTGACGAACATCCCGGCGATGAACGGTCGTACATGTTTGACGGAGGGGTCAACAAGGAACTTCACACCGCTGGGTCGCAGCATATGCTTGGGTGCCCCTCGTTCCAACGAAAAGGCTCCCCTGAGGGAGCGAGCGATGCCATAATCCGTCGAATAGTCCGGGCGATTGGGGTCATACTCCACCTTTACATAACTTTCGGCCAACTCTTCTATATGTAGTCCCAAGAGAGGTAGCCTCTCGACGATCCGATGGAACGGTACGCCCTTGACCATGGTTTCCATCCTTTCCTTGTGGATCGTGATCACGGGCATTGTGGCACCCTCCTCAACCAAGATAGCCTATTGCTGTACAGCTCTCGGATATCGTTGACATCAAAGTGAAGCATCGCTAGGCGTTCGAGGCCGAAGCCCCAAGCCATGACCGGATGCATTACACCTATCGGTGCGGTCACCTCAGGCCTGAAGATCCCCGACCCTCCCAACTCCAACCATTTCCCAAGCTTGTTGGAATATACCTGAGGCTCGACGGACGGTTCCGTATAGGGGAAATAGGACGGTTGGAACATCACTTTCTCGAACCCTAGCCCCTTAAGGAAGCTGCTCAGGTAGCCCATGAGACGACGTAGGTTCCCGTCCCTTTCCACCACGATGCCTTCTATCTGATTGAACTCCATTAGGTGCGTGGAATCCATGCTTTCGTTCCTGAAGACTTTGCCCAGGCTGAAGACCTTGGCGTTGTCCGGCATGTGCTGAAACAGGTACCTTATCGTGACAGCCGTCGTGTGGGTCCTGAGGACTGATCTTTGCGCCTCGGAGACGGACCACTTGTATCCCCATCCTTTGGAGCCCAGATTCCAGCCTCTTTCATGTACTTGACGAACCCGGTCTACAAGATCCTCGTCCTTGACCGTGGATCTGACCCCTTCAAGGTAGAATGTGTCTTGCATATCCCGGGCTGGATGTTGTTGTGGGGTGAACAGAGCGTCGAAGACCCAAAAGCTTGACTGTACGAGGGGACCGTCTACCTCTTCGAAGCCCATGGAGATGAGGGTCTCCCTAACCGTCCTGAGGAAGGTGGCCATAGGATGCTCCTTGCCTGGATGCAACACAGGCGTCTGAGAAGTTACATCCAGCTTGGAAAGTTTGAGCCTTCCCTCGGCCGCCTCCTGCAGCTGATCGGAACGCAGAACGACGACTTCAGAAAAGTCCAGCTCACCCGCTTCCGGTCGTCTGGTGAGATGCACGACGACGGCCTTCTCTGTTGTTTCGACGATGTATCCAGGCCTCCTTGAAAGAAGACTGATAATAGTTCTTTCCTCTTCTGTGAAAGATGCCTTGTCTCTTGGCTTTTCTAGGAGGCTGAGGAGTAGCATTTCAGCTGGCTGAGGCCCGGGGGAAGACAAAGGGTGAGCTACGAGGCCAGACGAGGACCTCTCTACCTTCACCCAACCGGACCGGATGGCCCTGCCGAGTGCTGCATTGAAGGTGGGATCATCCATATCCAGTTGCGCCTTCAAGGTCGAGAGAGGGGTGGGGGAGGTGAGGGAGGAAAGATGGATGGCAAGGCGGCGCTCAGGAAGGCCCCTGAGGGCTGCCTCTCTGCCTTCGGGTCCAACGGCTACGAGGTCCCTGCGTCTGATGTCGACCGTCAAGTATCCCTTCGCGCGTAGCCATTCCACGACCCTCCTCGTCTGGTCGATGCTCTCACCGGACCTCTGCGCTAGCTCCTCTAATTGAAGGTCATTCGACTTCAAGAGGATGGAAAGTGCCTTCTTCTCCAAAGGGTGTAACGGCGCTGGTTGGGACATCCTTGAAGGCAACCCACCTAGTCGGATATCATCATACTACGTGTTCTTCTTAAAGAGGCTTTTCCCCAACCAGCCCCTTACTCTTGCTGAGCAGCTCGGCGGCCAGACCCATCATCTTAGCCCTCTTCTCTTGATGAGCCGCCAAAAAGGAATTGACATACTCTAAGGCCTGAAGCTTGCACTCCCCGCAGAGCCTAGCTCCGGAAACACACTCATCGTGGACCGTCCTGACGACGGAATCATCCTCCGTAAAGTGATACAGGTAAAGGTCATAAACCGGGCAGATGTTTGGGTTGGCGCCCAACCTCCTCTGCTCTTCGACGGTAGATCGTCCCCCAGTGAAGGCCGCCATGACCTTCCGCTTCGCCTCCTCAGGCGTATCTGAAAGGGTAAGCATGCTTAGGGGGTCCCGCTTCGACATCTTGTCGTCGCCCTTGAGCGACCTCAGCAGTTTGTGATATATCGACGAGGGCGGCTCGAACCTGAAGTCGAGTTGGTGCTTCTGGGCTATATCTCTTGTAAGGCGAATGTGAGGATCCTGGTCCGCCCCGACCGGCACTAGGACGGGCTTGGGGCCACCGAACAGTTTCGTCTCAGGCAAGAGTATGTCCCCGGCCTGTATGAACGCCGAGAGGTATAGGCCTATTTCACGCTGCCCATAAATGGCTTTCAAAGTATTGAACGTCACAGATCGCGAGAATATGAATGCCAAGTCTTGGACAGCTAAGGACTCGGACTGCTTGTAGATGACCGCCCGCCTGGGGTCCAAACCCAAGGCCAGTATGTCGGCGACGTTGACGATTGCCACCCCGCCGCTCTCGTCGAGAGACATGCCGTTATCGCAGTAGGCCTCTATGTCGGCGATCGAATAGAATGCTGTAGCACTTCCGGACAGAGATTGGAAGAAGACGATCTGTTCGGCCGTCACTTTGCTACCGAGGTGGAAGGGTCCTGTAGGTTTGATGCCAGACATCACGGCGTAGGGCATGTTAGAAGCCGCGGCATCCAGCACGCGCTGGATGTCACGGTGACCAAAGATCAGCTTCCTTCTCACATATCGGTTACGCTCGAGGCCCTTGGATAGCTCCTCCGTCATGGGCGATATGCCGAACTCCTCGTATAGCCGATCGTAATCCTTAACGTCCGACGTGCCCCAGGGGTCTAGGTGAGATTCCGGCATGTTTATGCTCTGCTGTGCGATGCTTCGGCAGGTTGAAAAACCTTTTTCAACGATATCTAGGAAGTAACCTACCCTCCCTGTCTATCTGCCTCAGCCTAATCCTCGTAGAGGAGATCCTGACCCCATCTTCCGCTAGGACTAAAGGGACCAAGACCACATGGACTGGTTTCAGCCCCGATTTCTGCCTGATAAGGTTGGCCGCCATCCCCCTGTCGAAGCTGTCAGGTGTGACCACGACGGCTTCGACTGATGGATCCGACGCAAGGGGACCGTAATGGTCGTCTAGCTGGAAGAGCCTGAACCTGTGTCGGGGGTGTCTTTGAGCTACATACCTCACTACGTTTGCGAAGCGGACGTTATAGGGCTGTTCGGGGAACTTACCCAAGGAGTGGGCGAAGGCATCCGAGACGACACCTATGAGAACTTTCCGGCCAATCTCGAACCCTTCATCTAGGAGAGCTCGGTGGCCCTTGTGGAGGAAATCGAAGGTCCCTCCCAGCGCCACCACTTTGAATCTTCTTGGGCTATGCCGCTCTTCATACAAGTCCTTTGGCCTAGAGTTGGCAAGACATCTTTATTTTAAACCATTCCTAGGGGTCACTCAGGAACAGTTGACCCCGAAGGAAGCGTACCAGAAAGCTGGCAGGATCGCATCTAGCGTCCTTAGATTCGCTGCTGATTTCATAACGGAAGGCATGAGCATAGAAGAGATCTGTGAAACGCTTGAAGAAAAGATCCGCAACGGTGGAGGCCAACCTGCATTTCCATGCAACATCTCACAGAACGATGAGGCAGCTCATTATTCCGCTTCGCCTGGGGATAGACGCAGGATAGAGAAGGCGGCCATCGTGAAGGTGGACGTAGGAGTACATGTAGAAGGGTACATAGCAGATAGCGCCATCACGGTCAACTTCAATCCCACCTTGCAGGAAATGGCTTCAGCTAACAGGGCTATACTGATGGTCGCGTTGAAGACTATAAGGCGGGACGTGGGGGTGAGCGTGGTTGGAGAAGTCGTCGAGTCTGAGGCTGCGAAGAGGGGGTTCAAGCCTATAACAAACTTGGCCGGCCACCAATTGGACCAATATGTCATACATTCGGGGGTTTCGGTTCCGAACAGTAGAGAGAAGATGAACGCAACCTTTAGGTTGAATTCGGCGTACGCGATAGAGCCTTTCTTAGTCCCTGCGCGCGCGAAAGGATGGGTCGAGAACGGTCCCCCTGGCAACATCTACAGGCTGGTCAGCAGAAAGCGAACAAAGGACAGGGTGCTTGGGGAGGCCCTAGATTTCGTATGGGAGAACTATAGGAGCCTTCCCTTTTCTTCGAGATGGTTCGTAAGAGGGTTCGGAAGGGCCGGTGCGCTGGAAGTCTTGGATGCATTGCTCAAGCAGCGATTAGTCATGACCTACCCGATACTGGTGGAGGCCAGTGGCGCTCCGGTCTCTCAATTTGAACATACAGTGTTCGTAGACGAACAGGAAACAATAGTGACGACCATCTAGGGCTTCAGTGCCGGTTCAGCGAAGATGGCTGATACAAAAAGCTTCGAACCACAGCGAGGACACTGCCCAGCTTCCTTTATCACATAATCACCCTTCGTGAACAGCCGCTTGTTGTTGAGACCACATTTCTCACAATGTTCTATCGTATATATTACCTGCTTCTGGCTCGCACCTAACTCCGCCCCCATCAATTCAGACCCTCCTTCATTGGGCCACTCCTAGGCTATTCCCTACGCCGATCACAACGACCTTCCCGTTCTCCGGCACTGCCTGCTCTATCAGCCTGAAAACCCTAGCATGAACTTCGCTCACCGATTCTGAAATCTCTTTCTTCATCGCGCTGATGGCTTCTATGATGGACTCCTTCACGATCACCGCGTACAGCGGAATGTTCTTCTTGAAGGCCACTTCCTCGATCTTGAACTTCTCCACGCCATACCCGCCAATGGCGGCTCCCACGCCCTCAGCGACTTCGCCAGTCCTTTCCCCCTCTAATTTGAGGGCTGCGTCGATCATTATTATGGCGTTCGTGTCTGAGTGATCGCCTTCTAGGAGCTTGATCAAGGCGTCGTCCACCTCGCCCACGCTTCCCATCGGCCCCTCGGCCTTCATCAAGATGACCTTGCGGTTCTTATGCTCGGTCTCCGCGATGACCGTTTCCCTGTGTATGACCCTCTTGGGAAGGTCCTTCATCAGAAGGCCTACGCTCATCGGGCCGATCCCATCTCCTAGAGGTTGTCCCTGCTCCAGAGTCCCCATGGCTGAGACTAGTGCATCGGCTTGTTTAAGGAGCATGGGCATGATCATCTGAAGTTGAGTCAGTAGATAGAAATTCGAGGTCTTCTTGCCCAGCAAGTAGTAATGGCGGATAACTTTGTAGATCTGATTCAAGGCAGAGGCCACTCCCACCATGTTCTCCACCACGCTCTTCTCCACCGAGCTGATGTCGGGAAGCATGGCGGCAACCTCGGCCCTGATCCTATCATCCTGTGTCGTCAGCACGTGATCCAACTTCTTGACCAACCCGGCTGGGTCCATGCTCACGGGCGTGATGGTGAAGTATTCCAGAAATTCGTCCATCCGCCTCTGTACCTGGAGGTCTTTAGGAGCCCTCTGTGTCAGATAACTCAACAACGTCTGCCTGGACTTGTCCCTCAGCATGTTGAGGCGGCCCAGGCTCCTACCAACCTCCCCCAGGGATATGTTGGCCTGTATGCGTTGACCCCAGACTAGCAATATCACGAACGGGCCGATGAAGAGGGCCACTTGGAGCAATAGCGTGGTAACCGGGTCCAACCCTAGCTCAGATGCTTGAAACGGATTCAACTCAACAACCAAAGCCATGTTGGGTTGGTATTAAAGGGTTATTTTAAGCTAGGCTACGAACCTGTCGGAACTTGACTATGAAGGCGCCGGCACCGCTGCTTCGCGAGAGCTCGCGCATCTCACTAACACAGCGGCGACGACGGGTTTCACTTCTGGGTTCGGAATGGGACCAGGTGGAGCCCCGCCGCTATGGCCGGCTGTATGGACCCACATCATCGTTGGGTAGATAACCTTTTTCCTTCCTTCTGGGTTGACACACTCCAGGCCACATGGACGACCAAGGAAGGCAGAGCCCCTCCACGCGTATGAGAGACCTCAAGGAACGCTTCAATCGATGGTCCTGCGAATGAATGCTGAGAAGTTGGCCTTCCAAGCGAAGGATGAGCACGCAGCGAGTCCGCAGCGAGCGCCTTCTTCGGGCTAGGGATAGTCTCTGTCTCGTGCAAGACCTTCTTGGAGGCCCTCGGGCGCGTGGAGGCAGGTCTGGTCGACGCTGCGGTCATCCCAATAGAAAATTCTATCAAAGAGGAGGTGAACCAGAATTCCGACCTGCTGTTTGCCCATGACCCATTGATATGCGGGGAGGTGGTTTCGAAGATAGACCAAAGTCTGATCCCTGACCCGGGTATGGGCGCTGACCAAATAAAGGCAGTGCACTCCCATCCGCAAGCTCTTGTGCAGTGTGGAACCTTCTTGCTGGACTCTGGACGCAGGGTGATACCCGATTATGACGCGGCGAAAAGAGCCAGGATGATCAAGGAGAAGGGACTCGTATATTTTGCAGCCGTAGCCAGCGAAAGGGCGGTCAGGATTTGCGCTATGAAGATCCTGTCCAAGGAAATGGCAAATGCGCCGAACAACTATACGCGCTTCTCCGACCTATCCAAGGCCCATTTCCCTCCAAGCGGGAAGAATAAGACCTCGATAGTGATGTCAGTGAAGCCTGCGTAAGGGTAGCTTTGCAGGCCTGGGAGAGCTGGATACAAGAGGCATGAACATGACAAAGGCAAAGTCCAAGCCCACCCAAGGAGGTAGCCCGTGTGGTTCCTGTAACATTCCTTCGTCATCTAGCACCCGAACCAACTGCAAGACATGAGAGATAAGGCCCTTCATCGCGCTCTGACCTGTGACGGCGATATAAGAACCCGCAGGATTACATTAACACAAGGTTTTTCAGCACAATGGCAGCACCAGAAGGGTTGGCTGGACGGTTGGGAGCGTCGTCCAGCATGGCGCAGGAAGCCCTGGAAAGGTAGGACGGCAGGCTCCAGAGGAATGCTACAGGTTCGCTGATCCCGTGAGGGGGATGATGTCAGTCTGGAGCACCGGGGGAACCTGTAGGCCGTGGGTTCAAGTCCCACCGCTCCCACCAAGGGATGTTCTTATAGCGAGAAGACGCTATTTGAAGGGATTCGGTTCTCACACCTGAAGGATAGCGCGGTCAAGGCCACTTAAGGGTGATTCATATGTGCGGTCCTGGCTGAGCTCCGTAACCGTCCTCTTGCCAAGCTGTATTAGAGTTCGCGCCAGACATGGGTACGCCATAAGTATAGTCTTCATACGAGGAGGGAGACGACAAGGCCACCAACCCATTCATGCTTATACCCCAGTGAGGGAAAACGGGATTGGCTCGGAGAGTTACAAGAAGGTTGAGCAGGCATGGAAGAGCGGGTCGAACGGTGAACGAGGACGAAGCGGTGGCCGTGATTGGCGCAGGTGTGATCGGAGGCGCGATCGCTAGAGCGCTCATCGAAGGAGGGGTCCGTAGGGTTATCGTCACTAGGAGACAGACCTCTAAAGTGGGCGACCTTAAGGACATAGGGGCCGAAGTGACATCAGATAACTGCAGGGCGGCAGAATACGCGCACATAGTATTCCTCTGCGTTAAGCCGGGGGACGTTTCCGATGTATTGAAAGAAGTAGAGGGATAGGTGAGAAGGAAACTCGTGATCACGACCGCAGCTACCGTTCCTCTGGCCTATTACAAGAAGTTGGTGCCTGGGGCGAGGTTCATCAGAGCCATGCCAAACATCGCTACTCTGGTGTGGGAATCTTTCACGGCTTTTTGCTGTGACGCAGATGTCACTCACAAAGATAGGGCCCTGGCGGAACAGGTGTTAATATGTTCGGAATATCTTTGGAGGTGGAGGAGAAGTACATGGATGCCATCACTGCTCTTAGTGGAAGCGGTCCCGGGTACCTCTCAATAATCATTGAGGGCTTGATGTACGCAGGGCTTAGGGTAGGACTCCCTCGTGACTTGGCTCTAGTCAGTTCGGCACAGACCGTGTTAGGGACGGGAAAGCTCGTCTTGAAGATGGGGAAAATCCCAGTAAGATCAAGGACATGGTGACGACGCCCGGAGGAACGACGATAGAAGCGATCTATGAACTGGAAGGCAGCCAGATCAGACAGGCGCTCATGAGAGCCGTGACTGAAGCTACGACCAAGAGCCAGACTATAAGAGAGAAGTTAGGCTTCATCTAGAATGGAGCTCACCTTGAAGTCCTTTCATCCCTTCCGTTGGCTTGCATTCCGGCCGGCTTGGAACTATGGCCAACACGACGTGCAAGAAGCTCATCACAATCACTTACTAGCTACGCTCAGGCGATTCGACCATCTTAAGTCATAGGTAGATCTTGAAGGAACGGATCATCGATCGTCTTCCCGACCACACCCAATGGCGGAAGGAGGGCGTGGGCGACCGGTGAGAGCCGCCAGCCGCATGGATGAACTAGTGTGAGGGCTTCAAGAACACGGTCTGAGGATATGGCGTGTCCTTTCCTGCCCTACACCGTCTTGATTCGATGACCTACGGTCCAGCCAGTCCTTGACCATGGCTTCAACTCGGAGTAATGCGAAGTGCGTTCCAGACGGTCGTCGGGTGGCCCTATCAAGCCCCGTTCGCTTGACGTTTAAATAAAGCGACTTGTACAATATGACGGATGATATGCGGCTAGGCATGTTTGCGGCAGGGCTGGCATTGTTCGTACTGGGGGGTTTCGCCGCCATAGCCGGATATAGCTACTTGTCTCAGCAGGGGTTAACCGTCGTACAAATAGTGAACATGCTCCCACCAGACCTCAACACCACTCTGGGCATCATGATAGTAACTGGAGCGGGCGGCATCTTCTTGTCCCTGCTGGGGTTGGGCCTGATCATCGGAGGGGCAGCCAGCAAGATAGTCATCAGATCTGCGGACCCACTCGTCCTAAAGTCCATGCCTGAGAAGGAACCGGTCCCCAGCCCAACTGGTTACCCCGAGAACGTTACCTTCTGTCAGAACTGCGGGAGACCTGTGAGCCTTCGGGACGAATACTGCGCAGTATGTGGCGCCAAAGTTCGTTGACGACAGAAGTCATGTGCCCTTTTGCCCTAATAGAAAGCAAGATAAACAGCTGCGCCGAAACGACTTGGAGTTGGATAGGACTCGCTCCCCGCGTAACAGATTCAAGAAGTACAATGTGGTCAGTTGCCCGAAGTGTCATTTCGTACAGGGCATTCGAAGACGGAACAGGTGTAAGTCTTGTGGGAGGACATTAGATGTAACCGTCCTACGCGTGCTGGCTTCAACGGACAAAGCCACCGAGCTTCCTCTGCTGGTCCAGCGCGCCAAGCTTGATGAGGCCTTCAAGGAGCTACCCGACTGATCGTCCGCCTTTGAGCTCTAAACAGCTCAAGCAGGGCTAACGCAACGTTCACGATGATCAGCGCCACGATGACCAGTAACGACAGATATCCAAGAAGAGCCACAGAAGTCGGGGATGAGTTGATGGTCGCCAACATGTTCCAAGCTGCATGGATGCTAATGGTGGCATAGATGGTGCCGGTGACGAAGAAGACTTCCGCGTATACGAGCCCGAATAGGAAGAAGATGACAAGATAGAGCGGATCTTGGATGGTCCCGAAATGGAAGGCTGAAAACAGAATGGAGGAGATTATAGAAGCCCTCAAAGTGCCCAAGTTGCCCAGACGTTGGGCGATGTATCCTCTAAAGAAGACTTCTTCTGCCAGGGGAGCCACCACGACGGCGAAAGCTGCGGATAGGGCTTGTGCAACATCCCAGATGAGGAAAACTACGAACGCGGGGACAAAGTACACCATCGTATAGACGTGCCAAGGAAAAGTCGCCACCCCCACGAGCCCGTATCTACTCGAGAATTTCTCACCCCTTAGGCGACTCGAAGCTAACGGTACCCCCACCAACACTAAGAGGTACGCGGCCAACGCCGTGGAAAAGAAGTGATATTGAGGGATATTTACAAGGAGGACGACGAAGAATGCCACCAAGTACGTTGAAGATAGCTCCAAGCAGGTGTTCGTTGTGGACCTTCTCATTCGGCGCAAGTAGAGAGATAGCTTATTTAAGCGGTTGCTATACGGAAGTATGTGGCCTTACAAGATGTAAGGCTGAACGGGGACGATATGACTAGAGCGGGTAAGAGAGTAACTTCTTCCAAGACAGGGTTCACCTTCGGCTCGCGGCAGAGCATTAAACACTATTGGGCTAGTCGTAGAGCTGTCGGACAGGCGTACCGACCTAGTCATGTGACCTGTGCGGGAGGTGGATGAGACCTATGGCTGAGCCTGTGGACAGTTACAATGTGGATGCGCGCTCCTATGAGACATTATACAGGGAAGAGCAGCTCGACAAATTGAAAGCGGTATTGAAGATTGGGCGGTTGCTCTGTGAACGGATACTCGACGTAGGGTGCGGAACAGGCTTGCTCACGAAAAGACTAGCCAAGCGTGCCGACTTCGTCGTCGGGCTCGATGTATCGATCGGAATGATCCGACATGGAGGACGAAAAGGAAAGGTGAACTTCGTACTTGGTGATGCGAACTGCCTCCCATTCAGGGACGAAGGATTCGACTGTTATGCATCGTTCACCGCATTCCATCACTTCAATGGCACGAAGGCGGCGAAAGAGGCAACCAGAGTGGTCAGGAAGAGGGGCCATGTGATCATCACTCTGTTCAGGATGGTCGCCCAGGCCCAGCAAGAGGTTTTGGAAAGGGAGGAAGGGTTGAAACTACTGACCAAGGGTGACGCAGGGAAAGATATCCTATTGGTGTTTATGAGAGCTCGGTGAAGACATCCTCTCAACCAACAACTTTAAATGCGTTCATACTTCTATGTGATTACGAGAGTAACGCGACTTGGCTTTTTGCACCAAGTGTGGAGCAGAATTGCCAGAAGGCGCGCTTTACTGTGTAAAATGTGGCACACCTGTTCGCCCGGTAGCCGTAACTCCCCCTCTGCCCCCCCATGCGCATGAAAAGAGTGAAAAGGCTGAGAAGGAAGAGAAGGCTGAAAAACATGAGAAGGACACGACGTCCGGCGCGCTCGTCGGCGGACTAATATTGATAGCACTTGGCGCGACCTTCTTTGCCTCACAGTATGGATACCTGGGACCTAGCCGTTGGTGGGCCTTATTCATAGTTCTTCTGGGCGCCATAGTGATGGTACAGGACCTGTATTATATTGGCAGAGGAAGGAAGAGGGGCGCTGGGGTCATCGGGGGCTTGGTGTTGATGGCCATAGGATATTCGTTATATGTGGACGTTCGGTCTCTATGGCCTCTTATACTAATCGCCATAGGGGTGGGGATAATAGCCAACGCCATCTTGGCGAGGTCTAGGAGCCCGAGTCCAGGCCCCTAGAGAGCCCAACCGGCGAGCAGACGGTAAACCAAATGCTCCAAGACCACGCTGGCTTTGGCTCTGCCGAAGACGCGGTAATAATGGCCTCCAAGACATTCGATCATATCACCTATGTCATATCGTGGAAGGACGGGGGTGGAAACTATGAGCCTTCCCCATTGTCCTTTCTTCATCTCATGCATTGAAATCACCTTTTTTCCCATCTTGACTTCGAACAAGTACCCGTCGAAGTTGGGAACTATATATGGAAAATCATCCAGCTGTTGACCGAACACTCCCTCTGTTGCGGAGTAGATCTCTCGAACAGGAATTTGGCCGTACGCCTTCTGTAATTCAGGCTCGTACTCCGTATGGATCTTCGTCACACTTGTGCAGAAAAGACATTTCAGGCTCCAGACTTCCTTTGGTAAGAGGCCATGCTTCCGCTTCAAGTAACGAGCGAATGAAAGGATCACTGGCGTTACGCCTATCGCCGCAACGACGGGCTTGTCCTTTGCCTCCCGGAATACCAGTTCGAATCGCCTCTGCCAATCACGCAATCCGATTCCAGGCCCCAGGGCATCGATCTCCTCTTGTAAGGGAACGAGGCCACCAGAACCTAACGATGGCTTCAATCTGGCGTAGGTCCCTGAGCTATAGCCAAACCGCACTACGCCTTGTGGCCCATTGATCTGCGACACCAACGATGGAAAGTTGAGGTTAAGGACGTAACCCTCTAATAGAGAGCTGTCGTTCGTCCTCAGAGCCTGGTTGACGACCACCCTCGAACCACATTCGAAGATGAGGTCCAAATGGGCTCGAGTGCAGGGGATGACCTTGGGCCTTCCGGTGGTTCCACGAGTCATCGCGTAAGCCATCGGCTTCTCCGAACACAACAGTTTATGGTCCCCCCGCATGACGGCCCATACCATTGGCTCGTACTGGTCATAGGAGCGGACGGGGAAGGCCTTCCTGAATTCATCTATGGTGCATATCTGGTTAGCGCCTTTCTCTTCCCCATATCTAGTTTGTGAATATTCTTTCACGAGCTTATGCACGACGGCGTCTTGGGCAGCGGGGACGTCGCGTAGAGAAGCCATCCACCCCTCCAGAAGCTGGCGGAGAGGTTCCGTGGGCAACGCCATGACCCGGGGACAAGGCGCAAGGCAGAGGTGTCAGGGCGCAGCCCTGAGCTCCTCCTCCAGTTGAGCTATCTTCCACTCGATGCTGATGATGTCCTTGGAGTTATCGTAGTCCAGCAACTCGTTTCCACATTCTGGGCACCTAAAGCTCAAGTCTATCGCTTCGTCAAATGTCCTTTTCTTACAGGTCTGCGTTCCGCAGAAGAAGAACTTGTGGTTCTTCTCGTAATCTAGACGTTGCTTCAGTCGGGCGAGTATCTTCTTCTTCTTGTTGTTCAAGAAGGCATCGACCTGATCCGTTTGAGCGCGCCATTGGTAGACGTACCAACCTCGCTTTGGATCCTTGACACGGATTCCCGTAATGAGAGACTTTCCGAACAAGTCGTACAGCACCCGTCTCACGACGTTTATCTTAAGCCCTGTGGCACTGGCTATCTCTTCATCCGTTGCGTTCTCGTTATTCAAGAGCGCTCTCGCTACCTTCACATACTCCTCTCCACCCAGCAGGCCAGCCACCTTCACGAAGGAATCCTCATATTGCAGCTTTCTCAATTGCTCAAGGTCCCTTTCCGTACGAGACTGGGTCTATCCTTCAAGGATACACTTTAAAACCTTATCTTGCCCGCTTACATCCCAAGCATGCCACGGATCTTCGTGCTGAGGCTCGGCCACCGTATACTGAGGGACAAGAGAACGACTACTCACTGTGCGCTAGTGGCGAGGGCTTTCGGCGCGGATGGTATGATCTTCTCAGGCGACGAGGATTCACACATGATGGATAGGGTGAAAAATGTCGTGCGATCCTGGGGAGGAAACTTCGACATCGCATATGAACCCAAATGGGAGTCGTTCGTGAAGAAATGGAAGGAAGAAGGTGGGGTCGTGGTCCACTGCACTATGTATGGAGAAAGGATTCAAGACATCTTGGACGAATTGCGTAAAGACTCGAAGGATAGAAACGTGCTCTTGGTCATAGGGAGTGAAAAAGTCCCCGGAAAGATGTACCTGATGGCGGATTACAACGTGGCCGTAACTAACCAACCTCACTCCGAGATAGCTGCGTTGGCTTTAGTTCTGGACAGGCTACTTGACGGCGCTGGCTTAGAAAGGGAGTACCCGGGGGCCAAGCTCAGGGTGGTCCCTCAGAAGAGGGGAAAGAAGATCGAGATCGTTGGATAATCACACATCGCCTTCTCATTCGAGTAATTCCTGAAAGTCACTTACCATGTCGACCTTCGGCCCGTCATCCCCACCTTGGATGGGGGAGACCTCCTTCCCCTCAGATGGAACACACAACTCAGGCCCACCCGACGAACGAATCTCTGTGCCCTTGGCCACCGCCGAGTCCACCGTGGCGATGTCCTTCAACCGTCTCTCAATGGAGGTCAGCAGCTGGCCCACCCCCTGGCCGGTCTTGGCTGAAATGATTACGCTACTCTGACAACTTGGATCAAAGCGGGCTACACGAGCGGCGAGCTCCTCCCAGCCTACCAAGTCGACCTTGTTGAATACGGTGATTACTTTTCCCTGCGAAACGTTAAGGTCAGCTAAGGTGTCCATACAGGCGTTGTATTTCATCGACATCCTTCTCTCTTCATCACTACCATCGATTACGAGCAAGACCAGATCTGCATACGCGAGTTCCTCCAACGTGGACTTGAATGCTTCGATCATGTAATGGGGAAGCCTGCTGATGAAACCCACGGTATCGGAGAGCAGTATGGGGGAACCAGAGATGGTCAAACGCCTTGTCGTAGTTGTAAGTGTACTGAAGAGGCTGTTCATCACAGGTTGCTTCTCGCTGACGAGGCGATTGAACAGCGTCGTCTTTCCGGCGGCGGTATAACCGGCCAGAGAAACGATGGGCATGTGGACCTTGGCTCGTTGGGACCTCAACATTTCCCTCCTCCTCCTGAGGACCGCGAGCTTCCTCTTGGTGGACTCCAAACGCCCTCTTATGTTCCTATAATACTTCTCAACTTCGTAACTGCCGAAGCCGAACATGCCAGGTTGCTCCCCCCTCCTGACGAGCCTGACATAGTCCCTGGCCCTTGGCAATTCGTAGGTTAGCTCCGCCATCTTGACCTGGAGGGAGGCCTCCTGCGACGTGGCCCTGCTCCTGAAGATGTCCAACACCAGCCTTTCTCTGTCGACCACCTTGCAGTTACAGTGTTTGGCCAAGTTATAACTCTCAGCCACGGAAAGCTTATCGTCCACGACAACACAAGTCGCGTTAAAGTCGACCACCGCTCGCTTCGCTTCGTCCGCCTTGCCCGCTCCCACTCCGAACCTGCCATGCTTCAGTCCACGCATTCTTACCAGTTGCACTACATGGTAGCCCGCAGCCTCACACAGACCCATCGCCTCTTCTATGGCAGAAGGATCTTTGCGGCAGATCAAGACGGCGGAGCTTGAGCGCAAGAGATTCACCGGTCGGCCTCGATTTCAAACAGCCTTATCTTCATCAGATGCTCCAGCTTCTTAGCCAGCTGAACGCTGGGCTTTAGCTTCCCGCTTTCGAGCTTACCGATTACGGATGACTTCTCATTCACCTTCATCCCGAGCTGTTCCTGCGTCAGGCCGGCGGCTTCCCGTGCCTTCCTTATCACTAGAGCGTAATCTTCCCTAATGACCAGCTCGTCGTCGGGCACGACGGCAACTGGTTTCCTGTAAACCTGCATCACGGTGTTCGTAGACATCTTCTGGGGTAAGGTGGGAGGTGTTTCATCCCTAGCCGGCCTGCCTAGCCTAGAGCACCTGCTACAAACTCTCATGTTGGCTCCATCTACGACCACCCTAAAGCCCTCTCCCACTATTGTACTTCCGCAGATTTCACACTTGACCATGGCTCGTCGAAATCTTTGGGCGCAGACTTCTTTAATAAAGATACCACCCGTACCTGACGAGAAGAGGCATGATAGTGGACGGTAGGCAGTTCCGGGCCGTGTTGGAATACTTCTATGGAAGGGGTGTAGGACGTTACCTACCCTGGAAACGTCTGACTTTCTCTCGTTCAAAAAAGACGCACAGACTTAAGAAAGTTTGGCTGGAGGGGAAGCTGATGGCTACTATAAGGGAGGACGGAAGTGTGGCCTATACTTTAGAATGCGCAAAGTACTTGATGCGCAGCAAGGAATTTAGGAAGAATTGCGTACTGGTCAACGATGATGCGGCGAGGTTCGTGGCCGAAGGGAGGTCTCTGTTTGCGAAACATGTGGTTGCAGTAGGGCCTAATGTCAAGGTGGGCCTAGATGTCCCGCTCTTGGATAAGGAAGGAAGGCTTCTCGCTGTCGGACGCGCCATGCTTCCACGCCGTCACATGTCGTCGTTCAAGAGCGGCGTAGCCGTCCGGGTGCGAGAAGGGGCCGGACATGCTTACAAGTGCTCTGCCACATGAATATCGACCGTCTTTGCTACCCACTTGGCTCTTCCGGATCCCCGAACCCGCCACCTACTTCTTGAACCTGTTGTAGGTCGGTGTCTTCACTTCAATCCCCTTCGCTATGTTCACGAACCGCTTCGCTCACACCTGTCCCAAGAAGGCCCACTTCGCTACTGAGGACGTACGCTCGATCCGCATACGAACCAGTGGATTCCTGGATCATGTCTTCGACTTCAATGCGTGGTTCCTTCTTCAGTGAGGAAGTTAAGGCTTGCGGAGTCTCGTGCCCCGCCTCTGAACACTGCCACTTATCCTGACGTCATCCTTCCCAGCATTTCTGTCAGGTCGCTGCGAGCGCTTACCTTCATGAACCTCCTGGAAAGAAGCATCTGTCGATGTCACCCTCCCTGTCTTCTCGTCCGTTGTCTTCTCCTCCCTCTGCATCTTTCCGGCTAAGGCCTCGTGTGGCTTTCCGGCACGTTCGGAGTCCAGCTTCATGTGAGGTTTGGCCGTGTTTGTTGTCTGGTAGCACGCCCTTTGGTCCGCTCCCTCGCCCCTGCGACTCCGGGTCGGGATTCGGAGTCGCTGTAGTCCTGGATGTGAACGAATATGAAGGACGAAGGGAAGGTCGTCGAATCGGCCATACGTTCCTGTCGCGATGATTCTTCATCGCGATAATTCTGTCGCTGAAAGTTTTCCGTATGACAACATAGCATTCATGCGGTCATGAGTTCTATTATTCTAGGGAAATTGCCGTCAAGAAATGTCCAAGCACTACTGAAAGTTAATTTCGAAGGGATGATCGCTAGTTGAGAGCCGCCATGATGGTCATCGTTCCATTGGCTGGCACCTCGGCAAACGCAGAGACCTACACCTAGTTGGCTCTGGCAGCCGTTGCTTCCGTTGCTGTTGTGCTCGCGTTCTTTCTGTGGAAGAGAAGGATGTTAGGAAAGAGGCGCCCCTGACGTTGTGTGAGGGCTCGATCGACCGGGCAACGATGACTGACGTCATCTGAGTCTTACTACCAGTACATGCGTTCGATAGCCCAACATGCAGACCGAGCGACTTACAACGCTGATATTCAGAAACCTTGAAGCGATGGTCGTCTTTGACTTAGGGTGCTTCGAAAATGTTTGGAAGCCCGCCCAAGGCATGGTTGTTACTATCGTGTTGGCGGCTACAAGAAAGCTCTTATGTGCGTCGCCTGTGTTGCTTCGGCGGCCGAATACCTTCCTCAAAGGAAAGGATATAAGATAAAGGAATGACAAAGCAATGTGACTTTGTTAGACAACAGGCAGGCCCGTCGAATGATGGAAAGGATGGGCCTGAGCATGAGCGAGATCAAGAACGTAAAGAAAGTCATCATACAAACGGTAGATAAGGAAATATCATTAGAGAAAGCGTCAGTGTTCGAAATCAAGGCAAAGGATGTCAGGGTCTTCCAAGTGACCGCCGGAGAAGTAACGGAAACGGCCATCGCCCCGCCTAAATTCACAGAGGAGGACGTCATGCTCGTCATGACCAACGCCAACGTGGCAAGAGAGAAGGCGATCGCCGCGTTAGAGGAAGCCAACGGGGACATCGCATTGGCCATACTGCGACTGAAATCATAGACGGCGGCCCGCAAGTCGGCCTCTTTGTCAAGAATCGTTGATTAACGTCGACGAGGCAGACGCGCGAAGGGAAGCTTTCTCACGGTCCCGACCTCTCGGCGTTGTCAAGAGAATACGACCAAAACTGATAATAAAGGGGAGGGTTACTTGCATGCGGCGTTTTAGGCAAAGAGTGGTTGGCTAGTTGGCTGTCCCCGTGTCGAAGATAAGGTCCGTCAAGAAACGAGATGGCAGGGTCGTACCGTTCGACGCCAACAAGATAGCCGAAGCGGTATGGAAGGCCATCAAGGCTACCGGTGGGAAGGACAGAGCTGCGGCGGATGCGATAACCTCACGCGTAGTGGAGGTCCTAGACAAGCAGTTTGGAGAGGAGAGAGTGCCCAGCGTGGAAGACGTGCAGGACGCCGTCGAGCACGTTCTCATAGAAGGAGGTCATGCACGTACGGCTAAGGCCTACATTCTGTACAGGCAAAAGAGAGCAGAGGTCCGTGAAGAGAAGAAAAAGATTCTCGAAAAAGAAGAAGTCGACGAAGTGGACAAGAGTTTTGACATCAACGCCCTGAAGGTACTCCGCGCCAGATACTTGAGGAAGGATGAGAACGGGCATGTCCTCGAATCCCCCAAAGAACTGTTTTACCGGGTCGCCATTCATACTGCCATAGCCAGCGTCCTTTACGACGAGAGGATCTACGATGCAAGGGGAGGCGAGGGACGGAAGGAAGCTCCATCTTCAATCGAACCAGACGATTACAGGGGATTGGCCATAGGCCGTTATACGTTTAACGTTCATCACATAGACGCGCTCTTCAGGTTATACAAGAGGTTCAACTCGGAGGGTAGGATGAAGGTCTCTTGGGCCCAGCTTGTGGAAATGGTAAGGTCGGGGCAATTGGATTCGTATGAAAACGAAATAGAGTGTTTCTACCGCCTAATGGTCAGCAAGCGCTTCATGCCTAACACGCCCGCCCTAGCCAACTTCGGCAATCACCTTGGGATGGGGTCAGCATGTTTCGTGTTAGACATAGAGGATTCGATAGATAGCATAATGGACACGCTCAGGAGCGCGGCCATAATCTTCAAGGCTGGCGGAGGCGTTGGATACAACTTCTCAAAGCTCAGGCCGGAGGGGGACTTTGTAAGGAGCACTTCCGGAATAGCTTCAGGCCCCGTCAGCTTCATGAGACTATTCGATACGATGACCGAAGTAATCAAGCAGGGAGGCATAAGACGAGGCGCCAATATGGGGATCCTGAACATAAACCATCCGGACATTGAGAAGTTCATCAAGGCTAAGGAAGGCAACAAGGCCTTGAGAAATTTCAACATCTCGGTGCTCATAACAGACGATTTCTGGCTGTATTACGAGAAGGATGAACCATATCCTCTCATAAACCCTCGAACCAAGGAGATAACAAGGTACGTTAACCCAAGGCAGCTACTGGACATGATCGCCTATCAAGCATGGGAAAGCGCGGAGCCGGGTGTCATATTCCACGATAACGTGAACAAGTACAATCCGTTTCTCGACTCGCTAGGACCCATCGTGACGACGAATCCATGTGGCGAAGTTTTGCTGTATCCGAACGAGTCGTGCAACTTGGGAAGCATAAACGTAATGGCCTTCGTCAAGGAGAACGATGATGGAGACGTATCTCTCGATTGGGAAGGCTTGAAGGAAACGATAGAAGAAGCCTGCCGGTTCCTGGATAATGTGATCGATGTGAACAGGTATCCCCTTCAACAGATAGAAGACATGACTTTGAAAACTAGAAAGATAGGGTTGGGAGTCATGGGAGTGGCCGACCTCCTCTTCGAACTGGGCATACCATATAACAGTGAAGACGGTTACAGGTTCATGGAACGATTGATGGAATTCGTCAATTATCATTCCAAGAAGGCATCGGTCAAGCTAGCCAGGGCCCGAGGCCCCCTTCCCGCGTTTGGCCAAAGCTCCTACAGCAAGGGCATGCTGCCTTTCAGCGGGTTTGAAGACCCCTCGTCTTGGCACTTCGACTGGAAAGCTTTGGCTGAGGAAATAAGGTCGGAGGGAATCAGGAACGGCTACACCACCGTCATAGCCCCCACGGGAAGCATATCCATGATCGCCGGCTGCAGCAGCGGAATCGAGCCTGTGTTCGCACTTGTATATGAGAAGAGCGTTACCATTGGCAGCTTCTACTACGTGGACTCGTCCTTCGAGAAGGCGATGAGACGAGAGGGGTTGTACGACGAGGATCTAGCTAAAGAGATTGCCGCAAACCACGGTAGCCTTTCCAACTTATTCTACGTTCCGGAAAGGATAAAACGGGTCTTCGTCACGGCGATGGACATTTCTCCCGAAGACCACGTCAAGGCGATCTCGGCCTTCCAGAAATGGGTGGACTCAAGCATTTCGAAGACCACGAACCTGCCATCCAACGCGACAGTTGAAGACGTAAAGAAAGTGTATATGTTAGCCTATAAGCTGGGCTGTAAGGACGTTACTGTTTACAGAGACAAGTCCATTAAGAGCCAAGTGTTGAAGCCGGCCTCCACTGCCAAGGGCGAGGAGAGGCAAACCGCTCGGGTGAATCCGGCTTCCTTGACGTTACACTCATCAGTGGCGGCCCCGATCCCCATCTTCAACGGAAGCCTGAATTCGGAGGCCAAAGCGGTGAGCCCCCTAGATTGTCCCGCTTGCGGCATGAAACTAGAGTTCAAAGAGGGCTGTGCAACGTGCCCCAACTGCGGTTGGAGTCTTTGCGTCAGCGCCTAGGCAACGGAAGACAACAATGTGGCTCCTCCACAAACGCTGCATCTGTCCATCCCTGCGGCTTCCTTGTTGCCGCATTTCCGGCACACGCCCACAAGCGGCTTTAGTGTGAAGAACGGTAGCCTCCCGTTGGCCTTCTCGATCAAACGGCTCGTCTCGTTCAAGTCGCGGACCGGTATGACGAACTGTGCAAGGACGCCTCCACTGACAAGAGCGTCCATGCGCGAGACCCTCTGGGCTACGTCGTCGTCATCCAAGTCTTTTGGTTCTATCGAAATGCATTGAGAGTATTGTGTGGGGTTAAGTCCCTTCATCTTCCCCCTGCCAAACTTCTCGAGGTCCAGCAGGGGAAACCTGTAAGCGCTATCGTCCGAGGTCAGTATCAAAGCGAACTTCTCATCAGGCTCCTTGCTTATCGATTCCACGTGCTGGTTTGCGGAGGCGATGGTCTTCTCCTGTAGTTCGTTGAGCTCCTTCTGGGAGGAGTCGGGGGAGACCAACCTTAAGGAATCCTCCATGCCAGTGAGGTTCACCCTAAGAAGCGGTGCCTCTGAGTACACCAGGCCGTTGAGGGCATCGAGCGCAGGGAGGAGGCCTCTCCTTATGTTCGTTTGTATCAAACGTTTCCTAACCCTGAGCGCGTTAATCGCGTTCTCTAGTTGCATCGTCACCTTGGCCCTGAAGTAAACATCGTCATTATGGGCATCTATGGCGATCCTTGGCATGTTTATGGAAAGTGAATGAAGGATCATGGGCCCGCCGTGGGTGAACTGGTTGACCCTGATCCCGTATGAGGTTCGTTTCCTCTCCTCCCCTCTGGACAAGGAGATCGTACCGTTGTTGCGAAGCGCCTCGGCCATCAACCTGAAGCTCCCTCTTGCCAGTTTCTGCGAATTGATAACGGATATTCCTATTGCGGGAAATGGTGTTACCTTCACGTATTCCAAATATCCCTTGAACAGCGAGCTGTAGAATGTGTCGTCGTCGATCTTTGAAGCGTCAACCTCTAAGTCGACATGTGGGCGATCCATTCCGTGGGGGTACGTGTAAGCAAGGAGGTAGAACAGGGAGGTGAAGCCCCTAGAATCCATACGTAGTGAAAGAGCTGTGTCAGTGAACCCTGAATAATATATCCCCCTTCCGGCCTCCCTTGTAAGAAGGTAGTTGATCGAGAGCAGCTTGGTTACGGCCCCATCGTTGGTGTTCTCATATCCTCCTCTAGGGGTGTAAGGGAACTTGGCGCCCAGTCGTGAAAGGGAGAGAGTTTGGTCCTTGATGTTGACGAAGAGCGTGTCAGGACGGAGCCCCCAATAGTTCACGTTTGATATGTGTATGTCTCCGGAAAGGTGGCTATCGACCACATCCCTAGGGAGTTGGATGAGCATGAGATACTCGGAAAGCACCGCACCTGCCGTCTGGTTTAGCACGGCCTCGATCCCGTAAGGGCTCTCGCCCAACTTTTCCAAGTTCTCCGTCACATCGTAGACGGGCATGCCCAGCCTGCTGAGCCTATGCCTGTACTCCTCTAGTCCCTCCTCGATCAGTATGGAGTTAACCAACTCCCTTATCAGGGGTGCCGTCAAGTACGCCGTTTGAAACTTGTATATTCTCGATTCGGCTTCGCTGGCCACTCTCTGAGCTAGTTCTACTGGCATCCCTGCCTCCGTGACCAACGAATGGACGATCTTGTCTGTGGTAAATTCCTCCATCCTGTGCCGAGAACTTCTGACGAAGAGCCTGCCACTTTCGAGCAAGGCCTGTTCTTCAATCTGTTTGGCAGCGCTCAAGACAAGACGCCCCAGGGTCGTTAACATGTATTTGCGTTCCGCCCTATTCTGCGCGATCAGGTTCTGCCTTAACAGCTTGCGAAGATGATATGCGAACTTGCCTGACTCCTTCTTGGACTTGAAGCCGGCTAAGGTCTTCAATTCCGAGTAAGTCATGGGCCCCTTTGCGTTAAGTATCTTGAGGATCTCGAGGCGGCTAGGCGAAGCGATCACCGAGAAGATCGTCTTAACGCGCCGGATGGAGACTTGAGTACTCATCGGATCACTTATTGTCAACACTCAACCTGCCTAGGTCTAAAAAGGTTTACCGCCCCAGTCCCTTCGATTCCGCTTCTAGCGAATAGCAAGCGTTGACATCCTCGGTCCTGAGTTCCGGTAATTTTATTCTTCCTCTTGGGCCGCTCGTGTAGAGCCACAAACAGAAGTTGACGAAGGGAGATCGAAGCATGTGGATGGTGGGGCCGGGCGGATTTGAACCGCCGATCACCAGCGCCCGAGGCTGGTAGCGTAGACCAGGCTAGCCCACGGCCCCACTGGAAGTTCCCCAGCTTCGGACACTTCAGGGCGCACCATTTAAGCTTGGCTGACACGGCATACCCAGTTGATAAGTTTAAAGAGACATGTGAAGATCTAACAGGAGCAAGTTGAAGGTTGTAGCCACAGGGATCAGCGGAACGGGCAGGGGGACGTTCCTTTCAAGAGTGGAGGAGCTGGCTAGAGCTGCCGGACGGAGCTTCAGGATCTTCGAAACTGGAGATATGATGTTCGAGACGGCCAGCAAGCTGGGCATAGAGATCCCTCAAGAGAAGATACTCGACCTTTCCCCCTCCACGCTTAACTTTCTAAGGACCACCGTATTCGAACGGATAATACGTGAGTCAAAAGAGGTAGATGATGTTGTGGTCAGTACGCACGCATGCTTCAGGTGGAAGAAACATCTGATACAGGCTTTCGATTTTCATTACTTGAACCAAATACAGCCTGACATGTACGTATCGATAATAGACACCATAACATCCATCAGGGCTAGGCTCGAAAGGATGCCCCAGTGGAAGGGCCAACTATCGATGAAGGAGATACTTGTTTGGAGGGACGAAGAGGTCTTCATCACGAAGTCGATCGCCGACTTCCAAAGGAAGCCTTTCTACATAATGCCGTACAGAGAACCTCCTGAAAGTATGTGGCGACTGATGGTAAACCCCTCAACGCCCAAGGCCTACCTCAGCTACCCAATGACGCATATAGGCAAGGAGCCGGAAGATATGAAGAAGAAGGACTCTTTCAGAGATGGGCTCAGGGGAAAGGGCATGATAGTCTTCGACCCCATAGACATAGAGGACGCTGAGCTCCTAGATTTCTTATCTGAGGCCAGGGAGAAAGGGGAAGAGGAGATAACTTACTCGAAGGAAGGCGTGAAAGTCACCTTCGAGATCAAGGAGGCGACGGACGTCAGCGACGATATACATAATCAGATAGTATCTAGGGACTTCCAGCTCATCGACCAAGCCGACATGATCGTTGTTTACTATTTCTTGCCCGTTATGTCGCCGGGAGTGCTTTCTGAGATGATGTACGGATTCACTAACAAGAAGAACGTTTACGTCGTCTTCAAGGGCCCAGAGTCTCCGTTCTTCAAGTACTATTCCACCAAGATCTTCCATGATGAAGAGTCCTTGATGACATACCTTTCTGAAAAAGGAGTATTATCATCGGGGTAAGCAAGGCGAAATGGCTTCGTTACAGATATATGTCGGAGGCATCCTTTTGAAAGATGGCCGGCTGCTACTGAAGAAAACACACACCAAAGGAGAACCCCGCCGGAAGTACTTCTTTCCTGGCAAGGTCTTAGAAGGAGAGGAAACGCTGGAACTTGCCTTGGTGAAGGGGTTCTACGAAGATGTTGGCATACCGTGTACAGTTGGGGGGCTGTCCTATGTCGTCGAATCCTTCAGGCCCAGTGGAGGCCATGAAGTGGGCATCTACTTCCTGATCAGCACGGGACAACAGGTGGGTCGTCTTGACTTCAAAGGAAGGGCTGAATACGTCGCCCTTGATCAGCTGGACGAAAGTATGGTACATCCTTGGGTACTCGTGGGTAAGTTGTCTGCCGACCTATTGCAAGGACGGATAGGATCTGCTTCGTACCTGTTGAGCTTTGAAGATATATGACATGTCTCGGAGAAAGCGGGTAAAACTTATCTGAACACTAGTGAAGACGACTACTGTGAAGCGGCTCATCATCGATACCGACACGGCGGGCGATGACGCCATAGCCCTAATGTTGGCGTTGAAGAGCGAGAGGGTGAAAGTGGAAGCTGTGACCATCAACTGCGGAAACGTGGCTTTCGAACAACAGGTCGAGAATGCGTTGTATACGATCGAAGTCGCCGGTCATTCGGGGAAAGTGCCCGTGTACCCGGGTGCCAGGCATCCCTTGCTTAAGGATTGGAATACTGTGGAGGAGGTCCATGGTACGGATGGAATGGGCAACTCGTTCTTTCCTAAGGCGAAGCAAAGGCCAGAGGGCAAGTTCGCAGTGGATGCCATCGTGGATTTGGTCAACTCATACCCAGGCCAGATCACTGTGGTAGAGCTGGCTCCGATGACCAACTGGGCGCTGGCGATACGCAAGGACCCCGGCATAGCGAAGAACGTTGAGCATTTCTTCTTCATGGGAGGGACCAACCAGTACTTGGGCAACGTCACCCCTGCAGCTGAGTTCAACATGTGGGTGGACCCGGATGCCGCCAAGGTGGTCCTTCATTCGGGGATGCCCATGACTATGGTCGGTTGGGAGATATGTATGCGCCATGGGCTGGTGGGCACCGATGAATATAACACAATAGAGGACATCCACACAAGCATGTCGGATTTCTTCATCAAAGTGAATAGAGTCGTGCGTGAATTCACTAGACGGAAGTTGGGGCTCGACGCGTCTACCTGCCCGGACAGCATCACGATGGCCATGGTCATAGACCCGTCGATAGCCACCGAGGTAATTCCTAAGTATGTGGACGTAGAAAACGAGAGCGAACTCTTTAGGGGAGCAACGATCGTAGACCATCACGGACTATACCAGAAAAGACCCAACGTCAACGTCGTGTATTCTGCATCGGAAGTCAAGTTCAAACAGATGCTGTTTAGAATGCTTCGCGGGGAATCGATTTGAAGCCGAAGGTCATCTTAATGTCCCTAGGCAACCACAAGATGCAAACACCATTCGCAGAGACCTTGGAGGATGGACGAGCCCTCCTGGCCTCGGGCGGCATGTCTTGCACCTACGGCCGGTCAAATTATCGACCTTTACATGAACGTTGGTGGCACAAGTAAACTCGACCATGGTCACCCTTGCATTAGGTCCTTGTCTCCCGAATGATACACATCCGAGGCGCGAGATATGACAAGTACTTGTAAGTAGTAGAAGCTTGGTGTTACGAGCCTATCCGTGAAAGATAAGATGTATGACCTTGGCGTTGGAGGAAAGGACCGACGGCACTTGGGCCGAACGAATTCAGCAGCTTCATGACATGATCCGCAGGTTGCTGAACAAGTCCTCTGCGAAGGCTACTATGCACCTGCATACGTCGACCAGCAATTCGTAGTTCAGCTCGTCAGGAGTGTCCTTCTGGGAACCGTAATGAGGGTAACGCAGGTTAGCCATATCGTGGATCAGCAAGGCCCTGTAGCCGTGGTCCCAGAAGGGCACGTGGTCTCCCCATCTTGGCGCTGGCGAGGCCTCGTCGTTCTCTGAAAGCATCACTGGGAACAGGCCGAGAGCTCTTGCTGCACGATCCTTCACCCTCAAGAAATGTTCTACCAGTTCCTTTGATCTTTCATTCCAGAGCACGACCAGATCGCCTTTCTGCAAGAAGGGCGCCACTGGCCCATCAAACGGCGCTTGACCGAACTGGTTTCCCGCAATCCCCACAGACCCTATGCATAAGATTGCGTCCAGCCTTATTCCGCGTCCGCGGATGTAATTAACCAGAGCTTCACCACCTACACTTGTGTTATCACGTAGAGCTCTTCCTGATACGATGGCAGAATAGAGGGCTCGGACTTGTGGAGCTCTCAGAGAGATCAGACGAATGGCCTCCAGCATCACCGCCGGGCCTGTAGCGTCGTCCGCACCCGGTGTCCCTTCATCGGTGTCATAATGGGTCAATATCATCAAAGCGGGTAAGAGCTGGAATCCCGAGGGCTTCTCTCCTATGATGTTGTAAAAGGTACGTTTCCCCACCCTCCACCCATGATCAAAGATATAACAGCCGAAGTGGGCCATGCGGTCTCGGATATATCGTCTTGCCCTTTCGAGCCCCATATACCCAGAAACAGGATCGCGATTGTGCGCTAGGTTGGTAATGTGTTCCTTCAGCAGCTTCACGGATACGTCTTCGAGGGGCATCGAGCGTAAGAACGCCCGCGATGCGGGATAAAAGCGTTGACCACCAAAATGGGGTAATCGTAAGTGAACCGAACCGATACTGCCGTCCTCGCATCCGATGAAACGTGACCCTGTGATCTTGGACGAATTCGAACCCTCTGTCCATAGCACTACATGCGCACGATGTCAAGACGACAAGGAGGTGCAGGGACTCATACGATGGGTTCACACTTTCCGATAAGTGCGAACGATAGTGGTAGCGAGGGGACGATTTGAACGTCCGCTCTGCGGGTTATGAGCCCGCCGGGATAGGCCTGGCTTCCCCACCTCGCTACAAATAACCGCCTCCCTTTTGTCTAGGGTTTGATATTAAAGGTTTGTGGAAGCACCAGTTCATAGTACATAGACCGGAGTAGTGGGCTTGCTGAGGTGTCGCCGCGCCCTAGGAGGAGCAGCATAAAGGCCTGGAGAAATCTTCCTTTCCACTGACACCTCGACGGGGCGCACGCACTTGGACTTGAACTTGCATTTCGGACACTGATAGCCTTTGTCCTTTCCCTCCGACTTCATGGTATGGCCACAACGGGGACATACTGGGTTCCGAGTTTGGACGAGCCGAACTAGGCCGATTACTTCGATCTTCTCAACATTGATGGTCAACGGAAGGCGAGGCTTCTTCTTGGCGGCCCCATACACTCGTACTTTGTCTCCCGGCACCAACGCCCTTGCGACTTCTCTAAATCCGTGGGTGGGTTCGTAGACGGCACAATGTATAGAGCCGGTCTCATCTTTGATCTCAAAGATGACATGCCCACCCCTGATAGTAACTGGCATAGAACTCACCGTGCCTAGGAGCTTGACGCTGGTGAGCGGCTTCACTTCGTTGGCCAAAGCGTCGGAAATGTGGGCATCGGTGCCTTGGTTCGTTTCGTAAACCACGTACCTTTCTACGGGTTGAAGAGGTTTGACCATCCCTAATGCCCTCTGAAGGTGCTCGGGCGAGTATCCTCTAATGCCAAAGTAGACCGGGCAGGGTGTATGAGGCATGATCCTGATTTCTCCGGTATTGTAATCCAAGTTGTCGAAAGTGTAAGGATAGGTGGCCTTATCCATGTCTATTATGGACTGGGCATCCATCTCCCTGCGCGTCCCAATGAAGGGGGCAGTGCGGTAAGCCACCAGCTCGTAGGAGCGACCGTGCTCTAGGGCGTTCCCGATCGCAGCCAAGGCACCTATGATCCCACGGCCGAACTTGTACCTGTGGATCTCGACTCGGGCATCCTTGGCGACCTCAATAGCCTCCTTCATTGAAACCATCTCTCTTACGACCTTCGAAGAGAACTTGCTCAGAACTTCTGGCACTTCTTCACCTTCAAAGAACGCCACGCCGGGATCGGTGGATGCTTCGTCCATCATGGCCATGCTTTCGACGCGTCCCAGAACTAGATCTTTCATTTCAGAGATCCGTTGGGAGGATACGGAAACTCTGAAAGAAAGGGCGGCATTTCCACGCGTCTTGTAAGGACAATTAGGATTGAGCCTGATGAGCCTGGGAAACCCGACCAGCTCCATGCCCATCCTCTTTATTTCATCGATCAACACCGCGACTAGGTATGTTGTGCACATCCCTCTAGGGGAATCGGTATCATCCACACCCACATGAACGAGAGGCATGACTCTTCCTTACCTCCCTCACCACACTAAGGGTCACGCTTTACTGCCTGAGCGCAACGACGGTCCTTGTGGGTTGCTGAAAAGGTTAACCTCTACTCTTCCACTACGATCATGGTTAAAGTAGAACGGACCTTCTCCAGCCGCCTGATGTGCCAAGTTATGGTCTCCTTGACCTTTTCCATCGTGTCCGCCTCCACCTTGGCTATCAGGTCATAGACACCATAGACGACGTAGACCTCGGTGACGTTCGTGATCTTCTTGAGCTCGGAGACAAGCTCCTCTTCAGCACCCAGATCGGCATTTATCAGCACGAAGGCCTTGGGCAAGATTACCTACCCAAGATATTAGTAGGGGTGATTTTAAGCATTTAGGAGAAACGCCTAGAAAAAATGAACGAGGATGAATGGAGAAAGGTAAATCTGTTCGTCGTTCATCTACATCAAGACGACCCCACTAAATGCACAGCAGCCAAGCTGCGTAGGCTGGGGGTGGTGAAGTATGTTTCCCCCAGGATGGCGAGAGGGGTCCTGTTGGATCCATACGGCGTGAAAGCCCTGTCCAAGGAAGATGAGGCGATCATGCTGAGGGAAGGCCTAGTGGCGGTGGACGCCAGCTGGAAAAAGGCGGCGCAGGTATTCAGTAAGACGATATGGAAGGGTGTAACAAGGCGGGCGCTACCGTTCCTTATGGCTGCAAACCCGACAAACTATGGAAGACCCATCAACCTCTCCACAGCAGAGGCCTTGGCTGCGGCCCTGATCATCTCGGGCTTCGAAGACCAAGGGCGAGCCATCCTAGATTGTTTCAGGTGGGGGCCTTCGTTTCTCCGTTTGAACACTAGGTACTTGCTGGGCTACAGCAAGGCTAGGACGAGCTCCGAGGTCGTCAACGCTCAAACGACTTTCATGAAGGAGCTCGGATTGAACGCTAACGCTTAAATGATGCCCTTCAACACTTATGCTCGAGGATGTGAGCTGGTGGGCAGGTTCGGGGCATGAGCCCTGGGGAAGCTCCTCCCTCCCCGCAGGAGACGCGGCGTCGAGAGACGCGGCGGGAGACCGCCGGCTCTGGAACAGAAACGATACCCGCGCCGAGGATGCCATGATGGCAGTGATGCCGGAGGACCCTTGGACGAGGGATGAAACGGCCAACCCGCGTGGAGCAAGGTCAAATCGGGCTGATGACGGGCTTCCTGCCGGAAGTCCAGGTGGACCTCTTAGCTGAATCCTGCCTAGAACAGGAGGAGGGCTACGGCCAGGAAACATCCTCACAAATCGATCACGATGGACTCGGCGCTATATCGTTAAAAGCGGATGGAAGGTCGTCTGCTGGATGATGTGTTGGACTTCGGCTACCTCAGGTCCCGCTGTGAGGAATACCTCAAAGCGTTGAACGAATCATCACAGTTGACGGATTCCAAGGAAGCGTGCTTAACGGACTTGGTGAACTCTCTCATCGCTTACGTCCGCACTTACGGAGACGGCGACTATGATATGAACGAACTGATCCAGAACTTCTTCGGAAGGCTCTTCGGGCCGGAGCCCCTTCCCGAACAGGTGGGGTTGAAGAGAAGCGTAATGAGACGCTTTAGGGCCAAGGTCGCACGCCAGGCTGACGGCAGGCAGTTGAGCCTAGATGTTTTCGTAACCTAGATATAATCGTCCAGACGGGAGGAGCCTTGCGCCATCTTCATTCCTCTGGTTAGGAGGGGTGCTAATATGGTACTAGCCGCGCCGGTCAACAGGTCTTTATACTTGGATGTGTCGTATGTAGATGTCTTCATGGTGAAGGGAACAACCCTGCAGAGAGGGTTCCTGTGGTCGCTGCTTTTGTAAATATAACTTATAAAGCTGTCAGACGTTATGTCTTCGCCCTCTGCCTTCATCCTGAGCCCAGCGGAGACGTGGGAAAGTAAGCTGAAGTATTGGTCGGCTTCCTTCCTCATGATCTTTGTCACACAGAGCCGACTCCCTTCGATGTCTCCTCTTTCCAGCCGCTTCAAGGCCATGTTCAGGACCCTGATCGAATCGGCTAGACCTTTGGTGTAAACCTCGGCTAGGTCGTCTTTGAAGAGCAACGCCTTCATCATGGCCTCCTGTACCTCCTTGATGAACAAGGGTGTGTCGTGACGCCTGCACTCTATGCCTCTGCAGACCAACTCGCCGCCATAAGTCAGTCCATAGTATCGCTTGAACGCCGGGGTGTGTGCATCCTCCTTCCTTGGCAACAGCACTAAGAAACGATAATGATGATCCAATGTAAGAGGCAATCCTATCGATTCGTTTAGTGTCTCAACTAACGCTTTATATTCAGTTTCCGTAGCATCCTCCCTTCTGACGAAGAGGGAATCTGTATCGGCATATAACGTCCTGAAGCCCCTTTCTTCAGCGACTTTGGTCGCCTCCAGCATGACCTCTCTGGCCATGGCGTTTATCTTCTCAAACGCCAACACGTTGCCAAACCTGTTCCAAGCGCATCCTGACGTGCCATATAGTACGCATAGCATGAGCTTGAGGCTGGTCTGCCTCTGCTCGCAATAGTCCAGTTCTTCGCTATCTTGTGGTAGGGAACTCCGGAGGCGTTTAAAGTAAAGCCGACGATCTAAAAACTTCTTGATTACACCTGGGAGCAAACCATCTATATCGCCGCGTTCACTGATGGTTTCATAGCTTATGTTATCCCTGACCATTATGTTGGCGAATTCGGATTCGAAGTCCAGCTCGGCCACATTGTCGTGAACGCCCAGCAACGGAGGCATTATGATGGCGCCCTTGTCCTTGATCCCCATTTCCCCAACGTTACGGCGGGGTTCGAAGTACTTCGGCTTGGCGGGGATCAAAACGCCGTGTTGGAGGAGTTCGAAAGTATTTCTGCTGTCCACCAACCTGTTGCTCGTCCATTCGGCGGCTAAATCGATGGGCAGGAAGCCGAACCGAGACCTCTCTAATATGCCCGCCAGTCCCCAACATCCCAACAGAGGGTCAAAATGCTGTTCGTCCAGCACCACCCTACCCCTGACCCAATAAGGAAGCGGCCTAGGTAGGCTGGCGATATCCGTTCTGTCTCTCCCGAGCTGGAGGTTCATTCCATAGAGGCGGCTCATCGCCAACAGCATGGTGAAGGTGTCATCTCTAGCGTTACAGATCAATATGTCCGGGTCCTCCGACCTGACGACGGAAGCGAATTCGAAAAGGATCTTGTTGGGCTCTCCAGCGAATTCCCCTATCTTCGTGGGCCCACTGAAGACGTCGATCCTGTCGATGGTATATCTCCCCTTCTTTGTTAACCTAAACGCCAACACTTTGAACGGAGGCGGAAGGACTTCCCGGTCATCCACCTTTGTGAGCGACAGCAAAGAACCATCATATGCCAGGTCCAATAGGGCCTTACATCCTGGCTCCAGGCCTAACTTATACAGGACGCGTTGCGAATGCAGGATGTGAATATTATATAGCTTTACAAACTCAAGGTTCTTGAGCTTCCTGACGATCTTATTGAAATATATTGTATCACGCATGGTCACCTTTAGGACCGTCTTCTCCTCCTGTGAGAAGGCCTCCCTGCGGAGGACCTCCTCCACCGCCATCACGCCCGTCAATGCTTCGATTTGGTTCCTTACGTTGCATCTGTGTTCTTCGTCTACGTGAACGTAGAAATCTGGCCTGTACTTAAAGTGGGCCCGAATAGGCCTGCCCGATATATCCGTGAACCAAGCCACGGCCGTCCCCTTATCGGCGTATGCATCCAATAACCATGCTTCAAATTCGACCATTGGCTCCACCTCTCGCCATGCCACCCGAAACCAGCCTTTCCTCTGGCCAGGCTTCGTGTTTCAACTCAGCACTGACACTTGGGCCATCAAGATGGGCTAGGCCGGACGATGGGGTGCTACGGCTAGGGTGTTTCATCATCGTGACTTTGAGGCCCGTATGAATTCCATCGATCCACTCAAGATGAACCACTACCGTCGACATATGTTTGAGATAGTGGCTCCCCACCGATCCCGGGGTCGAACGTCCTACGCTTGGGCGTGAAGGAGAGGTGGTGATCAATGTAGCGCCAGCTTCTTGGCCGACCTGCCATAGTCTGACGAACGCATGATTGAGAGATTTGAAGCCGGTCACCCTTGTGCGTTCGCTATACAAGAAGCATGTGGGGTCGTGTAGCACCACCAAACACGCGGAATTACTGTTTCGGATCGTTTCGCTCGCTTGGAGAACTATCTCTTCCTGCCTGGCGGGGCTGTAGGCGGCGTACACCTGGACCCCAGAGAAGATGGCGTGAGGTGATACATTCAGCCTCTTGCTCATGAAACCGAGCAGGTCTACGTCGAGAGGATTCCTCTTAGAGTAATAATCAGTGCTGTTGATATATATCACTAGTAAGTCTACGGATGAAATAAGCGCCGTACGTAAGCCGTTTACTAGGATGCTGTGGACCAGATGGCTAACAGCCGAACCGTCACCATAAAACAGATAAGACATCCCACCTTCGATGAATCCCAGAAGCCGGTCTATGCCATCGAGACCACTGCTAAATCGCAGCCCGCGTCCTCCTCTTGCTAGCAAACTACGAGCTGTGTTGAATGGCTTCATCATGATGGCTTGGGCAAAATACTATCTGCATCGGCCTTTTAACGACCGGCTTTATCACCCAAAGCCTAGGGCGTAATATGAGAAAGCATTTCTCTTCCAGCTTCGTATCCCATCCGAAAGGCTTCTATGTTAGAATCGATGTGCTTCCCCTTGAACAAGTGCCTTATCGCCTCCTCGTAGAAGGGCCTTTCGATCAGGGGCTCGGACGCCTTTGAAAAGAACCCCATCATTACGACGTTCTGAAAGATGGCTCCACCCGCCTTCCTCGCCAAGCCATAAGCGTCGACGAAGAAGGCTTTGTTTGTTTCCTTGGTTATGGTAGACCGGATCTGTTCGAACGATGGATAAGTGGCCTTGCCGACCATTACGGTGGCAGGTGGGATACGACGAAGGTTAACGATATGAATTGTGCGCTTTGAGGAGTAAGGCACTGTCCTCATCGCTTCGAGGAGCTCCATGGAGATGATATAATCCGCTCCGCCAAGTTCCACCAAGGGAGAGTGTACAACCTTACCTATCCTGACATATGACAACAAGGATCCACCCCTCTGGCTTAATCCATGAGTTTCTGTCACCCTAACATCAAGGCCCATGTACATCGCGGCGTTACCGATCAGCTCCGACACCATGAGGACCCCCTGACCTCCCACCCCGGATATGACTATGTTCGTGATTTCTTTCATGTTATTATGACCCCACGACTATAGCATCATATGGACAGACCTCCGCACAGAACCCACATCCGGTGCATGTTTCCTGGTCTATGCTCACCTTGCCCTGTGCTTCGTCAGAACCGAATTCGTGTGGCATCAACGCCGGACACCCGGCCAACAGCAGGCATGCGTTGCAGTTGTTGCACTTATCGGCGATTACCACATATGGCTTGATCCCCTGACCTGCAGCCTTAGCCTCCTTGCTGGAAAGGAGAGCGCAGGCCTCTCTGAAGATGACAACGGAGACGCCAGGCGCAGCCAGCGTTTGTTTCAACGCCTCCCTAGCTGTCCTTATCTCGAAAGGGTTAAGGACCCTGATGTCTTTGACTCCACATGCCCTCACTATTTCCTCGAGGGAGATCTTTTGAGCGTCCTCGGAGCGGGGCAAGAGGTCGCTGCCTGGGTTGGGTTGGAGTCCTGTCATAGCTGTCGTGCCGTTATCGAGTATGACCAATGTAATGGCGTGACCGTTCCACACAGCGTTGATTAAGGCGGGGATCCCCGCATGAAAGAAAGTTGAGTCTCCGATGACGGCGATGGGCTTCTCCTTCGCCTGGATAGAAAAGCCGTTCGCACCGCCTACGCTGAACCCCATATCCATTAAGAGGTCGCCGACTTCGGTAGGGGGTAAAATGCCGATGCCGTAGCATCCGATGTCGGAAACTACGATCCTACTTCTACCTGCTACCGTTTTGATTATGTGCATAGAAGCACGGTGTGGACATCCGGCGCAGAAGACTGGAAGGCGAGAGATGGTGCCTGAGACCTTCCGATCCCGTAGGCCATCGGGTTTCTGTGCGCCTACAAGTCTTGCCAAGGCATCCTTCACAAGACCGAGAGACAGCTCCCCCACTGGAGGTATTCCCGATTCCTTGCCTAGGATGATCGTTTCCAGCCCTCTCTCATATGCCAAGCTCTTGACTTTGGTCTCAAGAAGTGGGTCGAGCTCTTCAACAACCAAGACCTTCTTGTGAGAGGAAAGAAACTTGAGGACCGCCTCCTCAGGGAGCGGGTGAACCATTAGCAACTTCATGATGTCCGGCCTTTCAGAATTCTGAAGTTGGGCATCCAACACGTAGGAAGCGGCTGAGCCAGCGCACAATACTCCATATTCGGAACCGTTATCAATGAGGGCATGAAATCGACCGGAGTTGATTTCTGCCTTCAGCCTTTCCATCTTCTTGATTAGAACCTCGTGCGCTTCCAACGAATAAGGTGGTATTGCTGCATACCTTCCCCTTTCCTTGACGAACCATTTCCTCTCCCGTAGCTGGGACCTACGGCCGAAGGTCACCGGTCCTCTGACGTGGCTTATCCTCAAATCCAACCTGAGTAGGACTGGTAACTCGTAGCCTTCCGAGAACTCGGCGGCTAGGACCATAGAATCCTTGGCTTCTTGAGGGCTAGAAGGTTGTAAGGTTGGTATGTTGGCGAAATAGCCGTAGTTCCTAGAATCTTGTTCATTCTGGCTGCTGTAGGCGGCCGGGTCGTCTGAAACAACCACGACCATGGCGGTCTTGGGAGGGAAGTAAGGCAAGACCATCAAAGTATCTGAAGCCACGTTCAGGCCCACATGCTTCATGGCGGTGACGGAACGGAGACCGTTCATGGCAGCTCCAACTGCTGTGTCTATGGCTACCTTCTCGTTAATGGAATACTCCGCATATATCTCTGCCTCCTTGGATATCTTACTTGCCACATCGAGGATCTCGGATGCAGGGGTCCCAGGGTAGGATGTGAAAACGGAGAACGCACCCTCTAGGCCGCCTCTGACCACGGCTTCGTTCCCGAGGAGAAGGTACCTTTCTCCCTCCTTGCCCTGCACAATGACTGAAGGATTCAAATCAGATTCTCCAAGTATGGATGCCTTGGCTCCATAAAAGAATTATTGAAGAGGTGGGACGGACCGTCGAAAGGTTGCGACGGAGCAGACGAGTCCGATCCACACTTTTTCGGATGGGGTTATAGGCCAGACACACGCCCGTGCATCTGTGCCTGTAGGAGAAATGTCTAAATACCTTACATCTGATGCTTGTCTGGCGTGTGATACTAGTTGGAATACGTTTACGCTGCTTTGATGCTCCATAGGCTGGGCAAGAAGGTAGACGAAGAAAGCATCAAGAAAGTGATATCAGCGACGGGGGTGCAGCCCGATGAGATAAAGGTCAAAGCGTTGGTCGCTGCGCTCAGCGAGATAAACATAGACGAAGCCCTCAAGACTTCCGTCGCCCTCCCCGTCCAACAGCCGGCTGTGACGGCTCCTACAGTTGCAGAAAAGAAGGAGAAGAAGGAAGAGGAGAAGAAGGAAGAGAAGAAGGAAGAAGAAGCGTTGGAGGGCTTGGCCGCGCTCTTCGGCTGATCTGAAACCGCTTCTACAAACGCACGCTTTCACTCGTATGCTTGAGTTCTGGCCGAGGACGGCACTTCACATCTTGACCTTCGACTAGTGCAAGCCGTGTGGACTTCTGTTCCCGTCACTGTCATGAAGCATTCACGCTAGGGTCGGATGGCAGGCCAAAGAGGAGAAGTGGTGAAGGGGGGAGTCGATGAAAGGATCCGGCCACGCATCGGCCAACGCCGCATCTGTCACACCATCACTAGATCTTAAGGCCACACACGAAACCCATCTCTTCCAGACCTCTACCTGAATGTCGAATGGGCTTGCGCTGACGGAAGCCATACTACATCGTTCGCCGAGTGAAAGACGTTCTATGAGTGGACGTGATTCAGCGTCTTCCCTCATCATATGCAGCTAGACGTCTCAGTAGTTCGTATATGGGATGGCACGGCACTACGCCGCTCTAGCTCTTGTCAATTCCATCAACCGGTATGCGTTCAGTTCTGCTTCCTTCAAGATGGCCACAGATGTCTCCCGTGAGAAGTACCCAGCTCTCTCAGCCACCGCCAGTGCCTTCGTCATGTAATCTACCAAGATGATTGGAATGACTTCAGTCGTTGGATACTCCGCCTTGTATGCCAAGCTGAACGCTTGCCTTGCCGATGTGACTATATCACCAACGAATCGCTCCAAGTCTATTTTGATGTCTTTCTCAGCAATTATGAGCCCGTTCCAGTACACCAAGCTAATGGCCATCCCAGCCTTGATGGGTTTCATGCCGAGCTTCGCTAGTAAAGAAGCTAGCTTTGGGCTGATCACGTCCCCTGGTTTGGCCACCACCGTATCCTTTGTGACCCAGATGCTTCCAGATTCTATCTTCGTGATCACTTTCGCCTCCTTGAATTCGCTCAAGACGGGGCCAGGAGCTATGCCAGTATTGCCAGCGGGTATTACGATTTCCTCCGTAGCTACGTCACCCGCCTTGGCAGGCAAGAATATCTTGCCCTTCTCGAGCAACATATTGAGTTTGAATGGGTTCATGTTAGTAAATATCAACAAGTTTTGACCTGTAAGAGATGCCGTGAAGTCTTCCACCCTCTCCTTACCAAGGGATGCAAATGCCTTCTTAGCTATAGTGTTCTTGGCCACGAGCAGCATGAGTTCTCCCCTAAACTTGCGCCTCAGTTCCATTATTTGAGTAGAGCGAACCTTCGTGAGGCTGGCTAGCGCTATCACTTCATACTTCGAGGCCAACTCCTTGATCCGCTCGTATTGGGTAACCTTTTTCGTCGGGTACTCTCTGACTTGGCTCATCGTTCGCTCACACTGCGCTCCCTTTCACGATGTTACCCATCGTGAGCTTGATCCCGTACTTCTTTATGCTCCTAGTTCCTCCCGGTATCTTCTTCTCCAGGCTTTCGACGACGGCCATGGCGTTGGAGGCCAACATGTCAACCTCCATATCCTCCGTTCCTATTTTACATGATAGGGCGCTATGAGCCTTCGTCCTCGCCCTGACGCTATTCCTCAATCTCTCGATCATCGCCTCTATTGGAGAGTTAATGGTTATGGGAAGAGGCATCTTGCCCCGCGGGCCCAAGTAAGGTCCCAGGGACTTGCCCACTTTGGGCATTAGGCTAGTGTCAGCGATGAAAAAGTCGTGCTCCCTGGCCAATCTCTTGGCGTCCTTCTTGTTGGTCCCAAGTCTGTCCAGTTCCTCCGAAGTTAGGACGCGTTCGACGTTGGCCTTCTTAGCTCTGAGCGCCATGTCGCCCGAGGCGACTACACATATGGAGGCCTTCCGAGCCATGCCATGAGGCAGGCTAACAACTTCGTTAATGTTGAACTCGGAAGCTTTGACCTTAAAAGGATCTAGGATGACGTAAAGCTCCACTGCCTGCGTGAAATTCCTCCTCGGGGCCCTAGCTTTGGCCTCTTCTATCAGTTTCACGAAAAAGCTCTTGTCCACCATCATCAAACACCTGAGAGGACATGGTCCCATTTACCCTCTTCAACTTCCTTCAAGAAGACCCTAGGGTCCTTGCCCTCCACAGTGACGCCCATGCTCACACAGGAGCCCAAGATCTCCTTGGCCGCAGCCTTATAAGAGGAGGCGTAGGTCTTACCGAACTTGATTTTAGCCAGCTTCAGAAGCTGAGCTGAAGAGAGATTGCCAACGAAATTGGTGTGAGGCGTTCCGGACCCCTTAGAGACCTTGGCTTCCTTGGCGACCAGGGCGGAGGTCGTGGGAAGACCCACCTCCACATCGAAGCTCTTGTCATCCAAGTCGACGTACACTTTGACTGGCACCCTCATCCCCGAGTATTCCTCTGTGACCTCATTGATCTTCTTGACCACGGCAACGACGTTGACCCCTAAAGGGCCTAATGCGGGACCAAGCGGTGGGCCGGCGGTCGCTTCGCCTCCCGTCACCAAGAGACTAACCGTCTTCTTCTCGCCCAAGACATGAACCCCTCGTTCGACGTAAGCGCGCCAAGTCTCATCACACCACCATTTAACGCTTGCCCCTTCTATGACCCCTTGCCAGTAACCTGCTTTAAGTAACCCGAATCGATGGTCACCTGCAGTTGATAGGGTGCGTCTATGAGGGTGACGGTCGCTTCCTTCTTCGCCGAGTCGTAACGGACGACCTTGGCCCTCATCCCCTTGAACGGACCCCCCGTAACCTCCACTATCTGCTCTACCTTCAACTCTTCCATAGTGGGCTTAGTGGCAATGAGGCCTGATATGTCTGCCATGGTCATGACCCCAGGGACGTAACTTCTGACGTGCTTGACTCCGGAGACTGCGTCGCTCACCGCCTGAGCGGAGACAGCCTCGATCAGTAGATAACCCTTCATCTTCTCACTGTAGATCAAGGAGAAGATGGGCGTCTTGCGCGCTTCCACCCTGTTGGCTACCAAGCTACAGACGTTCCTCTCTTGGCCGCCTGTAACCTTCACGACAAATATGCGAGATGGAACGGGCTTATTTTCAGCCGACAATCAAATCACCAAATCGGCCAAGCCCAAGACCAGCTTTGGGGAGAGATAGTAAGTGACCAACGTGGAGATCAGGTGTATTACGAAAGCGAGACCGCCCACCACGGCTACGCCCAAGACCACTAGTTTCATATAGAGCATGAATTCAGACTTGTCGCTCTTCTTGCTATACTTTAGAGTGTTCGCTAGGTCCCTGAGTGCGCTGGTGACGGTCATTGCGGAATGACGGACAAATCTCAACGTTTTAAGGCTTTTGCAAACGGTCACCCTCAACATGGCCCTGGATGAGGCTAATATCGCTGTCAAGCAAACAACATCTGAACCGAAGTGCAGGCCAACATGTGGACAACCCTTTAATGTCACTACTTTAGATCGAAGGGCGGGACGGGAAATATGAAAAAAGACTTCCTGTCTATGGCCGACTTATCAAGCCTTGAAGTGGAAGAACTCTTTAAGCTCACAGACCGCCTGAAGAAATCTCCATACAATCATTCGCTACAGGACAAGGTGATAGTGCTCTTCTTCGAGAAGCCTTCGACGAGGACCCGGATAAGCTTCGAAGCGGGGATCAGCCATCTGGGAGGGAAATCCATCTACGTGGATGCCACGACGACGCAGATGTCCCGTGGAGAAACGGTAGAAGATACAGCTAGGACCGTGGGGCGCTTTGTGGATGCGATTGTGGCTAGGGTCTACAGACATGAAACGTTGGTGCGTCTGGCTGAGAACTCTAGGGTGCCGGTCGTGAACGCCCTTTCGGACCTCGAACACCCATGCCAAGCGTTGGCTGACCTTTATACGATGAGGGAAAGGGTCGGCGATCTTTCCATGGTGAAAGTGGCATTCGTCGGGGATGGAAATAACGTGTGCAATTCCTTGATGTTGGGGTCCGCTATAGCTGGGAATAGGTTCGCGGCGGCCACCCCCGCCCGATATGCTCCCGACATGAACGTGATAACCCAAGCTAAGAAGTCGGGCGGAAATAGGATTGAACTGGTCACTGAACCCGAAGAAGCGGTCAAGGACGCTTCGTTCGTCTACACGGACGTCTTCGTAAGCATGGGCGATGAAGCGGAAAGGACCCAAAGATTGAAAGCGTTCTTGCCGAAGTATCAGGTGAACGAGGTCTTGATGGCAAAAGCAAGGAATGGGGCTTTCTTCATGCACTGTCTTCCCGCCCACAGGGGGGAGGAAGTAACCGCAGAAGTGATCGACGGGCCACGTTCTATAGTGTTCGACCAGGCAGAGAATAGAATGCATGTGCAAAAGGCGTTGCTTACAATGCTTCTCGGGCGTCAACCTAGCAATTTGCCCAATAACCATTCTGGGTCGAAAGGTTGAAGGTCGCCGTAGCCCTGCCCCACCCCTAGATACAGAATAGGTGCCTTAGTCACGTAGGCTATGCTCACCGCCGCTCCGCCCTTTATATCGGCGTCCGCTTTGGCTAAGATGACCGCATCGAAACCCACGGCCCTTTGGAATTCACGCGCCTGGCTGATGAGGTCGTTACCTGCCAGCGCATCGCCAACAAAGACCCTTAAGTCTGGGAGGACTACACGCACGACCTTGTTCAGCTCGTCCATGAGGTTCTTTGAAGTCTGCATCCTTCCTGCGGTATCCACCAATACTACATCGTAACGATGAAGTCTCGCATACGTGACCGCATCTCTCGAAACCGCCGCAGGGTCTGCTCCATACCTTTGGCGTATGCACTTTAGCCCCAACCTCTGGGCGTGAATTTCAAGTTGTTCTATTGCCCCCGCCCTGAAGGTGTCTGCTGCGGCTAAGAGGACCTTGAAGCCCTTCCTGCTAAACATAAAAGCAAGCTTTGCGATGGTGGTGGTCTTACCTGTACCATTTATGCCCAAGAAGGCGATGACGTATGGGTCTTGGGATCCGCCCCTTTTCTTCACGACTTCTTCGTGGAGATCGATCTTCCTGTCGGCCTTAAGGAGTCCAGAAATGGCTGACCTCAGGGAATGATCAACGATGGCCGAGACGTCCGTGCCCCTCTCCACCTTCAGACCTACGAGTTGCTCCTTGAGGAAGGATGATATGAATTCGACGGCTTCCACGGCAACATCGCTTTCCAACAGGCTTATCTCCAAGTCGTCGAGGTAACGCTTGAGGTCATCCTCAGAAAGGGTCCTCGTCGTGACGCTTTCCTTGAACGCTTCAATAGCTTTGCGAAGCCTGTCGAACAAGCTTCCTGTCCCGTGCCGTTTATTTCTCCTCGGACGACGGGTGGGCCGCCTCCCCTGCCGACCTTGGCACCACCGCCGTGGTCAACTGACGCCTGTATAAATCGATCCTCTTGGCCACTTCCTCCTTCTGAGCTGTCACGGCTCTCAGGGCTTCCTCAATCTCTTTGGTCCTAGCTGTCAGGAAGGCCACCGCTTCGTCGGGTGTCTTTTCTATGGAGACCCCCGCACCCACGTCCAAGATTAGTCTGGATTCGCCCGCATACGCAACGGGCAGGTGAGCCCCACCCCCCAGATGGACCAAGAGCTCGGCCCTCCCAGAATCCTTCAGGGCGGTTATGGACGAAATAGACGCCTTATCTTCGCCATATAGCCTCAACAATATGGATTCTCTATTGGAGAGGTCCTGATAGTATTCTTCCAGAAGTCGCAGTTGTAGGGCTAGGGCCTGCACGGTTTCATCATCGCTCAAAGGAGACATGCACCTGAGATTACGTGGTGGCTTCTCCTGTCACACTTTAAAGGCTTTTCCCAATATGAAGAGCTCTGGACCTGTCGTAGCAGTCCCAACTATGGCTCCCTTGGTGTTGACCTGTACGCCAGAAGCTACGAACGGGACTCCACCGTTCACAGAGCCAACCTCACAATCTACACGCAGGACGGCTCTTAGCCAACTCAGCTCCTCTTCTGTTGCCCTCGGGTGAGCCAACGCTCCTGAGTTGGAAGCTACCACGACGGAACCCACCTGATAATAGCCCGCCACACTCCCCTTTTCAACAGGAACTCCGAGGACGTCAGCGATCTGTTTGGCCTCGGTCGAGCTGAAGACGTTGGCGATGGCCGCGCCTCGGTCGTTGGTCGCTATCAAGTTTCCCACTGATGTGTATCGTGAATCCAGCCTACTCACGTTAAGTCCCGTCTCTTTCTTGAAATGTGCTACCTCCTCATCCTCGGCGAATCTCGAAAGGAGCAAGCCGTTGCTGTTAATGGCCATAAGGGGACCAAGCAAGCGAGTACCTCCTACGCTTCCGTGGATGAGTTGAACTTCCAGAAGAGAGGCAAGCTTCTCAGATTTCGGCTTAGAATATGCTACTGGCATTATCAAGAAGGACTCGCTAACCTTAGTGAATATGCCTACGTTGGGATTCCTGTAGATGTCGTAGATGTGAATGGTCAAGGTGAGGAAGCCCCCATGAACTTATCAACTGAAGAAGGGATGGTCGGTTCCGGCAATCAAGAGTAGCTCCGGGAGGATGGCCTATATAACATAACCGTTTCAGCCGGCCCGTATGATCTTTTCATCTTCGGGCTTCGTCTCAGCCACCTCGTCAGCAGCTGCCTCCCCTGGTTTGACCTCTTCCTTCCGGGCCTCCTTAGCCTTCGTTTCTTCGCCTTCCTCCTTCTCCTCCGGAAGCCTGACGTAGACCACGCCTTCAGGGTCCTTAGTGACCTTCACGGAGATCCTGGGTAGCGTGGACCTTCTCCCCCGGCTCCATATGTATTCATTAAGCTTCGGGCTGAGCTTGACCTCCTCCGGTTCCACCTTCATATGGCGGGCTACCGCCCCTTTCAGGACGTTGACCGTTCGGTCAGTCCGCCTGTACTTGGGTGTGGCCTTGGCCTTGCGTAAGGCCACTGTAATCATCCTTTCTGCCAATTCTTCCGTACCAGACAAGCCCAATCAACCTACAGCTTCAGCTTGCGGCTTCTCCAATGCCTCTGCTTGGGGTTACGAGAAACCTTGCGGTTGGTCTTAACCACCACCCACGTAGGTGCCCCAGAATTCTGTTTCAATCTCTTCATGTAGCGCTTCTTCTCGCCGGAGGTCTTGTGGCTACTCAAATCCCCATTCCATTTACCTCTAAATGTACTTTATTTTAAACTCTCTTCTTTGCTCCCCAAATCTGCCGAGCAAAGCTTTGAGCTCTTCGTCCGTGATAGGGTGAGTTATCTTGCCAGAAGTGCCCAGTTGGATCACCCTATCTTCTACGGCTTGGGCGACCTCAGGCTTCACCAACTTGACGTTGTTCAGCCTAAGACGAGCTTCAGGGGTGAAGAAAAGTTTGAGATATCTCTCCCTTATCTGTGCCCTTTGAAGTTCCTCCTCTCTCTTTTTCGAATCGTCCGGTTGAGGATAGCTCATGGGACCTCCCTCATAACCGATGAGAGAGCTTGTTTAAGAAATTATCTTGGCAAGCCCTTTATCGTCCTTGGCAAGCTCCTTGAAGATCTCCGTGCTCAACTTATCTAGAAGTTTTCTCCCCTCGGGCGTTATGACCCTCCCGTGTGGGGTCTTCTTCACCAAGCCGGCGGCCTGAAGCTGTGCAAGTATCTTCCTGATCGCGGAGCTACCGGAATCCCTGTGATGGGCTAGCGAGTACCCGACCGCAGTGAGCCCGCCATATTCGGCCCTCAGATCGTTGACGCCGAGTGGGCCGTGCAGGTAGAGCTTCCTGAGAATAGAAGCGGACCTATGGTACCACCAGTCCTTGTCCTGGGGTTGTCTCTCTACGTGAGAGCCAGTCTTGGCAAAAGATGCCCACGTTGGAGGTTGGACTTGAGATACTCGCTTCAAATAGTTGGCGACTTGAGCGATCAGCCTATCTGCAGGAACATCGAAAACTGTGGGCAATGTTCATCCTCACACTTCCCCCTGTTTGATGTATTTTAAAGTTTATCGTCTGCCGGCGATGGTGAGAGCTACATCCCTTGCCCCGAACCGCCCCAACGTCTGTGTGGCGAACGCGTGGCTCCCTTCCTACGCCTACGCCACGCGCCTACGAAACATGAAGATGCTCTGGAACCATTACGAGATTGGAACACGGGCTAGCCTCAGGGCCAACGGTGTATCGAAGTGGGCGTCGATTCCCCTAGGATAGCTGGAAGGTATGGCCATGCCACGGATACGCGTTTCAGTCTTTCAGTCTCTTTCGGTAAACCCCACCACACCTGTGGCAGCGAATAACCAACCAGCCTTTCCTTACACGGATGCTCGTTGAAACCACAGGTGGAGAGAACTGTTTACACTTCTTGCAAAAGAGAAGCCGTAGCTCATAGGGTGCCCTCGCCCTAGTCTTCAGCCTCAACTTCCTAGCGACGACCGCCTGCTTCTTTGCGAGGTTCGGGTTGGTGGAAAGGGACCGGGCGGAGGCTTCCACCCAACGTTCGATTTCATCGTCTATCCGTAGGGACGCCATCGGTCGTCGCAACAGCAAAAGAAAATAACAGGGGTTAAAAACGTACCTCGAACGCGATTGGAAGCGACCTTGATCTTGGCTCAGACGGCTCTCGAAACGATACCTAGGGAACTAGCCCAACATCCGGCCGTAGTGGCCGATTCGAAGAGAAGGAGGAAACCTCCAGACGAAATCCTATTGGACAGAAGCGTCCACCATGCGGCCATGTCGAGGCTGAAGGAAGCACGGTCCAGAGGCAGGCCAGACATAGCTTATCATGTGGTGTTGGACGTTACGTGCGCTCCGGCTTATAGGTGTAGAAGCCTCAAGCTGTACGTTCATACTAGGAACGACCTAGTCATATCGCTGTCAGAGGATGTCCGTCCTCCGAAGTCTTACGACAGGTTCAGGAACCTGATGGAACAGCTTCTCGTAAGGAGGCAAGTAGGAGAGGAAAAGGACCTGATGACTGTGAAAGAGATGAAACTCAGGGACCTGATCGCAGAGATCAAGCCAGGCAAGGTCATCGGGCTTTCGAGGTTGGGAAACCGTGCTGACCTTCACGAGCTGGTCTCGGGGAGTATGGGGAAGAAACCATGTTTCGTCGTGGGAGGGTTCCCCGCAGGACACTTTGATGATGAAACGACGTCTCTGTTCCACGAACTCTGTTCGATCGGTGGAGAGGGACTTGAAGCTAGTCTAGTCGTGTGCAGGCTCGTTTACGAAATAGAGAAGTCGTTAGGCCTCGGATAACGCTTATATCAGCAACCGAAAAGGTAGTTGCATTGTGCGACTGTCGTCCAGCCTGGTCTAGGACATCAGCCCTCCATGGGAAACGCGAGGAGAGCTGGTAACACGGGTTCAAATCCCGTCAGTCGCACCATCATAGTTCAAATGTTTCTTCACGAACGGGGAACGAGTGAGCGTTCGAAATGCCCAATCTCATCAAACCTTATTTACTCAAGCTTGGCTTAAGATCGAGCTGATGAGCGCTGACAAAGGCGAGCCTTCGCCGGACAAGGGGCGAGAGGCTAGGCTCGTTGAAACCAAGAGAGTTGAAATGGAGAAGCCCACCGTATTGTTCGCTGTGCCCGAAGCGGGGCTTGTAGGTGTAATATACGCTTCATATCTTATAGAACAACTCGGACTGAAGGAGGTTGGATACATCGACTCAGACCTTCTGGCCAATTTTGTTGTCGTACACGGTTCGCTGCCAACCTCTCCCATCCGCGTATTCGCTTCGAGCAACCTAGCTGTAGTGCTTTCGGAGGTCCCTATCCCGCCCAAGCTTACGACCCCCCTGGCGGCCGAGATAGCCTCCTGGTTCAAAAGCAAAGGCTCCAACTTGATAATAGGTGTAACAGGCCTGCCCTCCGCTAGAAGGCTACAATCTGATGAAGAGGGGAGCGAAGTCTTCGGTGTGACCAACGATGGAGAACTCCGTAACCATCTACCCCAAATGGGATTTAAGTTGCTCGAGGAGGGCGTCATCATGGGAGCTCACGCCGCGATGATAAGAGAATGTATCCTTAGAGGGCTGAAGAACGTCACGGTGCTCGCAGAAGCCTATCCCGAATTTCCGGACCCGGCGGCAGCGTTGGCGACGACGGAGATGGTGTCGAACCTCATTGGGATCAGGGTGGATACTAGCAAGCTAAAGGAGGAATCGGAGGAAATAAGACTGAAGATGAGAGAACTTATGAAAAGGACACAACAGAGCATGCAGGAGCCCAGTAGGGCCACGCCTCGGGTCTATACATAGGTGATTTGCAATGGACGAAGTAGAAGGTGACCTGTTCCGGAAGATGGAAGAAATCGTAAGGAGGGAATTGCGAGAAATGGAAGCAGACATGGAGTCCATGCTATACGACTTGGATTCCAAATGCCTGAAACCTCTTTATAGATTAGAGGCCACGGACGACCAACTCATCGTGACGTTCGACCTTCCCTGTGTAAGCAAGGATGGAATCAACATATCGTCCACGGAAGACACGTTGAGTGTCGAAGCCGTGATGGACAGGCCCGTCATGTTGAAGGTCGGTGGTGCAGTGCAGAGACGCTTAGAATTTCAAAAGTATTCAAAGAAAATTCGCCTCCCAGTGAAGGTGGAGCCGACGAAAGCCAAGGCGCGTTTCCGAAGAGGATTACTGGTCATTAGGTTTCCGATCGCCAAAGCGGGGAACAAGTTGGAGATCGAATAGATAAAGCGCTTACCTTCGAATTCCATGACATGAAAATTCAAGCGGCTTGTAGAAGACGATGCTCTGGTTCCGTCAGTAGATGCCATCCAACGCTCTGCCGTATCTATCGGACAGCAAGACATCTTCAAGCTCTTTCGATGTGAGCTCTTGGACCACCTTTCCGTCCCTAAGAGCGTAGATCCTATCGCATCCGGCTAGAACTATTGGGTCGTGTGTGACTAGCACAAACGTAGTCTTTCTATCCTTCTGTATCGATTTCAAGATCTCCATAAGTCTTCTTGCGGACTTCGAGTCCAGGTCTCCCGTAGGTTCATCGGCGAGGATGACGGCAGGTTCGTTGGCTAAGGCCCTAGCGACGGCTACCCTCTGTTGTTCACCCCCACTCAGCTCGTCTGGCATATGGTGAGCCCTAGCCTCTATTCCAACCGTCTTCAGCAGGATCCAAGCCCTGTCTTCGCGCTCCTTGTCGGGTACTCGTGCAAGACTCATGGGAAGTAAGACGTTCTCCAGCGCCGAAAGGGTGGGTATCAGGTTATAAAATTGAAAGATGAAACCGACTTTCTTTAACCTATAGTCTGCCAAGTCCTGTTCCCCAAGCCCACTGAGATCAGTGCCGTCCACCAGCACCCTTCCCCCCGTCGGATAGTCCAACCCCCCTATCAAGTTAAGGAGGGTTGTCTTGCCGGACCCTGAAGGTCCTACGATTCCAACCATTTCACCCTTTTCCACGGTGATGTCAATACCGTTCAGGGCAGGGACGGGGACTTTCCCGCGCCTATACACCTTCGCCAGCTGGATGGTCTCAACTACGTTATCAGACATGCCTAAGGGCCTCCACAGGGTTCATCTTGCTCGCCCTCCAGGCTGGATATACTCCAGCCACCAGTCCCACCGACGCTCCAAGGCCGAAGCTTAGAAGTAGGTTGTATGCCGTCAATGACGGCTGCAAAGTTCCGCGGAACATCGCCGTCCCACCTCCGAGCCCACCTAAACCCAGGGAGCCCACTAGTGATGGTAATGCGAATGTGACGATCGTTCCTATGGCTACCCCCAAACCTCCGCCCAGCAGGCCTATTATGAGCGCCTCGCTCATGAAGATCCTCATGACTTGGCTTCCCTTTGCTCCGATGGCCTTGAGGGTCCCTATCTCGCGGGTCCTCTCGCTAATGGACATGAGCATGGTGTTGACCACTCCAAAGGCCCCAGCCAATAGCGCCACCAAGCCGATGATGGAAAAGAATGTAGACAACGTGCTGGAGAGGGTTGCGGCGGGGTTAGCGAAGCTGTTGGCAGTGATCACTCTGACGCCTGCAACAGAGGAGGATATTAGAGTGGCAACCTGATTCACCAAATTCGGGTCGGTGGTCTTGACGTAGATCTCGGATACCTGTCCGACCTCGTTGCTAAGGCTCTGCGCGTTAGCTAGGGTCACGTATGCGGACCTAGCCTGTGGACCGAACGAACTTCCAGCGGAGTATATCCCGACCACTGTGTAGTTGGCCTCCGTGTAATTCGTCTTGACGGACACTACCGAGCCCAGGTCCGCCCCTAGGTTTGCCGCCAAGGTGCCCTCTAGGACTATTTCGTTGTCTTGAGCCGTGACGCTTAAGGCCGTTCCGTTTACGATGTTCAACCCACCTGTGACCTTCTGGAAAGTGTCCGGGTCGATGCCATACAGGAACGCAGAAGTTCCGTTGATTTCAGCCGTAATTGAAAGTTGGGCTGAAATGGCGTATACACCTGGCATACCTTCTATTTGGCTGATGATGGATTCATTCAGCGTGTTCTCAAATCCGAAAAGCTCCCGGAGGGGGTTCGTTGCACCACCGAAGAAGCCTCCATTCCGTCCACTGACTCCCGTGGAAAAGGTGGGGGTAGTCCCGTTCACAACCGTGACCTCCGCGCCCAGGATGCTCCTGAGCAGGTTGCTCGTCTGTGTAGAGGTCCCGGCGGCCAAGGACAACAAGACGAGTATCATTGCCACTCCCACTACGATGCCAGAAACCGTCAGCGCAGTTCTCGTCTTGCGCCTCCTAAGGCTTCTAATGGCTATGTTCCATGAAGACATTTATTTCAGCTCCATTCAGACCAAGAAGGTGGACTGGACGTCTGCTTTCCTAGACGGTCTCCGTTCACCAATCGTGCTCTTCACAGATGGTCCTATTGACATGGAGGATAATAACAGATTTCCATAATGCTTCCATAATCTATATCTATTCCACATCAAATGCCCCCAGCGGACTGACTCATTGGTACGTAGATGGGATCACTGCCCCTGAAACGGAGTTCGCGTGTCTTTTTCTCAACCAAGGACATCGTCCTCTTCTTGTGGTTGGTCAGCGTGCCGACTCTTTTGACGAACGTATGAATGGCGCTCACGGGATGTCTAACACAATGGCGACATGAGCAGGCATCGTTTCATGTTTAGTAATCCGGATCCAAGTACGTACGTATCGGAGTTCAAGGCTGACACGACTACCATTATATTGGATGCGGTCATGGAGAACCTTCTTCTAGGTGATCATAAGAGCTACGGGACCTGTATTCGCGCCCACGTCTCTAGCGTCGAGCCTTACGATGGAGTGAAATAGAGTGAGAGCGACAAGCTATCTGAACGACGCAATGTTCGGGGTGCCGTATGGCTTATCACTGGTCTTGATGCAACCGGGCTTCGGCATTCCTGTGTTCTCAAGAAGCATCGTTCCTCTGCTCGGTTGGACTGTGGTGGGACTGAACGTTGGGAGACACATCGTGGGAACGGCTCTGGCTATGACGGCCATCAGGAAGTCACCCGATAGCTTGATGACCTGCTTATCCCCAAGGAAGCTTCATCTCCGTGCCATTAATAACGTGCCCTGTGATAGGATGTATGGGCAAAATGACGCTATCTGATGTGGAATTCGATCGGCTCCTTAATAGGGCTGCGGAACTGCGAGGGCATTTATGCATCGGTCTACCTCTAGGACTGAAAATGGCATCGTTGGGCCTCCGATTGCTCGGCGTAAAAGGCGAAAAGGATTACGACAACCTGATCGTCTTCGTCGAAAGCGACAGGTGCACAGTCGACGCCATACAAGTGATGGCTAAGTGTAGCGCTGGAAGCAGAAGGTTGAAGGTCTTAGAATACGGGAAGTCCGCGGCGTCATTCATAGATAGAAGGACAGGTACAGGCTTTCGCATCGTAACAAAGAATGATTTCATGAAAGATGCCACAGAACTCGCTATCAAAGACGGTATAATGGAAGAGGGGCAAAGTGTGGGTGAAGGAAGCCAATTAGAAAGAAGGGTAATGATGAACGCCTTCATGAAGATGACGCCGGAAGAACTCTTCGACGCACAAGAGGTGATATTGGAAAGATCTTACGTAAATGAACATAAGAGGACACATGAGAAAGTGCTTTGCTCAAATTGCGGCGAGACGGTCATGGACGGCAAAGGAACTACTTTGGGCGACCGCGTCCTATGCAGAGCGTGTTCTGGTGGAGCCTATTATAGGGTGGTCAAGTCACGGGTCCTTCTTGGAGACGACCGAGACTGATGTAGGAGATCCCACTAGTCCAATCATAGCATACGTTCGTCGACTTCGAGTTAAACGACGACTGTTGGGAGGTAAGCAAACTAGAATTTAGAATTAAAACGGGCCTGGACCACCAAGACACCGGAAGGAAGAAGGTGTCGAATCGTGCCGACCGTCATCACTTGTTCTCTTTTGCCGTATTCTCGGCGGTTGCCATCCGACGTTTGAGTTCGTCGGTGAACTCCACCGAAAGCTGGTCCAAGGCTTTCGCAAACGCATCCCTGTCACTCATTACGGAAAAGACTTCCTGCCAGATCCTAGATTTCATTTTGACTAGGAATTCGTCGTCAAAGGAAGGTTCGGCCTTGCAGATGTCGATGAGCTTATCCACACCAACCAACAACCTCAAGGGGCCGTATATCGACGGCTCATCAATGCAGTCCCGTGCACTCATGACCAGATATGTCATCACTTTGAAAATGCCTTGGTGGGGGACATCAACCAATCCATGTCTCACCAAATCTGTTATGGTGAATTATGGGCTTCTGTCCTTTCAGGGGTGGAGGTCTCTCTTTGGCCATGTAACCTATTCCCACTATTATATCTACTCTGTATCTTGAAGGAATACCAAGCGCTTCTCTTACTGCTGACTCGGTGGAAGACCTTACAAATGATACTCCTAGGCCCAGCTCTACGGCCTCTAGGGCTATATTCTCCGCCGCGGCGCCGGCGTCCAACAAGGAGAGGATGTCCCTTCCCTGTCTTCCCATGGTTTCCGCTGCTCTCTCCAAGTCCGTGCATATCACGAAGGCCGCCGGCGAATTCGCCAAGAAACTGGGGACCACGCTCCTGAGGAGCTCCACGGATTGAGGCTCATCGACTAGGATGATCTCTCTGACAAGTTGGTTCCCTCCACTGGGCGCCCTCGTTGCAGCGTAAATCAGCCTCTTCAGCTTCTCCCTTTCTACGGGCGTAGGATCGAAATGTCGACACATATGTCTCCTCTTTAGCGCATCTATTACGTCCATTAGACACACCCTTAAACGAAGGTCAGAAGGACGACCAACTCTGGCTCGACCAAGTCCTTTTATTCCCTTCCTGCCTTTAGCTCGTCCCTTAGCCTAGCGGTAGCTTCGATGTCCGGTTCCAACGTTCCTTCTTTGAAGATTACGCCGTAGACGTTCCGTGCGACTTCCATCGATATGTATTCGTTCTTGACATCCCAAGCAACCTTCTGTGGGTCCCTGTCGAGGGGGTCACCATATCCTCCTCCGCCACCTGTCCTAAGCCTTACCAAGTCGCCCTTCCTCATCAGTTCAGCTGCCACCTTCCTGGTCTTACGGGGCTCTTGCCCTTGCTTCATTATTACAAAATAGTTGGGGGTTCCCCGATGGCCACCGGCGGTTCCCCAACATGGATACACCGACCTGCCGAAGGATGCGGTAAAGTATGTCTCTGAATTGAGCATCCTGTAATCCTTCACCAGGCCGAAACCTCCCCTGAACTTGCCGTGGCCACAGCCATCCTCCACGTTAAGGGAGTATTGCTCCACCCGGATCGGATGCCTTACTTCAATTACTTCGTTGGACATGATGAATGTCTCACCGTCACCGCTACAGACTAGGCCGCTCTCCCCGTCTTTGTTAAGGCCGCCCCCCCAGCCGCCGGCCTGTGGCTCCACGATGGCGAAAGGTTGTTTGGTCCTGTCGTCCACTCCTCCCACGATGGTCGCGCACACGCTGAGGAAATGGCCTGCCGACAACCTTTCGGGGACCAGAGGAGCCAATGCCTTCCAAACGATGTCTGTGACGAAAGCCATGGCTTCCCAGTAGGTGGATGTTGGTGCGGGGTATTTTGGGTTGAAGATCGAGCCCTCGGGAGCTATTACTTGAAGAGGATAGAAGTCCCCTTCGTTTGCGGGAGTGTAAGGATCTAGGATGGCCTTCATGATAGCCTTCGCGGCGGAGAGCGTAGCCGGATAGGGCGAATTGATCGAACCCCTGGCCTGTGGCCCTGAGCCGCTTAAGTCCACCAAGAACTTGTCGTCATCTACCTGTATTTTCGCCTTCACGGGAATGGGCGTGTCTGAAACACCATCGTCATCGATCATGTCTTCTGCTTCAAAGGTCCCATGAGGGATCTGTTTGAGCTTCATCTTGGTCCTTAGCTTTCCCTGCTCTATTCCCCAATCGATGTACTCTTCCACGGCTTCAAGGCCATACTTCTCGCACATCTCGTGTATGCGTCTCGCTCCCACTCTAAGTGAAGCTGCCTGAGCCTCCATGTCTCCTTGGGTCATGTCTGGCGTCCTGCAGTTCCAACGGATTGTGTCCACCAAGTCTACGTTAAGCTTTCCCTTCCTGAAGAGCTTGACGCCGGAGAACTGCATGCCTTCTTGGTAGATTTCCGTTGAATCCGAGGTCCAGCTACCAAAGTGCATCCCACCGACCTCCGACCAATGGCCTTTGTTCGCCGAGAAGGCCAACAGCTTCCCTCTATAGAACACAGGCATCACAAGGGTGACGTCGTTCAAGTGTGTTCCATGAAAGTGGGGGATGTTCATGATCAAGATGTCACCATCGTCGAAGCCATCGGGGCCATACCTTTTCAGCAAGTCCTTCACCGCTATGTCTAGGATACCAAGGAAGCCCGGCACGCCGTTGGCTTGGGCTATCAATCTACCCTTCGCATCCATTATGCCGCAGGCGTAGTCAAGCACTTCATATATGACGGGACTCTTGCTCGTCCTCCCGAAGGCGGCAAAGGTTTCCTCCGCGGCCGACACGAAGCTGCTTCCTATTATCTCAAGCGTGAACCTGTCCGTCTTGGTCATCTATACTGCTCCCCCTTTGACGCTGATGACGAGGTGACCATATCTATTCACCTTGAGTGTGTCACCTGGTCCCACAAGCGTGGTGGTCGTCTTCTCGGCGATTATAGCCGGTCCCTGGACCCGGGCGCCCTCTGGAAGAAGCGACCGCTCGTAGACATTGGCTCTGAATTCACCACCCAGTAGTAATACGTCCCTCTCGCCCCTCAAGGCCTTGGACAACGATGTGGTGGCATCGTTCATCGGCCTGATTACAGGCTTCTTGACGCGTCCATAGGCGGTCAGCCTCGTGTTTACAACCTCCACCGGGTCCGTGAGCGCGAAAGTGTAAGCCTTTTTGTGGAGTTTATCGAACCTCTTCCTGATGACCTGCAGCTCCTCCGCCTTCACAGGGACGTCGTCTACAGGTGTGTTTACTGTATGTTCTTGACCGAGGTACCGAAGATCTAGGGACGGCCTAAAGTAGATATCTTCATCTCTGACTCCCTCCCTCCTAAGGACGTTCATGGCCTTATCTCTGAGTTTCATGTAGATGGCGTTGATCTCCTCTAGGCCCGAAATGAAGGGTAGTACCTTCGTCTGAACGAAATCGTGCCTTAGGTCTGTCAAAAGCATTCCCCACGCGGAAAAGACTCCCGGAACAAGAGGAACGATTACCGTCCTAACGCCAAGATCTCTAGCCAAGTCGACGGCGAACATCGGCCCGGCGCCACCGAAGGCGACTATGGTGAAGTCCCTAGGGTCGTAACCCCTTCGCACGGAGACGAGCTTGATCATGTTGATCATGTTCGCGTCAGCTATTCTTATGGAGCCCAATGCCACATCTCTGACCGAGAGGCCCAACTGTTGCGCCAGAGGGACGAAGGCCCTTTCAGAGAGGTCCCTGCGGAGGCGGATTTCGCCGCCAAGGAAGTAATCTGGGTCGATTATTCCACTAATCACGAAGGCGTCGGTAAGGGTAGGCTTTTCTCCCCCTTTCCCGTAACAAGCTGGACCGGGGTCCGCTCCAGCGCTGGTCGGCCCCACCTTTAGCGAGCCCACCTCATCGACCCATACTATGCTGCCGCCGCCAGCACCGATCTCGACGATGTCCACGACGGGGACCTTAAGAGGATAACCGGCAAATCGGGGGGTCTTTTCAAGATCATATTCCGCATTTATCCTAATCTTTCCGTTATCAATCAATGACGTCTTGGCCGTCGTCCCGCCGACGTCCAACGCGATCACGTTACGTGCCCCGGCGGCTACCCCAACCTTCGCCGCTCCGATCACGCCTCCGGCCGGCCCCGATTCAACTTGCAGGATAGGCGAGACGAGAGCTTGCTCAAATGTGGAGACTCCCCCGTTGGATTGCATGACGAAGAGGTCTGCGCTTACTCCCATACCCCTGAGGCCTTCACGGAGATTACTAAGATACGAATCGACGATGGGTTGGACGTAGGCGTTCATGACTGTAGTGTTCATCCTTTCGTACTCCCTCCATTCTGAGGTAAGTGAAGTCGAAGTGGATACGTAGGCCTCCCGGAAGAGCTCCCTGACCTTGGTCGCGCATCTTTCTTCGTTAAGATTGTTGGCATAGGAATTGTAGAGGCAGACGGCCACGGCCTTGACTCCTTCCCTCTTGAAGAGGGAAATAGTGCTTGGAAGGTCTTCTTCGTGAAGAGGCTCGAGGATTGTCCCGTCGGCTTCTACCCTTTCCCTCACTTCTCTCCTTAAGTAACGAGGAACGAATGGTTCTGGTTTCTTGTACATGAAATTATACATGTCTGTCCTGTTGGACCTCTGGATCTCCAAGACATCTCTGAAACCTTTCGTGGTTATCAGCCCCGTCTTCACTCCTTTACGTTCTGTCAACGCGTTGATGACCATCGTAGAGCCGGTGGCTACGAACTGACTGATCTTGCTTCCCGGTATGCCACTCTTCTTCATCGTTGTGATGACACCGACAGAGTAGTCCCTTGGGGTGGTGGAATCTTTTACGAAGACGATTTCGCCTGTTTCCTCGTCTAGAGCGCAGACATCGGTGAACGTGCCTCCAACGTCTACGGCTGCTCTAACTGTCATGACACCAAGCGACCACGACCATCTTCTATTTAAAATTGCTTCGTTTTAATTACGACCGTGCGCTCATGACGTATCGAAAGAAGAGCAAAAGGATATAAATCGACAAAAGGAATACGATAATCGTGGTCGTGTGATGACGAATGGTAGCATCCTTGATGCATTTTAAGGGCTGCGATCTGTCCCCAGAACTGATTCATTATTTGGTCAAAGAGGGGGACGTGCCTTCGGTGCAATTCGGCACGGCGAGGATACTCCCTGGTGAAAGGGTTCCAGCCGAAGGACGTAGCAGGCACCATAGACACGTGGAGATATCGTATGTCATAAGCGGAGCCTGTGTTTTCCATTCAGACCGACGTACCGTGTACTTAGAACGTGGGGATGTCCTTTTCAATCCGAAGGGGTCTGAACATTATGTGGAGAATCTTGGTGGCGAACCGTGCACGATATTCTGGGTCCTCGCCGAAGGGTGAAGCACATCCTTGTCGCCTTGAGTCCCAGACGATCTGAGACGTCGTTGGCGTAGACTATGGCACGAAGATATTGAGGGCATCCCTGAACTAGTCAAACTGCTTGGCTTCGAGACACGCTGGCCATGAAGTGAATAGGCCGACCGAGCTCGCTTTCCGTATTATTCCAACCATCCTTCATCTTTAGGAGGTCGTTCGTAGCCATAGAGCTTGCTATGAGATATGCCCAGCCTTGAATATACATCGGCCTGCATCTCGGCAAACTTCCAAGCAGTGACCACGGGGTCAAGGATAGGGACCCCCATCTCCCTGCTTAACAGGTCGGAGAACCCAGACTCAACTGTACAACCCAAAATTATCACTTCGGCTCCGTCGAGTTCGATGGAGGCCTTGACTTCACGACGAACGGATTCCTTGAGCCTTTCCTGCTCTGCGAGCATCTCCGTAACCTTGATCCCTAGGGATCTGATGGAAGCCAGCCTGTCCCGCAGCCCGTACATGATGGCGTTGTCTTCCATCTTGGGGGCCCACTTTCGCCTACCCACCAGTATGGAAAACTTATGACCGAGCGTGCAGGCCACCAACATCGTAGCTTCCGCTGGGCCCACGACCGGCATCGAAACCAGTTCCCTTGCCTCTCTCAGGCCGGGGTCGTAGAAACAGCCTATGACGGCTGCCTGAAAGCCTTCCGTCTCCGCCCATCTGATCGTCCTAAGCATCTCATCCATGACGATGTGTTCGTAGAAATGATATTCCAAGTGACTTGGTCCCTTGGTAAGATGGACGACCTTCGCTTCAACGTCTTCCCTCTTGATGCTGTTGATGATCTTCAGCATGTGCTCGTCATAGGAGTCAGTTCCAACAGGGTTAACGAATAGGACCTTGAGGACCAACTTCATCTTTCACTTCCCAATGGCATCGACCTCTCTAGGTTCGTGGAAGAGGTGGCATGCGACGAAATGCCCCTTCTTGTATTCTATCAGTGGGGGGTCCATCTTGGTACACACATCCATCCTGAACGGGCACCTTGGATGGAAGCTACATCCTGGTGGTATATTTACTGCGCCCGTTATCTCCCCTACGCTCTCTACCCTTTCAGGCTTGGCCTTCTCCTCTTCCGGTGTGATGACTGGTACCGCAGAGAGGAGCATCTTTGTATACGGGTGTAGGGGTTCGCTGAAGAAGTCGGGAGTGTCAGCCACCTCCCTTATCTTGCCCAAGTACATTATGGACACCCTGTGAGCCACGTTTCTCATGAGGCTCAGGTTGTGAGTGATGAAGAGGTAGGAAAGGCCGAACTCTTTTTGAAATCTGATTAGCATGCTTATTATCTTCGCTTGAATCGAAACGTCTAAGGCCGACGTTGGCTCATCTAAGACGACGAATGAGGGATTGGTCGCAAGCGCCCTGCCCACGGCAACGGCTTGTTTCTCGCCTCCTCCTAGCTCGCCCGGATGCCTATCGACGAACTCCCTAGGGAGTTCTATCAAGTCCATGATCTGGAGGACCTTCGACTCCAGATCAGCAGGACTATCGGCCAAGCGGTGAACTCTGATGGGCAATTCCAATATCTGCCTGATGGTCCTGCGCGGATTGAGTGAAGAAGCGGGATCTTGGAAGACGATCTGGATTTCTTTTTTTAGCTCCTTTGGCCTCTTGCTGACCGTCGTGGAAATATCCTTTCCCTTAAAGAAGACAAAGCCCTCTGTGGGCGCATATATGCCCATTACGATATGACCGACGGTGCTCTTCCCCGATCCCGACTCGCCCACGAGGCCGAACGTTTCGTTGGTCCTTACGGAGAAGGAGACGTCATCGACGGCCTTTACGAGGCCCTGTGTAGTCCTGAAGTACTTCCTTAGGTTCTTAATTACAAGTATCTCCTCCGAAGACATTAGGCACCACCGTGAAGATAACAGGCCACTTGATGACCATCCCCCACATCTGTCATAGGTGGGCGTGTGGCACACTTTGACATGGCAAAGGGACATCTTGTTATGAAGCGACAGCCTGGAGGGGGGTCCAAGTAGGTGGGTATCCTACCCCTTATGCCCTCTGGGACCCCACCACCCGTAAGCTTGGGCACGGCTTTCAAGAGCAGTTGTGTATATGGGTGTAAAGGACTGGAGAATAGCTCTTCCGTCGAGCCTTCCTCGACTATTGTTCCGGCGTACATGACCATGACTCTGTCGACGAAGCCCTTTATCGTTCCGACCGAATGAGTGATGAGTATGACTGACAGATCTCTTTCTTCGACTATCTGCCTAAGTAGCTTCATGATCTGGTCTTCTATTGTGACGTCTAGGGAAGTACCTGGCTCGTCGGCTATCAAGAGATCTTTGGCAGAGGCTAGAGACATGGCTATGCAGACCCTTTGCCTCATACCACCACTCAATTGAAATGGGTAGCTGTCCAAGATCCTCTCCGGTTCTGGGAGGGCGGCGTCCTTCAGCAATTCTATCGCCTTAGCCTTCACCTCTTGTTCGGTGGGGTCCTTACCCACCAGGCTGGAATATCGGACAATGTCTTGAAGCTGATCCTTCACCTTGAATACTGGATTCAACGCAGCGGTTGGGTCTTGGAAGATCATGGACAGGCTGTTTCTCCTAAGCGACATCAGGTCTCGTCCACCGAGCTTCATGACGTCCATCCCCTTGTACACTATGGACCCCCCTTCAAACACGGCGTTCTGGGCCAGTATCCTCATTATCGCCTTCATCGTGGTCGTCTTGCCGCACCCGGATTCCCCTATCAGACCCACCCTTTCCTTCGTGTCCACAGAAAGTTCCACCCCGTTCAGTACCTTGAGGAGCCCTTGGTAGACTCTGTAACTGATGAAGAGGTCCTTAACGCGGAGCAATGGCTCATTCATTACGTCGTTTCAGCTCCGAACATGTCCCTGATACCGTCCCCCAATAGGTTGAAGCCTAGTATGACCAGAACGATGGCGGCGGCGGGGAACATGGATACCCACCATTGGTCGGGCAGGAACCTAGCCCCATCTGAAACCATCGTCCCCAAGTCTGGGGTAGGGGGTTGGGCGCCTAAACCAACGAAGCTCAGGCTAGCCCCGATCAGGATCACCCAACCCGCGTCCAGTGTCATCTTCGTCAGGATGGGGCCAAGGCAGTTGGGGAGGATCTCTTTGAACATTATGTGGACGGGCCCTGCCCCCACTATTTCTGCCGCTTTAACGAAAGGTTCGTTCCTAAGCGAAGATGATATGCTGTAGACTAGCCTCGTGTACCAAGGCCACCACATCAAGGAAACCGCCATCATGGCGTTGAAGACGCTTGGAGTTAGGACGGAGCTTATGGAGAGCGCCAACACCAAAGGCGGCACCGCTAGGAATATATCAGCGAACCTCATTGCGACCGTCTCGAAGATGCTTCCTCTGTAATAGCCTGCGGATAGCCCTAGTAGGACCCCTGGCAGGACGACTAAGGAGAGGACCACCACGACCATCAACAACGAATACCTGAAGCCGAAGATGACCCTGCTGAGGATGTCCCTCCCGAATTGATCCGTCCCGAACAGATGTTGCAATGAAGGTGGGCGCAAGGGGTTCTGATAATCGACGAAGAGCTCGGCATGGCTTGGATATGGGGCGACGTATGGGGCTAGGATGGCCACGAATGCCACGAATAAGACGACGCTCAGCCCGAGCACGGAAAGGTGATTCTTAGAGAACCTATACCAGCTTCTCCTGTAGTCGATGTCTAGTGGGTGTGGGAGCTTCAAAGAACGTTACTCACCTTTCTCCACCATCCGTATCCTAGGGTCCAAGTAAGCCACGATGACGTCTACGACTATGTTCGCGATGGCGAACACGATTCCAGTGATGAGCACTACGGAGACTATGGCGTTGAGGTCCTTCCTCAGCATGGCGTTTATGCCATACCTTGATAGTCCGGGCCAATTGAATATGAGCTCCACCAAGAAGGCGTTCGCTATCAGGGATGCCACATCTAAGGCCATTACGGAAACGGTGGGTATCAGGGACGGTTTGAGCAGATATTTCAGGGTGAGGAGCCTCTCCGGGACGCCGTGTGAGATACTGGCTAAGATGTAATCTTTGTTCAGGTTCTCAACTACGCTTGATCTGGTGATCCTGATCTCTTGCGCGATGGGGCCAAGGGCCAACGCTAAGGCTGGGAGGACCAAATGCCTTAAGGCATCAAAGAAGGCTTGAAGGTTCCCCGCCAGCAGAGAATCTACGGTGATGAAACCTGTAACACGAGGAGGCGCTTCTATCAAAGGGCTTAGCCTCCCTATGGTGGGGAGTATGTGTAACATGAAACCGAAGACCAGTACGAAGATGATTGCTACCACAAAAGATGGAACGGCGACCCCGATGTAAGAAAGGACCCTCACTGCATTATCGAACCAACTGTTCGCCTTTCTGCCAGCCAGCATCCCAACTGGGATGGAGATGGCTATATCGAGGATGGCAGCGAAGGTCACCAATTCCAGCGTGGCAGGCAAGAATTCGTAAATGTCGACCACCACGTCCCTGTAGGTGACTAGGGATTGACCCAAGCTTCCACTGATAGCGTCCCTTAACCAGTAGAAATACTGCATGTAAAGTGGATCATTGAGATGAAGCTGGTTTCTCAATTGTTGCACCGCCCATTCTGGTGCTTGAGGCCCTAAGGCTAATCGGGCGGGATCCCCGGGCAGGACCCTAGCGATTATGAAGATGAGGATTGAGAGGCCGAAGAGGACGAAGATCGTGTAGAACAACCTTCTCAAGATGTATGTACTCATCCTCAAGGGATGCCTTCCCCCTTCTCGCTAATCCATGAATAAAGAAGTCGGGAGGTTGATCCTTAATCAGCCTCCCGATGGGAATAGTGTCGCCTTCTTCGCTGAGTCAACGCCTATGAAACGGCAGTCAAAGTTGTAGCCCAAGACCGGGACGTTTTGCCCCTTCGCGGCATACCAGTCGATGTAACCAGAGTAGTACGCCCGCCTCTCGTTCTGATCGAAGACGAAGATGCTGGGGTACATGCTCATCAGGACCTGTTGGACTTGGTAGTATTTCTGGAATCTAGCGTTCCTATCTATTGTCGAAAGGGCGTCGGCTATCATGTTATCTATAGTACTGTTGAGCAACCATTCGTTCTGCTCCCAGGTCCCGGCTGACTTGGAGGTGTACCTAGAGGAAAGGAGGGAACCCGCTTCAGCGTAACTTGCTTCATCGAATATGGAAACGATGTTAGGGGCCGTGGAAAGGTTGCCCATCTCATCCACTACCCTTAACCAGGGAACCTTAACCACTTGGACGTTGATCCCTATTTCCTTCATGTTATTGGCAAAGAGTAGCGCTACCTTCTCTTCATCAGGGACCTCGGCTATCCAATGGTAGACTACGGTGACCTTATCCAACTGATTGGCATACTTTGACATGGCAAGGAACTGTCTCGCCTTGGTCAGGTCCCTAGTGTACTTCACTGCGTTGGGATCATGGCCAGGGAGGGCCGAAGGGACGGGTCCGGCGGCTTGAGGGCTTCCAGGAAAGATGCTCGTGATCACGGTCTGATAGTCGAAAGCATAAGTCATCGCTGCCCTGAAGGCCCAGTCATCCGTTGGGGGCATCTTTGTGTTCATCATAAGGTAGAACTCTGCAGAAGTGGGTATGCTTACGACTTCAACCCCTTTCAGGTTGCTCAATGAAGCCAAGCTCTCCGTGGACTGCCAACGGTCAGTTATGTCCAGCTGGCCTTGGCTCATCAACGTCCTAATGGTGGCCGCCTCGGTGGTGCCGAGGAATTTGACCGTGTCCGGTGCATCGCTCCTGATCTGCTGCCAGTAGCTGGGGTTCTTCTCCATCAAGAGGTATTCTTCTAGTTTCACGTCCTTAACCATGTAGGGCCCTGAACCCGCATCGTGTGTGACTAACCAGGCTGTCCCATAATCTCCATTGGCCCCATATGCGCCTTGCGTAGCGGTGTTCTTTTGAACTAGGGCTTGGTTTAGGATGTACACCCTAACCAAGGAGAGTAGGAAAGGACCGAACGGTTGCTTGAGGTTGATCACTACAGTGGTAGAGTCTGGGGCCGTGACGCTCGAAACGTAAGGTGTGAACAGATACGAGTAACCCTTGGCGATGGCCATCAGCCTGTTGAGAGAGTAGACCACATCGTTGGCCGTAAGAGTGGTTCCATCATGGAACTTTACGTCGTTCCTCAGCTTGAACGTATATGTTAGACCATCAGGGCTGACCGTCCAACTGGTCGCAACGTTGGGTTTCACGTCTCCAGTAGAAGTGGGGTAAACCAGAGTGTCATAGAGATTGACGAAGGCGGCCGAGCTGGCTTCGTCTGAGCCTATGGCGGGGTCCAGATTCGGCACATTGGCGAAGGATATGGTGAGGGCTGTTGGTTGCTTTGTGGTAGGCGCTGGGTTGAAGGCCACCCATGCGCCTGCGGCCACGATGATGAGTATGGCTACAACGATTATCAGCTGAGTTGTTCTTCGCATGGTCGCATCAGTCCTTAAGGTGCCGAGAGTAGACACGGAAGGCGCATATAAGTGTTCTTATTCATTATATTTGTCACGCTATCCGGCGAAGAAAGAACGCCTTGGCTCGATATCAGCCAGCTATATTTTAGTAATCGATAGATGACCGGCGGACGTAAGAGCATGTAATTATCCGAAACTATGAATGGCTTCTTTCCTGAATACACGGGTTGGGATGTGGACAGACAGCCGAACGTCACGACCAATGGAAGATCCCCTCGGGACGGACGTTGCCATGGTAAGGCATAGAAGACGTGCATAACAAAGCTACCGAATTATATTACTCCTCGGGAAGTATACGCCATCGCGGGCGTCATACGGCTCTATAGCTTCAAAGCTGCCGGTTCAACCTTGCAAGACCAAACTCCACCGTTGAGGACGAAGCTTCACCAAGAAGAAGACAGATAAACTACCAGAGGTTACCCACCGCCGTAGATGCTTCTCGATGTTAAGGATCTTACTGTTGAAGTGGAAGGGAAGGAAGTACTGCACAACGTCACCTTATCCATAGGTTTCGGTGAAGCGGCCCTTCTGATGGGTCCAAACGGCTCTGGCAAGTCCTCCCTCATCTACTCGATACTAGGGCATCCAAGATACGTAATAAGAAATGGATCCATACGCTTCGACGGAAGGGACATCACTTACATGCCTACAGAAGAACGGGCCCAGCTTGGCTTGGGCGTCTCCTTCCAGTTCCCCCCGAAGATTCGGGGTGTCACTTTGAGAAGCCTTGCTAGAATGCTGACGAGTGGTGGAGAGGAGGAAGTGGAGAAAGTCGCTTCCTTCTTGAATCTGACGAGCTTCTTGGATAGAGATGTACATGTGGGCTTCAGCGGTGGAGAGGTAAAGAGGGCAGAACTCTTCTTCTTGCTTCTGCAAAAACCCGCGCTTTCCCTCATAGATGAGCCAGATTCAGGGGTAGATGTCGAGAACATCGTAACAGTGGGAAGTGCCATCAATGAGCTCCTCGGCGCCACCTTGGTCAACGCGAGAGCAAGGCCATCCGCCCTCATCGTGACCCACACCGGGCACATATCGAGGTACGTGTTGACCCAAAGGACCTACCTGATGCAGAGGGGAACCATAATCTGTTACGGCGAGACGGAGGGGTTGGTAAACGATGTGTTGAGACATGGCTTCGATTGGTGTGCCCAATGCTATGGAAAAAGACAGGAAGGTATGTAGGGGGTCAGAGAAGAGCCATGAATCGCTTGGAGGAACTGCGTGCCAGAGCTCGCCGTTCTCTGGACGTAGAACCGGCTTACGGATCACATATCGACCTGCTCAGGTACATCCGACCTACCGAGGCGGCGGAATATGTAGACCGGCTCCAAGACCTGCCTGAGAGGGTAATAGAACAGATGGAAAGAGTGGGCATTGACCCGAGCGAAGAGAACAAGGCAGCGAGCTACGTCCAGTTGGATAACACTGTCTCGTACAGAAGGAAACTGCATCCGGACCTCGATCTGCTTACTCTAGAGGAAGCGCTACAGGACGAACATTTCATCAACGATTATTATTGGAATCTCATCGATGTGGGACAAGACAAATTCACGGCGGCTGCAATGTTGCATGGACGGGCGGGTTACGTCATCTTCACCAAGAAAGGGCAGAGGGTGGATCTTCCGGTGCAGACTTGCCTGTTCATGAAGTCTCCCGTTTCATTCCAGGCCCCTCACAACGTAGTCGTCGCCGAAGAGGGGTCAACCCTCCACGTCATAACAGGGTGTGGGATAATCCCTGAGTCAGTGGGATTGCACGTGGGCATCACCGAATTCTATGTCAAGAGTAATGCGATAGTAACATTCACCATGATACATGACTGGTCGCCTACGACAAACGTACGTCCGAGGACTGCCGCTGTAGTGGAAGAGGGTGGTGTATTCGTTTCGAATTATGTGAACCTCAGTTCGAAAGGTTTGGCAACCTTTCAATCTTATCCTTCAGTGCACCTCAAAGGGGACCGATCAAGGACATTCATGTCATCTATAGTATTGGGGAAGGCTACATCGAAAATAGATGTCGGTTCGTCTGTCTTAATGACAGGAGAAGGCACCAAGGCCGAAATAGTTTCGAAGGCCATTTCGAGCGACGCATCCGAAATAGTGGCCAGGGCTAAGATACTTGCGAGGTCTAAAGGAAGCAAAGGGCATGTGGAGTGCAGGGGGTTGATGCTCAGTGATACTTCTAGGATCTGGGCTGTGCCTGAATTGGACTCCACCTCAAAGGAGGTCGAGCTGACCCATGAAGCGGCTGTCGGGAAGCTAGCGGAAGAAGAAATCTTTTACCTCATGTCCAAAGGTCTAAAGAGGGATGAAGCCGTTTCAGTCCTTGTCAGAGGCTTCTTGGAAGTCAAGGCCCCCGAGCTACCGCCAATGCTAGAACGACAGATCAGGTTAGCGGCCGACCAGAGTGTCAAAGGGCTTTGAAGCCTTCCTCTCTCGTTATTGTGTCCAATGCTTCTGGGATCCTATTGACGATGTCATGAACTAAAGTCCTCGGAGTGGGTTTGCATATGAGGCCAGCCATCCTGTTCGCCTTGGTGGCACAGATGGCGGCCAAGATGGGGTCCATCCCTGAAGCCACCAGCCCAGCTAATGTTCCAGTCAACGTGTCTCCCGTCCCCCCTATAGGCTCTAGGGCCGGGACGTTGGGCTCATCGATGGAGAATAAGACCTGCCCCTCTTTAACCACGTAGTCTCGGACCCCCTTAACCACCAACATTCTCGGAACGTTCCTCGTAAGGTACGCCTGCCTTATCAGGTGAAGGACATCGGCGGTGTCTATCTCGAAAAGGTGCCTTTCTACGTAAGCTGGGTGCACCGCTTCAGGGTCGGCGAGAAAGGCCATTTCGCCCGGGTCTGGGGTCATGAAATCACAGAGGCTGGCTTCCCCCGAAGCCTTCAATGAGTACATCGAACCAGCATCGGCAATGATGAAGGGCTTCTTTGAAAGACCTTTAAGCCTCTGCGCAAGCCTGTTAGTGAGCGTTATGATGGGCATGATGTAATGTAAGACCAAGACATCGACGTTGAGTCGTTCTATCTCCTCGATGAGGTTGTTGTAGATGAGCCTGCTACCATCTGCTCTTCCGATATCACCCGCCGTCATAAGCTGCGGCGATTCCCTTATGCCCATGTGTTCCATGACCACCAGAGCGGTCGAGTAGACCACGGCTGTGCCCATGGTGCATGGCACGGAACGACCTTCCATGGTCAACGTCCTCCCGTCGAAAAGGGGGGAACCTAGAAAGAACGGTAGGCCTTTAATTGGAAGAGTTCCCGCGATAAGAAGTTTCAAGGGACCGCATAGCCTCCTCATAAGCCCTATCCAAGGAGTAAGCGCAGAGGGAATAACCCACATCTCTAGGTCTCTTAGCTTCGCGTAACTTTTTACCAACAAGCTCGACGAAGAGGTAAGGAACGTCCGGGCAACCTCCACCAGATATGTTCACTATGGTGCCATCCATCTTATCGATGGTAAGCTTCATGGAGCCGCACCTGAACATGATGGTATCTCCGAAGTCCGTGACCTTCACTGCGTCCATGATTTCTTTTTCGAACTTCTCAATAGAGATCACTTTTGTGTAACGGGCCCCGTTTTCTTTAAGGGTCCTTTCAACAGCAAGTCTCTCATTGATGTTGATTTCGACAGCCAGATCGCATCCACGGACGTAGTCCTTCGGTGGAATGACCACCTTCACTGAGAACCCGTTCTTCTTGAGGATAGACTCGGCCACAAATGCATCTCTAACATGATTGAAGAGAAGTAGACCTCTTTCCATCGCCACTTGGAGGATGAATCATGGATGCGTAATATTAAACTTGATGAATGGAGTAAAGCTCTATAAAAGTTAGATGAGAAGCTCTATAGATGTTAGATAGAACTTGAAGCCACATGAGAAGGCCGGATTTCGGGGAGATTGAACGAACGACTGGTTGATATTGGACGAATTATGCCTGAATTGGTGTCGTCCCACAAGCTTGTCTAGCCATAAGACGGATGCCTGACTCGCGTCCGCCGATCTAAAGTCGTACCGGAATGGTGTCGCCGTCCTCCCTTGTGCTGTGCGAACGTTCGCGAAAGGCTAGCGTCTTAGCGTCTCACTAGTATGCATATAACAGCATTCGTCAATGTTTCCTTGATTGACAGGTAGCCTATCGACGAACCACCTCTGAGGGGGTGTCATACGTATTTCGAGATATGGTACTTGAGTACATGCTCCTTGCCTAGGAGGCTTCTTGGTAACCTTTCACACAGGAGATGTCTTTGCCTTAGCCATCATGGGGGACGCATCCCGGTAGGAGATGTTAGGCCCATCGCAGCCTTCCATGGCAGCGTGGATCAGATGTCTGGAGGAAAGCTACTTACAATTGACGAGGACAGGTCTGGATCCTGTGGAGGCGGCCCTCCTTGTGGGAAGGCGGAGGTTACGGCGAGGGACCCGATCGGCTTTGTATCGAAGTCTGATTTGTGCCCCTGATCAGTGGGGAGTTTGATGGCATCGGGACAGCACAACGTGACCCCCTATTCATGACCGAGCGCATGCCGTCGTTACAGGGGACCGTGGACCACCAATTGTGGGGCGGCCCTAGCGTAGGGGGCATGAACTTCGGCTTAGTCGTATGTGGCGCCAAGATCTATCACTATGCCCTTCATTCATACTTGACCGCATGTAAATAACCTCATGTGGGAATCGCTGTTCCGAATGTCTTCAATATGAGACAGGGGGATATGTTGGACGCCCTACATCATTCGATTACGGAGGCTCCTTCTGGACGCCTCTGAGGAGACGACAGAGAATCGAGGGCTTTCGGGCCTGTAGAGCCCGCGATTGGTATAATGAGGTGGCATCTATCCCTGAATACCGAGCGGATAAGGCCGAACACGCAGTTCATAAAATCTGTTTGACGGCCCGAACGGTCCCGGACGATATCCTTCCGCGGGCGTTGCTTCCCGTTGATGCTAATTATGGAATTCTCTTCGTATCGGTCTGCATGCTTGACTTCGACCGTCGCCAGGATATTTCCTATTCAACTATTCCTGATATCTACTTGGTCTTGAACTGGTGAAGACTAGGCCTTTGGTCCCGGAAGTTGGAGAGGGAGGTCCTCCGATCTAGGCCAAAGTCTACGTCAAGGCGAGAAAATGAAACTCTGCCCAGAAGGATTTTCTTCGGCGAACCCACACCTTGGTTTGTCGCACATCTATTTGAACTTTGCAAGTCCAGAGACCGCACCCAGACAGAAGCCCAGAAGATTGTATGTATTGATGTGGCTTTGGGCGCGAGGCCGAGGCAACCTAGCTGTCTTCCGACGATTCACAGATCTCCGTTAGCTAATCGCCCTTAGGAAGATCATCTCAACCTAAGACTTGTGATCGAGGGAGATGGTCTCAGCTTAGGAAGCAAAGTGACCCATACTAGACGTTCATATGGAACTATGCAAAGACTTAAGCCTTAGGATGGGGAGCTGAACAAACCCCTTGATCGTAGAATTGCGATCTCTCAGAAAGAAGTTTGGGGATATCGTCGCCGTGGACGGAATAAGTTTTACGATCGAAGAAGGGGAAGTATTTGGTCTCTTGGGTCCTAATGGGGCTGGTAAGACTACGACGCTGCATATGCTGGCCACTCTCCTCAAGCCTTCTGGGGGGTCCGCCACCGTCAACGGCTACGACATTGTGAAAGAACCAGCAAGGGTGAGAGAAAGCATAGGAATGGTTTTCCAGGAACCCAGCTCCGACGACCTCCTTACGGGCTACGAGAACCTGAAGCTACACGCATTACTGTATGGCGTTCCTGCAGTGGTCCGCGAGCATAGGATAATTGAGGTTCTGAATTTGGTAGACCTTTGGGACAGAAAAGACGATCTGGTCAAGCATTATTCGGGTGGAATGAGGAGGCGCCTCGAGATCGCTCGAGGGCTATTACATAGGCCGAAGGTCCTCTTCCTAGATGAACCGACTTTGGGCCTAGATCCTCAAACAAGGGAGCACATATGGGAATACATCGAAAGGCTGGTTTCTGAGCGAAACCTTTCCGTTATCCTTACAACACACTATATGGACGAAGCGGACAGGCTCTGCGACAGGATCGCGATAGTAGACCACGGCAAGGTGGTAGTCTTAGATACGCCCAAGAGCCTCAAACTCTCCTTGGGGGGAGACATAGTCAGGCTTGAGATGAAAAACCCGAATCTGAGGCCGATCGAAGCGCTACCGTTCATCAAGAAGATCGAGGTGAAAGACTCGATCGTCATTCTGACGGTAGAAGATGCGGGTTCCCACATTCAGGAGGTCCTTTCCCTCGTAGGCAAGGTGGATAGGGTGGAGCTTCGTCCACCCTCTCTGAATGATGTCTTTATGCATTATACTGGACGAGAGTACAGAGAGGAGGGGGAGGAAGGGGGCTTCTGGGAGAGGGCAATGACGGCGAGTGGGAGAAGATGAGCGAACTATCGGGCCTGTACGCGCTCTGGGAAAGGGAATTGAAGATCTATTTGAGAGAACGCTCGAGGATAGTCGCTTCAGCGGTCAATCCTATACTTTGGTTGTTCGTCTTCGGGGCGGGTTTGGGCTCACAGGTCAGCGTGGAGGAGGTGAACTATCAAACCTTCATCTATCCCGGCATTGTCGTGATGACCGTCATATTCTCGTCCATCTTCTATGGAGCTTACGTCGTTTGGGATAAGAGGCTGGACTTCTTGAAAGAGGTTCTAGTGGCTCCTATAAGCAGGACAACGGCCTTCCTTGGAAAAGTGATGGGAGGTGTAACAGATGGAGTCATCCAGGCCACCATAATGCTGATCCTCGCTCCCCTCTTCGGTATAGGTGTGGGGGCGAGCTTGGCGTCCGTCTACGTGTTCCTGTTCATCTTGGAGATAGGTCTGGTGAGCGTTGGCCTAATAATAGGCTCCATGATGGAATCACCTGAGGGCTTCGGTCTGATAAGTAGTTTTGTTACGTTCCCCCTTTTCTTCCTTTCCGGGGCACTCTTCCCACTTGAAGGCCTTCCAGCTTGGCTTTCCGTCCTCTCCATCTTGGACCCCGTGAGCTATGGGGTGGATGCGATAAGGGGGCTGATGCTGGGGCGTTACACCTTTGGGTTGACTCTGGACTTCTTAGCCCTGTCCGTATTCGCATTAGCTATGATAGCCTTTGGCACTATCGCCTTCAAACGTATGAAGCTCTGATGGTTAAGAATAAACAGATTTCGTGATACGCTTTGCCTTCTCGAGACCTACGAGGCCAGCTAGCTTTCCCTCCGAAACGCCTTCCTCCCAAGACTTAAGGATGTCCATCACACTTTCCCTTAGCTCTGGACTCAGATCCTTGAGAGCCTCTTCGATGAACCTGGTCTTACCTTTCGTCAGGTCCTTCGGCCTCTCCATCGCCCCCAACGAAGCCACTTCCCAACTATTATTGTCATGGAAGTCATAAAAATATGTTGCCCAAACCATCACGTCGTCATGCATACAGATCCTTCTTAGGACTTGGGTAGGTATAATCTATACTTGTCATCTAGCTTCCAAACCGCACGTCCTCGGCGGCTTGGTCTGGTGGTGAAATGTGTCTGCCTAGAGGAGATCAGGTATGGCAGCTTCCTTTCCATGGCTTTGATGATTTCGTTACGCCGGCGCCTCGCGCTCAGGAATTGTGAATAGAATCTCGGATCCACCTTGAAGTCTCGGGAGAAGAGGTCCTTGAATAAGGGCTTATCGATGGGCTTTGCGGAGTCTTTATACACGTTAAGGGATATGTAGACATGCACCCGAAGCTCGTTGATATCCAACTCCTTCTTTAGGAAGTCGTAAAGGAAGGTCCCGTTATCTATGAACTCCCTTTCTAGATCGGCGAGGGTTTCATCGGGTGCTGCCTGCACCATCACATGGAAGTCAGTGAATATGATGGCCATGGCGTACAGCTGGAGCATGTAAGTAGGCCTGAACTCCTTCTTGTCCTCAACTATACACACTTCCAAGACCGGGACGGGTAGGTCACGGCGGAGGGTGAAGTAGACTACGTCGGGAAGACAACGCTGGCCGTAGTATCTTGAACAGGCCCTGGCTGTGAAGGGCACGTTGATGTCTCCTCTGCGAAGGCGCTCGACGAGTTCCGTAAGGCTGAAGATGACGCCTCGGGCCTTCTGTAGCATTTCATGGGCCTCGCGACCTAACTCCACCTCCTTGAAGTCCTTGCCGAGTTGACCATAAATTGAAGGAAGCTTCCTTTTGTAAACGAGCTGGAGAGTTATCAGGTCCAAGCGTTTCCTATCACCCCACATGGCGGAGGCTGGGATGCATTCACCATCTCTATAGCGCTGACATAGAATGCAGCTTTGTACCCATTTCGGAAACTTGGCCAATTTTTCTCACCACGTCATGCGGACACATTGTCGTCCGTTGGACATAGTCCGCTAATGAAGGCGACCGCGGGCAACTCAAGAAGGCCCGAAATCCACCCACAATATAATAGGTGCCCTTCGTCCCTTTAACAGTTGCGCATGCTGTCCTAGTCCAGTCTGGATCGTTGTCTCCTAAATGGCTTTAGGTATCGAAGCTTTACTGCTCATAGATTCAAGGCTTGGCCATACCTTTCTGAGAATGCTATGTCTGCCAATGGCTTTCTGTTCTTCCTTCCGACTATCTTTTTGGCTGGATATCCGAACCCTACTACGGCGGAAATGTGCATGTTCTTTGGAATGGCGAAGTCCTTGGCCATCGCTTCCCCGTTTACACCAGTATAGATACGGGATGTCACCCCCTCATTCCACGCGGCCAGTTGCATGCTCTGAACCGCCCTTCCCGCGTCCAACAGATGAAAATTATACTTGGGGTCTGTGAGGACTATCACGGCGAAGTCGGCGTTGGCCACCCAGCTACCTGTCGTGCTATCCGACGCAAGGCGTTTGAGATTCTCCTTGTCTTGGACCAAGATGAACCTCCAATGTTGGTAGTTGACGCCGCTTCCCGTCTGCCTAGCAGCCTCCAAGACCTTCCTTTTCACATCGGCGGGGACGGGCCTCTTTTCATATTCCTTTGATTCGAGCTTCGTGGTGATACGTTCGTATGTATCCATATACATCCACCTGTCATCGTCGATTACATAGATATTTATCTTCTTTCTCGAGCTGGTCGTCGACATAAGACTATGGTGGACCATCGCTTTGGTGTTTTTGGGTTTAGTTAATCCATTGGATTGATCCTCTTCCATCGTGTTTGTCTGAAGTTAGGACCGAGATCTGCCTTTGATGCCTTCCGCTGGTGTTGGACGCCTTAGTCTTGATGATGTCCTGCATATGGTGACGATTAATCACACCGTCGTGCTCTTCCGAAGTGTCGTCTATGCTTCTCCCTTGAGCTTCTTAACTATTTCTGCGACCTTGTCGTAGGTTACCCTATCCTCCTTCTCTATTTCCTCAAGGACCTTTGGGATCAATTCGGGAGATGCCCCAGCCATAATGGCAAGGTTGCGGGCATGAAGTTTCATGTGTCCTTTGCTTATCCCCTCCGAAGCGAGGGCTCTGAGAGCGGCCAAGTTCTGGGCTAGGCCTACAGATGCCATGACGCAAGCTAGCTCTTGGGCCGACCTGACACCCAGGATCTTGATGGCAGCTTTCGCCACGGGGTGGGTAGATGTGGCTCCTCCAAGTATCCCTGATGCTATAGGCAATTCGATGCTTCCTACCAAATCCCCTCTGTCATTTTTCTCGTACCTAGTTAAGGATGAGTAACGGCCACTTCTTGCTGCATATGCGTGAGCCCCCGCCTCTATCGCCCTCGTATCGTTGCCAGTAGCTAATGCCACCGCCGAAATCCCGTTCATTATTCCCTTGTTATGAGTGGTGCACCTATAAGGGTCGGCTTCGGCGAAGGCGTAAGCGTCGAGAATGCCTTCCACGACTTCGTCGCCGCCCAACGCTTCCTTATCGAATATGGCCCAAGAACGAGCGAGCCTTTTCGTGGCCAGGTTGGAAAGGATCCTCAACCTGACCCTTCCCTCCGCTAAGCTCTCTATGAACGGTGCCACCGTTTCCGCCATGGTATTCACGGTGTTGGCACCCATTGCATCTCTGCAGTCGACGGTCACCTCTGCGATGACCATTCGACCCCTCTGAGATTCGATGACTTTGGCGTCCAAGTCCACCGCCCCGCCCCCGACCTTTACGAGGGTCGGATTGGTATCATTACAGACCTGAAGTATCTTCTCGCGTTGGTCCAATATTCTCTGTGCTGCAGCGAAGGGGTCACAAACGCCTACGACCTGAACTTGGGCCACCATCAAGGGGCGAGTAGCAAGAGCTCGGAATCCACCCTTCGTCCTAGCCATCTTCGCGGCATTGCTCGCCGCAGCCACTACGCTGGGCTCCTCGATGGCCATTGGGACCGCATACTCCTTCCCGTTGATCAGGAAGTTCGTGGCTATGCCCAGGGGAACCTGTATGGCGCCTATTACGTTCTCGATCATCCTGTCCGCGACGTCTCTTGAGAGGCCATTCATTGAGTAGATGGCTTCCACTTCTTCGTCAGTGAGCCCCACGAACTCCTTTATCTTCTGGATGCGCTCAGCCATACTCAGCTTGTATAGGCCACTGAGGGAGGACATTGGAATGCTCCACTGATGTTCCAAAGGTGCCAGATAAATAAACGCTCTGTGACGACATGCATAGATACGACAATGAACAGACGAGGCGAAAAGGTTTAAATCGTCTCTCAAGGGAGGAGCACAGTCAAGACGGGCCGGTCGTCTAGTCTGGTCTTGGACGTCGCTCTGACGCGCACGTGAAGTGTGCAGGAGACGGCGAAAATCACAGGTTCGAATCCTGTCCGGCCCATTCAACTTGTCTGGATAAGCTTGACGCATCGAGTGACAGATCTTTGAGGCAAGACGGGAGATGGGCAGAACCGACTATGGATGCCGCGTGGAGCTCAAGGGTAGAACCGCTTTAACACATTGACTTCTACGAGGTCATGGCCATAGGTGGAATGATGACGATTCAGCAACTCAGCCTTCGAACAACAGAAATCGACTAGGCCTCTGCGACATTAAGCCCTATTAATAACATAAGATGCTTTACGGGGAGAATCTCTTGCTTGCTGGAAACGATAATAATCTGAGGGGAGATCTAGCGGTGGGGGGTTCATTGGCTTGGCGAAGGCGACGTCTAGAGTCGAGAAAAGTGAACGGTCAGGAATAATCAAAGAAGTAAAGGCGAGGCAAATCATAGATTCTAGAGGAAATCCCACCGTCGAAGTTGAAGCACGTACTTGGGGCGGGGCCTATGGTAGGGCCGCCGTCCCCTCGGGGGCCTCCACCGGATCTCATGAGGCGCTGGAGCTGAGAGATGGAGACATGAAGTTGTATCGAGGGAAGAGCGTGCTGAAAGCCGTACGTAACGTGAACGAGGAGATAGCACGGGCTATAGTAGGACGGTCCTGCCTCGACCAAGAAGACATAGATGAGACCATGATCGATCTAGACGGCACCTCGAACAAAAGAAGGCTGGGGGCCAATGCCATCTTGGGCGTCTCCATGGCCGTGGCGAAGGTGGCTGCGGTTCAAAGTGAAGTTCCACTTTACAGGTGGTTGTCTTCGAGGGAGAAGTACTCGCTGCCTTGGCCAATGATGAACGTAATCAACGGAGGAGCTCATGCAGGGACCCATCTGTCTGTCCAAGAATTCCTCTTGGAACCCGTAGGTGCAGATAGGTTTTCGGAATCGATTAGGGTGGGAGTGGAGATATACCACGTCCTGAGAGAGGTCTTGCGTGACCGATACGGTGTCACATCTACAAACGTGGGTGACGAGGGAGGATATGCCCCACCAATGGAGAAGGTAGAGCAGGCCCTAGATGCCTTGATGAAGGCCATATCGAAGGCGGGCTATGACGATTCGATGGTAAAAGTGGGCATAGATTCTGCCGCCACCAACTTCTATGATGAGAGGTCGAAGATGTATGAGATAGATGGAAGGAAGATGCCCACCGGGGAATTGGTAGATTATTATGTTGAACTGACCAACAGGTATCCTATATTGACTATAGAGGACCCATTCCATGAAGAGGATTTTGAGGGCTTTGCCATCATTACAGCGAAGGTCGGCCAAAAGGTGATGATCATAGGAGACGATGTCTACGTCACTAACCCACGTCGCATAGAAAGAGGAGTGAACATGCGTTGCACTAATTCCGTCCTTATAAAGCCTAACCAGATAGGCACGGTAACGGAGACGATCCGAGCTATCGAGTACTGTGACAAGGTGGGTATGAACACGGTGGTTTCACATAGGTCAGGCGAAACGGAGGACACGTTCATATCACACTTGGCAACGGCCGCTGGGAGCCGATTCATCAAGGCGGGGGCGCCGGCCCGCGGAGAAAGGGTAGCCAAGTACAATGAGTTAATGAGGATCGAAGAGGAACTATCGGCCGCCCGATGACGTTCTTTCTGTTTCCTCTACGCCATGCTAAGGCGTAGGAGAAGCATTCCCCCCATGGCTGATAGAAAAGCTGCATACCCGAAGGCCATGAAGGGGGAGGTGAAAGTCCAAAGGACGCCAACGGCCGTGCTAGAGATGAAATCTCCAATTCCGTTGATCGTGTGTAGCGCACCGAAACCGATGCCCTTCATTTCTGCCGGGAGGAAGTCGGCCGCGGCCGCCCGCTCTACGGTATCTGTAATAGCCGTGAAGAAGCCTGCGGACACAAATGTAATGATGAGGATAAGCATATCCCCTGTCAGGAAGGCGGTCAATAGGCATGTTACAGATGATATGAAATAACCTGACGCGAGCACCCTCCTCCTCCCCACCCTGTCGCTCAAGGCTCCCGCCGGGACAGAGCAAGCCGCATATACCAGATTAAGGAGAGTATAGAGCCCAACGGCGACCACAGCGGCCCGACCGGCGCCCAAGATGGGAGCGAGCACCTCCTGCGCCCTGAGGGTGAATAGGCTATTGGCGAAGTTGCCTAAGCCAAAGACCCCCACTGCCAAGAGGTACGACTTAAAAGGCTTCGGTAATGACCGAAGGGCACTCAAGTATCCAACTCTCGCCCGTAATTTGGTGTTCGTGCTCTTGGAGGCGCTACAAGCCTTGACTTCTTTGACAAAGAAAACCACTACCATGACCGCCGCGAGGCCAGGGATCAATGAAATCATGAAGACCTGTCGGTAACCAAGGTACGTTACCAACACCAAAGCGAGCCCTGGGCCGATCGTGGCCCCGATGGTGTCCATGGCCCTTTCGAACCCAAAAGCCTTCCCCATAGAGTCTTGTGTGGTCGATTCGGTCAAAAGGGCGTCTCTGGGTGGTCCGCGTGCGCCCCTTCCCGCCCATCCTAGCAACCTTAGGAGGAGCACTTGAACCCAGGAGGTGGTCAACCCGATGATCGGCATTGTTAACCCTGTCAACAAATAACCCAAATCTATTATCGGCTTCCTTCTTCCGATCCTGTCGCTCAGGTACCCAGAGAAGGACTTGATGAAACTGGAGGCGCCATCAGAGAGCCCCTCGATCAGCCCTAATACACCCGGGCCTGCTCCCAGCTCAAGGGTTATGAACAAGGGAAGCACCGCTGTAACCATTTCATGATTCGTGTCGCTGCACAGGCTAGTCAGCCCCAGAAAGAATACGTTATTGGAGAGCCACCGAGGTCTCATGTTGACACCGCAAGCATGGCGAGCATGTCCTTTGGATATCTTTAACTCTTCGTTAAGGCCGTCCATCAGAAGGCCTGTTTGAGCGGCACGTACACCATCTTTATATGTTGCCATAGCGAAGATGACCTACATCGATTCAAGAGGCCCATCGACGCTAACCTTTTATTCTCTCTTCTTGCCTTGTTTCCTTGTTACATATGTTGAAGGATGCCTTCTGGTGAGGGTTCCTTGGGTTTCGGACTTCAATTCCGCTGTATCCAAGGTTGCAACGATTGCTGTATGTGGAGGGGATACCAAAGGATCAGTGGATTCAATGCGGGTATGGAAACGAAGGACGAGATGGTCACATATGACAAGACGTTGGGCAAAGAGGGGGTCGTGGAAATAGAGGCTTGGGAACTACCCAAGGTCATCAAGCTTATCAGGAAAATGAGAAATAGAGTAGATGAAAACGGAAGGCCCATAGATTACAAGATACTTCCGGCCAGAGGAGTGAGCGCGAAAGGGAAAGAGGCGCCAGAGATCATCATATCCTACTGGCTTATGGGTAGGGATGAAAACGGGGATATCTGCCCTTTTCTAAGCACTACAACTGAGAATCAAAGGACGGTAGATGGCGCCCTAAGATGCCTGATCTACGAAGACAGGCCGCTTCGGTGCAGGGCGTACCCACTTCGTGAAGTGTTCGTTGACGGAAAGACTGGTATCAAGATGGCTTGGCTAGACGTGGGCTGCCAATGGGTAATAGAGAATCTGCTTGAAGGGAAAGATTGGTTGAAGAAGCCGTTTCCTTTACAAAGGGTTAGAGGTATAGACTATGGCGCAACGATAAGGCTTCAATCTAGAAGTGGGTTCGACGTTAATACGACTACTCTTTGGGCATACGCGACTGGCGTCTATGGGAAATCCGACCAGCCGCCGGAGGTTTACATAGGTTGGGTGAAGATAGGACAGGACTAGGGGGCACTTGCCCGCCTAGGTGGCTCTTCCTCTTGTTCTGGTCTAGTTATCTTCATCGTTAGCAGGTCTTCGGTCTACCTTAAGCTATTGAACCAAATGAATGTATCAAGTTCCGGTTATGCCTACTGCACAAAGATGGTCAGTTGAAGATGGACCGGGCGGGACTTGAACCCGCGGACTCTCGCTTGCGAAGCGAGCATTTTACCAACCTAAACTACCGGCCCACCCCACCGAGTTCCTATGTCGGAGAAGCCTATGATTTAAGTAGTTGTGCTATAGGTTCATGCGTGATGGTGTCCCTGGTGACTTGTGATGTAATTGGTTATCCGTCGACGACAGGAAACTTCCCAGCGGTGAGCGACGTGATCGTCATCCTCCCTCTAGTGGAGTCTTCCAGAGGGGTCCGTTCGCCCGTCGGCGGCCGTCGCTCCACACGCCTTTGGGTCCTGTAACGGGATCAGTGAACAGGTCATGTATTAACCTTTGATGCGCATGACCTTCCTCTTGCCCAATACTGACCAGTATTCCACTTCGACACCTGGTTGTAGCCTTTCCCTAATTTCGCTGTCGACCAACGATGTTTCGAACGTTTCGTAATTTTCCAAATCCATTATCTGCACTGACATCGGTGAGATGGATATTACTTGACCGCTTCTCTTGTCTATATTGGGGACGTCTATCCTGGAGGAAGAAGGACCCACATAACTTTTCTTCGACCCCGTAAAGATGCCTATGGCGGCCAGCCTGATCTTCGCGCTACCGTGTTTGCCGGGTTTGCTCTTGTCGGACTGTACCACCCTGCATGGTTCGTCGTCGAGGATGACATATGAGCCCTCCTTGATCTCTCCCAGGTCCGCTGGATGGCTCAACGTAACTCAGGGCTAAAGAGCTTTTCGGCCCTCATATAAGCTTTAGATGGGATGATGTCTAGGTTCTAAGCCTACGTATGAATACGATGCCACCTATCGAGACCACGACGGATGCTGCCATACCTCCCATCAGAAGGTAAAACGCAGAGTAATCGACATGCCATGTAGTTTCTATGATAAGGGGGGAATCAACTGTAACGGATGGGGCTAGGCGTAGTGAACCGTTGACCTTCCAACCCTCGAAGATATCGTAAGTCAGGAAGGAAGTCTCAACGCGGTCGGAGACCAACTCGAGCTTGAGGGTGGTCCCGGAATCATACCATCCAGGCTGCGTAATAGTGGGATGCACGGAGTCGATGGTGACTAGGTATTGATCTTTCCAGATCGCCGTATATGTTAACGGTGCAGTGACGTTGACGTCCCTGACGCTAGCGGGGTCACCATCGTTCCAAGAAACGAACACCCGTCTGCTGGAATTGTCAGGCATGATTGTGCATTCAGATATGCCGAACGTAGCTACACTCGATTCGTTTTGCCATCCCGACCCGAAGGTCGATGAGAGGGGAGATGTGACGTTCAGGTAGTACTGTCTCTGCCACATGGCCTTAAAGGTGTAAGCGCGCCGAACTACTAAGGAAATGGAGGGAGAAGTGGAGTGCTCTGGCCAATCTGTCTCCCAACCCACGAAAATCAAACGGGTCAAATTGTCATAACTAACCTCGGACGCCACCGATAGGAAGACCGTGGAATTCTCATCGTACCATCCCCCTCCGTTCGGGCCGCCGGCGATGGATGAAAGATTGATGTAATACTGGCTAACATAAGCGATTGTTATCACCCCGTTATCCGTTACATGGATGGCCCCGTCGGAAGCTAGGGTCCATCCATCCGTATCCGAGTTGAACTTGGGTGGCATGACCAACACGTCGCCTAAATTCTGCAAGCCAGAGTGTTTGAACCGAACCTGTGCCATTCTATCTGTTATGTAATATGGGAATGAGAAGGTATGGTCGGAATCTGGAGCGAACAGGAAGGTATGGTTGGCCGGGTAGGAAATGCCATCGACATAAATGGACACAGGAAGGTCGCTCCCCAACGAGCAGATCGTTACGTTGTAACCCAGTATCATGGTGAAGTTTATGGTGATACTGTCAGACCCGACGATGAAGAAAGATGGGTCGTCCTTGCTTGGATACATCGTAGTGGGAGGAATTACTTTAAACCTATATGCATCTCCAAAATTGAAGGGTAAGACGATGGTGGTCTGACCTAACTGATCGGTCATCCCGGAAGAGACCATTTCTCCATCTGAACCGAAGACCTCCACCGTGGCTCCTTGCACACGGCCTGAAGGGCCAGAGATGTTGAAGGTGACGTTGCCCCTAAGAATTGCCATTTGAGGGTCTCCATAAAGGACGGTCGCGATCAGTGGGCGAAGGCTGATGTACTCTGCGGGATTCGAGCTAAGATAGTTGCTACGAGCATAGGATAGGCTTTCCCCAATGTAATTTCCCCTATACCCTCCATTAAAGGTATGGTTATAGAAGGAGTCGATGAGATGGCCGATCAGTTCCTTAAACCAGTTCTCTGAAAAATAGGTGCTGCGTGTCTCAGCTATTATGGCCGCCGGGCCAGCCGTAGCCTTCATGATCGGAGACACTAGATCGGAGGTGGTGACGTTGAGCTGATAAGACACATAGATGGCCTTCCCGTTAGGGGAGAAGCCGTTGTCGAATACTATCTTGTACCCCAGCTCTTTTGGCGGGATGAAGGTCAGACTGAAGTTATATTGAAAACGGCCGTAGTCTACTACCAAGTTTCCCGAAGGGTCCTTGATATAAATGTCCATCCCGTCTGTAGCTTGGCTAGATATATTACCATTCAGATATAAGATGGAGCCGGGAATGGGGAACTGGACTATCCAGTAATAGCTTTCGTTAGGTGAGATCGTCTGAGACCACATTCCACGAGAGTTTTCGGTCGAGTTAGCCCACACCGTGCCATCTATGGCACCGCTCAGCCCCGAGGCCATCCATACGATGGACGGAAGGTCGCTGTTGATCAGAGCGGCGTCGTGATAGGAATAAAATGAAGAAGTCAGAGCATAATGGCCATTCGGGTTCTCGGGGTCGTATTCGGTTCCCCATAAGGAGTTTAGGATGCTACTTGCTCCGATGTTGACCAACGTCCTTCCTTGGTTAAGCGCATCGACTACAGAGGATTCATCAGGTGTCGATGTGAAGATAGAGGAGGTGTTCCAGGACTCGAAGTACCGTTGTCTAAGGAGCTCCAACTGCACACCATAGGAGAAGGCCGGAAGGCCGCCGTAGGAGTAAGTCATATTGATGCCTATCTGAAGAAGCGTGAGAGAAGAATTGGGCGACCTTTCGAATTTCACTATCCTTGAGACCATGTTCTGCATTCCGGACAGGTCATCTGCAGGTAATCTACCCAAGGAGACCTGCCTCATCACGTTCTGTAAGTTGGCGGTATTGGCGTCGTACCTGCCGGAGGTCGAGTTAAACCAGTCGTTATCTATGGTGGCATAATAGATGTCGGATGGAACGTACCCTTCATATGAAGATGGATAACCGAACCAGATAGCGTCGGAATCTCCTGTCGGATCAAAGATATATCTCATGGGTACGGTCTTGACACCCCCACCAAGTAGAACCCATCTCGTGCCCAACTCGTTATACGCATGAACGATAAATGTGCGTATCTTGGCCGCCAAGTCGGCGCCGGGATAGCTGGCTGCTATCTCCTCGGTTGTCACGAGTTGGGCCGTTACTCCGTTGGAGTTCTTCCAATCAACCAGCTGTTGAAGCGCAGGTTGCAGGGCTACCGAAGTGATTACTATATATGGAATGATCTGAGTTGCTCGTGTAGTAGTGGATGACGTAATGTTTACGCTGGCCAACGTGATGCTAGTTGCCAGCAAGCACACAGTAAAGGCCAACTTGTAATGTCGAACGCTTGGCATCGAAGGGGTGGAAACGAAACCGTAATTAAACCTTGGCAAGACAAACAAAATTGAGCAACTGAACAACCACTGAAACAATTCCAACATTATTGGCCCAGTCTTCCGTCAGCTACAAATGTTGCTAGAAAGTCTCCTGAAATATTGGCTTCCTAACCTCGACTCAACGTTCGGCGTAACGATCATGAGGGCGTTAAGAGGCCGTTCGGTTCATCCCCTGAGGACCACTTATGTGCTTGATCATGGCTTCCCTTTCATACCAACCATAAAAGCGCGGATGCTTTGACTTGCTTATCGAGTGCATCGAATAGCGTGTCCTGTCAAGACGATGCCTCACTATCAACTTCGCTGGATACGTACGACCAGTGCGAAGATTCTTGTTACGCCTAATAATGATCGTTCCTTGGCCGTTGCACCTTGGGCACGTGACGGAGGGGCCATATTCAAGTTCTTCTTGTATGTGTTTCCTCTTATAGGCTCTAGTTATCTCATACTGTCGATGCCTATACTCCGCGTTCGTGCTGCGGAGACGTCTCATTAAGTTTGCCATGTATCCAGGATGCGTAATCCTGAAAAGCTTCCCGGCGCACTTGGGCGAACAGACATCCGACCTGAGGTGAGGCCTCTTAGCCATAATGGGACCACCACATACCGTACAAGCGCCCAAGGTCGAAAGCGGGTCTCCGCTTGATTTGGATGATACCGTCGATGAAGCGAATGACGTAACATGTGGGTCTGACCTTCCTTGCGCTAGACCGTCCAGTCTAGCGGAAATGGCCTTTCCTTCTGATGTCAGGCGTCCTGTTGGGTGTCTCCCAGTCCTGTTCCCAACCAACCTGTCCCTTAGAATACATATGATCAACGAGACCGCCCTGGTGATCTTCAAGAGAGGAGAAGCCACATCTGCCATTTCCGGTTACGAGGGAGAACCGTATTTTTCCTCATTTTAGGAAATGGTATATAGATTTCCTGATACACATGTCAAACTGGACGGACAAAGATGAGTGCTTTTTCGATAGGCATGAAAACACGGAGGCCTGTATGCGTTTCGTGAAGTTGTAATCATCACGATCAGACGGCGCCACCTAGGACGCAATATGTTGCACTTTCTCCATGTCGATTAGAATAGATAGAAATTCAAAGATTGAGTTTGCCATGGGGTGTCAATTTGTGGCATCTCAGTCCTCTAGCAGACGAACCTAAAACTTAATTAATAATATTCTTCGGTGGATGGTTCGCCTGTGGCCGCCATCGTATAGTGGTAGTATCGGGGCCTGTGGCCCGGAAGAGGCAGATAGCCCTGGGCAAGGGTTCGATTCCCTTTGGCGGCCTCATCTAGCTTGCTTAGATCTACCCTGAAGTCGGAGAAAGGTCGTCCATCAACGAACGAAGGCGATGGACGGTGATGGCAACATATATGGGCGCGGGTCGGAGAAGTACAAATGGTTCGCATGTTTCCATGGGAGGCTGTGAAGGACGATATTCAGTGAGCCTCGTTACACTCTGTTAGGAGATATCCTATATGTGAAGGTAGGAGATGAGATCAGCCTAGAATGTAATCGCAGAGCTAGATATCTATTTGAAAAGATGAGGGGCATCGAAGGGATCACAGAAGCTACCGTCGCCTACGGAAGCTTGGCGTGTAAGCTAAACTTGGGGACTATCAGGCCTGAAGACGTAGTTAAAGAGATGAATCGGGCTTGGCGAGCTTATGCGGAGAAAGACGATTCGGGAAGGCTAATCCGCGTCCCTGCGTGCTATGAAGAGCCGTTCGCACTCGACCTCGATTGGATAGCCGTACGAAGCAAGTTATCCAAGGGAGAAGTCATACGGATTCATTCTCAGAAAGTATACACGTGTATGATGTTGGGATTCTCTCCCGGATTCGTATATCTAGATGATGTGGACCCCGTTATTGCTTGCCCCAGGCTGGAGACCCCAAGGTTGAAAGTTCCCTCTGGGTCCGTCGGGATAGGAGGGGAACAGACCGGGATTTATGGAGTTGAGGGCCCTGGTGGTTGGAGGATCGTCGGCAGAACCCCTCTCACTACGTTCAATCCATACGTCGATCCGCCTACACTTGTGGCCCCAGGAGATAAGGTAAAGTTTGAACCGATATCGACCAAGGAATTCGAATACATAAAGTCGAGCTTTCGGAAGCCTTCATTCGAACACAAGGGGATCCCGATCTTCGAAGTCCATCAGCCAGGGGTGCTGACCACAATTCAGGACAGAGGGAGGACCAATCATCGTCATTACGGTGTCCCGAGGTCGGGTGGGCTGGACCCACTATCTCAATCACAGGCAAATTACATAATTGGCAACACGGCAGAAGACCCAACGCTGGAGGTCATCGGAGGACACTTCAAAGCGGTGGCTTTGTCGGCATCAGTCGTATGCGTTACAGGTGCTAAAGTGGGGCTGACCCTGGATGGAAAGGTCATGCCTTCATACGAAGCGATATCGTTGGAAAGGGGGAATGAAATAGCCTTGGGGGGCCCATCGCAGGGGTTTATCAATTACATATCGGTGGCTGGAGGCTTCGAAGGAGAGTTCATCTTAGATAGTTATTCAACTTGCCTTAAAGGGGGTTTCGGAGGGTATGGGGGGAGGACGCTCAAGTCTGGTGACGTGTTATACGCATTAAGGCTTCCCGAGCAGGTGCAACCTATAACCGTAAGTGAAGGTCGAAGAGTGCAGCTCCCATCTAATGGTATCACCATGCAGGTCGTCCCAGGGAGCGTGGAGGGATACAGACAAACATGGCTTGACTTTATTTCCTCTAAGTTCTTGGTGACCTCCGCATCCGATAGGATGGGGTGCCGTCTACGCGGTACTTCTCGTCTTACAGCTGAGCAAGGTGCCCTATTGACGTATCCCACATACCCCGGGTACGTTCAGTTGCCTCCTGACGGAGATCCTATAGTGCTACAGCAGGACTGTCAAACGACAGGAGGATATATGCTGCTGGCTTATGTGCCCCCATATGAGATGTGTAAATTCTCCCAAGCGAAGCCGGGTGCTACAATAAGCTTCCGTGAAGTGGGTAGAGAGGAGGTCATAGAAGAGACAGTTCGTTTCGAAGAGACTCTGCGCAGTTACTTCTCAGTTCGCAACCCCTAAGGACGTACATTCCCGCATGCTTCCTCCTTTCATCCAAAGAATACGGTCTGTTAATCGATCGGTGAAACGACATGGCATTGATCATGACGGAAGGTAGTTCCGTTCGCTGATGATGCCTTCGCTTTCATCATAATTCAGCTCCTTACAGGCCCAAGATGAAGGCGGGCCTAAATTTCCGAAATCTGAGAGGCATCACAGGAGCACACCGACCACTATCGTATTGTAGCAAAGAAAGAGACATCCAACGGACGCTTGTATAGATAGCGGCAGTTCTATGAGATATTCATGTAGTTTAGAGGTAACGACTTATCCTTCATGGGGAGGCTTGGAGATCGTAGGTCAACGATCCCATTCTTTTCAGCCCATACTAACGTCATCGTTTCGAATATTCCGCAAGTCGGTGGCGGCGGAGAGTATCTTAAGGAAGTTGGAGCTTCCGCCTCGGATCCATCGGTCATCGCTTGTGGGCTGTGGCGCAAAGGATGCCCTGACGTTGAGTTGTAAGAATTCCTAAGGGATGTAATCGTCGTCCTGATAACTGTGGTTATTGCGTGACGTCTTAATAGGGGCACTAACGACGAATGCTGGTGTCCGACCGAGGGGGGTAGTCGACGCAGTACTTCGAAGCGGCGCAAGCGGGCCAACGAAGGACGGATGAAGCCCAAAGACTCCTGTCCAAATTCACTGGGTTCGCGAGAGGGGCCATCTTCTTGAAACGCGATATACGAAGTTTTGAGCCGGTAGGAGAAGAGAACTTCTACGCGGTCATAGAGATAAACCCCGGTACGGTTATGATCCTGCTGGTGGATGCAGAAGGCAACGCTAAGGCCATGTCCGCTTACATAGGGAAGATCCGGGCACGAACGATACTTGAACAGATGGAAGCTTCGGGCATCAAGAAGTACGAAGGTATTCTGAACTTCCCTCTCTAATCCTTCAAGATCGTCATGTAGCTGGCATAGCCAGTCTTGTCCAAGGCCTTTCGTATGGCATCGATGCTCACCTTTTGTGGATCATAGTCCACGAAGACTTTGTTGAGCATGATGGCTGTCTTGACGTCCTTGACCCCTTCTAGCTTGCCGACGTGCTTTTCTATGATGCGTGCACAGGTGGCGCAATCGACTTCTCTCACCATGAAAGTGACCCTTGCGCTCCTTTCGGACCTAGACATGGTTTATTACGCTCACACCTTATGATTGAGGCCAAGAAGCCAGCCAGAGAGTACGGTCTTTGCTAGACGATTGCTGGTTATGGCAACCTGCGCAGGCTTTACTACTCATCGATGATCCTCCAGCATCTTTGCGATAACTCGTCTTACAGATCTTTCTATCAGGTCCGCACATTGCTTGTAGCTGACGTCGTTAGTCGAAGGATCTGGGATGTCTTCATCGAAACCATTTGCGAACTCGTTTAAAGTGAATGTGTGGCCCGCCATGAACGGATAATCCCTAAGTATCCTCTCTTTCTGCTTCTTCGTCATTGTCAGAATTATTCCGCCTTCTGCTAGACTGAGCGTAAACCTCTTCGACCTGTGGGTGGAAACATCAACCCCCCTAGCTCGCATCGTTTCTAGGGCTTCTTCGACTGGAGGCATTCCATCTGAGGCGTCAAGACCAGCGGAGTTGACGGAAAAGGCAGTGACTCCCAGCTCTGAAAGCGTCTTCTTAGCTATCGCTTCAGCCATGGGGCTTCTACATGTGTTTGCAGAACAGACGAAAACAACCTTCGACGTAGAATTCATTTGAACGATCGCCCATAGAGGATGCTCACGAACAATGTATAACGGTTTGCGCCGAATTGTGTACACCCGCGCATTCCCCTTTATTGAATTACTTCGTACTTATCTAGACAGAATTGGAAGATGATTGATGAGAATCGCGTTCCCATCAAATGTTTGTATTCTGTAGTTATTCCTTCGATCGACTTTATTACATGGGCTTGGTGGCACGCGCAGATTGGAGCTTGCGAAGACGGACTCAGACATAGACTTATTAAATGAGGTAAGAATACTGAACCGTGTCGTCGCTCGGCTGCATTATAAACGTTCTCGACTTTGAACATCCTCATGTAAGGTCTCTATATGAAGAAGGGCTTTGGGGCTTCCCAGATACACGAAAGGGTTTGAACCGCAAGAGGTGGAGAGCATTGAGGGAAGGGACACCGATATTTCTCTATGGTCATTATAGGGGGAGAAGGGGCATATTCTTGAAGGGTGAGCTCGTAGGAGCCCCCTTTGAGGATGGTAAGCCCGTTCATTATTGGATACAGAACCCGACCGGTTATCCTCTAAAAATAAGGTTGAGGCTGGATGGAGAGACGGATCCTTCTAAAGTTGCGCCTCTGGAGAAAGGGGAACTGGCCCTGGCGTTTGGGATCCCCCTTTTTAAGCCTCAAATGGAACGCTGGTCATTAGTGGTCTTCGGCGATGACGTTGTCGGTGCGACATATCCATACTTCAGATTCGAGAGATTAGTGGCCGAATTCATGCTAAGAAATAGATGCAAGATTGATGAAGTGAAGCCCGACCATGAAGACATAAAGAAGGCCATCCATCAGATGGGTTTGATACAGGCTAAGGTCAGTGAAATGGAAGCGTCGCTTGATGGCTACAGACTGGATGTGGTTTGGAAGCGTGTGCAGAGGGGGGTGCCTTATATTGCATTCGAGGTTCAGGTGGGCGGGAGTCTCAACGATGCTCTAACCAAGCTCAAACACGCCTTCGATATGTGGAACTCCAGGCCAGTGTTGGTTACCACGGAAGTCGATGCCGAGAGGGCCAAAGAAATCGTCTCTGGCTCCTTCCACGAGATAATGAACGAAATCAGGATAGTTGACTGGAGAGACATTAAGAAGGCCTATGACCTAAAGTCCCAATACAAGAACTTCGAGTCGAAGCTAGGTTTGATATGAGTTCGACGTTATGAACTTACCTCAAGAAGTACGATCAGAACCATCAGCGGCCGTATTATCAAGCATTCCGACATCATGGTCGATCGTTCTGATGACATTCCTTTAGGATAGACGAAGCCTCGGCCAGAACCGATGAAGATCTCAATCGGGGACGTCGAAGTAAGTCGGTCTATTCGCTAAAAGACATTCAAGCTGTCTGGTGTTCGTACTTAAGTGTCTTGATTATTGGAAGTCTGATATAACGTCAACCGCTCTACATTTCTGCGACGGTGGCCGATAATGGCTTTGAGGACGACGGTAAGATGTAAGTTATACGTCCAAGTTGTACACTAGCTTACAACAGGGATGAGAAGGCATACGCCGTGTATAGGAAATTGCGCCCTCATGTGTCGCTCCTTTTGATGGACGCGTTGGACGGTTAGTGACGGCGGGCTGAACTGGTCGGTCCTTGCGAACCTTCCAGCGTACACCCCCGTCCTATCAACCCGATCTTCTATCGGAGTCCTTCTCCGCCCCCAACCCCCTTCTTGCGAAGAGAATTGGAAGGCGGACGGCTGTCTCTTCTCGGGAGAGGCTTCCCCCTTAGATGCTTTCAGGGGTTATCCTCAACGGCTTAGCTGCCCGGCAGTGCCCTGTCGGACAACCGGTACACCAGAGGCCGCGTTGCCCTGTTCCTCTCGTACTGAGGGCAACCTCCCCTCAGACAACCTCCGCCCCCATCAGGTAGAGACCGACCTGTCTCACGACGGTCTAAACCCAGCTCACGTTCCCCTTTAATGGGCGAGCAGCCCCACCCTTGGCCCCTGCTGCAGGACCGGGATGGGAAGAGCCGACATCGCAACTGTACCCACCGTTTCCGGTGGAGTTAGACTATGTCTTCACCCTTCCTAGCGCGAGAAGGGGTCGGCGTATGATGGCAGTACTGAGCTGCCATCTCATCAGGAGTTTTCTCCTTCAGTCGTTACGGGGTCATGACGGACATCATCTTTCTGAACGAGTGAGATCTTGTTCGATGAATCGTGTGAGTGAATGCGTTTGTACATCATCCTACACACCTTATGTTCAAAAAGCGCTATTGGTCCATCAGACTTCCCACGGCGTTACCCTATCTCTTCTTCCCCAGAGGTTGAAGGGCTTCGCCGTTATAAGCCGATGCTATGACCCACATTACTGCGGTCATACCCCAAACTTGAGGTACCAAACCGCGGGGTCGATAGGAGCTCTCGCCCGCGACGAGCCTGTTATCCCTAGGGTAACTTTTCTGTCGTCTCCAGCCCCCAGTAGTGGGGACATGGAGGTTCGCTAGGCCCGGCTTTCGCCTCTGGATCCGATGCTTTTAGGGATCCAGTCAGGCCGGCTTTTGGCCTTGCCCTCTATGGCGGGGTTCTGACCCGCCTGAGCCGACCTTTGGGCCCCCTTGATATCTTTTCGAGGGGGTGCCGCCCCAGCCGAACTGCCCACCTGCCGTTGTCCTATGGCATCGCCATAGTTAGCGACGCAGTCGTGGAAGGCTGGTGTTACATTGGTGCCTCCAACGTCCCCGAAAGGACGTCCTCGACGGCTCCCAGCTACGCTCTGCATCTGCGGCCGCATCGCAGCAACAAGCTGCAGTAAAGCTCCACAGGGTCTTCTCTCCCCGATGGGGGTTGATGGACTGTTCGTCCACCTTACGTGGGTTCGCCGGGTTACAGGCGGGGACAGCGGGGCCCTCGTTGGTCCATTCATGCACGTCGGAACTTACCCGACAAGGCATTTGGCTACCTTAAGAGAGTCAGAGTTACTCCCGGCGTTAAGCGGCCCTTAGCCCGGTTGGACCCGGGTTTTAGGTACCGCCACTGGCCAGGATTCAATGGCTATACACACCCTTTCGGGCTTGCAGCCATCTGTGTTTTTATTAAACAGTCGGGACCCCCTAGTCACTGCGACCTGCGGCTCCATCTCATCGATAAAGCCGCAGGCACCCCTTATACCGAAGGTACGGGGCTAGTTTGCCGAGTTCCCTCGCCTATGGTATACCCGATACGCCTTAGGCTTCTCACCTAGGGGCACCAGTGTCGGTTCTCGGTACGGTCTTAGAAACTCCTCTTCGACCTTGTTTTCAATGTCCCCTGGAATCGGGAGTACCCACCTAAGCGGCAGGCTATTCTCGCCTCGATGTGGTTCTCGTCATTACGACACTCCCCACACCTCGGACGATTAAACAGGGCGACGGCCCTGCACCCCCTGTCCGGAGGCAGCAAGGTCGAATGTGTCTTGCGACGCGGAGCCTCTAAGGCACTTGAATGTTAACAAGTTTCCCTCTTCGCGTATGACCCTTTCGGGCTACGCTTAGGACCGGCTAACTCCTGGCTGACGACGCATTGCCAGGAAAACCTTGCCCTTTCGGCGGCTGGGATTCTCACCCAGCTTCGCTGCTACTACCGCCAGGATCTGCACTTGTAATCGGTCCACAGGACTTCACAGCCCTGCTTCCCCCCGATCACAACGCCCACCTACCACACGCTTCTAAGGAAGCGGTCCAGAGTATCGGCGAATGGCTTGAGCCCCGTCCATCTTCGAGGCCTCCATGCTCGGCAGGTGTGCTGTTACGCACTCTTTGAAGGATGGCTGCTTCTAAGCCTACCTCCCTGCTGTCTTGGCACGGGGACGCTCTTTAGCTTGACACTTAGCCATTACTTCGGGGCCTTAACTCTAGTCTGGGTTAACCCCCTCTCGGTTATGAGGCTTACCCCACATAAACCCACCTCCGAGCTTCTACTGAGCCCGCTCCTTCGGAGTTCGAATGAGAAGTGGATCCTTTCGGATCCTTGCTTCTCTATCGGTGCTCTACAGAGCAGGCGACATCCGCTCAGGAATGGCTGAGACCATCTTCGGTGGGAACTAGCTATCACCAGGCTAGATTGGCTTTTGGCCCCTTGTCTCGAGTTTGGGGAGGGAATTGCACGTCACCACCCTTTCGGACCTCCACCAGGCTTTCGCCCGGCTTCATCCTACTCAAGACAAGATCGCCTGGTTTCTAGTCTTTCCCCCATGACTCAAGGGCCCTATTGGGACCCCTTCCCTCACATCTTTCGATGCTGCGGAACTTCGGTTTCCCTTCGCCTACGGGCTTCTAACCCTTAAGCTCGCCATGAAGGAAAACTCCCTGGCCCGTGTTTCTAGACGGAACACGTCACCTTGGACTTTCATCCCAAGCATGACCCTTGCGGACCAAACTTGGAATTCAAGTCCTTTCAGGCGACGTACGTCTGTAACCGCCTGGTTTCAGGCTCTTTTCACCCCCCTTCCGGGGTTCTTTTCAGCTTTCTCTCACGATACTATTGCGCTATCGGTCTTGAGGTGTATTTAGCCTTGGAGGCTGCTTTCCCCCATCTTCCCTAGCCACTGCCAAGGCCAGGTACTCTTCTCGACAGCGATGGCCTTCTCCCCTTTCGTCTACTGGGGTGTCACCATCTACGCCGGGTCGTTCCAGACCACTTCGACTAGAAGAAAAGGTCATCATATGCTGTCGAGCACACTACATCTCCACCACATCACTGCGGCGGATTCGGTTTGGGCTTTCCCCTTTTCGATCGCCTCTACTAGGGGGATCTCATTTGATTTCTCCTCCACGTGGTACTCAGATGCTTCCTTTCCCACGGTTCGCTATCCCAACCTTCAGGAAGGGATAGTGAAGGGATTGCTCCCCTCACGTGAAGTCACATTCGGGCATCCCCGGATCGAAGACTGCATGCGTCTCCCCGAGGCTTATCGCAGCTTGCCACGCCCTTCATCGCCACTCAAGCCTAGCCATCCACCAGACGGCGTCGTTGCGCCCATCGGGAGCGATACATTAAGGCTTGCGCGTTCCTATACACGGCGTTAATCGCGGACGGAGATCAGATGCCTTCCGCTGCGCCCTTCACCCGACACCTACGATGTCGAGTTGCATCCAACGTAAGCAACCGAGTTGCACGCCACATTTCGCAGCCAGTAACGTCGTATTCTCCTGTCTGTATCTTAGGAGGTGATCCGGCCGCACGTTCCCGTACGGCCACCTTGTTACGACTTTTCCCCCCTTACCGACCCAGGATTCGATGCCGCCAAGACGACGCCACCTCGTCCTGAGCCAACTCGGGTGGAACGACGGGCGGTGTGTGCAAGGAGCAGGGACGTATTCACCGCGCGGTGTTGACGCGCGATTACTAGGGATTCCAGATTCATGAGGGCGGGTTGCAGCCCTCAATCATAACTGGGATAGGTTTTGAAGGATTGCCTTCCTCTTTCGAGGTCGGAACCCGTTGTACCTATCATTGCAGCCCGCGTGTGGCCCAAGGGTTTCGGGGCATACTGACCTGCCGTGGCCCCCTCCTTCCTCCACCTTAGCGGTAGCGGTCCCTCCAATTAGCCCCACCATCCTTTCGGGTGTTGGTAGCAACTGGAGGCAGGGGTCTCGCTCGTTTCCTGACTTAACAGGACGCCTCACGGCACGAGCTGGCGACGGCCATGCACCTCCTCTCAGCTTGTCTGGTAATGTCTTTAGCATGACCTTCATTCTGCTGTCACCCTTGGTAAGGTTCCCGGCGTTGACTCCAATTGAACCGCAGGCTTCACCCCTTGTGGTGCTCCCCCGCCAATTCCTTTAAGTTTCAACCTTGCGGTCGTACTCCCCAGGCGGCAGGCTTATCGGCTTCCCTGCGGCACTAGGGAGGCCCGTAGCCTCCCTATCACCTAGCCTGCATCGTTTACAGCTGGGACTACCCGGGTATCTAATCCGGTTCGCTCCCCCAGCTTTCATCCCTCACCGTCGGGCGCGTTCTAGCGGACCGCCTTCGCCACTGGTGGTCTTCCATAGATCAAAGGATTTTACCCCTACCTATGGAGTACCGTCCGCCTCTCCCGCCCCCTAGCTCCGCGGTATCCCCTGCATTCCAACGGTTGGGCCGTTGGATTTAACAAGAGACCAACGAAGCCGGCTACGGATGCTTTAGGCCCAATAATCGTCCTGACCACTCGGGGAGCTGGTATTACCGCGGCGGCTGACACCAGGCTTGCCCTCCCCTTATTCCTCAGGCTATTTAGACCTGAGAAAAGCCACCCTCAGCGGATGGCACTCGGTATGGCCTTATCGCACTTTCGTGCAGTGTAAAGGTTTCGCGCCTGCTGCGCCCCGTAGGGCCTGGACCCTTGTCTCAGTGTCCATCTCCGGGCCCCTCCTCTCAGAGCCCGCACCGGTTATAGGCTTGGTGGGCCACTACCCCACCAACAACCTGATCGGCCGCAGTCCCATCTTGAAGCGACTGAATGGGCGTGCCCATCCAGCCCTTTCGGCTTAGAGCCATTCCAGAACTCCGAGCCTGCCACGGATTAGCCCCAGTTTCCCGGGATTGTCCGTGTCTTCAAGGTAGGTTGACTACGTGTTACTGAGCCGTGTGCCACGCCTTCCACAGCCGGAAGACGTTCGACTCGCATGGCTTAATCCCATACCGATAGCAGTCAGGTCCGGCAGGATCAACCGGATTCGGGAGAACGACGCTACTGGCTTTTGCGAGAGGCACGCAACTCAATTGCTCAGATTCAATCCCTATCAGGGTTGAACCCTCATCATGTACGCACATCAGGAGGTTGTCGTTTCACAGTCGGGCTAGACCCGCCTCGGCGACAACGCCGCCATTACAATGTGCAAAACATAAGCCATAGTCTAGCCCGATATAAGCTTTTATCGGGTTGCTGGCGCTGAGAATTACAACATATGTTGTAAGGTCCTAGGTCAACCGCTAGTACTTGTTATATTCTCATAACTACATTGCCGAGGCTATCAAAAAAATGAACGAAAAACTCTGATTCGTCTCGGGTCACCACGTATCTGTCCAGTCGGCCATGCCTAAGGACTTGTCACTAGGTATGATAGGACGTGCAGCACCGCGGCGGAGTATTGGCTATATAATCCAAGTTGATTTCTGTTGTTGTTATTATTGCAACATTCGTCCTAACTGCCAAATTTCTGGCGAAGTCTCTTAGATCTGTGGTTGGCGCTGTCACATATCGTAATAATGATAACTGCCGAACGAGGGTTGTTCCATTTATCTATACCAACCGACCAACGGGGGTAGTATTTACGTGGTCAACTTATTTATATGTCGTTCTTAGAGAACCGTTCTGAGAGCTGCCATGGAAGAAGGATCCACAGACGACCGCCTCGCCCAACTAAGGTCCGCGATTGAAAGGGCAAAAGAAGGAGGTGGTATGGAAGAGATCGATAAACAACATCGTAGAAACAAGCTAACGGCCCGTGAACGAGTTGACCTCTTATTGGATCCTCGGTCGTTCCTAGAGTTTGGCATGTTCGCGCAACATCATGTAGTAGATTTCGGCATGGCTGAGAAAAAAGCCTTTGGGGATGGTGTAGTCACGGGCGTAGGGAAGTGTAATGGAAGGGACATCGTCGTAGTGGCGCAAGATTTCACCTTCTTGGGCGGATCGTTGGGTTTAGTGCATGCCATGAAGGCCGCAAACGCGATCGAGAATGCGATGAAACTGGGCTTTCCAGTGGTGTTCATGAACGATTCGGGTGGAGCGAGGATACAGGAGGGAGTAGACGCCCTAAGAGGTTACGGTGACATCTTTTATATGAATACTAAAGCGTCCGGTGTGGTGCCACAAATAGCGGTGATCATGGGTCCCTGCGCTGGAGGCGCCGTTTATTCTCCAGCTCTCATGGACTTCGTCGTAATCGTGAGAGGAACGGGTTTCATGTTCATCACCGGGCCGAGAGTGGTCAAGACGACGACCGGGGAGGACACCGACGAACAGAAGCTTGGGGGTGCTGATGTACATTTTGCGAAGAGCGGAGTGGCGGACTTCGTCGCCGAAGACGATAGAGACGCCATTAGGATAGTGAAGAAATTGCTAAGTTACCTACCTCAAAACAACCTGCAGGATCCGCCTTACGTCAAGCCGGAAGACGAACCAGATCGGCAGTCGCTAGAATTGAACACGATCGTGCCAGAAGACCCACACAAGGCCTTCGATATGCATAAAGTCATCATGGCTATATTTGATGTGGGTAGCTTCTTCGAGGTGAAACAAGGCTGGGCCAAGAACGTCATAACGGGATTCGCTAGGCTCAACGGTCACGTCATAGGTGTAGTGGCCAACCAGCCAAATTGGGTGGCGGGAGTTCTGGACATCGACGCATCCGATAAGATCTCACGCTTCGTGATGTTTTGTGATGTCTTCAATATCCCGTTGGTTACCTTGGTAGACGTGCCCGGTTTCATGCCAGGTGTACGTCAAGAACACGGCGGTATAATTAGGCATGGTGCCAAGATCCTATACGCATATTGTAGAGCCACAGTCCCTAAGCTTACCTTAGAGATCAGGAAGGCATATGGAGGGGCTTACATCGCCATGAGCAGCAAGCATTTAGGTGCGGATTTCGTGGCTGCATGGCCCACTGCAGAAATAGCCGTAATGGGTGCGGAGGGCGCCGCAGAGATATTAGTCCGGAAGGAACTCGCTAACGCAAAGTCCCCTGACGAAAGGGACAAGATCATCAAGGAATTCGTTGAGGATTATAGAAGGCGTTTCGCTAACCCTTACTATGCAGCATCGAAGAATTACGTAGACCAGATCGTGGAACCGGCTGAGACGAGAATGGTGTTGGTGAAGGCATTGGAATCATTATTACCTAGGCGCACTCGCATGATAGGTGACCCTTCTAAGAAACACGGAAACGTCCCCGTCTAGTGATAGATGGTATGAATGACGTCGTTGAGACTTGTTGATGAGGAGCGCCGGGGATGGGACTCGAACCCATGAGGGCCTTGTAGGCCCATCAGCTTACCAGCCCTTTCTTGAGATCTCGAGGCTGACGCGTTGTATGGCGGCCGAAGGCCGAAGCCACTCCGCCACCCCGGCAGCTTCAGAGGTAGCTAGAAGGGCGTGTTTATTTAAGGGCTATGGGCGAAAGGCCATATTTGCTGAAGCTCGGCGGTTTGAGGATGAAATGGGGCTCCGGTCTGGGGTGGGCTATGATACAAGCCCACGGAGGGGCACTTTCTGATAGGAGCAGAGCGAAAGTGGATTCATGAACTTGTGAGGAAGCTGTATGAATGGTTCGGTGCCTTCGATGACGACTCCCGGTACGGGCTCCGCATCGTAGAAGCCTTTGGGCCATTTCCTTTTCAGTTCATGAAAGACAGATAAAGGAAGACGAAAGGGTTAGGCCGTCGTCTATGTCTTTTAACCGCGGGCCGTTCGCCTTTAGGAAAATCAGCCAAGATTATATGAACGAAAAATAAGTCGAGCCCAGGAGAGGCCCTCCTTTGCAATCTGAAGGCCCTTATGTAGATGAACGATTCCTGAAAGGGAAAGGATATGATGTCTTTAACGGAAACGAACTGATAGTTAAGGGGGCTTTGGAGGCCGGGATCACCATCGCCTCCGGGTACATGGGCTCGCCTTTGGCAGAGTTCTTCACCTTCGCCGAGAACTACAGGGAATGGTTGAAGGCTAGGGGTTTCTTTTGGGGGGCCGCTAAGAATGAGGCTGAAGGTGCGGCCAGACTGAATGGAGCTAGGGTTGCGGGTAGGGACGCCATGGCCGTGATGAAGAGCGTCGGTTTGAACGTGGCTTCCGATCCCCTTGAGATTTCGAACTATCAGGCAGCGGCTACAAGCGGATGGGGAGGGATAGTGGTGGTGGGGGACGATCCTCATGCATCAAGCACACAGGTAGCATCGAGTTCCCGTCTCCTCTTGCGCAAGCTGAAGATGCCGATCCTCGAGCCGAGCACCCCTCAAGAAGTAAAGGACTTCATCGGAGCCGCCTTGGAGCTCTCTAGAGCCTCACAGCTGATCGTGGGGTATCTGATCCAGACCTACCAAGCGGACGGGGTCGGGTGCGTCGAGCTTTACGAGAATAAGTACCCCGCTCTCGGCGAAGAGCGAATAGATATAGATAGGATAGATCAGATGAAGGGAACGAGCCTCCCACCCGTTACAGCGGAGCTGGAGAAAGACATCATCCTGAGGCGGATGCCCCAAGCGGTAAGATACGCCCGCGAAAGGGGCCTTAATATGGTGCTCCATGGTGACTCCCAGGAAAAGAGAAGGGAAGTGGGGTTTGTAACTTCTGGCCTAGCCTTCAACTACCTAGAGCATGCACTACACATCCTAGGGTTGGATGGGCGCTTTCCCATATTGAAACTTGGGATGGTCTATCCAATAGATGAAGAGGTTGTGAAGTCGTTCGCTAGGTCGGTGAATGCCATCTACGTGTTGGAGGAGAAGGAGCCCTTCATAGAGTCAGATGTGTGTTATGTCCTCAAAAACGCTTACCAAGAAGGGGAGATCGAATATGTAGAAGTGTGGGGAAAGAAATTCCCCGAGAGATGGGCAGGCTTCCCAGAATATGGGGGATTGGATCCCACGATGGTGATGGAAAGGGTTGGGAGGGTAGTGTTACGGCTGCCGATATCGTCATGGTAGAAGAAAGAGAAAAGGTCTTGCGAGAGCTCGTTCGGGTCAAAGAAGCTAACGGGCTTTTTGAAATCCCAAAGAGGCTCCCCGGTTTCTGCTCCGGATGCCCGCACAGAGGAACGGATAGCATAATAAAGTATCTGAGAAAGGAAAGCAAAGCGAATGATTTCCTCACCATCCCCGATATCGGTTGCTATTCGATGTCGGCTTTCACTCCTTGGAGAGAGTCCCACGCATTTAACGCTATGGGACACGCCGGCGCTTCTGCCGACGCCATGGAAGGCGTCAAGAACAAGAAGATCGTCCTGATAGGAGATGGAACGTTCGATCATGGCGGGAAGAATTCCATCCAAGAGGCGATAGAGAATAATCGTGATAGGATAACCATTCTGATGGATAACAAATGTGTGGCGATGACCGGGCATCAGAGATCTCTAACTACGGAGTACCTAGGCAAGGATAGAATCGTAGCAAACAGGCTTGAACCGATCATAAAGGGGATGGCGGCTGGACGGAAGGCTTACGTGAAGACGATCAACCCGGATGATAGACGCGGTTACATCAAAGAGATGAAAAAGGCCCTGGCCGGGATTGGTCCAACCATTCTGATATCCGAAAAGGAATGTGGGATAACCAAGGAAAGGAGGCGGAGGATGAACGGGGTGGGGGCTAAGAGCGAATTCATCAACATCGCCTCTGAGGTCTGCGAAAACTGCAGGGAATGCACCATGAATACGGGATGCCCAGGGCTTACATTAGTTTCAACCCCTTATGGCCAAAAGGTTGCGATAGATATGTCGATATGCACTGAAGACGCATATTGCGCTAAGATCGAAGCTTGTCCCTCATTTGAGAAGGTGATCGTCAACTATGCGGGGGGGAGGCCGAAGGAGAGGGTTGAGGATCCGGTCCTAGAGGAGATCCCCGAGCCGGCCAAAAGGGTGGATTTCGAAGACCTTTACTGCATTTACACCGGCTCCTTCGGAGGTATGGGAGGCGGCCTTAACACTGTGATCCTAGCTAGAGCCGGGGTGAAGCAGGGGTATAATAGGGGGCTATGGATAGGACATGACAAGAAGGGTCTGGCCGTAAGGAACGGGGGAGTTTACAGTCACATAATCTTCTCGAAGGGGAGGGCGAATATTTCGCCGGTCATAACCATTGGAGGGGCCAACCTCATCAATGGCTTGGATAAACTGGAAGGGGCTCGTGGTCTTAAGTATTCTAACAGTTCAACGAAGTTCGTCTCAAACGAAACCGAATTGCCGACCATACCCATGCTTGTGGGAGAGGAAGATTATCCCAAGGAGATCTCCTTGAAGATTAGGGAAGTGGTAGGCGAACCGAATTATTTTGGGTTGCCGGTTTCAGAGCTGAGCGAGTTCTACCTCGGCAGCAAAATCTATTCGAATGTGGTCATGCTCGGGGTGGCTTACCAGCTTGGTCTGCTCCCTTTGGACTCAAAGAATTTGGAGGAGGCCATAACAGAATCGGCGAAGGCCGCCAAGAAGGTGAATGTTAAGGCGTTCAGGTTCGGCCGCAAGCTCGTGGCCGACAAGGAGTTCGTCGGGCGGCTTATCAAGAACCCAGACTTCCTCCTAGTCTATAATGAGGAGGCCTGGCTTTCTTCCAGATCGTTGGATGAGGTGATCGGAGAAAAGGCAGAAATCCTAGAAGGCTATCACGTGTTCAGGTCTCGAGGGAGAAAGGTCTCCAAGAGTTACATCGAGTCCATGGCGTCCTTGCGAAAAGGATGGCCGTTAGATGAGGAGGCCCTCAAGGCTGTAGCCATACGGGCATATGATCTCGTTCGTTGGGGAGGCTTCTCTTATGCGACCACATATCTGGACTTGGTGCGTAAGACGATTGAAAGGGATTTGGTAGAAGAGGGGTTTCGTGCCACGAAGGCGGTGATCAGGAACTTGTATAAAGTGATGGCGATAAAAGATGAACTTTGGGTGGCTGAGCTACTTCTTGGCCCAGAAAAGCTACGGCGGGATATGGCGCGTTACAACGTAGATCCCAGCCGCGGAGACAAGATAAAGTACGTACATCTTAATAGGCCTCAACTGAACGTTCACCTTGGGAGGCCGCTGACCGGCCTGATAGGAGCCATCAAGAAGCACGTCCCAAACATTACTGGGGGGAAAGTCGAACTGATAACCGTGGATGGGGATGTTTGCGTGCGCTTCGATATGGACACTTCAGCCCGCTCGCTCAGAATGATAAGGAGGTTGAAGTTCCTCCGCCGGTTGTTGTTCAAACATAAGAAGGAAGATGGTTTTAGGGATTGGTACATCGATGAAGTCCTGGGTCGCTTCCTGAAAAGAGGTTACGAGAATTACCAACTGGCCGTAAAGGCGCTTTCCTTGCCTCTTGAACTTGATATGCCAAACCACGTCAAAGGGGTTACCGGATTCAGAGAAGTGATCTATCCTAAGATCGACCTCGCCAAGTACGTGTACGCGATTATGATCAAAAGAATGGAGGAAAGCCTTCAAGATCGCTTATAATTCGTAAGGGGCTTCGAACGCTCCAAAGGTCGTAGACTAGGCCAGGCACCTTTGGAAATAGCTGTACTTCGCATATATGGTTCATACCGTTATCCCACCTCCCGGTCTCAAAACCTTGAAAGTTGTAAAACTCTCTCGGAATGTTCTTGACCCAAACGAGTGCGTGGGTTTCCGTGGGTAGCTTGGTTTCCCAGCCGCCTCCGTACTTGGCTAGGAGCTCTTCCCTTCGTAAATTCTGAAGGGCGTCTTCGGAACCACTAGCTTATGATGCCCTTGGAGGTAAGTAGTTCTTCCTTCGCGCTCTCCTTAACTGTGCTGACAGCTCCTGAGACGACCTCCTCTACCAACATCCTAACATCGTCGAAGGTCGTCCCCTCTAATCTCGAAGTCGAACTGCTGAAATTCATAAGCTTTGCCAGCCCGTTGTTTTCCTTTCTCTCTCCTCAATCCTTACGTTTGGTGAGAGGATGAAGAGCCTTGGGCAAGCCTACAAGTATGCGACCTTGTGTACGATCGTGCTGAAGATCATCCTTATCACTTCTCGATAGATCTCGATTTGAATCCGCTTCTCTATCGATGCACTCGGATCAGGCCAGAGGGTCCATAGTCTTTGGGAACATCACAGGTAACAGCCGTTCGAACTTCTCGTTGATGAACTCCTGGATAAGGTACTGTAGGGCTACGGCGGTGACCCTCGAGATCCCGCGCCTTCTTTCGAGCTCTCACTCAGGCAACTTGTGAAAAGGTTTTGGGACCTCGTTCGGCTTACTCTGCTCCGTCGAAGTTAGCAAACCCGTCCGCCCGTCAGTTAGGATTGATGTAAGAGCAGTTCGCTCACTTTTCAGGCAACATGCCGGAGAATAACTCATATATGGAGGAAGTTTCTGGCATTGTGCCGACATGATAGGCGAAAAAGACCGCGTAATCCTAGCACGACTGCTAGAGGATGGTAGGAAGTCGGTGGTAGAGATAGCTGGCGAGCTCGGCATCCCGCGGACTACCGTCCAAGAAAGGCTCAAGAAGATGGTAAGTGAAGGCATAATAAAGAAATTCGTTGCCATTCCCGACTACTCTAAGCTCGGCAAGCAGGTGACAGCATACATACTCGTCTCCTTTAGCGGTGGCGGCACTGTTTCGCAGCGCGGCCTTGCGGAAGAAATAGCGAAGATCCCCGAAGTGTATGAGGTGTCTCTAATTTCAGGTGAATGGGATATACTGTTGAAGGTAAGGGCCGCGTCTGTGGAGCAGGTCGGGGAACTAGTGATAGACAAACTCAGGATGATGCGGGGGATAGAGAAGACTCAGACCTGTGTAAGCTTCAATACGATAAAAGAGGGCTTCTAGAATATGGGGGTAGGTTCGGATCTTGGTTTAAATTCTCGGAACCAGGGCCCTCTAAAGTATGGTTGAGGTCTAAGCTTGATCGTGGTGGATCGTTTTCTTTGAAAGGCACGCCCCGGTCCATTCCGTCACCCTGTTATCTGTCTCCTTTTAGCTATCTTTGTAGCTATCTTCTGAATAGGTACATGGTTGCCAATAGCCTACGTCTGGCGCCGGCTTCGCCATAGAGCGCGGACGTCTAGCGCACTTCCTTTGGCGCTTGAGCGTCTACCCATTCTTTCAAGAAACGTCTGTTGTGCCGAGTATCGTAAGCCCAACCTTTCACAGTGTAAGCATGCCATTCCATCATTAATAGCATACATGTCCATTTGATGCACAAATAGATGCAGAACTTGGTGGCCCACACCTCACCTCGTCAAAGCTTCTTTGCAGTCCGGACGACATGGGAAAGAAGATCGTAAATGACCTCAGGGAATTCTTGTTCGCTCGGTGGACCAGCGAGCATGGGTTCGGCGGGAGAAATTTGCGTAAGGAATCGAGCTACCATCCCATCTTTATCTACTGGTACACGCGTCCCGCGGTTAAACACTTCTGCAATTTGCGGGGGGATTCTGCCCCGAAAAAGTCGATCGACGATTCTTTCTTGGGACAACGAAGAGATCGACATCCAACGTGCCTTCAAGGGGGATCCGACGTTTCATTTGGCCTCCCGCTGCTGTTGGTTCGAGGAATGTTAGTAAGGGCTTGCTAATGCCTTCTGACCAGCAGATCGATGACAGGTAGCACTCTGGATTTGTTTTGACAACTACGACATCTAGATCTACCCATTCATCGGCGGGGTTGTCAATGTGGGCTCTTGACCCCACAATTATCACTGTACTTGTATCGGAACGAGTTACAGTCCATCAAGCGAATCGTTCTGCAAGCTACTGATATGATCTGCCCGCCTAAGTACCAACCCCGGTTTCCCGTCTTGTCATCTGAAGCTAAAGGGTGATTCAGTTGTATGAATTTTGTATCGGATGTGGATTTTAGTGCGGGGGGTGGGATTTGAACCCACGAACCCCTGCGGGATGAGGTCCTGAGCCTCACGCCTTTGACCAGGCTGGGCGACCCCCGCTTCTGGCAGACGTCAAATCAGCGGGTTGTAAAAGCTTTTCTTATTACAGTCTTCTTCTTGATCAAATTCACAGTGTATGATCGGGGTGAGCGTCGCGAGTAGTCAAGCTTAACCAAGTAATTTGTAATCGCTTGTTGACTCTAAGGGGTATAACGAAGTCTCTTGAACAAGGGCATAGAACTGCGGATGGCGGATATAGCGTTTCAGGTCGCCATTGTGGTTGCCGCTGGGCTGGCGGTCGTCATACCGCTAGCGCTAGGGTACAGAAGTAGGTCAAAGACGGTTCCCACATCGGTACAAGTCGTTCCGGCTTCAACGTTGATCCCGACGACCCCTCTTCCTACGGAGCCTTCCTTAGGTCAGGCTGAAGTAGAGAGGCCATCGAAAATAGAAGAGCAAGCTTCGGGGCCGATTGAACTTCCAACTGCTTCCCCGTCGGCTTCACTGGCCACCGTGACCGTAGAGCAACAGGAGGTAAGAGCGCCTGAGGTTGTTGATGCGACCAATCCTGCACCTTCAGAGCCGATGACTACTTCAACCACCCCTTCTGAGCTGGAAGCGAAGCCTGCGCCCAAGAGAACTAGAAGTAACAAACCACGAAGGACGAGGACCACGAAGGCGAAAAAGGAAACAGCTTAGGGTCTAGGTCCTCTGGAGCGTGCACTCAGGGGGACTTCCATATGGTGAATCATGCGCGCTTCTTGACGTAGAAGAACCATGCAAAGCTAGGTGGCCGGTTCTGATGGCCTCTAAGCGGACTACTCAGCAAGGTTGTGAGGGGTCGGCTTTGATGATTATTCTAGCATCCAAAGCCTTGCAGCCCATTCCTTCCTCTAATACTACGAGGGGATTGATATCAAGCTCGCTGATTTCATTGATTTCACACGCGAGTTGCGATAGCCTTTCGAGGCTTTCGACGAGCTTCGATATGTCTCCCTTCTTACCCCCTCTATATCCATTCAGGAGTTGGCTTGCCTTTGTGGCGTTGATCATGTTATAAGCTCCGAGCTCCCTGATGGGGGCCAGTCTGAAGGACACGTCTTTGAATAATTCAACATAAGTCCCTCCTGTCCCGAATACAAGAAGGGGGCCGAAATGTTGATCGTGTTTCATGCCAACTATGGTTTCAATCCCTCCTTTCACCATCTCGTAGACCCCGACCCCCCAGATCCTTGCATCAGGAACTGCTAGTTTTACGTCGTTTAACATATCTCTATATGCAAGCCTTAGCTCGTTGGGGTCTTTAATCCCGATCTTGACTCCTCCTACGTCTACCTTATGAACTATATCTGGTGAAGCGACTTTCAGCACAACAGGATAACCGATTTCGTTGGCGGCCACTAATGCATCTTCAAGAGAGGTGGTCAGTTTGTGCACAGGGACGTCGAATCCATAAGCATTCAGTACTTCAAACGCTTCGATGTCGGTCATGTAAGTGCGTCCTTCATGTTTGACCCTTTCTATTACTTGAAGGGCTCTGTCTTTGTCTACATCCTTGAAGACCCTGACTTCTGTCCGTGGTCTCGCGATCCAACTTTCATATTTCTGCATGACAGCCAAGGCTCTGACTGCGGCCTCAGGAAAAGGATAGACTGGTATGCCGTGGCTTTCCAAGTATAACACGCCCTCATCGTCTAATGGTGCACCTGGAAACGAGACCATGATCGTCTTATCCGTCTGTCCTGCAGTCCTGACTATGGATTCAGCGATGGCCTTGGTGTCTGTCATGAGCTGGCGAGTTCCAATTACGATCAGGGAATCTATGTTTGGGTCCTTCACCATTGCTTGGAGTGTCTTTTCATATCTTATTGCGTCGGCGTCGCCTATGATGTCGATGGGATTGTTCAAAGCCGCGGCGGGGGGTAGGAAAGATCTTAGGGTCGTGATCGTTTCTGTTGAGAGGGTGGGGACTGACATACCGTATCTGATGCATGCGTCGGTGGTCAGGATTCCTGGTCCGCCTGCATTAGTGAGGATCCCTACCCTATTGCCTTTAGGTATGGGCTGCCTAGCGAAGGCTATGGCGTAGTCGAACAGCTCAGACGTGAATTCAACTCTGATAACTCCGCTCTGGGCAAATATGGCATCATAAACTTCGTCGGACCCCGCAAGTGACCCGGTGTGCGAAGATGCGGCCTTGGCTCCTGCGGCCGTCCTGCCTGCTTTTAACGCCATGATTGGTTTCTTAATTGTGTCAGTGATGGTCCTCACCGTCTCTATGAACTTGCGGCCGTCCACCAAGTCCTCCAGGTAGAGAAGTATTACTTTGGTCTGGGGGTCCTTTGCCAAGGCCTTGAGTAAGTCCAATTCGTTGAGCACGGCTTTGTTGCCCAGGCTTACCACCTTCGATATGCCGATGTTCCTAGAGGAAGCATAGTCCATCAACGATACCCCGAGGGCTCCGCTTTGAGAGATGATCGCGATGCTTCCCCCTTTCGGGACGCGCTTTGCGAAGGTCGCGTTCAGCCTGATGTTGGGATCCATGTTCCCAAGCCCGAGACAGTTAGGACCTATCACAGGAAGATTGTATTGCTTCGCTGCGTTCTTTAGTTCTTCTTCTAACTTTGCTCCCTCTGGTCCTGTCTCCTTGAAACCGGCACTAATGACGACGGCCCCTTTTACGCCTTTCCTGCCACAATCAAAGATCACTTGAGGCACGAATCTGCTGGGGATGCATATGACGGCTAGGTCTATGGGGTCTGGTATATCTAAGATAGAAGGGAAACATCGTACGCCCAAGATGGCTTTGGCGTTAGGGTTCACAGGATAGACTACACCTTTATATCCGGTATGCAGGATGTTCGAGAAAACGGCAAATCCTACGCTATCTTCCTTCACGGAAGCGCCTATGACAGCTACAGACGTTGGCATCAAGAACGCACTAAGCCTATTGTAAGTTTCTTCAATGCTAGACATGCCGTCCTCATCATGGCTCAGGCAAGAAGGTGGTATTAACTATAACCCTATCAAGAACGTCAATAAATAGACGAAGATATGACATGAACCAAGATGGAAGCGGGTATCCATTCTATCGTTATGGTAGTTGTCGTAGGTAGCGCTACAGAAACCATATGATGTATGAACGATGCAAGAATTACTGAATGTCAACCGTTCCGTTGGTCGGTTTCGCAATCAGATTCACTGTATGTGTTCACCGCGATGGATGAAGGTGAAAGCAGATGGTGACTGCCTTGTGGTAACGGTACCTCAGAAGTATATTTCCAACTGCCAGACAGACAAAGTATAAGGTAAATATACCTTGGTCCTGTAGGGATGCTCTGCCGGGAGGCCGGGATTCATCGTCATATGCTCGAAAGCTCAGCCTGGTTAGAGCGCCAGCCTCCTCACAAAGGGGCGAGACTCATAATCTGGAGGTGGCCGCGAAACCACCAGAAGTCGAGGGTTCGAAACCCTCTCCCGGCACTACCAGAACTGGCCAACCTTGGTTGTAAGCTTTAATAAGTGCGGGCTGAAGGTGATGTAGAAGGGTCGATGACGCCGGATCAATTCTTTCAATTCGCCGGCTCCATTACATTAGGCCTTCTAATACTGGCGATAATAGCTGCTTTCATCTATGAATATTATTCTGCCAAGAAGAAGTAGAGTTCTTGGTCGATGGATGTCAGTAACACGATAAGAACTGCTTTCTCGTCCGTGCTATCTGAGGCCGGAATAACCAGACCCACTGACATTCAAGTCAAAGCTTGGCCTGTGATCGTACGTAGACGACACTGTCTGATCATCGCTCCCACTGGTGCTGGTAAGACTGAAGCGGCCATCCTTCCAGTTCTTGCATCCATAGCCGCCAAGCGCGGGCAGGGAGAAGGCATTAGAGCGGTGTACGTCACTCCTCTGAGAGCGTTGAACCGTGATATACTTCAAAGATTGAGAAGATATGCCCGGGTGGTCGGACTGGATGCAGAAGTGCGTCACGGAGACTCGCCAAGATCGGTCAGGAGGAAGACGTTACTAAAACCCCCCGAGTTACTTGTTACCACACCCGAAACCCTGAGTATACTTCTTTCATCAAAACGATTCAAGACACACTTTAGAGACGTAGAGTGGGTAGTAGTTGATGAAATTCATGAATTGGTGAACAATAAGAGGGGGGCCCATCTCGCGATAAGTTTGCAAAGGCTGTGCTCTGTGGCAGTACAAAGACCGACTATGATAGGTATCTCTGCCACCGTTGGAAATCCCGCACAAGCAGGTCGGTATCTTGCGGGAGAAGGCCAGAAGTGTGCAATATTGATCGACTCGTCTTCACGTAGTTATGAGGTCAAGGTCGTCTTCCTGCGTGGTGATTTGAAAGGATTTGTCAATTATGTGATACAAGATATAGGCGATCATGGTTACAGGACGTGTTTGGTCTTCGCTAATACTAGAGATGAAGTCGAGATCCTTACGATGTTGTTCAGGGATAGTGAGCTGAGCGTTGGGGCACACCACGGGTCGTTGGCCAGAGAGGTCCGAGAAGAAGTGGAAATGGCTTTGAGGCGGAACGAAGTCCAAGTCGTGGTGTGTACATCTTCGTTAGAGCTAGGTATAGACCTTGGCGGGATTGATCATGTGTACCAATTGAATTCACCAAGACAGGTTTCAAAGCTCGTACAAAGAATCGGTAGAAGCCTTCACGGAGTAGGGATGAAAGCCAGCGGAACGGTGATATGCGTAGACATAGAAGAGTATGTAGAAAGCTTGGCTCTAGTAGAACGGTTGAAGAAAGGAGATGTGGAGAAGGTCATGCCATTAAATGGCCCTTTGGACGTCTTGGCACATCATGTTGTGGGGATGGTGTTAGAAAGGGGGCCCTTGGACGCAGTTGAAGTGTTGAATGTATTCAAGCGGGCTTATCAATACCGCCTACTAGAGAGGCCTGTTCTCGAAGAGGTGATCAACGAATTGGCCGGCAACCTGTTGCTCAGAAGGAGTGAAAATGTGGTGAGGGGTCACGGGCAAAGAACTCTTACGTATTACTACTCGGGCGTTTCGATGATTCCTGATGTAGAAACGTACGAGGTTGTTGAGTTGACGTCCAGGAAGAGGATTGGCTATATTGATGAGCGGTTTGTAATGGAAAACTTGGGACGGGGTCAATCTTTCATACTCCGCGGAGAGCCATGGCGCGTCCTATCTATAGATGACAATGAGGCCAGAGTTCTTGTGGAGCGGGCTAACACACTCGCGGGTGCCATTCCGATTTGGGCTGGGGAATCGATTCCAGTAGAGAAGGAGACCGCTTTGATCGTCGGGCGAATTCGCGCAGTAAAAGGCTTGGTTCATGATAGAACTCTAGACGAGTTTAGAAGTAGAATGTTACAGGAACTTGGTACAATACCTGACTCCAAAAACATAGTAATAGAAATTAATCGACGTGGTGTAGTAATACATTCTTGTTTTGGAACTAAGATAAATAACACGTTTGAGTGTATCTTTTCCGCTTTGACTAGGAGCATATATGGCATACCCTTTCAGACAATAAGTGATCCGTATAGGATATTTGTCGGGGGCGGAACGCCAGAACTGGGTAATAAACTAAAGGAATTTCTTTCAACTATAAGTGAAATAAGGGGGCTGGTCTGTGAAGAAATCGTTTCACGTAAAATGTTTCATTATACCTTGTGGCAGGTTGCGAAAAGGTTCGGGGTGATAGATAGAAATGCCAAGTATGATGAAAGAGCGGCCAGGGCGGTACTAGATCGGTATAAGGATACTCCCATCTTTCGTGAAGCCCTAGGCGAACTACTACAAAGGAAATACGATATTGAAGGAACAGAAGAGGTACTTCGATCTATCTTGTTTGGGCAGATCGGGGTCCATACAAGACAACTAGAAACGTGTTCCCAAGTTGCTTCAAGGATGGTGGAAGAGGCGGCATTCCTAGGGGTGGGGGGTCTTCATCAGGCTGTTGAGGACTTAAAGGAAAGACTAGCTAGACGTCATGTAAAGACATTATGCTTAACCTGCGGAAAATGGATGCGGATCTTCAAGGTTTACGATACTCCAGATGCGATAAAATGTCCATTATGTCACTCCAAGATGGTTGCACTCGTTTCTCCATTCAATAACGAAATCGAGAAAACAACAAGGAAGAAAGTTGAACATAGACCGCTTACAAAGGAGGAGGAAGTGGCATTCAGGAAGGCCTGGAAGTCGGCCTCCTTATTTTTATCGTTCGGTAAGAAGGCTGCAATAGCGTTAGCGTGTTATGGGGTTGGGGAGCAGACGGCCGCGAGGATCCTGCAGCGGTCTTTGACTGAATTCGATCTGTATTTAAACCTGTATTTTGCGGAACGAAATTACTTGTTGTATAGGCAATATTGGAGAGCCTAGCTTTGTATGCGTTCTATAAAGGAGAAGTCCCTTATTTCAAGGAAGGGATTGCCCCTGCCGTCCGACCTGGGGACTGCACCATAGATCAATAGCCTAGCGCCAGGAAGGAGGCCGTCGAATGCATTGGAGAGTTCCCTCCACGCTACCAGACGTGTCTCACCAGTTTCATCTCCAACCAGAACTTCTCCCATAAGGACCGGTGTGCCTTCCTTTCTACGGATGTCCTTCAACGTTGGTTTCGCCAGCACTACCACCTCCACTATGCCTGCGGCTTTGACTTTAGGAATGTCTTGGACGGTAAACTTGAACCCTTCTAGTTCTTGATGTGATTCGCCTTTAAGGTGCATAATATGACCAGAAGTATCTGGGAGAAATATTTCGTTACCCTTAATGCTAAGATCGTCAAAAACGACCAAGTCGCCTACCTTAAAGCTATCAAGCAGATTAACGCCTAGACCTGTGATGGTAAGGGTGTACGACCTACCGCCTTGGCCCAAGAGCGCAGTTCGCCTAAGCTTGTGATCCACTTGCAAGGCATGGCCTATAGATATTATGACAAATGGTTTGCTTTGAGGCTCGGGGATGGTCGTTTCTTGGTGCTGCGCTAAGATTTCAACTTGGGTATCCTCCGAACCATGTAATTCAATCAGTCCAGAAGGCTGAGCTCTTGAGTCCAAGTTCACAAGCCTTATCTCCATGCCACTTCTGATCAAGGATTCATACGCTTGGTTGTGTGACCAAATCACTACTCGTAACGGCGAGCGTGAACCCATCGAATCGGCGATACTGAACTGGAGCGCCCTACCTGTGGTGTTGTCGTTCCTTTGAAAGGAAATTAGCCGGGGCTCGCTGACGACGAACCCTTTAACAACCAGGCCTCTCTTTTGATATGTTATTGTAGAAGGCGATACAGTTACGACATCAAGTGACTTGTTCCCGTAAATGCTGGGCTCGAGCCTTTCTACCTTGGTCTTAGGGCCGGCGTGGATCTCTAGGATGTTATCCCTGTTCAATCTAGTAGACACATTAGAAACTCTCACAGGCTCGCCAGGGGCGAATGTAGAAAACGGATCCTCTCTAGCGATGGAGTTCCATAACAGGAGCCTAACAACAATGCCTTCATCGAATAAGAATGCTGAACGGTAAACTCCTTCCGTTCTATCTTTCTTTATGAAGTTTCTGAGCTTTCCAGTGGACAAGAAAAACGCTTGGATATTAATAGCAGACATGTTGGGGCTCAATTCCTTCAACACAAAATCATTGAAACCCGAATCAGACAGCTCTAGGCTAAGGTCATTTACCACCAAGTAAGCGGCGCCTATATCGGTTAGGAATCCGGCTCCGACGGTCTTCTTCTTTTCGGTGATTAGTTGGAGGATGGCCTGCCGCGTCAGATCGCCCCTGCGTCTCAATATTTCTTGGATTATCCGTTCCAGCCTATCGCCTGGCAAGGAATTGCTTCTGTTGGGAGAAGTTGCTCGTTCGTTATATTAACTTATTTTCGGTGCCGAGGGATAGCTAGACTGACCATAGTAATACGAACCATTCCAACATCAAGATTGTGAATAAGATCAAGAGGCCACTTCTTGTTGCCTCTAGGGCTTGCGATAGAACCTTTTCCATCGTCAGTAGCATGTCTCGCTTCGGCAACTTTACACGTAAGACGCGTTGGTGGAGATTCAACGTGGATTTAGTTAATGAGGTCTTGGCCTGCCTGATCAAAGCTTGAATGTCGTTCAGTATCCTTTCGGAGGGTGTTGATTCGCCTAGCACCAAGTAGCCCCTTCTGTTTCTAATCCTTGCTGCGTTGAAGTGGGAGTCTGATGTGCAAAACTCGAGGAGCTTCGTAGACTCTTGGGAAGCTACGACAGCGACCTTGTGACGTAGCCCTACTATGCAGTTATTGGCATCGGCAGAAACGAGGCTGTATTCGACGCCGTTCACGCTTATCATAAGGCAGCTTAGGCCCCCAACACCCATATCAGAATTGCCGGTAAATGAGGGAGCATAACGTTTGGACGCATATCCTACGCGAAACTCAAATGATGGGGCTGTAAACAGCTGCATCGCCACTTGCCTTATTCCTTCCATGGCATCCGTCTGCAGCTGGGCCGAAGGCTCCTCACCGATGGCATTGTGGGCGTCCACGAGGATGGCCTTAGTGTAGCCGGCTCCGGCGCATATGTTCTTGGCGGTTTCTCGGAAACTAGGGGGGTAGTCTTCACATCCCGTTGGTACAGATATGAAGATCAAGATGGAGTCTCCTAGGCGTAAGCCGGAGACGACTGCCTTACCAGAAGTAACCATAACCGGCTCTGATATCTTGTTTATGCTGATCCCTTCATTCGATGGCGTAGCAAGTTGTGACAGATAATTTTCCACATCTTGGGATGTGACCAAGTTATACGAATGGTCGACTACGCCATGCAAGACCATGGGGCTTTCTTGGACCTTGGATTGCAAGTACCAGTGTATCTTTCCGGGCAGATCGAAGCTTCCCACCGGTGCGAATGGCCCGGGGTGAACTTCTGGCACGACCACTGTCGGCTTCTTTCCATCATCAGCCACAAACTGTAGAATGTAAGTAAGAGTTGCAGAGTCCTCCGTGAAACTGGTGAGGATTTTCTCTATCTGGGTAGAGTTAAGGTTGATCCAAGAGTCGAGGAACGCTTTCAACAATTTGAATGTACTTAACCCTATGAGTCTCTTGCTGATGGTGTCTATGAATGCCAGGAAGGTGGTCATCAGACCTAGGAAAAGCGATCCCAAAAGGCTGGGCAAGAGTAAGCCCGAAGTCTGGTGGTTTGAGTGGAACAGCAACATTAGCCATAAGGGCAAGACGTTAACAATAGATATTGCGAGAGACGTGTGCAAGTAGTCTGTGAATACGGGCCAGAAGATGAAGATGCCGAGAGCGAGTGAAATGAACGAAACGAACACCAGAATGATACCAGCTACATAAGGCGAGAAGCCTTTCAAACTAAGTGATATCGATGAAAGGACTAGCGTCGTCATATTGATGATGGTAAGGCTGGCTGCTACCCTGCGAAGAGTAGCAAATGTTGATAGATGATAGGACGAAACGTGG